>Ga0213840_1000805_pt1 | contig 34156 bp, 25 predicted proteins | sample SWPATP22_FD_160132 | JGI IMG/M metagenome (GOLD analysis project Ga0213840, IMG submission 160132) | Coastal seawater microbial communities from Marineland, Florida, United States - SWPA TP2 #2 | ecosystem: Environmental > Aquatic > Marine > Coastal | place: USA: Florida | collected 2016-08-14 | reverse complement strand
TTAATGTTGAATTGTTTATCAGAGAATATCCAGTTGCAGGCAAGGCACGAGAATAGAGTGCCCACAAATGATGTTAAAAGCACGCCGAGCATGGATGGGAAGAAACACCAGAGCCTAGATAAGCTAATAGCCTCTTTTTTCTTTAGTCGCTACAAGCTTGTCGTTGCGTCAGACAGTAAAGAAAAGAAGGTAGGTTATGAAACCCGCCATCAAGTGTATTGTGAAGAAATGCGTTACGAGGCAGAGAACGAACGTGCTCTTGAGCAAGACGCTTATGATGCTCGTGCAATAAGCTGCCATATTCAACACCTTCCAACGGGAAAATGTGCTGGCACTATTCGGTTGGTGCTGCCAAAGCTTAACGGTGAAGGTTTACCTGTTGAAGATAAGTTTTCAGATATTTTTGAAGATCCGTCGCTTTTGCCGTCGAAAGAAGCTGGCCACGGCGTTTGTGAAATATCACGTCTTGCCATTCCTAAAGACTTCAGAGTAAGGCAGTTTAAATCAAAGATCCTTTCGTCTAGAGCGGGAGTTGCAAGTAACAAAAGCAAGGTCAATATCGATCAACTACCGTATCTGTCTATTGCTCTATATCTTATGGCAACGAGCATTTGCATAAGGCACGATTTACGTTTTGCCTATGTACTTATGGAACCGAAGCTTGCTAGGCGTATGAAGGCTTTTGGGATTGATTTTAAAGGCGTAGGGAGTTGTGTAGACTTCAATGGTAAGCGTATGCCTTATAGAATAGACCCAAATGCGTTGGTTAGTGAGTTGGCAAAGCCACTGCGAGGGTTTTATCAAGCGATTGACTCGGCGCTTGAAAACGAAACGCAAGCTGCTTTCGAGCAAATACAGCCTAATCACAGGGAAGCTGATGACATTCAGCACAATGAATACATGGTGCAAGATTCAACAAAAAGCAATTCTGCTAATGCATCTTTAGGGATTATAAAAGCGGCGTAGTAAATATTAGGTTTACGCCAAAAGCACTTATATATGTTTGTTCTTTAGTCTAATTTGTAAAAGCTGCTAGCAATTGGCAGCTTTTTTGTTTTTGAATACGTATGCATGTTTTTTAACATACAGTTAACGCGTATCCTGTGTGCATGTTAATTAAATGGTTAATTATCCATGCATATATCTTCTCCTTTTCGTTTGAAATCTCTTACCGCTGCTATGCTTTGTGCAGGGCTTGTTGCTTGCTCTGAGCCACCACAAACTTCTAGTAACTCGTTTTCTAATGCCGTTTCGGCGTCTGATGCGGTTGAAGATAAAACAAAACAAATGAAAAATGAACAAAGAGAAGGTAAGCCTGTTGTCTATCAGGTGTTTACGCGTTTATTTGGAAATACTAACTCCACCAATAAACCATGGGGCACTATTGCTGAGAATGGTGTTGGTAAGTTTGCTGATTTTACGCCAGAGGCCTTGGCTTCTATAAAGGCACTTGGCACAAGCCATATCTGGTACACGGGTGTGCCGCATCATGCACTTGTGAATGACTATACTGAGTTTGGTATTTCAAATGACGACCCCGATGTTATTAAGGGCCGGGCTGGCTCACCCTATGCGGTGAAAGATTATTACAACGTCAACCCAGATCTAGCCACTAACCCAGCTAACCGTTTAGAAGAGTTTGAAGCACTTGTAAAGCGCACCCACGAAGCGGGCATGAAAGTTATTATTGATATAGTGCCAAACCACGTTGCACGTGATTACACGTCATTGTCGGCCCCTGAAGGTGTGTCAGATTTCGGTGAAAATGATGATACGTCAGTGGAATATGCAAAAGATAATAACTTCTACTACGTTGTCGGTGAGGCATTCAAAGTGCCTACCGCTGATACTTACGAAGTACTTGGTGGTTCTGCTCATCCGCTAGCAGATGGAAAGTTTGAAGAGAGCCCTGCTAAATGGACAGGTAATGGCGCGCGAGCAGCACAGCCAGATATTAATGACTGGTATGAAACTGTTAAAGTAAACTACGGCGTTAAGCCCGATGGCTCATACGATTTCCCCATACTGCCAGATGATTATGCTGGCAAAGACTACCAAGCACACGCCAGTTTTTGGGAGGGTAAGTCACTGCCAGATTCTTGGTACAAGTTTAGAGACATTGCGCACTATTGGTTAGATAAGGGTGTGGATGGTTTCCGCTACGATATGGCTGAAATGGTACCCGTTGAGTTTTGGTCTTTTCTTAATAGTAGTATAAAACAAAAGAACCCCAACGCTTTCTTACTTGCTGAGGTATATCAGCCAGACAAGTATCGTGCGTACCTACACAAAGGGAAGATGGATTACCTTTACGACAAAGTGGGCTTCTACGATACCTTAAAGGGGATCATGCAAGGAACTGGTAAAGTAAGTGACCTTGTTGCCATTCACAATGAAGTGAAAGACATTGCACCAAGTATGCTTCACTTCCTAGAGAATCATGATGAACAGCGTATCGCGAGCCCTGACTTTGCGGGGAGTGCTGAAAAAGGAAAACCTGCATTGGCGGTCAGTGCGCTAATTAGTAGCTCTCCAACACTATTATATTTTGGTCAAGATGTTGGCGAAGACGGTAGCGAAGAGACTGGATTTGGCGACCCAACTCGCACGTCAATTTTCGATTATGTTGGTGTTCCAGCTCATCAACGTTTTATGAATGAAGGTGCTTTCGACGGTGGTCAATCGACAGCAGAAGAGAAAGCGCTGCGTGCATTTTATGAAGAGGTGATGACTATTGCGGCAAGCCATGCAGCGGTCACCGGCGAATTTGTCAGTCTTCATAGCGATAGCCTTAATAATGATTCAAACTACTCAGAACGTCAGTTCGCTTTTGCAAGAATTAAAGGCGATCACGGGTTTGTAGTGGTGGCTAATTTTGATACTGCACCAGTGCGTAATGCTGATTTGAGCTTGCCAAGTGCTATCTCGGCGAAGTTTTCGCCACAGCAGACACTTTCACCAATGCTTAAGCATGATGAAGCTACTGTAATGGGTAACGAAAATGGCCTTAGTGTTTCGCTTGACCTCAAACCGCTAGAAACAAAGATCTTCGCTTTTTAATCATCCTGGGACTTTTTTAATTTTCACCAGTGCACTGACGTGAATACGTATGCAGTGCATTGGTGTTAACACCTCTCCAATGTAATATTCAGTGTTGGCGTTTTACTTAACGTATTTTTAACAAAAAGGTATTTGTTAGTGTTCACGTTTTCGATGAATAAAAACTCTCTCGCATTAATGCTAAGTACAACCATTGCGTCCACACTGTCGCTTTCTGTAAATGGTAACGAACTCAATGTTTCTCCACCAAATTGGTGGGCTGAGATGGCGTCGTCTTCACTTGAGTTGATGGTTTACGGTAAGGGGGTTTCAGACGACACCGTGCGCTTGGTAAACAAAGAAGGCGTAACATCGAGTGTTAAGATTGAAAAGGTTCAAGCGCTTGATAGTGATAACTACCTCTTTGTAACGTTAGATACCCAAAATGCATTACCAGGAGATATTACCCTGTCGTTCGAAGATGAAGACGGCTCGGTAAGACAAGTGCAGTATGCATTGCAGCCACGGACTAAAGGCTCTTCCAAACGCCAAGGCTTCAGTGCTAAAGACGCAATTTATTTGATTGCGCCTGACAGGTTTGCAAACGGCACTAGTAATAATGATAACGTTGCGGGCTATAACGACGTCGCAGATAGACAAAATAAAGGCGGGCGTCACGGTGGTGACATCCAAGGAATAATCGAGCATATCGACTACATAAGCGATATGGGCTTTACACAAATTTGGACGATGCCGATGCTCGAAAACGCAATGGATGCGTATAGCTATCACGGTTACTCGACCACAGACTATTACAAGATTGATCCACGATTTGGCAGTAATCAAGACTACTTGCGCTTAAGTCGTCACGCACAAGAGCAGGGCGTTGGTATTATTATGGATATGGTATTAAACCATATTGGAAGTAATCACCAATGGATGACAGACAAACCTTCTGATGACTGGATCAATAACAAAGGGACATTCAAAGGCACTACACACAAGCGCGAATCACTTCACGACCCACATGCTGTCACAAGCGATATCAAGGGCTTTAGTGACGGTTGGTTTGTGCCAACAATGCCTGATCTAAACCAGCGAAATCCTCACCTAGCAAAATACCTAATTCAAAATGCCATTTGGTGGGTTGAATACGCCAATTTGAGCGGTATTAGGGTTGATACTTATTCGTATTCTGACAAAGATTTTCTAGCACAATGGACCCAAGCGCTAATGAACGAGTACCCGAATTTTAATATCGTTGGTGAAGAGTGGTCGGTTAATCCTGCTATCACTGCGTACTGGCAAGCGGGTAGCCAGAAGCATGATAACTACCAAAGCGCGTTACCCTCGGTAATGGACTTTCCACTGCAATCCGCTGTTGTTAAGGCACTGGATTCAAATGATAGTTGGAATAGCGGTTTTATCAGCGTGTATGAAACACTCGCTACTGACTTTTTATACGGTGATGCTAACAACCTTGTCGTGTTTCCTGATAATCACGATATGTCGCGCATTTACACGCAGGTTGGTCATGATCTTCAAAAGTGGAATATGGCGATGACTTTGCTTTTAACCACACGCGGTATTCCTCAAGTATTTTATGGTACTGAGATATTGATGAGCAATAAAGGTACCGATGATCATGGCATTATTCGTACAGACTTTCCCGGTGGCTGGTCTGAAGATAACGAAAAAAATGGCTTTACTGGAAAAGGCCTATCAGAAGATGAGAAGTGGGCACAAGACCGCGTGAAGTCGTTGTTGTCATTGCGTCAAAAGCATCCTGAATTCTTTGAGGGTAAATTGAAGCATTATGCGCCAAAGGATGGTGTATATACTTATTTCAGAATTCCTGAATCTGATTCTGATGGAATGCTGATGGTCATCTTATCTAAAAAAGAGCAGTCTTTGATGCTTAATCAATATGCTGAGATGTTAAAAGGTTTCAAAACGGTAAAGCATCTTAGTACGGGTAACGTTTTTTCCACTGATGATATAGTTTCAGTAGAAGCGATGTCAGCACAAGTGTTTGTTGTGCGCTAACGTAAATTAACTTAAAAAAACTAATAACAGAGCATTGTATGCAAACTTCTCAACCACGCCTTTCTTTTTGGCAAATATGGAACGTAAGCTTTGGCTTTCTTGGTGTTCAATTCGGTTTTGCTCTACAAAACGCAAATGTAAGTCGAATTTTAACTGGTTTAGGCGCTGATCTTCATTCGCTTTCACTTTTCTGGCTGGTGGCGCCTATAATGGGCTTAATTGTTCAGCCTATCGTCGGTTCGGCATCTGACAGAACATGGAACCGTTTAGGTAGACGACGCCCATTTATACTTGGTGGAGCCATTGCTGCCTTTATTGGCATGATCCTGCTTCCTAACGCGCCAATTTTTGTTGCGTTTCTAGCGCCAATGCTAATGGGCGCACTTATGGTGGCGTTGATGGATGCTTCGTTTAACGTTTGCTTCCAGCCTTTCCGCTCTCTGGTTTCCGACATGGTACCTGCGTCACAGCGTAACGTTGGCTACTCAGTACAATCGCTACTCATTAATATCGGCGCGGTAATTGGTTCCATTCTTCCATTTGTACTTACCAACGTTATTGGACTTGAAAACACGGCGCAAATGGGAGAGGTTGCACCTTCGGTAGTATGGGCGTTCTACATTGGCGCTACGGTATTATTGGGTACAGTTATTTGGACTGTTATCCGCACCAAGGAATATGCACCTGCAGATTATAATCGTTATAAAGGTCTTTCTAGCAACGCGACACAAGCGTTAGAAGAAAAAGAGCCGTTTTTTCAACGAATCAAAGCATTCTTTTCATTAGTCATTCACATGCCTAAGACCATGAAGCAACTTGCTGTAGTACAGTTCTTCTCATGGTTTGCACTGTTTATAATGTGGGTTTACACCACACCTGCCATTACACAGCATATCTGGAACATTGATAAAAAATGGTACGACCCAGAATATCTCGCGTCAGTGGGTACGGTACCAGAGTCTATAAGCACTGCAATGGGTGCTGCAGGTGATTGGGTCGGTATTTTATTTGCTGCCTATTCGGTCTTCGCAGCCATATTCTCTATTTTCCTTGCTCGACTAGCCGATGCATTAGGTCGTAAAACGGTATACGCCGGTGCATTGATTTTAGGTGGCTTAAGCTATGTAAGTTTCTTAGCATTCCAAGACTTAACGATGGTAAACGTAAACCTAGTGATTACCGAAGTAACGGTACCTGTAGGTGCAGTGAAACTGCTTATCCCTATGATTGGTGTAGGTATAGCGTGGGCTGCAATATTAGCTATGCCATACGCAATGTTAGCTGGTTCGCTGCCTGCTAATAAAACTGGCGTTTACATGGGTATTTTCAACTTTACCGTTGCTGCACCACAAATTGTTTCTGGTTTAACTGCCGGTTGGATTCTAAGTAGTGTTTTCAATAACGATGCTAAATACATTATCGTTGTTGCTGGTATCTCTATGCTTATCGGCGCAATAGCAGTCTTCTTTGTGAAGGAAGCAGATACACAAGTAGCAACGGCAACACAAGGAGCAGAATAAATGAAAAAGCGTTCAATATTGGCGGTAACGTTAGCATCTTTATTAGGCGCTGGCTGCACGTCTACCGCTACTGATAATACACAGCCTGTAAATACAGATATCGTCGGTACTAAAACGCCATTTGCAAGCGAGGCCGTTTATTTTGTAGTTACCGATCGCTTCGTCGATGGTGATAAAGCCAATAACCATGAAGATCAGGGCGGCGATTACCCAACATGGCAGCTTCCACTTGAGGGGCCTGACGGAAAGAAAGCGTATGTGGGTTACATGGGCGGCGACCTAAAAGGTATTCTTAATAACGCGCAGTACATAAAAGATATGGGCTTCACGGCAGTGTGGATGACGCCGGTCGTGGATAACCCTGACTATGCGTTTAATGGTGACGAACTTATTACCTATGGCGGTGCTTTCAAAGACGGTGGGAAAACAGGTTACCATGGTTATTGGGCAACGAATTTTTATCAGCCTGATGAGCACTTAATTAGTGAAGATTTAAGTGTACAGCAATACACCACAACCATGCGCGAACAGTTTGGTCTTAAGTCGGTATTCGATATTGTTGCAAATCATGGCAGTCCAAGTTTTACCATGGCGTCTGATTTGCCAGGTTACGGTGAGTTGTATGATAAGGAAGGCAATTTGGTGGCAGACCATCAAAACCTTGCTCCTGAAGACTTGGATCCTCAAAACAATCCTTTACATGCTTTTTTTCACAATTATCCGGACTTGGTAAAGCTATCTAATTTAGATGATGAAAACCCTGAGCTACGTGATTATCTGATCAACAGCTATCTATACTGGATTTCACAAGGTGCAGATGCATTTCGAATTGACACAATAAGACACGTTCCACATGCGTTCTGGCGTGAAGCCGCTGATCGAATTCGCGAGAATAACCCCAATTTCTTTATGTTTGGGGAAAGCTTCAACTACGACGCTAACAGCATTGCACAGCACACGCTTCCGAAGAATGGTGGGGTAAGCGTATTAGATTTTCCAATGCAAAAAGCGATGGTTTCTGTGTTTGAAAAGCCATTGGAAACTGACTTTGCAGACTTAGAAGAAGTACTTCATTTAACGCATGGTCCGTATCATAACCCTTATGACTTAACGACGTTTTATGATAACCATGATATGGCACGTATTAACGCCACCGATGAGGGGTTCATCAACGCGCATAACTGGTTATTTACCGTTCGTGGTATTCCAGTAGTGTATATGGGGTCTGAGATTGGCTATATGCGCGGTACTGCTGAGCACGCTGGTAATCGCAACTACGTAGGTCAAGAAAACATTGAGAAAGCGAAAGGGCATAAAATTCATGCTGCGCTAACTACAATTGCAAATGTTAGAAAAGCGACGCCAGCATTACAGCGTGGTGTACAGGTGAATATTGAGCTAGATGGTCATCGTGGGGCTTTTTATCGAGTCATTCAAACCGAAGACACCAAGCAAATTGCGCTTGTGCTATTAAACAAAGGCAGTGACACAGAAGCATTTGAAATTAGCAAGTTTATGCAAGCTGGTGCATGGAGCGAGCAGGTGAGCGGTGCGTCTCAAGTGGTTGCTAATGAAGGTAGCTTGAAGGCGATTGTTCAGCCTAATGGTGTTCAAGTATGGGTATTGAACGACAGTATTAAAGACGAACGTTTTGTTGAAACCATTGAATATCAATTAGCTCGTCAATAGCACAAGCTGAAAAATGTTAAAAAGCGCGTCTTGAGTAATTAAGGCGCGCTTTTTTATTCCGAACCACAAGACTGCCTTACAATGATTTCTGCTGGCATAAGGTAATCCTCAACCGCTTCTTTATTGATAGCTTTTAACAGCGTTGAAACTAACAGTTCACCCGCTAATTTTGTATTTTGCTGTACGGTTGTCAGTGAAGGGGTCGTGTAGGCTGACACTGCTATATTATCGTAACCCACTACCGCAATGTCGTCTGGTACGCTAATTTGTGCTTGTCGAAGAGCTCTTAGAACACCCATGGCAATAAGATCTGAAGCACAAACAATGGCATCGGGTAGCTGATTACCCTGCAACAGCAAGCGTACTGCTAATGAACCGTCATCTTCAGTAGAAATTGCATTACATTGAACACTAGACGCATCCATGTTGTGTTGCTTTAACGCATCAAAATAGCCATCAAACCTGGCTTTAAACTCTGGTGCATGTATGCCGTTATCGCCAATAAAGGCAAATGACTTTTTTCCCAACTTTATTAAGTGCTCGGTAATACTAAAACCGCCTTGATAGTTATCACAGCCTATACTGACGCCAGGATGTGCTTCATCAGGCGCTCCCCAACGAACAAAATGTGTACCTTGAGACTCTAGCTGAGCAACCTTGGTTTGGTAGTCGGTATAGTCACCGTATCCTAGCAGGATAATTCCATCAGCTTTGTTAGAGTCTTCGTATTCGGCGTGCCAGTCGTCTTCTAAATTTTGAAAAGACACTAACAAATCGTAGTTTGCCTGCGCACAAGCACGTGTAATACTTCCTAGCATGGCTAAAAAGAAAGGGTTAATCATCGAGTCATCAGATGTTGGGTCTTCAAAAAGAAGGAGTGCTATGGTGCTGCTCTTTTGCTTCCTCAGATTACTGGCGTTTTTATCCACCTTGTAATTTAACTCTCGGGCAATACGCTGGACGCGATCACGCGTTTCTTGATTTACCAGGGGGCTGTTGTTTAGTGCTCTTGAGACGGTAGATTGAGAAACGCCCGCTAGGTGGGCAATATCAAAAGAGGTTGCTTTTTCTTTCATAGACACCATGTTTTGCTGCAACGACACTGTTGTCGTCAAAGCTAGATTACCACAATTTTTTATTGTTACATGATTTTTGGTGTTTTCTGTCTTGTTTTACCTGTTAATTTAACTTTTTGTGATGTTCTGTGCTTTATATTCCGTCACTTGTAAGGGGTTAACGCAATTAAACATGGTTGTTCTATTTCCTACAGTGTTATACTCAGCCAAAATTTTAAGTATTCAGTGCATAAGGGGAACATGCGAATGGCCGAGACTGAACATCGTCCGACCAATTTTATCCGTCAAATTATTGATAAAGACTTAGCAAGTGGTCTGCATGACGTTATTAAGACACGATTCCCGCCAGAGCCAAATGGCTTTCTTCATATCGGTCATGCCAAGTCTATTTGTTTAAATTTCGGTATTTCTCAAGACTACTCAGGTACTTGTAACCTGCGTTTTGACGACACCAATCCTGCGAAAGAAGACATAACTTACGTTAACTCGATTAAGGAAGACGTTGAGTGGTTAGGATTCAATTGGGATGGTGAAGCCCGTTACTCGTCTAATTATTTTGACCAGCTACACGGCTATGCGAATGAGTTGATTGATAAAGGCCTTGCTTACGTAGATTTTTCTTCGCAAGATGAAATGCGTGAGATGCGGGGTACGTTGAAAGCACCGGGTCAAAACAGCCCTTATCGCGACACTGATATTGAAACGAATAAACGTGAATTCGCCAAGATGACGGCGGGTGATTATAAAGAGGGTGAGTGTAGCTTACGCGCAAAAATTGACATGACGTCACCGTTTATGTGCATGCGCGACCCGGTAATTTATCGTGTGAAACACGCTCATCATCACCAAACGGGTGACAAGTGGTGTGTTTATCCGATGTATGACTTCACACACTGTATTTCAGACGCCATAGAAGGTATTACGCACTCGCTATGTACCCTAGAGTTTCAGGATAATCGTCGTTTATATGATTGGGTAATTGAGAATATTTCAATTGATTGTACGCCTCGTCAATACGAATTCTCACGCTTGAATCTAGAATATACGGTATTGAGTAAACGCCGCCTTATTCAGTTGGTTGAAGAAAACCATGTGAGCGGGTGGGATGACCCACGTATGCCTACTATCGCTGGATTGCGACGTCGTGGTTATACACCAGGTTCTGTTGTCGAGTTTTGTAAGCGTATTGGCGTGACCAAAATGGACAACATGGTTGAAATGTCCATGCTTGAAGCTTGTATTCGTGACGACTTGAATGCCAATGCACCTCGTGCGATGGCTGTGTTGGATCCAATAAAACTTGTCATAGAAAATTACGAAGAGGGTGTTTCAGAAACACTAGTAGCACCTAATCATCCGAATGATGAGTCGATGGGGACGCGCAATATCGGTTTCAGCCGTGAAGTCTATATTGAAGCAGAAGACTTCCGCGAGTCAGCTAATAAGAAGTTCAAGAGACTGGTCTTGGATAAAGAAGTGCGTTTGCGTAACGCTTATGTTGTAAAAGCTAACCGCGTAGAAAAAGATGCGGATGGTAACGTTACAACGGTTTATTGTACTTATGATCCAGACACGTTGGGTAAAGATCCGTCTGACGGTCGTAAAGTGAAAGGCGTAATTCATTGGGTGGATGCATCTACAGGCCAAGCGGCTGAGTTCCGTCTATACGACCGCTTGTTTAATGTTCCTAACCCAGCTGCCGAAGAGAACTTTACCGACGCTATAAACCCTGAGTCACTTGAAGTGAAGTCAGGTTGGGTTGAAGCAGGGTTAACGGGCAATATTCCGGCTGTTGGTGCATGGCAGTTTGAAAGAACGGGTTATTTCTGTGTAGATAAAGACAGTACAGATGAAAAGCCTGTATTCAACCGAACCGTGGGTCTTCGCGATACGTGGGCAAAAATTGGCGAGTAATTAAGTTTACTTTCGTATAGAAGAAAGCCGCGTAGTTATTACGCGGCTTTTTTGTACGTGCTATTAAAACGTCTAGATATTACTTTTTGGGCTGACAATCTAACGATTGACCGTTTACATCTACGCTGTCTTCACCCATTAAATATAAGTACGTTGGCATAATGTCGGCTGGCGTTTTCAATGTGTCTGGGTTTTCAGCAGGGAATGCTTGTGCCCTCATATTGGTGCGTGTGCCACCGGGGTTTATACAGTTAAAACGTATTGATTTGTTTTGATATTCGTCAGCAAGGGTTTGCATTACACCCTCGGTTGCGAATTTTGATACAGCATAAGTGCCCCAAAACGCGCGCCCTTTACGACCTACGCTTGAAGTGGTGAAAACAACTGAGGCGCTATCGGCTTTTTCAAGTGCAGGAATAAGCGCTTGGGTCATAAATACCATACCGTTAACATTCGTCTGCATTACATTTTGCCACTCTTCAGCATCAATATCTTTAAATGCACTAAGGTGACCTAGCACAGAAGCATTATGCAGAACGCCATCAAGACGGCCAAACTGATCAATAATAGTCTGTGCCATTTGTTGATAGTGACTTGGTGTAGCGCCTTTTATATCAAGTGGTACGATGGCTGGTTCTTCACCACCTGCATTCACGATTTCGTCATATACCGACTCAAGTTTAGATACAGTGCGCCCAAGTAAGATGCACGTAGCGCCATGTCGAGCAAACGTTCTTGCCGCTTCGGCACCAATGCCGTCTCCCGCACCAGTGATGAGGACGACTTTGTTTTTCAGTAATTGCGCTGGGGCAATATAGTCTTTCATTTTATTCCTTCGAAAACGTGGAGTAACTGCAGTCAAAAGTAGAAATATTATCAAGGTGCGATCATACTCACACTGAGGCACAAGTAAAACATTGATTCTAAAATCTCGCTGAACGTAAAAAAAGTTAACAAAACTGGTTAACAAAACTTTGCAAAGTTGCAACAAAGTCAATAAGATTGAGCTAGATACAACTGGTCTAACATGTTTAATCTCGATTTTCGTGCCTTATCAGGATACAAAAGGCGCACTTTAATCATCACACGATTTTAAACACAGAATAACAACAATGCTTGTAGGGAGTAGAGATGAGAAAACTCGTATTAAGTTCCAGTGTGGCCCTTGCGCTGGGTCTGGCAGGCTGTGGTGGCTCCGATGAAACCCTTTCTGACATTCAAGCCGAAACAGAAACGCAAACACCATTTTCAAGAGTCGTATTCGATCCAGCCGCTGGGAACTTAAACATTCCTAACGACCTTCTAATGCTTCCGGGCGATGACGGCTTTTTCGATTACACACTAAACATTCCTGTTGCTGATCCTAACGATTTCAGCGACCCACAGAATGCCCTTAATATCCTTGATGGTTGGTCAACACAGCACCCATTTGTCATTAATGTTGATACGCCTGCGGGCGCATCACTTGACGAATCTACGTTGTCTGCAGGTATTTTGTTGTATGAGGCAACGCTTGGCCTTGATCAGTCAGACCCTGATTGTGCTCAAATCACAACGCCTTCAGCCGGTTGTAAATTAGGCGATCAGCTTACGTTTGGCGTAGATTATGTTCTAAGCCTAGCCGACAACAACACGGTTCAATTTGTGCCACTTAAGCCACTTAAACCGTCACAAGGCTACATGCTTGTAATGACAACTGACCTTAAAGATTCGTCAGGTAAGTCGGTTCAAGGCTCTTCTTCATGGGAACTTACCCGTCAAGATATTAACACTAACCCGCTTTCAAGCGACAGCCAGCTTCAGCTGCAGGGTCTTGTTAACTCATTGGTAAACCCTCTTCTTGGTGCAGGTTTCGAGCGTGAAGACATCACGTATGTTTCTGCGTTTACAACACAGTCAATCGCAAATTCTCTAGATACTATTAAGAAAGTGATGGTTAGCGAATTCGCAGCACGTGCGGCAGCGGGCGATCCAACTGCAGGGCAGGCACTACCTGCAATTGTTGTCGGTGACGTTGATTCAGCGCCAACGGCTATGGAAGCGTTGAACCTAGTGACTGCTGAAACTGTTGCTGGTGCTGTTGCACTAGGTAAGCAAGGTTTACCACCAGAGGCAGCGCCACTCATTCCAGCAATTGATGCAACAGACTTTAGCGCACTTCAAACCTGTGCTGGCCTTGTTGGCACGGTAAGCGGTCAGCTAGCGGCGCAGTGGGGTCCAGTAAACGACTTCGCAATCGCTGTTTCAACGGGCATTTTGGCGCAAGCTGGTCCATTCTGCGCAGCAACACGCTATGAAGGCAACATTTCACTACCATATTTCTCTGGTATTCCAAGTGCTGAAAACCCACTTGCACCGGTGAATACGTTCTGGCAAGCAGCGTGTGACAGCGGTATCGTCCTAGCGGGTGCGCCACAAGAGGTACTTGGTGCAGCAGCGCCTGGTCCGAACGCACAAACGTGTAGTGCACTTGGCTTGGCAGACTTGCGCGTTAATGGTGAAAAACTAGATAGCGCTCGTAACATCACTAAGTTTAACCCATACCCTCAGCCTACTGGCGGTAACATGGGTACTGAACAGCTAGATGTGCAAGTAACTGTTCCAAACCCGGCTATTGCAGGTGCACTTGGTTTCCCAATTGCAATGCCTGAAGCGGGATGGCCTGTGGTTATTTTAGCTCACGGTATTACCAGCAAGAAAGAAGATATGCTTGCTATTACTGGCACATTATCTTTAGCAGGTATTGCGTCTGTAGCGATTGATCAGCCGTTACACGGTAGCCGTGGTTTTGACCTAGATGGCGACGGTAATGACGACCTTAACGCAACAACGGTTAGCGCTACGCATTATATGAACCTAGCTAGCTTGCCAACAGCGCGTGACAACCTTCGTCAGAGCGTATCTGACCTACTAGGCTTGCGTCTGGGTCTTAATGCGGTTGTTGATACTACTGCTATGCAGGGCGTTAAATTCGACACTAGTCGTGTTTCAATTATGGGTGTATCACTTGGCGCGATTACTGGCGGAAACACTGCTTCGGTAGCGAACACTTCAATGGGTGGTGACCTAGCGGCACTTGACGGCATGTACGCTATTAAGCAGGCTTCACTAGAGTCACCTGGAGGTGGTTTGCCTCAGTTCCTTCTTGAGTCGCCGGCGTTTGGTCCTTTAATTAGAGGCCTGCTAATGTCGCAAGCGTCTGAGGACTTCGTTGCATTACTTGTAGAGCTTTATGGCACTGCTGATGTTTCTGAAGCAGAGCTTGTTGCAGCGGTTAACACGTTTGAAGCTAACGCAACTGAAGCACAACTTGCGGCGGTAAATGCTGTATTTGCTGAATTTGCTTTTGCTGCACAAACCGTAATGGATGCGGGTGACCCAACTAACTACGCTACTGTGCTTGGCGAAACAACGCCTGTTCATATGATGACGGTAGTGGGTGACGGTAGCGCAGAAAATCTTCCTGACCAAGTAATTCCAGTGTCTACGGCGTTACCTATGTCTGGACAGCTTCCACTTGCTCAAATTATTGGTCTTGATCAAGTTGTTGAGACACAAGGGCCAAGTACTGATCCAGTAAGTGGTTTGGTGTTGTTCAATAGCGGTGCTCACGCATCAAGCTTAAACCCATCTGCGAGTGCTGCGGTAACGGCTGAAATGCAGCGTGAAGTAGCAGGCTACATTGCATCAGATGCAGCTGCACTACCAATTACTGATCCATCGGTAATCTCCAACTAGTTATTTTCCAATGCATTTAAAAAGCCGGCTTAGTGCCGGCTTTTTTGTATCTAATTTTCGTTCGTAATTGAATGTTTTTATTTGTTAATGTAGTGTTAATTGGTCGGATCTGTAGACGCATAAGAACATAAATTTGCTCTACTTATTTTGCCATCTCCGGCTAGCTATTTTTAACAGCATATCTCTAAAAAAAGGGATTACCCTGCAACAACATCTATTTAGGGAAATAGACAGATGAAAAACATTCGCTTCAATTCCGCTAAAACGCTCGTGGCACTCTCCGTTACAGCCTTACTCTCTGCCTGTGGCGGAAATGACAACCAATTTGATGACGTTCAGCAGCCTACGCCATCTCCACCTGTCGGTGAACCAGCGCCAACGCCTATACCATCTTTTGCTGCAAATGGTGAGGTTGAAGCAGAAATCCGTTGGACAACTTATGGTGTTCCGCATGTTAAAGCAGATAGCTTAGAAAGTATGGCTTATGGGGTAGGTTATGCCTTTGCGCGAGACAATATGTGTGTGCTTGCCGATCAGATTGTTAAATACAACTCGCAGCGTGCGAAATTCTTTGGCCCTGATCGCGTGCCTGGAAGCGGTGACTCAGAGCATCTGATTAATGATTTTGGTTACTTGACGTTAGGGGTAAGAGAACTTGCAGAGGAAAACCTACCTAGAATGTCAGCTAACTCCCGAGCGATGTTTCAAGGTTATACTGCAGGATATAACCGCTATCTAAATGAAACACCTGTTGAGGATCTTGACCCACAATGTGCTGGGCAGCCATGGTTAACAGAAATTGATAGTGTTGATTTGCTTACTTACTCGCTGGGTGTAGCGCTATTGCCCGGTGCTTCAAACTTCTTAGGGCCAATGTTTATCGCTGCACCGGAGGGAGAGAGCTATTTACCTACGCCTGCAGCTGCAACACCTTCGGCTGTATCTGCAGGACTGAGTGTTACCCCAACTATTGACGTTGAAATTCCCGACAGAAATCCACAAGACATGGGATCAAATGGATGGGGGTTAGGCAGTGACAAAACAACCAACGGCCGCGGGTTAGTGCTGGGAAATCCTCATTTTCCTCACACGGGTAACTTACGCTTCTGGAACTTTCATGCGCAAGTACCGGGTCATTTAAATGTAACCGGTAGTTCGTTAATGGGTTTACCTGGCGCAGTGAATATTGGCTTTAATGAAAATGTTGCATGGACTCACACCTTCTCAACCGCTGAGCATTTTGTGGTTTATCAGTTAACGCTGGACGGTGACGATGAAGCGGGACTAACTCACGTAGTTGATGGAAATCGTCGAACGATTTACGAAAAAGAAATGCAAATAGACGTGGCGGTAGCGCCCGGCCAAACCATTAAGCTAAATAAAACCGCTTATTTCACAAACTACGGCCCAATGATTGAAGTACCAGGGAACTTCGATTGGAACGACACGAACGCTTTTGCAATTAAAGATGCCAATTTACCGAACTTTGATATTGTTGATCATTGGTTGGCCATGAACATGGCATCATCGATGGACGAGTTTAAACAAGCATTTAAAGACTATGACGGCGTCATTTTCAATAACACGATGGCAGCGTCGAGTGATGGTCAAGTCTTCTATATTGACGACTCCACAGTGCCTAATCTTACTGAAGTGGCTATTGAACAATTGACGACTAACCCGCTGCTATTGCAAACGAAAGCAGCTGCGGGTTTCACCGTGCTACCCGGTAATATTTCACAATTCGATTTTGATGGGCCTGTACCCTATGAAGAAGCACCGAAATATGAAGGCACTGACTCAGTACAAAACTCTAACGACAGTTATTGGCTAACGAACCTTAATTCCCCCATACGAGTGGCTAACCCGATGTACGGAAGGGTAGATAATCAACAATCGCTTCGCTCGAGAATGGGACAAAAGTTTATTGAAACAGAAGCTGGAAGTGACGGTACTTTTAGTGCCGAAGAAGTAGAGTCACTACTGCTAAATAACCGTAGCTATCTGGCTGAAGACATACTTCCAAGTTTGCTTGAGGCGTGTTCTGCACAAGGCAGCACCCCAGTTAACGTTGATGGTAACGATGTGGATATTTCAGAAGCGTGCACCGCATTAGCTAATTGGGATGGCACCATGAATACGGCAAGTACCGGTGCTCATGTATTTAGAGAGTTTGCGTTCCAGTTTAGACAAGCGCCTCAATGGGAAGTGCCATTTTCACTTGAGATGCCAGTTACTACGCCGACAGGGTTACTACAAAACGATACAACGCTAGAGCAGTTTGCAAGAGCAGTGCAGGTGATTGAAACGGCTGGTATTGCGTTTGATGCAGAGTTTGGCGATGTACAGTTTGTCGAACGCAGTTTACCTAATGGTGCTCCTTCAGGTGAAAAGCTTCCATGGGGTGGTGCGCATAACGTCGAAGGTGGATTTAATGTATTCGATACTATTACGCGTAGAGACGAAACCTTGCTTCCGCGACATCAGTACGCCACAGTTAATAACAGTACAATAATGAGTGCTGAAGCCGAAGGGTATCATATTAACTACGGTACTAGCTGGGCAATGGTAATCAGCTTTACCGAAAATGGACCTGATGGCCGCGGCATACTGACTTACTCACAGTCACGCCAAGCTGATAGCGAGCATTATCTAGACCAAACACTGCTTTATTCTGAGCAGCCTACACTCCGTGATATCTACTTTACTGAGGAAGATATCGCAGCAAATGTAATAGAGACCGTAACACTATCGTCAGAATAGGGCGAGGCTGGTATTATAAGTGCAAATACAAATATGCCGTGCCTTCAGTTCTGAGCGTCATTTTGCTGAGGGTATGGCTAGCTTTGAGGGGGAATTTCCCCCTTATTTTACTAGGAGTGTAGTTTGGAGTTTTTGTACGAATACGGTTTATTTTTGGCCAAGGCTGCCACTTTTGTCGTAGCCTTTGTGGTGATCGTTGCAACTGTAGTGGGCGCGGCAAGTAAGCAAAAACAAGGAAAAGGGCATCTGGAGATAACATCAATTTCAGATCAGCTGAAAGATGTTACGCAATATGCAAAGCAAGTTTTACTGGATAAAACAGCGTTAAAAAAGCTTGCTAAGGAACAGAAAAAAGAAGCGAAAGCGAAAAACAAGTCACAAGAAAGTGAAGATAAATCTCGTTTGTTTGTTATCGACTTTAACGGCTCTATGGATGCTGGTGAAGTTGAGCATTTACGCGAGGAAATTACGGCTATTTTATGCGTTGCAGACAAGGGCGATGAAGTATTAGTGCGTTTAGAAAGTGGCGGTGGCGTTGTACACGGCTATGGTTTGGCTGCTTCACAATTACAACGTATAAAAGATAAAGGTATTAGCCTGACTATCGCTGTAGATAAAGTAGCTGCAAGTGGCGGATACATGATGGCGTGTGTTGGTGATAAACTGGTGGCTTCACAGTTTGCGTATATCGGAAGCATTGGCGTTTTGGCACAGCTTCCAAACTTCAATAAATTGCTTAAGAAAAACGATATTGAGTTTGAACAACATACTGCAGGGGAGTTTAAACGCACGCTAACCGTATTCGGTGAAAACAACGATGAAGGGCGCGCAAAGTTTAAAGAAGAGATTGAAGAAATACACGTTCTGTTCAAAGACTTCGTCCATAGCCAAAGACCAAATATGGATATCAATAAAGTGGCTACAGGCGAATATTGGCCTGGTATCAAAGCCAAAGAATTAGGCTTAATTGATGAAATAACAACATCGGACGATTATATTCTTTCTCATTATCCGAAGCGTGAAATATTTAGTGTTAAGTATGCGATCAAAAAGAACGTAGCAGAAAAACTTGGGATGTCTGCTGCCAGTGTGGTAGAGCGCATGTTTATGAAAGGTATGAATAAAGCACGTCATTGGTTTTAATGTAAAGGTGGTGGTAATAGCCGCCACCTTTAAAAATTCAAAATAATAACTAGAAAATAAAAACAATATGGCTCACCACACGAAAAACGACATACTAGACGCTGCGGAGTATCTGTTTGCTGAGCAAGGCTTTACTCAAACGTCAATGCGTGAAATTACCACGAGAGCACAGGTCAATCTTGCTTCTGTTAATTACCACTTTGGAAGTAAGAAAAACTTGATACAAGCGGTTTTCAAACGCTACTTTGACAAGCTAATGCCGGATATCGAGAAAAGCCTTTTAGGATTAAGTGCAAAAGAAGGTACGCAAGGCGTAGAATTGCTATTGTTTTCTCTTATCCCACCCATGATTAATCTAAGTACGGTATCCGAAAATGGTACGGCAACGTTCGTAAAATTACTGGGTAGAGGGTACAACGAAACACAAGGGCACTTAAGACGCTTCATCATGAACGACTATGGCGCGTGTATACGGGAACTCGTTGACTGTATTCAACGCTGCTTGCCTTCGTTGCCAAAGGAAACATTGTTTTGGAGAATGCATTTCGCTATTGGTAGCTTTGTTTTTTCTATGACATCTAGTCAAGCGCTTACGGAAATAGCCGAGTCAGATTTTCATAAGCACATAGAAATTGAAGAAGTTATGAGCCAACTTGTTCCTTTCGTAGCGCAAGGGCTTGCTGGAAGCATAGATTCCTAGAAATGCTAGATAGGGAAAGGGCAGTCCCTGCACTGAATATGACGCAGGGACGTATAACCAATTAGCGCGGAAGTATTGCGCCTGGCGCTTCTGCTTTAAGCTTCTCGGCCCAGAAATCTTTCACTGAAAAACCACTGTTCTTTGCTTTTTTAGCAGGTTTTGCTGAAGTCGTTTTTGCAGCTTTCTTAGCTTTAGGTTTAGCCTCAGGTGCTTTTGCAGCCGTCTTTGCGCCTCCTGACAACTCGTCAGTCATTTCTTGTAATTGCGCTAGACGTACATTTTTACCACCATCAACGCTGTACCAACCACTTTTTGCTTCAATGGACGGTGCTTTACCGTTGGCTTCGGTATACGCCTTAGTGAATTCTGCAATAACTTTGTCTTTGTCTAGGTTTGCCATGCTTTTTATGCTCTTTTATTTTTGTTTAGATGACGAACGTTACTACTTCAGTACACAGACATATGGCAACGATGTTTTTAAGACAGCCATACGTAAGTATTAACTTCTAAGGCTAACAAGTTGCTTGCACACGTTTGTAGCAATACAAGGTATAATGCATAACGTTCGCTTGTTTTTATAACGTTTTTTGATCAATTTGTCTAACTTTCAACCGGAGGTTTTGTGTCTATAACGTCTAAGGAATTAAAAAACTACCTTGATAGTTTACTTCAATGTAATGAAATTGCAGATTACTGCCCGAATGGACTTCAGGTTGAAGGGAATAGTCAGGTTAAAAAAATAGTAACGGGAGTGACAGCATCACAAGCGCTTATCGATTCGGCGATTGAAAAAGGTGCCGACACGATCTTGGTTCACCATGGGTACTTCTGGAAAGGGGAGTCTCAGCCTATTGTGGGTATGAAGAAAAGACGCATAGGTACGTTATTGGCAAATGATGTCAACTTGTTCGCTTACCACCTTCCGCTTGACGTACATTCAGAGTATGGAAACAACCGTCAACTCGGTGATTTGATGGGGGTAACTGATATACAGGCATTAACAGGCATCAAGCCCCGCGGTGTTGTCATGCACGGACAATTTTCGTCACCACAAACCACTTCATCTCTGCAAACAAAGCTCTCCGAAGTATTGCAACGAGACGTGCTGGTTGAAGGTGATGCGTCATCGGTAATCAACACAGTGGCATGGTGCACAGGAGGTGGACAAAGCTTTATCGAGCAAGCTGCTCAAGCGGGCATTGATGCATTTGTAACGGGTGAAGTATCTGAGCAAACGATTCATATTGCTAGGGAGATGGGTATAGCATTCTTTGCTGCCGGACACCACGCAACTGAACGGTATGGCATAAAAGCATTGGGTGAACATTTGCAACAGCATTTTGGCGTGGACGTCGAGTTCATTGATATTGATAACCCAGCGTAGTTTGATTGTTTATGAAGAACGACCACATATTTGATGGTATAGCCGAAAAGTTTAGTAAGAACATTTACGGCACTACCAAAGGCAAATTACGCCATACATTGCTTTGCGATGTACTTGCACCCTATGTAAACACCGAACCTCAACGAATCATCGAAATAGGTGGGGGCACTGGTGTTATGGCAGCTCACTTAGCACAACTAGGGCATCATATTGTACTAACTGATGCGTCAGAAGATGTGCTAAAAGAAGCTAAGTTATTATTGGCTCAGTGGCAACATGTTGAGGTTAGGCATCAATATCTACAGGAAATAAGCGACTTATCTAATTATGATTTCCTTGTGTGTCATGCTGTGTTGGAGTGGCTAGATGAGCCTTACGATGCGCTACGTTTCTTGTACGATAATATGGTTGAAGGTGCGCTGTTAAGCTTGAGTTTTTTTAATCAGGACGCGAACTTATTTGCCAATGCTATCTATGGAAATTTTGACTATATCGAAAAGGGTATGAAGGCTAAAAAGCAAGTTCGGTTAAACCCTAAACAACCTTTGGGTGCTATCGCGGTGATTGAATTTTGTGAAGCGTTAGGCTTTGAGGTTGTCGATAAGGCGGGCATTCGGTGCTTTCATGACTACATGAGAGATATAAGTCATCAGGAAAGTAAATATGACGCGTTGCTAGCACTTGAGCGAAAGCATCATCGGCAGGCACCCTATTTGTGGCTGGGTAAATACTTTCAGCTAGTACTGCGTAAGTAGTATTAAAACCAGTATTACCTTTTATTTTAGAGGCTTATAGCTAACCGGGCACTAGATTTGTGTTGTTTTGAATATTGCTTACGGTGGTTATTGCAATTTCTCGCAGCGCTTCTTCAGTGAAAAAACCCTGATGCCCCGTAATGAGCACATTGGGAAACGTGGTTAATCGTTGAAAGTCGTCATCTTGAATAATGTCGCCCGAGCGGTCACTGAAAAAGAGCTCAGACTCTCTTTCGTAAACATCTAGCCCTAAATAGCCTATTTTTTTAGACTTGAGACCTTTAATAATAGCGGTGTTATCAATGAGTGCTCCTCTGGAAGTATTTATCAACATTACACCCTCAGGCATAAGTGCTAAAGCACGTTCGTTGATAAGATGGTACGTATTATCATTCAAAGGGCAGTGCATTGATACAATGCTGCTATCACTTAAGAGGCGCTCAAGCGGAACATACTGAGCGCCAAGGGCAATTACACTTTCATCTTCCACAATGTCGTAACAATAAATTTTACAGCCGAAGCCCTTAAGTATTTGAATGACAGCTTTTCCAATACTTCCTGTACCTATAATTCCTACCGTTTTACCACACAGTGTAAAGCCCATTAATCCATTGAGCGAAAAATTACCTTCGCGTACTCGATTGTAGGCCTTGTGGGTTCGCCGATTCAGCGTAAGTATAAGGGCTAGCGTATGTTCGGCGACAGTTTGTGGGCTGTAAGCTGGCACTCTGCTTACACTGACTCCCAACCTTTGTGCTGTCTTTACGTCGACATTATTGAAACCAGCACATCGAAGAGCGATGTGTTTCACACCGCACTTGTGCAGTACTTCAATGGCTTCAGCGTCAACGTTGTCGTTCACGAAAACCACAACAGTATCTACATCTTGGCATGAACGTGCTGTGGTTGAGTTAAGTGGATGAGAATGAAATTCAACCTTCCACTCACTGCTTAAACCTGCGGCGTCAACCTGTGCTTGAAAAGGTGCTATGTCATAAGGCTGCGTGCTGAAAAACGCAATCTTGCGAGTAAAGGGTGTTTCACTTTCCATTATGTTTTCCCCATTCGAAATACCGCTCTGACTATTTTTTCTAGCACTAGCGCTTACGTCTTTTAATCAAAGGTTAGTTTAGAAGTTTTAAAATATCTGCTTCTATGTCTGCAGGTTTAGCAGTAGGTGCATAACGCTTTAAAACTTTGCCTTCAGCATTCACTAAAAACTTAGTAAAGTTCCATTTAATGCGTTTTGAACCCAGTAATCCAGGCGCTTTATTTTTAAGTTCAACAAATAGCGGGCTGGCGTTTGGGCCGTTAACCTCTGTCTTTTTAAACAAGGGAAATGTTACACCGAAATTTAATGAGCAGAACTGCGCGATATCCTCATCTGAACCTGGTTCTTGGTGACCAAATTGGTCGCAAGGAAAGCCTAAGATCTCAAAACCCGCTTCATTGTGCTTTTTATACAGCGCTTCTAGTCCTTCGTATTGCGGTGTGAAACCACATTTGCTTGCCGTGTTTACAATGAGTAGAACTTTACCTTTGTATTGTTCCAAAGACGTTTGCTCGCCATTATTAAGCGTGACATTGTGTTGATATATTTCCACAGTTTTTACCTTATTTATTTTATTGTTATTGCCTTTGACAGTTCAGTGAACACGAGTCTTTGTGTTACATTTTCATCAATAAGATCAGATTGCTACTGCGTTATCACATAGCGCAAAACCTAAGAGTATATTTTGTATGAATAATTTGAAAGTAAGTTTTCTAGGTTTGGGAGTAATGGGCCACCCCATGGCAGGGCATTTGGCCAACGCCGGTCTCGACGTAACCGTATACAATCGTACCACTGAGAAAGCACATGCATGGGCGAAGACCTACAACGGAAACGTAGCGCTCACCCCTGAAGAAGCAGCTGAGAATGCCGATGTCGTGTTTATGTGTGTGGGTGACGACAATGATGTAAGGCAAATAGGAACCAAAGCATTAAATGTAATGCGCGCAGGAAGTACTCTGGTGGATCACACGACAGCATCTGCCGATATCGCAAGAGAGTTACATGGCGCGTGTTCGGCTAAGCAAATAGGGTTTCTGGACGCTCCCGTATCTGGCGGCCAAGCTGGTGCTGAAAATGGTCAATTAACTATCATGGTTGGTGGTGAGGAGTCGGTATACACGAAGGTTCAGCCTATTATGGATAGTTACGCACGCCATAGTCAGTTACTTGGACAAGCAGGAAGCGGTCAACTTGCAAAGATGATGAATCAGATCTGTATCGCTGGCATAGTACAAGGATTAGCCGAAGCGCTTCACTTTGGCCAGCGAGCTGGTCTAGACTGCAACGCTGTTATTGACGTGATCAGTAAAGGAGCAGCGCAGTCATGGCAAATGGAAAACCGTGCTTCAACAATGCTTGAAAACAATTTTGACTTTGGCTTCGCTGTAGATTGGATGCGAAAAGATTTAGGCATTGCACTAGACGAAGCGCGTAAGAATGGGTCAACTTTGGCGCTGACGGCGCTTGTGGATCAGTATTATGCTGACGTTCAAAAGCTAGGTGGAAGTCGTTGGGATACATCAAGTTTGCTTACGCGCCTTAAATAACTGGCAAGTAAAGTAGGGCACTACATAAAGGCGCTTTCAAGAGAAAGACTCTTTAAATAGAACTGGTTAAGAGTTCTCCTGAAGTGTCATTGTTAGCTGTGCTAGACGAGATTGATTTGCTTCGTTAAGCGTCATTTCACCGAGTTTATCTAGAAGTTGCCGTACGTCATACTTCCGATAAACTCCAGTATCTGACTCAATCATACATTGAAGCAAGTTGAGCCCGAAAGCACCAGTAGTTGGTGAAAGATGAAAAGCATCGTAAAAATGCTTTAGTGCTTTGTTGAAAGATTTTTCAACAAAGTAGTTTGTGCCGGCCTCATTGATGATAAGCGCCTGCTCGTGATTAAGTCCAAGGCGTTCCCCGCCTGTAAAAATGAGCTCATCGTTCATCACTTGTTCTGATATTACATGTAGTTCTGCATTTTTCTGCTTAGCCATTAACAGTAGCTCAGCCGCTTTTTTTTCATCTCCAAGCTTGTGATGAACCTTGGCGGCGATAACCAGCATAGAAGGTTCGGTTCTAAAAAAGTTACTCATGTAATCAGCTTCTAAAAAGTGTGCAGCTTTTTCTAAGTCATCATCCAGAACGGCCGAAAATGCTAATAAAAAATCGCGTTTTTGAAGCGTTTGTGGATCGCCCTGACTTCTCCCAGCAATGCCCACTAGCTTTCGCGCCTGTGACAAGCTTTCTGAACGGTTCGTTACTGGAGACTCTTCAGCTAAAAGTAAGTAAAACTCCGCTAGTTCAAACGTAAAGTCGTTAAATCGGTCTTTTGCGCTTCGATGCATAGCACGCTTCTTTTGAAGCAGGTCAATCGCTTCTACCACCTTATCCTGTTTTTGAAATGCCAAGCTTTTAAGCTTTGCAGCAGAAAGCGATAGTTCACTGAACTTTATCTGTGATAGGTGTGCTTCTACGTCTTCGAAGTTGCTTTGTTCAAACGATATTGACGCAAGCCATTCAAACGCCTTGTCTCGCCCTAGGCTAGAATTAACCATATCACCTAAGTTATCTTTACAATCGGGCCATTTCCCCAACGCGTACTGGCACTTAATTTTTCCCCATTGCGCCCATAGCACTTTGTCTGAACGCATTAAAATGTCGTCGTATATACTCTGTGCACGATGAATTTCACCTTGGTCAAAAAGCAAGCGTGCATACATTTTTCTCACGTCAGCGATTAGGCGAGGGGGGATGCCTTCTTTTATCTTGCTTCGAAGCACTTCAATTGCTCTATCTAGTTCCTTGTTATCTAATGCCTGCAAGACGTTTTTAATATAGTCGCGATATCCAAGATAATGCGTGATTTGGCGTGATAACGAAGCAATTGTGTAGGGCTTGATAAGAAGGATATCGGGCTGTAAATCCATGATACGGCCGATGGCCTGTGGTGCACGGTCTGACGTAAGAAACACAATGCCTGTGCTAGGCCTAATGTAGCCCGTTTCTCGCAATTGTTGGATCCACTCAACACCGTTTTTCCCACTGCCTAAATGGTAGTCTATTAACAGCATTTCATAATGCTGTTTTTTAAGTGCTGCCTTTAGCTCGCTACCAGACGTAAAGCTGCTTACATTCAGAGTATCAATAGACAAGAGGTGCCCACGCAGTGCAGTGCGTGCAGTAGCGTTGTCCTCAACGATAGCAATTCTAAATTCCACAGTGACTCTAAGATTAGGCATTCTCTAAATAAGCTTATCAGTGCATTAGAAAAAAACCACTAATCAAAAAAATAACCGTATAACTATGAATAACTGAAATTGACGAACAAGCCAAAAGCATTTCTTACTCTCGTCACATTATATTTACGTTATTGCAAATTTGATTTAATTAATATTTTACCTTTACGTTTACGTAAGGGGTAAGTATTCGTTATGGTGTGCACTATAAAAGTGAAACCAGAATAGTTAAACAATTGAAGGTAAGCGTTATGAACTTTGATTTGACCGACGATCAACTTGCATTTGAAGAAACCGCTAGACAGTTTGCGCAACAAGAACTTGCGCCACACGCAGCCATGTGGGATAGGGAACATCACTTTCCTGTAGAAGCAATTAAAAAAGCGGGAGAGTTGGGCTTTTGCGGTTTATATGCGCCAGAAAGCGAAGGCGGACTGGGTCTGTCGCGTTTAGACTCTTCGATTATCTTTGAACAGCTGTCAATGGGCTGCACAACAACCACCGCTATGTTAACTATTCACAACATGGCAACGTGGATGATTGCTACTTGGGGCAGTGACGAGGTGAAGGCACAGTGGTGCGAACAGCTTGTAGTGGGCGACAAGTTAGCGTCTTACTGTTTAACTGAACCTGGTGCAGGTTCTGATGCCGCATCGTTAAAAACAAAAGCGGTAAAATCAGACAACGGTTACCTACTAAGTGGTTCTAAAGTTTTCATTAGTGGCGCCGGAAGCACTGACGTTCTAGTGGTAATGGCGAGAACCGGTGGCGAAGGTCCAAGCGGCGTTTCAGCGTTTGCCGTGCCAGCAGATGCAGCGGGTATTGAGTACGGTAAAGCCGAAGAGAAAATGGGCTGGAATGCTCAGCCGACTCGCATGATTACATTCGATAATGTAAAGCTTGAAGAGAGCTGGCGCTTAGGTGACGAAGGCCAAGGTTTTAAAATGGCAATGCAGGGGCTAGACGGCGGTCGTATAAATATCGCAACTTGTTCTGTAGGTACAGCGCAGCAAGCGCTTGATACTGCCCGCGCATACATGACAGAACGGGAACAATTTGGTAAACCTATTGCAGGTTTTCAAGCACTGCAATTTAAGCTAGCTGATATGGCAACTGAGCTTGTAGCTGCACGTCAGATGGTAAGAATGGCTGCCTGTAAACTAGACAATAATGATGCTGACAAAACGACCTATTGTGCAATGGCTAAACGCTTTGCAACTGATGTTGGCTTCAACGTTTGTAATGAGGCACTGCAACTTCACGGTGGTTATGGTTATATTAAAGAGTATCCACTGGAACGCCATTTCCGTGATGTTCGTGTACATCAAATATTAGAAGGCACCAATGAGATCATGCGCGTCATAATTGGCCGCAGACTTCTTGCTGACGAGCGCAGCGTTCTATAATCGAATACAGGGAAGAGTGATGAGTCAATCTGAAGCAGTCGTGTTAGTTGAAGAATTAAAGACACAATGTGGGATGTTCGCAATTGGACGACTTACTCTTAACAAGCCAAAAGCATTAAATGCCCTTGATTTAGAGATGGCGACAATAATGCTTGATGCACTTGTTAAGTGGCAAGAGCGAAATGACATTGTGTCAATTGTTGTTGATGCTGCTGGTGATAAAGCGTTTTGTGCTGGTGGTGATATTGTTTCGATGTACAACGCCATGCTTGAAGCTAAAGGCGAAATACCTCCATTTCTTGAAGACTTCTTCAAAACGGAATACACCTTAGACTACACTATTCACAACTACCCTAAGCCAATTGTTGTGTGGGGCAGCGGTATTGTTATGGGCGGTGGTATGGGTCTATTGTGTGGCGCTAGTCACCGTATCGTTACTGAAACATCAAGACTTGCGATGCCGGAAATTACGATTGGCCTTTATCCTGATGTGGGCGGAAGCTATTTCCTTCCTCGCTTGCAGGGGAAGACAGGGTTATTTTTGGGATTAACTGGCGGTCAAATGAATGGGGCTGACGCATGCTTCGTTGGGCTTGGTGACCACCTGCTTAGTAGTGACGCAAAAGAAAGTATGTTGGAAAAACTTACTCAGCTTGACTGGCAGGATACAGTAGATCTAAAAGCGCAAGTAACATCGTTGCTCGATACCGTTTCTAAACCCTCTCAATTTTCGCCTTCTAATGTCGAAAAGCACCTACCGCTTATTAATGAATTATGTCAGGGCGATAATGTTACCGCTGTAGTAGAAAGCATCTTAAATGCCGATATGGGAGAAGATAAATGGCTAAGTCGAGCACAAGCAACGCTTGCTAAGGGGTCTCCTATAACGATGCATTTGGTATTTGAGCAGTGTATGCGAGGAGAAAGCATGTCTTTGGCAGACTGCTTCAAGATGGAAGCGACAATGTCTTGCAGATGCGGAGAAAGTGGTGAGTTTCAAGAGGGCGTTCGCGCACTACTTATAGATAAAGACATGTCACCAAAGTGGCAATTTGCAAGTGTAAGCGATGTGCCAAAAGAAACCGTTGAACATTTCTTCACGTCACCTTGGACAGAGCAAACACATCCTTTAGCTAATTTAGGCAGTTAGTCACTCAATAAAGGTTTATCGTTATTTGTAACGATGTAATGAAGCCCGCATACCACTGCGGGCTTTTTCGTTCTGCATGACCTTTAAATTGTGCTTTGTTACAATTAACCCAACGTAAAGTAATAAAAGTTAAACTTCTATGTGGCGATGCCCACTCTGTAAAGCCCCGATATCGTTATCGTCTGCGCCGGTTAAGTGTGAAAAGAATCATAGTTTTGATATGGCAAAGGCGGGTTATGTGAACTTGTTGCCAGTCCAGTTTAAAAAATCTAAGTCGCCAGGCGATGACAAAGCAATGGTAAGAGCGCGCCGCGAATTTCACGCGTTAAACGCTTACAAGCCTCTAAAAGATAAAATGCTACAGCTTCTTATCAGCGCCACAGACACCAAAAAGCCAGATACTAAAGAAAGCACTGCTTTACATATTTACGATGCAGGTTGCGGTGAAGGAAGCTATTTGTATGCGCTGTGCGAAGGTCTCACCTGTGCTGGCTTCAAAGTAAAAGGCGCTGGTAGTGATATATCAAAAATTGCAGTCGAGCTTGCTGCGAAGGCATTTAAGCAGCAAGAGTTTGTAGTGGCCAGTAGTTTTGAGCTGCCGTTAGCCGACACTTCTCAAGATATCATGCTGCAGGTGTTTGCGCCTGGTTGTAATGATGAATACAGCAGAGTATTGAACGATAAGGGCCTATTGCTTACCGTGAATCCAGCGCCAGAACATTTGTTCGAAATTAAAGCCATGGTTTACGATTCTCCACGAAAGCATAAACTCGATGATTCAAAGCGGGTTGGTTTTGAGCTGATAGAAAATGAAGTTTTATCGTTTACTATTGAGCTTGCCAGCTCTGAACAAGCACTCGCGCTTATAAAAATGACGCCATTTTATTGGAAGCTTCCGCCGGGGCGCATTGATGAAATGGTTTCATCGCTTAAAAGTGTAACTGCCGATTTCCATTTACAGCTATGGCAAAAGCAAGAGGCTTAGAGCAGGGTTCAAATATCAGCCAAACACAATACAGAGAGTATTTTACTCAAATAAACGTTCGATAAGATTGAATTGAAAAAAATCTTTTAAGGCTTTGTTTAGTAAAGACTTGTTTTGGTTACGCATAACCTTGAGCTGTGTGTTTCAATGCCGGAAAATACAAGATACGGCTGATGTTTAAAAAAGTGAGCAATCGAATATTGCTCACTTAATCCACAGCGACATGTCGATACCTAAAAACAATAACCTTCTAACGTGACCTTTTAAAAGGTGTCAAACTCGCAGCTGATGAGTATTAATTCTGCTTAGAAAAGCGAGTTAGGTGCTTTATAGCCTGACTTAGTAACTCTACATTTAGAGCGTCTTTACTACGCTTTCCTGACGCAATTTCGCTAATCTCATAACTACCGTTGCTAAGTACATCGGTACGTTTGTTGTCATGAAAAACCACAATTCGCTCACCTGACGTACTGACAAGCCATGGGCGATTAGGCGCAAGTAAGTTTTGGCCTGTAGAATAAAAAGTACTCGGTGCATTACAGCCTAATGCATTCAAAATAGTGGGCGCAAGGTCTTCACTACTTGCAAGGTTGCCTTTCAGCGGAAGGGTACTTAATAACGTACCTTTCCCTTCAGCTTCGCCAAAGCCTGTTGCCACAAGTATCTCATGTTGACGCGCTAACGCACTATTTGCGTACTCTTGCACCTTTTCATGAGGTAAAAACGCAATATGTAATCCTTGATGGTTATTTGATAGCGGCTGCTGATAGCCAGATAGCTGATCAAGTGGTAGTGAATCATCGCTGTGAATAGACACAGGCATACCTGACCCCAAAGGCAACGCTAGCGTTACTGGGCGTTTAGACGCCAGCGCGTCTTGATAAATCTCTGGAACGCCGAATAGTGTAGTTGTCATAAGGCCGCGCAGACTGCTAGCAGTAGAGTAATAGTTTTCTACGCGATTCAAACCTTGAATATCAAAATCGCTACTGCTCCCTGAGTCAGTCTGCACAATGACTGTTAAGTTCTTGCTGGTCTCTATTGCGCAGTAAACAGGCTCTGCAGGGTACGTAATACTATGGATATCAGGGTTAAACTGCAGTTGTTTGCGTTCTTCATACGCAGCAAGGTCAAGTAGGCCGTAGCGCGACATGGTTGTTTTTGCCGTGGCAGGGTAAGACAACGGAAACATATTGTCTTGTTTTATGATTGGCTGGTAAAGCCTAGCGTCGGCCCACACATGAATAGCATGGCTAGTGACAAAACAACTTACAAAGAACGTGGCTACTGGCATACCAATTTTGTGTTTAGTAAAACGGTCAACGCGCTTCCATATTGCATTGGCAAGCACCAGTTGAAAGCCAAGCCATACAACGAACAATAAGAGTAGAAAGGCCCATTGTTGCCAGCTTTCAATGGCTATTTGATTCTGTGCTTCGTTACGCAAAAGATCAGTAGCATGAAAGCTAAAATGAAAACCCGTTCTGTTGAAAAGCAGGGCATCAAAGGCCAATAAGGCAAGACCAACAGCAGCAATAACTGATGCGCTTGCCTTTATTACACTGGGATTATTTACCAAATAGCAAAGCGGTAAAATAAAGATAACAAAGCCGAAAAAGGTCATAAAACTAATATGACCAAACCAATTAGCCAACAAATACAGCGTACCGACACCAGTCCCAGGTAATGGCGATGAAAATACAAAAATGGAGGCGATGACCACCGCAATTATAATATTTGCCAACGCAAACCAGTGGCCCCAGTTTACAAGCTTGGTAACGCGCTGACGACGCGGTGATTCGGCTAGTATCATAATAATAACCTAGCTATTTTTTACACTTTTCTTTAAAACGTCAGCAAACTGCGTCGCCATTGCTTCACGGTTTTCTGGGCTGACTTGTGTATTCAAAATATGGGTAATGACGTTACCTAGCACCATTAATGAAAGGTCACGATTTGCACCGCCTTCCTCAAGGGTTAAGATTACTTTATTCATTAGCGCTTCGAATTCGTCGTTGGTGTAACGGCTCTGTTGGGGCATTGCCACGCCTCTTTTTTATGATTTCTTTGATAAAAAGAATGGTTTTACTCGTAAAATGATTATAATCGTTGTTTGATTGAGTACAATCATTCATTCTAAAATCCCGCGATTCTTTGGATATTTCTGACATTTTTTAAGCAACAGGACACCCGATCATTTATGAGTGCACTGATTCATCACTTTGTTGTACACCGTTTAATCGTAAACAAAGACGAAAAAATTGAAGCTATTCCTCGTGACAACTGCCTTGCAGTTACACCGGAAATTGAGCTTCTTGCCCATCAAATCAATCATAGTTTCAACGCGAAACCTGGAAAGGGGGTTGGGCACTTTGTAACAGAAGTGACGCGCGAAACAAACGTTGAAAACGAAGAGGGTGAAACAACAAAGCAGGAAAGCACTCAAGATGTGTCTGAATTTGCCCTTGGCCTTAAACAATACATGGATGTGCACAAAGCCGCTGGTGATAACGTGGAAGAGGCATTTCATGCATTCTCAGTGTCTGCGGCTAATCGTCTTGTTAAGACGCTGGTAGATACCGGCACCGTTGAAACTGGCTTTCTTATTTTTTGCCAATACGAATACTTAGCAACGCAATATTTAATGATTACATTGCTAAACACACGTTCTCATGTAGAAGTAACTAACTCGTTGGATTTATCTGCGCGCGAACACCTCGATTTGGCAAAAATGCAGCTAGCGGTGCGCTTTGACCTGACGCAGTGGGAAGTGCAGCCAGAGCAACAGCGCTACGTGAGTTTCATTAAAGGACGTATGGGGCGCAAGGTGTCTGATTTCTTTATGCAGTTTGTGGGTTGTGAGGAATTGGTTGATGTTAAACAGCAAAACAAACAACTCATCTCCACAGTAGATGCATACTTGGCCAGTGAGTCTCTTGACCCGCAAGAGCAACATCAACATCGCGAGCAAGTGAAAAGCTATTTCAAAGAACAAATTGACGCGGGTGAGAGTTTGTCAGTTGATGAGTTGGCCAACCGTCTTCCTAGCAACGAAGAGACCAGCGCAAACTTCTCGGCCTTTACTCAGTCGTTAGAAGTGCCTTTAGAAAAAGAAATTCAGCCAGACCCTGCTGCGCTAAAACAGCTGGCGAAATTTACGGGGCAAGGCGGTGGAGTGTCGATAAGTTTTGAGCGAAAACTCATGGGCGAACGTGTATTTTACGATCCTGCAACTGACACACTGACGATTAGAGGTATACCACCTAACTTGAAAGATCAGTTAAATCGTCAATCTTCCATGGACTAATGACTGCGCGTTAAGAATAAAAAACGTATACTAGTAAAAGAATAGAAACTCGATTCAAGGGTGTTATGCAATTATTTGTAAATGATCTGACAGTGATGGACTTTTCATACCTTTGCCCTAAACGCGGCATGGTAGGGGAAAGCTGGATTGTCGATGTTATTTTGGACGGTGAACTCAATGAAGAGAGCATGGTTCAAGACTTCGGTCACGTAAAGAAAAACCTGAAAAGGCTTATCGATGAGTACGTTGACCACAAGCTTCTAGTACCAGCAGATTACGCTGGCTCAGAGGTTTTACACGATGAAACAAGTGAACAAGTTGAAGTACGTTTTACCTGTGTTGACGATAGAAAGATTATGCTTCATTGCCCAGCAGAGGCCTATGCATTTGTTTATTCAGACCGCATAGACATGGACTCTGTGGGCGTGTATTTGAAAGAGGTGTTAGCTACCCATTTACCTGAGAATGTCGATAACCTTACGCTGTCGCTGAGAGAAGAGGTAATTACTACCCCATTTTATCACTATACACATGGGTTAAAGAAGCACGACGGAAATTGTCAGCGGATCGCACATGGACATCGTTCGAAAATAGACATCATTATTGACGGTCAACCTGATTTAGGTGAGCAAGCTTATTGGGCGAAGCGTTGGGAAGATATCTATATTGCGACAAAAGAAGACGAAATTGCCTACGCTGATAGACGAATTCAAGGTGAAGTTGCCAATCAAGATGATTATTTTTGCTTTGCCTATGAGTCTTCGCAAGGTTATTTTGAACTGCTTATGCCAAAAGCTGACTGCGAAGTAATTGAAACCGACTCTACTGTAGAGTGTTTGGCTCAGTATCTATTAGAAGAACAGAAAAAGCGTACGCCAGAGGGCGTGTGTCAGGTTATTGCCTACGAAGGTGTCGGCAAAGGCGCTATGGTAAAGGGCTAACCGCTTTTTAGGAATTAACGCGTTAGGCGAATTCAATAACGCTATTAAACGGGGCTGAGTGCAAACTAGTAGCCCCGTTTTCATTTGTGAATTTAGAAAAAAGGATGTCGCTATGAAACTTCATGGCCTTATTTCACTTGGTCTTATTGCCTCGTGTTTATCTTTTTCGTTTGAGGTTTTTTCTCTGGAGAGTGCCAATCCTTCTCAGGTAAGTGCATCGAAAGAGAGTTTGATCTTAAATGGCGTATTAACGCAAGGCGCGCTAGTAAGAGGGCAAATACCTAAAGATGCGCAAGTAACACTTAATGGCAAAAAG
>Ga0213840_1000804_pt1 | contig 34228 bp, 30 predicted proteins | sample SWPATP22_FD_160132 | JGI IMG/M metagenome (GOLD analysis project Ga0213840, IMG submission 160132) | Coastal seawater microbial communities from Marineland, Florida, United States - SWPA TP2 #2 | ecosystem: Environmental > Aquatic > Marine > Coastal | place: USA: Florida | collected 2016-08-14 | reverse complement strand
GCGCAGCCGTGAGGCCTGTAAATGGTTGTTTCGCTGGTGGCTGTTGGCCCTAGGATCTCTAGCTCAGAGGCATCTGGCGTGTGCGGTTGTTTACATTCAGGGCATAATGTTCGCACGAGACGTTGCGATAGTACGGCAAGTAAACTTGAAGACAACAAGAAAGGCTCAATGCCCATATCTTCTAATCGAGTAATAGCACCAGCTGCGGTGTTGGTATGCAGCGTAGATAACACTAAGTGACCTGTTAAACTGGCCTGAACCGCAATTTGAGCAGTTTCGACATCACGAATCTCACCAACCATCACAACATCAGGGTCTTGACGCAAAATGGCGCGAAGCCCGCGCGCAAAGGTCATATCCACACGAGGGTTAACCTGTGTTTGTCCTATGCCCGGTAAATCAAATTCAATAGGATCTTCAACGGTAAGAATGTTGCGGTCGCGCGAATTTATTTCGGTTAAACCTGCATACAGTGTGGTACTTTTACCCGAGCCAGTAGGACCTGTTACCAGAATAATGCCGTGAGGCTTTCTGATGAGCTTAGAGAAGTGGTCACGGTTTTGTTGGGTCATGCCTAAATCTTCTAGATTTAAGCGTGCGTTATTTTTATCTAAAAGACGCAATACTACACGTTCGCCGTGGCTTGACGGCATGGTAGAAACACGTACATCAACTGCACGACCCGCAATACGAAGCGTAATACGGCCATCTTGTGGTACGCGCTTCTCAGCAATATCCAGCTTTGCCATTACCTTAATACGCGACACCAGCATTGAAGATAGTTTGCGGTTCGGACGCAGAATTTCACGCAATACACCGTCTACACGAAAACGCACTACTAGCTGGTTTTCGAAGGTTTCGATATGAATGTCCGAAGCCCCTTCTTTAATGGCTTCGCCTAACATCGCATTAATCAATTTGATGATAGGCGCATCGTCTTCGCTATCTAGCAAATCTTCGGTGTCGGGAAGGTCTTCGGCCAGTGCAAATAAATCACTCTCGTTACCAAGGTCTTCCATCAACTGCTTAGCCGCCGAGCTGTCGCGTTGAAATGCGCTAGTTAGCAGGCTTTCAAATTCATCGGCTGGAATGGTTTTTGGTACAAAAGGCTCGCCGTAAAAGCGACGCACTTCTGCAAACACATCAAAAGGTGTGTTTTCTGTAAAATACAGCACAGCAGGTGTTTCATTCGTTTCCAACAGCACTTGATTGCGCTTTGCAAAACTAAACGACAGCTGTTTGGGGCCGGCTTCTGCCTCTGGCAAGCCAGCGTCTTCACCCATGGCTTCAAGCGCTTCTTCTTGCGCCTCTAAAGCCTGAGTAATTTGTTCGTCTTGCCCTGCCATATTAGTCGTTACCTTCTTCTTGTTTCTCTTTTTCTAGAAGGTACTCTTCAAACGATGGAGGTAGTGATAATGCATCATTCCACTCAGGCATGCTTGGCGTGTCGGTAAACGGCATTAACGATACCCCTTCCTGCTGACGCTTAAGCTGTAGCGCACGCATGTAGTTGTACTTACGATGGCTAATTTCGTTGGTAGTTGCACCGTCGCGCACAATGGTAGGTTTAAGGAATACCATTAGGTTACGCTTACGCTTGCTGGTAGATGATGTCTTGAACAGATGGCCAAGAATCGGAATGTCACCAAGTAACGGCACTTTTGATACGCTTTCTTGTACGTCTTCATCGATTAGGCCGCCAAGTACAATGGTGCCGCCGTCATCAACTATTACCGTGGTTTTAATTTCACGCTTGTTGATAGAGATATCCACTGATGTTGCACCGCTTACGCTTGATACTTCTTGTTCGATAAGCAGCTGTACTGCGTCGCCTTCGTTAATTTGTGGGGTAACTTTAAGTTTTATACCTACTTCTTGACGCTCTACCGTTTGGAACGGGTTAGAGTTGTTCGCGCCAGTTGTAGTACCGGTAATAATGGGCACTTCCTGACCCACAATAAAGAAGGCTTCTTCGTTATCCATGGTAGTTAGGTGCGGAGTGGCAAGAATGTTCGAGTTAGTGTCGGTACTGACTGCTTGTACTACCGCGCCCCAACCATTTTCAATAATACCTGCAATCATACCGTTAGCGCCGCCAAGTAGGCTTGCTAGGTTAGTAAAATCGCCTTCAATCGTTTCTGTTGATTCAACAACTTCACCATTTGCAGTCACGTTTGTGCGGTTTACTTCACGGTCTTCAGCTTGACGAAGCGCCACAGCCAATGAACCTACAGGAATAACGCCGTTATTAAACTGCGTGCCGCCGCCGTCTTCGGATACCCACTGTACGCCAAGGGTTGCGCCATCGCCTTCAAATACTTCAACAATAATGGCTTCAACTTGTACTTGCGCACGGCGCACGTCTAGTTGGCGAACTACCTCTTCTAAAGAGCGCATCATATCTGGCTCGGCGGTAATTACGATAGCGTTAGAGTCTTCGTGCGCATCAATGCTGATTTCGCGATTTGAGCTTGAGCGACGTGATGTGTTTGTACCACCTTGTTCTTCTGCTTGAATGCTGGCCGATACGCCTTGTAGAACCTGTACTAAGTCTTCAGCCTTGGCGTAGTTTAAGAACATAACGCGCGTGTTGCCATTCGTTTCTAGCTCTTGGTCCATGCGCTGAATAAGGTTAATAAGGCGCTGACGGGCTTTTACATCGCCACTCACAATAACCGAGTTGGTTCTATCATCTGCAACCGCGCGAGGTTCAGACTTACCGCCTGTATTTGCTTTACCTTGCGACTTATTAATACTGTCGATAATACGCACCATTTCAGAGGCTGACGCATAGCGAAGTTTTACAATTTCTACTTCTTCGTCACCCGCGCGGTCAACGCGTTCGATAATTTCTACTAAACGGTTTACTACCGCAGCTCGACCAGTAAGCATCATTACGTTTGACGGGTCGTGGCTTACCACGTTACCGCCGCCTGCCTGGTCATTTAGCTGGCGTAGAATGGGCGCGAGTTCACGTACTGGCACATTGTAAACTGGCACAACGCGAGTAATCATTTCATCGCCGTCACGGTTTGCGCCTTCAACAACTGGGATGTTTGATGTTTTCGCGTCTTTTGAGCGAACCACTTTCAAAATGCCGCTTGGCATTTCAACAACAGCGAAATCGTAAACCTGTAGTACGTTTAAGAAAAACTGATAGTACTGGTCTTCATTCAGCATATCGTAGCTACGAACGCTAATTTTACCGCGAACGTTCGGGTCGACGATAATGGTGCGTTCAAGGTTTTTACCTACAATATTAATAAATTCATTAATGTCGGTATCTTTGAAGTTAGGCATGTACTCAGCTGCTGTTACTGAGAAACACAGAAGTGCTGTACACATTGCCGTGCCCAAGCGAGATAATATTTTTTGGCCAGTGCGCCTTTTCATTCTAACTTCCTTCATTTCCTAATCTGTCGATGCGCGGTGTAGTTGTTATATTCCGCTGCTTACTACCTATTACCTGTATTGCCAATCTATTTATTGTTCTATGACTCAGGTAAGTCTAGATACAGGGTAGTTAAGCTGTCATCTCTAATAATTGTTAATGCTATGGTTTGTGCACTTCGAAGCTCTGATAGGGCTTCTTGTGATTGTTGTAGGTCTGTTAAGTCAAAACCATTAATTTGAGTAATTACATCGCCAGCTTGCAAACCTGCTGATTTAAACAGCTCAGGTTTTTGTCCGGGGCTTACCTGATAGCCAATGAGCTGGCCTTCGTTAGTCTTTGGCGAAATAGAAATAAAATCGGTGAAACTTGCTGGGCGCTCGCGAATGGCTGCGGTGGCCTCTAGCGCCTCATCGCTAAGCTCTCGAGCGTCTTCATCGTCATCAGTCGCTTCTTCTGGCTGTGGCTGCAATCGTGCAAGCTGCTCACGTCGACGATTCGCTTCTTCATAGTCGATACCGTCTAGCATTAATGTTTCGTTACGCACGCCGTTTCTAATGATTACGCGGTCGTTATACACTTTTTGAAGCGTTGCGTTGGTGCCTTCAATTTTTTCACCAAGGCCATAAACTGCTTGGCTGCCGCTGTTTTCTATAATTGCAGTACCAGCTTCTACTTCCGAGCTGGCAACAACACCGGTTAGCGTAAGGTTCAATCGGGTTTCTGGTGCATCAGTAACATCAACAACCGCTTCTACCTTTGGCTTGGCTGCTGCATTTCCAAATAAATTTAGCTGTTGTATTTTGCGTATGTCGCCCCCACTTTTGCCTGACGCAGAGGAAAGTACTGGAGCACGCGTTACACTAGGTGTCGCAGACAGCTGTGGTTCAGGTATAATTTGCCACATTAACTTGGCGGCGAATGCGATTAAGTACAAGCTAAGCAGAACCACTACAAGCGTATGTAGCTGTTTTTGATGCTGGTTCAGAAAAACAACCAGAGATTGTGGGTTGGGTTTATTGAATGTCATGCTGCCACTTATGGTACTGCTTATTATAATAAAGTGAATTTTTGGTTAACCGCGCTTTAGCAAAACCCATAATAGCCTAGTAAAGGTGGGGGTCACAACACTAAAGCTCCACCATTACGAAATTATTACATGAGCCAATCGGAAAGCAACAATACAACACAAAACGTCAGGCTGGACAAGTGGCTGTGGGCTGCAAGGTTCTTCAAAACCCGCGCAATAGCCAGAGATATGGTGCAGTCGGGGAAGGTTCAGTACAACGGCCAAAGGGCTAAACCTGGTAAGCATGTAGAGCTTAATGCCATGGTAAAAGTTCCGTCTGGTTGGGATTACCGTGAAATAAAGGTGCTAGGCTTAAGTGATAAGCGCTTAAGCGCACCGCTAGCGCAAGCACTTTATGAAGAAACCAGCGAAAGTGTAACAAAACGTGAAGAAAATCAGGCGGCAAGAAAAATGAACGCATTTCACAGCCCTAAGCCTGAAAAACGACCAGACAAAAAGCAACGAAGACAGATTATTAATTTTAAGCAGCAGTAACGTGTTGCAAGACAGGAATACCTATGAGCGATTTTGATAAATTACACCGCTTTCTATTTACTCAAGCAAACGTGCGCGGCGAACTAGTAAGGCTGAACGAAAGCTTGAAGCAAATTGTGCATAGCTACGAGTACCCCGTTCAAATTCAAACGCTGCTTGGCGAAATGGCGGCTGCAACATCGCTGCTTACGGCAACGTTGAAGTTTAAAGGCGAAGTGTCTCTGCAAATTCAAAGTAAAGGCCCGGTAAGCTATGCAGTAATTAATGCAACACACGATCAAACCTTTCGCGGTGTTGCCCGCTGGGATGAGTCGTTAGCTACGTTACCTGAAACATTCTCTGAATTGTTAACACAAGCGGTATTAGTTATTACTATTACCCCAGATGAGGGCGAACGCTATCAGGGTGTTGTTGCCCTAGACAAACCTAGTTTATCTGAATGTATTGAAAGTTACTTCGAGCAGTCAGAGCAGCTTGCGACCAGCGTGCATTTATTAACGGATTTAAGTGACCCTGAAAATGCGAAAGCGTCTGGTGTTCTACTTCAGGTATTACCAACTGATGCCAGCGCCACTGACGTGTCGCAAGCAAATGAGTTTGCGCATATTACCAAGCTAACTGAAACGTTAACGCAAGAAGAAATGTTCTCGCTATCGGTAGAGGATATTTTGTATCGTCTTTATCACCAAGAAGATGTTGAAGTATATCCAGCAAAAGATGTGTCGTTTGCGTGTACGTGTTCGAAAGAACGCAGCGCGGAGGCGTTACGTCACGTAGAAAAAGCAGAGCTTCTTGCCATTATTGAAGAAGAAGGCGCAGTAAAAATGAATTGCCAATACTGCCATGCAGAATACCGCTTCGATAGCATTGACGTAGAAGCAATTCACAATGGCAACTTTGGTGCTCCGGCTTCAAATCAGTAGTTTTGAACCTGACAATTTAACGCTTAATAAACGCCAATTTATCGGTAGGCTACTTCATCGGTAAGCACAGCTCACGTTTATCGACAGGTAATAAATACGTGAAGCGTTAATCATTCAAAGCACCTAGTTTGCAAAGGTAAACGTAGGTGCTTTTTTGTTTCTGAATTTTGCCAAGCGTGTGCATTGTTTTGCTGTTTCATTTAGCAGTTTTTAAGTAGCAGTTTCCGCCTAGCAGTTTTTACGCCTTTCCTCCGCTTCTTCTTGAAATCTATAACACTTCACATTTGGTTGATTTTTAATCACTGGTAAGTATTCAAACTATGTCTGCACGCAGTGTTTTCTTTTTATGAAAGTGAAGCTGAAAATTTTCAAAAAATATTACATGTTTTTTTATTAGGAAATTAAGCGATCAGGAATAGGGCTTTTTGCTAAATTCATGAATTAATATGCAATGAAAAGGTTTGCTTTGTAATTAATTTACAATATTTATGAAAGTGGAGGGCGGTAAATAGTGGTTATATAATTTAAAAATGCGCCAAAGCCTTTGTTTACTTTACACTCTAGCGAGTGGTATTTTTTTGAAAGTGCTTTTGAAAAATTACGTATAGGGTGACAGGTATGACCGCAGCAGCTTCAAATCCAACCGAGCTAAACGTAGCTCCGTTGGTTAATCTTTCTAACGCAGAGCTCATCGAACGCGCGGTAAAACGCGGTGAAGGTGTGCTAGACAAAAATGGTGCATTGGTAGTTGAAACGGGCAAGCGCACGGGTCGTTCACCAAACGATCGTTTTATTGTTAAAGAGCCAACAACCGAGAACGACATTGATTGGGGCAAGGTGAACAAACCTTTCGATTCAGACAAGTTTGATGCGTTGTGGAGTCGTGTTGAAGCTTACCTCGCTACTCAAGAACACTTTATGTCTCACCTTCAAGTGGGCTCTGATGTAAATCACGCCTTACCGCTTGAAGTTCGCACGCAAACTGCGTGGCAGCATGTGTTTGCACGTAACCTATTCATCATTCCTGAACAGTGGAATGTAAATAACGAGCAACCATGGCAAATACTAAATGTGCCTGGCTTTACTTGTGACCCAGAGCGCGACGGTACAAACAGCGACGGTACTGTAATCATCAACTTCGCTAAGAAGCGCGTACTGATTGCGGGCATGCGTTATGCGGGCGAAATGAAGAAAGCAATGTTCTCTGTACAAAACTTCCTACTTCCAGCAAAAGACGTTTTGCCTATGCACTGCTCGGCAAATGTGGGTGAAGAAGGTGACACTACGTTGTTTTTCGGCCTTTCAGGTACCGGTAAAACTACATTGTCTGCAGATCCTAAACGTTTCTTAATTGGTGACGATGAACACGGCTGGGCACCAGGCAGCGTATTTAACATTGAAGGCGGCTGCTATGCTAAATGTATCGACCTTTCACAAAAGAACGAGCCAGTAATTTGGAATGCTATTAAGTTCGGCACTATTTTGGAAAACGTAGTGCTAGATGAAACACGTACGCCAGACTACACCGATACATCACTTACGCAGAACTCACGTGCTGCTTACCCACTTGAGCATATTGAAAAACGTGTTGAAGAAAACCGCGGTGGCGAGCCTCGCTCTGTTGTATTCCTAACCTGTGACGTAAGCGGCGTTCTACCACCGGTCTCGGTACTAAGCGAAGAAGCAGCAGCGTATCACTTCCTTAGCGGCTATACCGCAAAAGTAGGTTCAACTGAAATTGGCTCTACAAGCGATATCGAATCAACGTTCTCTACATGCTTTGGTGCACCATTCTTCCCGCGCCCAGCAGGTGTTTACGCTGAGCTACTGATCAAGCGTGTAAAAGAATTTGGCGCTAAAGTTTACTTAGTAAATACCGGTTGGACTGGCGGTCCTTACGGAACAGGTAGTCGTTTCGATATTCCAACAACGCGTGCCATTATTGATGCAATTGTATCGGGTGAGCTTGCAAACGTTGAAACACAGCACATCGACGCATTGAACCTTGACGTGCCTGTAGCTATTCCAGGCGTTGACAGCAACTTGCTAGTTCCGCAAAACACATGGGCAGACAAAGCGAAATACGAAGAATACGCAGCCAACTTGGTTAACGACTTCAAACAAAACTTTGAAAAATATGACGTTAGCGACGCTATCGTAAAAGCAGGTCCGGGTAACTAATTCATTTTGAATTAGCTATCTGCCTGACCCTTCCCAACGTTCATCACGCCCAACGTGATTGATGTTCAGCCCGCACTTGTGTGCGGGCTTTTTTGTGCCTCTAAAACCTATGATTAATGCCTGAAGCGTAGCTTGTTAACAAAATTAACATTATGAATACGTATGTTTATTTAAGTTGAGCGATGCACTGGCTATCATTCATCGTACATAAATGGGCTTTAATTAAGCGCGCTTCGTTATTTTAGTGCGCATCGCTCGAAGCATAAAAAGGTTTTAAGCATGATAGACAGGAAACAGCGTGTAGCACTCGCATGTGCTGGTTTGGCATTTTTTTCGGCTAGCACGCTAGCGGAAGTACAAACAGCAACACTTGAAAATGCAACGCTTACCATCGATACGGATACCAATGACTTTAAGGTTAGGGCGCTGCATAACAACAGCTTTCAAGTAACCTACCTTACGGATAGTGAGGGTACACCTTACGCAAATCTGCCTTCTATGGCACTTCCTGAAAAAACCTTGAATGCAGTTTCAAAAAATATCGCGGGCGATATTGAGCTAGTAGAAACCGAAACCACCGTTACCCTTACATTTAATAACGTTGCTGCCCATGTCGATAAAGCGACTCATGCCATTAGCTACGCTGTAAACGGCAAAGTAGTAGCGAAAGAGCAAGGTGGACTAAGCATTTCGGATAATGGTGTAAGCCTGTCTTTTACGTTAGATGAAAATGAAAAGCTGTATGGTGGCGGTCAGCGTGTTTTAGGCATGGATCGTCGTGGTCACAGTATGCCGCTATACAACAAAGCGCATTATGGCTACACCACGTCTTCAAACCAAATGTATTATGGTTTATCTGCAGTGATGTCGTCGAAAAATTACAGCGTTCTGTTTGATAACACCGCTTCTGGTACGTTAGACATTGGTAAAACTAACAGCGACGAATTACTGTTTAGCGCACAAGGCGGCCGCGCCAGCTACATTATGGTGTTAGGGGAAAGTCTGGAAGAAACGGTAACTTCAACAGTAGCCGTAACGGGCAAGCAGCCACTTCCACCGCGTTGGTTATTGGGTAACTTTGCATCTCGCTTTGGCTACAAATCGCAGCAGCAGGTAATGGATGTTGTTGATCAATTTAACCAGCAAGATATTCCTGTCGATGCTGTAGTACTAGACCTTTACTGGTTTGGTAAAGACATAAAAGGGCATATGGGTAATTTAAGCTGGGACAAAGAAGCATTCCCTGAGCCAGAAGCCATGATTGCGAGCCTTCGTGAGCAAGATGTAAAAACGGTTTTGATTACCGAACCATTTATTTTAACTACATCAAAGCAGTGGGATAGCGCAACCAGCGCTAACGCACTAGCCACTAAAGACGATGGCACCCCTTACACGTTCGATTTTTATTTCGGCTATACCGGGCTAGTCGATGTGTTCAGTGAAAATGGACAAGACTGGTTTTGGCAATTCTACGAAAAACTTGCTGCGCAAGGCGTAGCTGGTTGGTGGGGCGATTTAGGCGAGCCTGAAGTCCACCCAGACGATATTCAGCACATGTGGCAGTCGACAAAAGTAAGTGGTGCAGAAGTGCACAATGCTTACGGCCATCAGTGGGCTAAAACTGTTTATAACAACTTAACAGCGCTTCAGCCTAACACTCGCCCTTTTGTATTAATGCGCTCTGGCTTTTTAGGTAGCCAACGCTTTGGTATGGTGCCTTGGACGGGCGATGTAAGCAGAAGCTGGGGTGGATTGAAGCCACAAGTTGAACTGGCATTGCAGATGAGCGTGTTTGGTTTGGCTTATACCCATTCAGATTTAGGTGGCTTTGCAGGCGGAGAAACCTTCGATGCAGAGCTATATACAAGATGGTTACAGTTCGGTACGTTCTCGCCTGTTTTTAGGCCGCATGCTCAAGATAACATTGCGCCTGAGCCTATTTTCCACGCCGACCCTGTGAAGTCTATTGCTCGCGACTTTATTAAACTGCGCTACAAAATGTTGCCTTACAACTATTCACTGGCTATTGAAAATTCCCTTACTGGTATGCCGCTTATGCGCCCACTGGCAATAGCGTTTAATGAAGACAAATGGTTCGAAGACGCAAACAGTTATATGTGGGGTGATGCCTTTTTAGTGTCACCGGTTACCGAGCCAAACAAAAGCACGTGGCAAACTTCACTGCCTGAAGGCGTATGGTTTGATTTCTTTTCAAATACAAAATACCAAGGCGGACAAACTGTTGATTACCCGCTTACGCAAGAAAACTTCCCCGTTTGGGTGAAAGCAGGCGCTTTTGTGCCTATGGTTGAAAGCGTGTCTCGTACCGAAGCATATTCAGCGAAAGCTTTCACTATGCACTATTGGCACGATGAAAGTGTAAGCGCATCGGAATACACGCTTTATGACGATGATGGCGTAAATCCAAACACAGTTGAAAAGGGGCTGTACTCTGCGCTTCATTTCACTGCAACTACCACGAAGAACGGTGCGCTTGAACTAACTCTTCACAGTGACGGGAGTTATATTGGCATGCCGAAAACCCGTGAAGTGACTTATGTAGTGCACGGTTTGTCTAAAAAGCCGCGTTCGGCATCAGTTAATGATAAAGCTGCTGATATGCGTTGGGATGATGAGAAGAAAACACTTTCGGTCACAATCCCAAGTGATTACCAGCAAGAAGTGGTTGTTACACTGGCAAAGTAATCGGCTTTACGTGCTATTTCTGAGTATATTTCTACGTATAGCTTCAGTAACATAACGTCGGTTTCATAATCAGTACAAGGTGCGGTTTGCGCCTTGTACTCATGTCTTTCTCACCTTTTTTCGCACAACAAAACGGAGCGTTAATGAGCCGACTTCCTGCCACTATTGTTATTTTTGCGGGCTTTTTCCTTATTGGGAAACTGTTTATTTTGTGGGGTATTCTGCTGCCCAACATTGCCACAGAATTAGCGATGTCTGAAATTGTAAGTGGTGCGCTGTTTTCTTTGTTTTCGGTTGGCATGATGTTAGGTGCTGTGCTTGGCGGTAAATATGCAAGCCGATTTGAGTTCATGCCATTACTAGCCAGCTTGTTTAGCATTAACACTCTGTTGCTGCTTATGGTATCAATGCTGAGTTCGTGGCAATGGTTTTTAGTGTTAGCTGTTTTTATTGGTGTTATTAGCTCCACCATTTTTACCATTGGCCATACACTCATAGCGCGAATGTACGCCGAAAAGCGCTTTACTATGATGGGGCTAATGGACTTCATGTTCAGCTTAGGCACGTTCGCTGCCTCGTTCTTTGTTACGTTGCTTTACCTTGTTGAAGAGAATTGGCGCCTGCCTATTCAAGTGCTTGCTGGCGTTATGCTGGTACTGTCTTGCTATGCGTTTATTGCAGCGCGTTCTCAGGCAAAAGTACTCAAAGGGCAGCCTAAAGCGCCAAAGCAAACACTGGCTTTTGGCGTTATTATCAAGCAGCCCGTTTTTATGTTTTTGGCGCTGCTAAGTTTTGGCTACGGCGCGGTAGAATTTGGTAACGCAAACTGGTTTGTAAGCTATGCACAAAACGGTATTGGTTTTACGGGTGAACAGTCGCGCAACCTGTTAGCGTGTTTTACCGCGGGCATGGTCATAAGTCGTCTTACCTTCGCTTTCTTGCTGCGTTTTGTGTCAGTGCATCGCTTAATGTTATTAATGGCAACCATGTCATTTGCTGGCGTATTTGCGCTTAAGCTTATGCCCAGTCTATACGGCATTGGTGCGGGTAATTTATTGTTAGGCCTCGGGCTAGGTGGGTTATTTCCATTAGCGCTGTCGGCGGCAATGAATATAGACAGCGACAATGGGCCGGTTCTATCAGGCATTGCTATTATCGGCAATTCTACAGGCGTTCAAGTGTCTTCATTTTCAACTGGGCTATGGGCCAACTTCGTACCACTTTCTACCGCGTTTTGGGTAATTCCTGTTGGCGGATGTTTGCTATGGCTAGCAACCTACGGCTACAGCAGAAAAATAAAGCAGCAAATTCAGGCTTAAACTAACGGCTAACTTGACTAGTTGGGAAGGTCTTTAAAGGGCGAGAAGGGAATATAGAACTCGGCTACAAGACCTTGTTGAGGGTGATTTCGAAGGGTTACTTCGCCGTCGTGTGCTTCAATTATTCGTCGAATGATGGCAAGCCCCAACCCTGAGCCCGATGAATTTCGTGCTTTATCGCCCTGTGCAAACGGCATAAACACGTTGTTCAATTCGTCTTGTGGAATACCTGGCCCAAAGTCGCGCACTTTGCAGTACACTCGCTTTTCGTGACGGTTATAAAAGCTACTTATTGCAATATCGTCCGAGCCATACTTAAAGGCATTCTCTATCAAATTATCTATTACTCGTTTCATGGCAATACGACGCAATGGCAGCGGTGGTATGGCATTTAGCTTAAGCTCAATATGGTGCTTTTCGTCGAGATGACGCGCTTGAACTAGTTCAGCAATAATGGCGTTAAGGTCGGTTTCTTGAGTTACTTCTTCGGTGTCGTAGCGCGCATAATCAATAAACTGGTCGATAATGGCGTTCATATCTTCAATATCTTTAACGATGCCGTCTTTTATCCAGTCTTGATCTTCCGGCAGCATTTCAGACGCTAGACGAATTCGCGTCAATGGCGTGCGCAAATCGTGAGAAATACCCGCAGTCATAATATTACGGTCGTTTTCTAATTGTTTGATGCCTTGGTTCATTCGATTAAACGCGCGTGTAACCTGAATCATCTCTGTGCTGCCTTGTTCACGCAACGGCGCAGGATGTTCACCTTTACCCACAGAAATAGCCGCCTTCTGTAACGCTTGCAGTGGGCGCGTCATGCGCCTTACAAACAACCAGCCACCGGCAACACTTAAGATACCAATTACCATCAGGTACATAGTAAGTGGTGAAATGTTGGCTTCGTTTAACCCAAGTATGGGAATGGAAATCCAGGTGTCGGGATACCGGTTTAACGATATCCAAACAATATACGGGGCGCTTTCGTCGTTAGCTTGCGTGGCAGTGCTAATGCGTACGTCTGCCAGTTGATTTAATTGCTTACTTACCTGCGATGAAATGAAGCTGTAGTACACCGCCGTTTCAAGACCATTCTTGCGCGCTACACTTTCATCAAACACCGACACTTGGGTTTTTTGAAAGTATTCGTCACGGGTTTCTTGATTGGTGACAAGCAGATCGTTAGCCAGCACTGCTTTTACCTGTGTGGCAAGCAGGCTATTTATTTGCTGGTAGCTTGGCTGAATAAAGTAAGTAACAACAGAAACATAAGACACAATTTGGTTTATCAGCAGCAAAATGCCAATAAGCATTACGGTTTGGCCAAACGCGCTTTTAGGAATTAAGCGCATGGCAAACCTTCAGACAAAATCGTGCTGATAAACTTGAAGTGCATGGTGAAGCTAAACTTGTTCGCCGTCAGGCACAAATACGTAGCCTAAGCCCCATACGGTTTGTATATAACGAGGGTTAGCTGGATCTGCCTCTAGCATGCGGCGCAAACGTGAAACCTGCACGTCTATGCTTCGCTCAAGTGCACTGTAATCACGCCCCCTTGCTAAGTTCATTAGCTTGTCACGAGACAGTGGCTCGCGAGGGTGTGTTACAAGCGACTTTAATACCGCAAACTCACCACTGGTTAGCGTAAGCGGCTTGTCACCTGCTGTCATTTCGCGGGTAGCAAGGTTAAGTTTATAGTCGCCAAACTCAATAACCTGCACATCTTTAGACGGTGCGCCAGGTGCTTCAGAGCTGCGACGACGCAATACGGCCTTTGCTCTTGCTAATAGCTCTCTTGGGTTAAACGGTTTGGGTAGGTAGTCATCTGCGCCCATTTCAAGGCCAATGATTCGGTCTACTTCGTCGCCTTTTGCGGTAAGCATGATAATGGGCATATCGTTTTCAGACTGGCGAAGTCGACGACAAATAGAAAGTCCGTCTTCGCCTGGCAGCATAAGATCTAACACCATAAGATGAAAATTCTCGCGCTCTAGCAATCTGTCCATTTGCTCTGCGTTTGCGGCACTGCGAACCTGATAACCTTGCTCTAATAAATAGCGCTCAAGTAGGCTACGAAGACGCATATCGTCATCAACAACGAGAATTTTTGAGGTTTCCTGACCCATACTCATACCTTTTGAAATACTTTTTCTTTCACTATAACCACAAGGTGAGAAATACAAAAGAGAGAAAACGTAAAAGGTGTGTAGTGATTGTTACAAATAGTGTCTATTGAATAAAATCAACCCGTTATTAGCTTAAGCGCTAGCCGCTATTTTTAAAAAGAGCGGCCTGAACAGCGCCTTAGCAATAACTGTTTTCTATTTGAACGTTAGAACATTAAGGGCTTTTGTATCGGCTTCACCGCGTAAGGTTGCAAGGTATAACGCTGTTATTGCCTCTATTCCGCTAACGTGTTGCTCAAAGAAGGTATCGCTAAGTTGGGTGGCGAACCTTTGCCATGCACTTGCGTACTTCGCCAAAAATGCCTGGTTCCCCCATTCACTTTGGCGCAGCTTAACGCGTGCAGGTGCAAAGAAAATTTCGGCATCTAATGCTTTTGGGTTTGGTTTTTCTTGGGCTTTCCAGTCTGTGGCGCCAATCAGTGTAACCTTTGCTAGCTTTTCACCTAGCACGTCAGTAAGTGCGTTTATAAGCGCGCCGTTTGCCGCGAAGTCTAATAACCAATATTGCTCAGCGTTTGAAAGTGCTGCAACATCATCATAGCTCAGTACGTCATCGTAGCAGTTTGATGCCTTTACCATGTCTACATTACTTGTAGAAGTAAGACCAATAACGCGATAGTTGGCACCGCGCTGTGCCTTTTGATCTTTAAGTAACTGTGCGGTACCCAGCGCGGTTTTACTTGAAGCGCTAGAGAGTAACAAGGATTCACCGGTAGAGGTGTCCGCCACAAAGTCGTCTAGTACAAACGAGGTCATATACAGCGGTCTAAAGTTTAACTGCCAGGCTTCTCTAGATGGGTTGTAGCCTGGGTCGTTAGCACAGCGAAGATATTGGTCGTATACGGGGCTTATGCTTTTTCGTTTTTCGTGAATGTCGCTAAAACCATGGTCGGCAACTTTGCCAGCTTTTATTACCCAATGGCTTGCCATAGGCAAGTAGCCAAATACTTTTTCACCTTCTTTAACATCTGCATGGCGGCTTGCTTTAACCGTGGCAAAGCCCCACACGGGCACTATGCCAAAGCCTACTTCTTCGGTGGGAAAGAAACCCCAATAGCCCATTTTAAAACCCAGCGCGGCATAGGTAATGTTATTTGCCGAAAAACCAAAACTGTCGGTTTCTAGCAAAACCTCATCCTCTTGTAACTGCGTTACATCAAAGGTGGTTTGCACGGTTTTTGTCTGGCTGAGGTTTTCTTGGTTTACCCAAATTTGTTGGCTAGTAAATGTTGTCATACAGTGCGCTTCCTTGGTTCTTTCCCAATAGACTGAACCAGTTACACACACAATACGACTTACAGTTGTAAATATATTGTTATAGTAAAAATGTATAGTGCAAGGCATTAAAGAGCGAAGAATGCATAGCTCTAGAAATATGTAGTGCTAAAAATTAGTAGCGCTTAGAGCACACTGTGAAAAATGTATATTTAGGAAATAAACGCGCTACTCGTCGGTGCTTAACCAGTCCATCTGATGGCCTGCTCTGCGCTTCTTATTAAGAATATCCTCAAGCAGCGGAGACAGAATTAGCTCCATGGCTAAGCCCATTTTTCCACCTGGCACCACCAATGTATTGATGCGCGACATAAAGGCGCCGTCGATCATTTTCAATAAATACGGGTAGTCGACGTTTTTCATTTCACGTCTAAAGCGCACCACTACAAAGCTTTCGTCTTGAGTAGGAATTTCGCGGGCACTAAACGGGTTTGAAGTGTCTACAGTTGGTACACGCTGAAAGTTAACGTGAGTGCGTGAAAACTGCGGCGTAATATAATGGAAGTAGTCGTCAAGGCCACGAACGATACTGCTCATTACCGCTTCGCGAGAATGCCCGCGGTCGGTAGTGTCGCGCACAATCTTTTGGATCCACTCTAAGTTTACGATTGGCACCATGCCTACCAACAGGTCTACATGTTTGGCTACGTCGTTTTCTTCTGTTTTAACGCCGCCATGCAGGCCTTCATAAAATAAAAGGTCTGTATTTTGAGGCAGGTCTTGCCATGGCGTGAAGGTACCTGGCATTTGATTAAACGGTACAGCTTCATCAAACGTATGCAGGTATTGTCTAAATTGACCCGTTCCTGAGCTACCATATTCTCTGAAAAGTGATTCGAGTAACTCAAAGTCATTGGCCTTGGGGCCAAAATAACTGATATGTCTGCCTTGTTCTTGGGCTTTACGAATTTCAACTTCCATTTCAGGGCGCGTAAAGCGATGGAAGCTGTCACCGCCCACCACTGCTGCATTCACATTTAAGTTTCTGAAAATGTGGCGAATGGCGTTGGTTGTGGTAGTAGTACCCGCACCAGAAGAACCTGTTATTGCAATAATAGGATGTTTTACAGACATAGGGATTCTTGTTGGGAATGACGGGTACTAGTTATAAGCTGATGTGAGATAAGAATCAAGGGGAGTGAAGTTAGCAAAGGAGTCACAAACGTTGCAACTCCTGTTTGGCTGCTTGCACCTAGAAGCGTATTCTCGAGAGGCTTACCAAGTTATTCGGCGTCATCTTCCTGCGCATTTGCGTCAAGTTTGTCCAGCGAGCCAAGTTTATTAAAGCTAATCATGTCGCGTAGCTCTTTACCGTATTCGTCCCCACGCTCAGAGTATTTGTTTAGGCCATAGCTTAATGCAACGCCAGTAATCACTTCTCCTTTCTGGCGAAGGTTCTGTCGAATATTACGCAGGGGCTTGTAAGCATCATGGGTATTCAAATTTAACATGTAGCTTTTTACAGAATCAGCAGGCGAGCGAAAATCTGCCACTTCATGGGTTTTATTGGTGTCTCGTGATTTAGGTACAATTCCGCAGCCTTTGGTAAAGCACCACTGGCCAAAAAAGTTGTTGCCTTGTTTAGCGAATCGAGATGTACCCCACGCACTCTCGTTAGCCGCTTGTGCTATCGCTAAAGACACTGGAATAATATCAGCACGGCGCAATAAAATTGTACAGGCTGACTCTTGCTCTAGTTCATCATCTTCAATACGGAATTTTGTTATAAATTCGTCTAGCTGGTTTGTTTTATCGGCATCGCATGCGCTTTCAATTTGCTGTCTGTCAGCCGCGAATTCTTTGTTGAGATCTACAACAATAGGGGTGAAGTATTCAAAGAATGCGGCTTTTCTGTCGGGGCCAGCGGCGTAAGCAGTAAAGTCTGGCGCTGGCTCTTTAGCGAAAAATGTAAACCACGACACAACGATGGCCACTAACACTATCGCAACTGCCATAATGGCTTTGCTATTTAACATCAGGTGATACCTCTCTATTTGTATGAATTTCTCGCCTGACACAGCGAATTACCTGAACTCATACTTATTAAACATACATGGTCTAAAACACACTGCAAACTTTGGGATGGATAGAAAGGTTAAACTTATCTAATAAAGGCGTTGGATTCTCGCCATTTAAGCAACGTAGAAAAAGTTGTTTACTGATGCGACGGTGACCGTGACGGCTAGAAAAATCTTATTGTAATGAGGAAGAATAAATGGTGGACGCAGCGCATTGCTGCGTCCACTAAGCTAAGTGACAGGTACTCAGCTTTTCTATTTTGTAAGCACTTACTGTGCATTTGCCTCGCGGGCAATGGCTCGATATGCAATATCGTTGCGGAAATAAACGTCTTTAAACTGAATGGTTTTAAGCAATTCATACGCTTTTTGCTGCGCTTCAGTTACGCTATTGCCTAGTGCTGTCGCACAAAGCACACGACCGCCCGCAGTTACTACTTTTCCGTCTTTAAGCGCTGTACCCGCGTGGAAAACTTTACCTTCAAGTTTTTCTGCTTCTTCAAAGCCAGTAATTTCGTCGCCTTTGTCATAGCTGCCCGGATAGCCGCCCGCGGCTAGTACAACGCCTACGGCTGCTCGGTCGTCAAAAGCAATGGTTTTGCCTGCTAGCTCACCTTTACAGGCTGCTTGGCAAAGCGGTACTAAATCAGACTGAAGGCGAAGCATAATGGGCTGTGTTTCTGGGTCGCCAAAGCGGCAATTGTATTCAATAACCTTCGGTGTACCGTCGGCCATTATCATGAGGCCCGCGTACAAGAAGCCAACATAGTCGTTACCTTCAGACGCCATGCCATTTACGGTTGGCATAATCACTTCATCCATAATACGGTTATGAATGTCTGGTGTAACTACAGGTGCCGGTGAATAGGCGCCCATGCCGCCTGTGTTTGGTCCTTTGTCGCCATCTGCAGCACGTTTATGGTCTTGGCTGGTGGCGAAGGGTAGAACGTTTTTACCGTCTACCATCACGATGAATGATGCTTCTTCACCATCTAAGAATTCTTCAATAACAACACGGCTGCCTGCTTCACCAAACGCGTTACCTGCTAGCATGTCTTTTATTGCGTCTTCCGCTTCTTCAAGGGTCATGGCAACAATCACGCCTTTACCTGCAGCTAGGCCATCAGCTTTAACCACAATTGGCGCACCCTTTTCTCGTACATAAGCAATGGCTGGGTCTATCTCGGTAAAGTTCTGATATTCGGCAGTAGGAATATTGTGGCGTGCTAGAAAGTCTTTAGTGAAAGCTTTCGAGCCTTCAAGCTGGGCAGCGGCTTGTGTAGGCCCGAAAATCATCAAACCTTCATTAACGAACGCATCTACTACACCTGCAACTAGCGGCGCTTCAGGACCCACAATGGTCAGTTCAACGTCGTTTTGTTTAGCAAAAGAAACTAGTCCAGCAATGTCGTTAACATCAATTGCTACGTTCTCTAGCTTCGCTTCGGTTGCAGTACCTGCATTACCCGGTGCGACAAAAACTGTTGATACATCAGAAGACTGCGCAGCTTTAAAAGCCAGCGCGTGTTCGCGGCCACCGCCGCCAATTACAAGTACGTTCATTAACTGTTCCGTTTTGTGTGTTATTTTTTAGGTTTTATAAATTTTAATGTCATGCGATTGCTTTCGCCAATCGCCATGTATTTTTCGCGGTCTTGGTCATCTAACGCTAAACGTGGCGGCAGTGTCCATACACCTTTAGGGTGGTCTGCGCTGTCCATTGGGTTTGCGTTCACATCGCTGCTGGCTTCTAATACAAAGCCTGCTTTTTCAGCCGCTGCAACAACATAGCTGCGCTTCATATAACCGCTTTTCTGCATTGCATCGTTTTCAGCGCTTTCCGGAAGCTCGTGCTCTACTACACCCAATACACCACCTGGCTTAAGTGCTGTGAAGAACGCGCCAAACGCATTGTCGATGCCTTCATCGCCTTCGCGCATGTACCAGTTGTGTACGTTACGGAAAGTAAGCACCATATCAGCCGTGCCAGCGTCAATGATATCTAATGCCTTGGTTGGGTGAAAAGCAGTAACGGTAGCGCCTTGGTATTTTTCACCTGCTTCGGTTTTCTTTTTAAATGCCGCTAGCGCTTTTTTATAGTACTCGTTAGAGTTTTCATCTACATAGAAGTGTGCCGCAACATATTTACCGCTTTCTTTTACTACAGGGTAAAGAATGTCGGTATACCAACCACCACCTGGAGACACTTCAACTACCGTCATATCTGGCTGAAGACCAAAGAAGCGCAGTGTTTGTTGAGGGTTGCGGTATTCGTCACGGGCTTTTGCTTTAGATGTACGCAGGTCGCTCATGGCGGCGTCTGAAATAGCATCGGCGGTAGCAAAGCCTGATGACATACCAAGTGTAGCGGCTAACACGAATTGGGCTAACTTCTTCATTTTTATTTCCTTTCTGTCGTAGGTGTTGTCAATTGTGATAACAGTATTACTACAATTTACTGTAGGACAGATCAAGCCTACCAGTTAACCATGACAGTCACTCTACACCCCAACAGAATAAATCGTATTTTTATCGCTTTAGGTTTGAGGCGCTTTAAGAACGCTCTCGCCCGAAACCCTGTAAACAGGGTTATTGTGAAAAGCGCCTCCGATAAAACACTTTCAATAAAACACCTCTATGGCATTGGCGCCGCAGAGGTGCTTCATTTGCGTGCTTTTGCACGCAAAGCGATAACGTACAATTAGTGACGGAAGTGGCGCATGCCTGTGAACACCATAGCAATGCCGTGTTCATCAGCGGCATCAATAACTTCTTGGTCGCGCATTGAACCGCCTGGCTGAATAACCGCTTTAATACCGGCTTCAGCCGCAGCGTCGATACCGTCGCGGAATGGGAAGAATGCGTCAGACGCCATTACAGAGCCTGCTACTTCAAGGTTTTCATCAGCTGCTTTAATGCCTGCAATTTTCGCAGAGTATACGCGGCTCATTTGGCCTGCACCTACGCCTACTGTCATACCATCTTTGCAGTAAACAATGGCGTTAGACTTCACGTATTTTGCTACTTTCCAGCAGAACATAAGGTCACGCAGTTCGTCTTCGCTTGGCTTGCGCTTAGTCACAACTTCTAGGTCTTCCATTTCAACCATACCGAAGTCTCGCTCTTGCACTAGTAGCCCGCCGTTAACACGTTTGAAGTCATAGCCTTCAGTAAGTTGACCTGCCCAATCGCCACACGCAAGAAGACGCACGTTTTTCTTCGCGCTAACCACTTCTTTCGCTTCATCGCTTACCGTGGGTGCGATAATCACTTCAACGAATTGACGGTCAACAATAGCTTGTGCGGTTTTTGCGTCTAGTTCGCGGTTAAACGCAATAATGCCGCCAAACGCTGATGTTGGGTCGGTTTTAAAAGCGCGGTCGTAGGCACTTAGAATGTCGTCGCCAATAGCAACACCACAAGGGTTAGCGTGCTTTACGATAACGCATGCTGGCTGTTCGAACTCTTTAACGCATTCAAGCGCGGCATCGGTGTCGGCAATGTTGTTAAACGATAGCTCTTTACCCTGAAGCTGTGTTGCTGTGGCAACAGACGCTTCTTGAATGTTGTTTTCAACATAAAACGCTGCTTCTTGGTGGCTATTCTCACCGTAGCGAAGGTCTTGCTTCTTGGTAAGTTGCATGTTGTACGTACGCGGGAATTCACTGTGTACGTGATCTGCATCAGCTTCACAGCCCGTGCTGTCTAAACGCGCACCAAAGTAGTTTGCAATCATGCCGTCGTACTCAGCAGTGTGTTCGAAAGCTTTAATGGCTAGGTCAAAGCGCGTGTTGTACGTTAATGAGCCTGCATTGTCGTTCATTTCGGCAAGCACGCGACCATAGTCAGACGCATTTACCACAATGGTAACGTCTTTATGGTTTTTCGCCGCTGCACGCACCATTGTTGGTCCACCGATATCGATATTTTCAATAGCGTCTTCTAGCGTGCAGTCTTCGTTGGCCACTGTGGCGGCAAATGGATAAAGATTTACCACTACCAAGTCGATTGGTGCGATGTTGTTTTCTTCCATTACTGCTTCATCAACACCGCGACGAGCAAGAATGCCACCGTGAATTTTCGGGTGAAGTGTTTTTACACGTCCAGCCATAATTTCTGGGTGACCTGTGTGATCAGAGACTTCTTTAACAGGTAAGCCAGCATCAGCCAGTAATTTCGCAGTACCGCCCGTCGACAGAAGCTCTACGCCAGCGTTATGCAGCGCTGTCGCGAAATCGAGGATACCAGTTTTGTCAGAGACACTAAGGAGAGCACGTTTTATAGGTTTTGGAGTTTGCATAAATTTTAAGTTTCTAATGTTGTAGTGTTGAAACAAAAAGAGCACCGTGTGGTGCTCTTTGGAGGGCAAAGCCCTTGGAATCTTAGTTCATGCCGTATTGCTTTAGCTTCTTGCGAAGTGTGCCACGGTTGATGCCCATCATGATGGCCGCGCGGGTTTGATTGCCGCGTGTGTAAGTCATGACTTCTTCTAGCAGCGGCGCTTCAACTTCTGCCAATACCATTTCGTAAAGGTTATCGATGTTAGCGTTGTCCAGTTGCTTTAGGTACTTGTTAACCGCTTGCTTTACAGAATCACGCAGTGGCTTTTGCGCTTGCGTTTGTGAAGGCGTAGTTACTGTAGTAGTAAAAGGTGAAGTCACGTTTTGATCGAACATAATACTGTGTTGCTCTTAAGTTAGTCATCACTATGCTGCAGGAGAAATCTGTCGGGTTTCTCGTGTTTGCAGCGCTTGAAAATATGCATTAAGTGCTTCGAGTTGCTCATTTGCATCATCGATAGCGTTAAACGTTTTACGAAACTGACGGTCCGTATCATGTTCCGAAAGGTACCAGCCCACGTGCTTACGGGCTATTCTTACACCAGAGATGTCACCGTAAAAATTCTGCACATTTGTTACATGCTCATGCAAAATTTCATACTGCTCTGACAACGGAGGTGGTGCTAGGTTCTCGCCCGTTTCAAGATAGTGTTGGATTTGGTTAAAAATCCAAGGTCTACCCTGCGCGCCGCGGCCTATCATCACACCATTTGCCCCGGTGTAATCTAATACCTTTTGTGCTTTTTCAGGAGAAGTAATATCGCCATTTGCAATGACAGGAATCGAAATTGCTGCCTTTATCTTGCGAATGGTGTCGTACTCCGCTTCTCCTTTATACATACATGCTCGCGTTCTACCGTGAACAGCTAGCGACTGTATGCCGTTTTGCTCTGCAATGCGGGCTATTTCAACCCCATTGCGATTTTCTGGATTCCAGCCGGTGCGAATTTTCAGCGTTACCGGAACATCTACCGCATTAACTACGGCTTTAATGATCGCTTCCACTGTGTCTGGGTATTGAAGCAACGCAGAGCCTGCAAGCTTCTTATTCACCTTTTTGGCAGGGCAACCCATGTTGATATCGATAATTTGCGCACCGTTCTCAACATTGAATTGCGCCGCTTGAGCCATAAGCTCAGGATCGGCCCCAGCAATCTGTACTGAGCGAATACCTTCTTCGCCCTCGTGATTCATTCGAGCTTGCGACTTCGCGGTGTTCCATACCTTCGGATTACTCGAAAGCATTTCAGACACCACAAGCCCCGCACCTAAGCGCTTACACAATTGGCGGAATGGCCTATCAGTAACGCCAGCCATGGGAGCCAACATCAAATTGTTCTCTAACGCGTATGGTCCAATTTGTATTGATTTTTGCATGGTTTGTCGTATAGCTCGTTATCTAAAACTGCACAGAAATTAAACACCCGGCTAAAACGGGGCGCTAAGTGTACGCGTTTTCGCAATGCTTGAAAAGGCTAAAAATCACACAAAATTTCACTAAGTGCTCTTGACAGTGAAAAAAAACTGTCACATTAAAGAGCTAACGCAGTTTTATTGTGTGAAATTTAATCAAAAGTCTTACAGCCCCCGAATTAAAAGGGCTGTAATGTGAAAAAAATTAACAATTTGTTAGTGTTTTTTTCCCGACACCCGTGCCCATTCTCCATCAATGGCACTTGGCTCAAGGTCAATATCTTGTTTATAGGCGCTTTCAATATTGTTTACTTGTTCGGCTAAAATACCCGACAGCACAAGAAGGCCGTCTCTTTTACAGTATCCAGTAATAATACTTTGCAGTTCTAAAAGTGGGCCCGATAGAATATTGGCCATCACAACGTCGGCTTCTAGGGATGGTTGGTTTTCTGGTAGGTATACGTCTAAACGGTCTTCTACACCGTTTCGGCGTGCGTTTTCTTCGGTGGCCTGAAGCGCTTGTGGGTCGATATCGATACCAATAACGCGTTTCGCTCCAAGTTTCAGTGCTGCAAGTGCAAGAATGCCCGAGCCACAGCCGAAATCTACAACCGTTTTACCTGTCATGTCGATACCGTCTAGCCAACGCAAGCACAGTGCAGTGGTGGGGTGTGTACCAGTGCCAAAGGCAAGCCCTGGGTCTAGCATTACGTTTACTGCAGTAGGGTCTGGAACGTCCCGCCAGCTTGGGCATATCCAAAGGCGCTCACCAAACTGCATGGGATGAAAGTTATCCATCCATTCGCGTTCCCAGTCTTTGTCTTCTAGTGGCTCTAGCTTGTATTTAAAATCTTTGCCTAATACCTTGGCTTTGCCCAAACGTGCGAGAATGCCTTTCATGTCGGCATCGGCTTCAAACAAACCCACTACCTGTGTATCTGGCCATAACAATACTTCGCCAGGCTTAGGCTCGTACATGGGGGTATCTTTTGCGTCAACGTAAGTCACAGCTTGTGACCCATTGGCAGTCATCATGTCGCCAATTGCTTCAGCAGTTTCAGACGTTGTGTTAATTCGTAATTGTAGCCAAGCCATAATGTTCTATTACTAAGGTATTTCCCCTATTGTACAACTGGTGGCATTTAAACAAAATGCAGCAATGCAAATTAAACAGTGCGACTATTGCCCTGCACTGGCAAAAAGCTATGCGCAAATTGGCAATCATCTATGAGTGAGTGGCCTTATCGCAAAGGGTTAGCAAACTAGCCTTTTGTATGCTGGTTAATTAAATAAAAAGCTTTATAGTCATACTATAAAACGCTGCTTACGAAGAAGGCACATTTCACTTATGCGCATAGCCGCTTTATTTACAGTCTTACTGTACTCATTCATCGCTTCATCTGAACAATTAGATGTGGTGGTTGGATGGGACAAACCGCCTTATGTTATGTCAGCCGATCATTCTGGTTTTGAATTAGAGCTGACTCGTGCCATTTTGAAAGAGTTAGGGCACGAACTGTCTCCCATTTATGTCCCTTTCGGACGAACAGCGCGCTTGCTAAAAGATGATGCCGTAGATATCGCACTAACCCTAAACAAAGCACACAAGGTGTCGGCTGATATTCTTAGCGACCCCTATGTGGTGTATCAAAATGTTGTTGTTACCCGTGAAGATAGAAATATTGCTGTTAGCGACTTAGCCAGCTTAAGAGGAAAAAGCATCATTGCCTTTCAAACTGCTAAAAATGTGCTTGGTAAGGAATATGGCAATACCCTTGCGTCACAACCGAATTATCTCGAAATGGCAAGGCAAGACAGGCAAGTGAACATGTTAATGTTGGGAAGCGTAGATGCGGTGATTATGGATAGAAACATATTTAGCTACTTTAAAGCGCAAAATGACGCCTATGCTGACGATGCAGTCACTATTCACGAGCTTTTTCCGGTTTCAGCATACTGTGCAGGTATTCCCAACACTGAATTGCGCATGCAGTTTAATGCAACACTGAAGAAATTTATTGAAGACGGTCGTTATCAAGCTTTACTCACACGGTTTAGGCTAGAGAATTTGTTCGATAAACTGGTAGAGCAGCAGTCACACATAAATGAAAGCTAGCACTTTTTAATACGGGGCCGCAGATATAAAGAAATGTACAGGTACAAAAAAGCCCCACTTACACGAGGCTTTTGAAAAACTTAGACATTTTCGGTTAGCTAGCAAATTTGCGACCTAGCCTGGCTTTTTCACCCAAGCACTACACCAGCCATTTGCATTAACGAGTTTTCCAGGGAAAATGTTACAAGGGCGGTACTGCTCACCATCTGAACCTTGCACATACATGCAATTAGAACACTTCGCGCCATCTACCGTTGACTCTGGCTTATAATTAAGCGCCTTTGCGGTTGCATCGTCTGCGCTAAGTTGTTCTTGCGCTTGAGCTCGCAGTGCAACGCCACCCAAAGTAAGGCCAATTAACGTAGAGCCAGACAGCTTCAAAAAGTCGCGGCGGTTTACAGATTTCATATTATTCTCCTTAGAGACAGAAACGATAATGATTCTTTTTTATTCAGCGCCTTAAACGCAAAAACCTGCCCAAAGAGGCAGGTTTTTTGTACATACATAAATACTATCTGTTTTCGCAGAAAGATCGAATAAAAAGTCTGTAAATCATTTGATCTGTATTAAATAAACTTCACCCTCTTGGGTAAATTCGACCTTTCTAAAGAAGGCTAGTTCATTTTTGTTTAAGTTCAACGTTAGGTTTCGCATACGTGTACTGCGCTAGTCGCGATGTACTATGGTAGCTATCTAACCCCGAAATACATGCGCTGCCAGCACCTTCAATATCTGCGTATCCGTCTTCAGCAATTATGTCATTAGGTATATGTAATTCATGAATTTCGCCAATTACCATTTCAGTGTCGTTTAATAACGTGAAATGCTGAGCAACTTTCAGCCCCATCTTTATGCTGCTTTCTTTAACATAAGGTGCGGGAAAGTGTTCACTCATTTGCACGGTAAGCCCTACTGCGTCGAACTCGCTCTCATCTACTTCGTATCTCGCAGAGGTTTGATGTGCTTTATCCACCCAACTAGTGTGCACATGATTTAACGTGTAGAAGCCCTGCTTTTTGATATTTCCCAGCGAGTCTCGCTGCACAGTGTGAGGACGCATAATCATACCAAGCAAAGGTGGGTTCGCCCCAATGTGAACAACCGAACTGATAACTGCGAGGTTATGTGTAGTGCCGTCAGTAGTGCCCAATAACACTGCTGGTTTAAACCCCGATAAGCTATTAATTAAATTGGCGCGGTAACGCTGTGCTAAGTTATCTATATCGCTTCTCGACAGTACCCTAGTCATTTTCTCGCTCCGCTTGTATCGAAATATCATCGCCGTGTTGATACACACTTAATTCGATGGGTTGGCAGCATACCTGACAATCAAGCACTTGTGTTTGGCCAACATCATACATTTCATCAATTTCAACATCATTGGGTGCCATACAATAGGGGCAAGAAAAGCCCATAGCACGCGTTAAACTCATATCTTCACCATAATTGTTCAATTCTATGGGCTTATTACGAACTGACATTTCCCCGTGATCATCTTATGGCAATAAAAGGTATTTACCTGTAAGAGTAACGGTATTAGAAGAGGCGAGTGTGGCCAATAAAGTAGGCACGTGCCCGTGCTGTAGTCGGCATACAAGGCTAACCTTTCATCATCTTATTCCTAAGAAAATGCATCGTCGCACGTATTTCAAAAAACACTACACCAAAGAGCAGCTTCAGGCAGGCGTAAACATTTGCCGGCAGTGCCACAGTGGAATACATCGCTTTTACGATGAAATGACCCTTGCCAAGCAACTGCATTCACTGTGTTTACTTCAAGCCGATGAGCAACTTTCTACATTTTTTAATTGGGTTTCAAAACAGCGAGTTAAGGTGTAAATGTCACCTGGAAGAAGACCTGTACTTTCATGAATGCTTGATTGTGATACATGTATAAATATACACTATTCACGTTATTGGTTTATAAGAATGTGCTATGCGTAAAGACTTACCGCCGCGTTATTACCTCACGCATTTTTTTGAGTTTTTGAGCTTCTTTGAAGGGGCCAATCAAGAATTACTGAGTGACAGTGCGCAACAATTTGTATCGCGTTTTAAGGCGTTAAGCGACGACAAGCAATGTATTGTGGTACGAGCCGCTAACAGAAAATATGCCGTTATTGACCGCTCTCAATTCAACTATGCAGAAATAAACAACCCGCAAGCACAAATTGACCAACTTGTTGAAGAGGGTTGGTTTGGCGATTTGTCTCACGCATCAACCAGTGACATTGCTGGTGTATTAACAAAAGACGCAATAGTTGAGTTACTTGGCGAATATGGCAGTACGCAAGGTTTGAATGCGCTGACTAAGCCAAAACTGGTTGCCTTATTAGATGCTGAGATAAAGCAAAAGGGATGGCCAGCACGATTCGCACTAGATCAGTACTTGGTTTGTTTGTTTGATGATGCATTGCGGTATCTTTTGTTTTTGTATTTTGGCAATACAAAGAGTCGCCTAAATCAATTTTCAATGCGTGACTTAGGCGTTATGCGCACACGTGCAGACTCGGTGTCAGACACAGCGCGCTTCGATCACAACAATGATGCACAAGCAGCATGGTATTACGCGAAGCATCAAACTCAGCTCCCCTATTATGACGATGACAAAATACTGTCTTTGTCACACGATGACTTCCCCGCCACTGACGGTGTGTCGGCCTGTTTTTTTAAAGATCAGTTTCTCTATGCGCTAAGCCTTAAGCTGATGGACATAGATAGGGTAAATGGGCTTCGGATCATGTCGCTTGCCGAGAGCGACAAAGCCAAAGAAAAATGGTTAAGAGAAAGCTATAAAGATGGTCAGGTGGAAGAGGTCAAAGCCGCACTTGAGCAAATTATTGACAACCCTCAGTCTGATACGCTTCTTGCTTTTGCCGAAGACTTTTATGCGCGTAAATACCATAAGAAGCGTACCAGCACGGTTACTGATATGCTGCGCAATGCAAGCCGCACAGTTGCTATTGATGTGAGCCAAAATCAGCAGGTGGAAAGAGGTGTACTTGCCCATTATGCCCGTGAAGGCATTACTGGCTGGCGTACTGAAAATAGACTGTGGCGTAGCTTGTTTGGGCTAACATTTTGGAAGCTGCTTTACGAAGAAGATACACTGGTAACCGAGTTCGACAGAAGGCCGCTTTCGCTAAAGCAAAATAACTTTTATGCCAAGTTTGAGAGCAGCATTGAAGCACTGTTAACGCAACTCGATAGCAAAGAGAAGCTACGCTTTCACGTGCACAAAATGGCTACGATGCACTATGGCAAAGTGAACAGCTTATTTATGTGGTCTAGCCATTTACTTACGCCTATTGAAGCGTTAATTGAGCATGCATCGCTTGATGCTATATATGCGCTGTTACGCATGATGTGTCGCGATTTTGAATCGTTGCGCGATGGCTTTCCAGACATAATGGTGTTTGATGGCACGCTGCGGTTTGAAGAAATTAAAGCTCCGGGCGATCAACTAAGACGAAACCAGTTGGTGTCTATACAGCGTCTGCAGCAAGCCGGTTTTGACGTGGCGGTAACCACGGTGGAATGGGTACGCGATCCTGCTCAGCCCTACGTTGTGGTAGATATTGAAACCACAGGGGGCAACAACAGCTACAACCGCATAACGGAAATTGGCATGGTTAAATTAATAGCGGGCGAAGAAGTGGCACGCTATCAAACGTTAATAAACCCACAACGTCGAATTCCTTCCAACATAACTAGGCTCACTGGTATTTCAGACGAAATGGTGGCCGATGCACCTGTTTTCGAACAAGTTGCCGACGATATTGCCACGTTTACAGAAGATGCGGTTTTTGTAGCCCACAACGTTAATTTTGATTACGGCTTTATTAAGCAAGAGTTTGCACGATTAGAGCAGGTGTATAGAAGACCGAAAATGTGCACGGTGCGCGAAATGCGCCGCACTTATCCAGGGCTGCCGTCCTATTCTCTTGCTAACCTTACTAGACACTTTGAGATCACGATGGAACGTCACCACCGAGCGTTAAGCGATGCAAAAGCGGCGGCAGAGCTATTGAAACTTGCCTTTGAAAAAGACGATGAAGCTGTAGTCAGCAAGATAAATAGCGCCTGAGAACTACCTCAACGTTCATCACCTAAAAGTGAACGAAAACGCGCGTTGTGCGTAATATTGGGTGTTTTGTGTGGTATTGAGTTTTTATAATGAGTTTAACTGAAGAACAAGAATCTCGCGTGATTGAAATGGCGTGGGAAGACAGAACCCCTTTCGAGGCAATTGAACGCCTATACGGTTTACCTGAGAAAGACGTTATTAAGCTTATGCGTAAAAACCTTAAGCAAAAAACGTTTAAAAACTGGCGTGCTCGGGTAACTGGAAGAAAGACCAAACATGCTAGTTTGCGCCCAGAAGGCGTGGACCGAGGATATTGTCCGTCTCAGTACAAGCCGAAGGGCGCCAACAAGTAAGTTTTCTCAAAATAGTAAGCTTTTCCTAAAAAGTTATTTTCTTACTCTTCGGGTTCGCGGCTGTCGGTGGGTGTGACAGTTGTTATTGGCAACAAAAACGCCATAAGCTGCTGACGTAGCGGACTTGGAAAAATGATAGTGTTGGACGACTGCGCAATTGATCTAGCGTGATGTACTTGTCGCCAAAGATTATTGTAAGTATCGCTTTCTTTCTGCAGCTTCTCTACCCGTTGCATTAGGTCTTCGATAAACTCTGATGGCGACAATTCGGGACGCTTCTTTATCTCTAGTGCCAGCGACTTCACCACGTATGCTTCCCACTCTTTTCTGTAGCTGTCTGTTAGCCGTTCTGGATAAAGTGTTAGGTCTGCAATGTCTTGTGCTAAATCAACAATGTCTAGCGGGTCGTCGAATAATACGCGAAAAGCAAGCAGCACATCGTCTGAAAGTCGGGATATGGGGAGTTTTTCTTTTAACTGAGCGTATCGGCTGATCACAATTGCACCTTTCACTTCACATTGCATTTGTACGTGTCGAAACGAACTTCGACTTCAACTCATACGAAAGTATAAAAAACGAGGTGTTTTTAAGAAAGCCGATGAGATTAAAAATACGTAATAAGAATCTTATGAACTCTGCAAAGGTGTGAAGCGTATTTCACTATGCACTGTTAAAGTGTGTACGCGTTCTTGCTGTTTGGCCCATCGTTTGATGGGCCTTTTTTTATTGTGTTAAAGAAAGCTTGATGCCTGCTAGTAGGCGACTAACGCTATCTACAACATCGGTACGAACAAACCATTCTAAATCATGAGTTTCTGAGACAACTCCGCTAAACTCAATAGAGCCGCCATGTCCGGTACCGAGAAAGTCTTCAATTAATTCAGCACGAGCGCCAAAATCATCATCTATGTACGAATAGTACGCAAAATATTCTATCGGGTAAGGCGAAGTGCTAGTAAAAAGAGTAAATTCACCACTTGCACCAACAACCAACTTTTCGGCAGGGCTGTCTACGCGCTGAACCAGTTCGATAAAAGCAGTATCTTGATCGTTTAATCGATAACGATATTCTCCTCTTATAAAGCTGCCGCTAACCATCCGCTCAATACTGGCTTCATAGCTATGACGCTGATTCATGCGCGCTGAATATTCAATTTCTACGTATTCGTCTTCGTTACCGAAGGTAAAAGCTTGGTCGGCCTGTGCATTGCCTAATTGTCCAATCACCACTTCTAACGCACTGTTATTTTTCAGCGTTCTTACATGCCTAACACCTGTTATCCAACCGTCTTTTGATAAACCCGTAGAAGAAACTCGGCCCTTGAAAGTAGGAATAACCCCTATTTCTGTTTTTCCGTAGTCTCCCTCGTGACGCATAAACAAACGACGCGCATAAATGTAGTCGGTGCTTTCGCTGCCAAAAGTGTTATGACTAGATGAAAAGTCGTCACCTGTTACTACGAAACTGTTGATTGACCATGCATCAGACACATTTAGCGAAGGGTAATAGCGCAGGCGATATTGTTCGCGGCTGGGTCTATTTGACCGGTTATCGTAACGAATTTGTATGTCGAGTTTCTGTGAAAACACAGCTGTGTTTGCACTTACAGGGAAGATAAAACAGGCTGTAAGCAAAGCGTTGAAAAGTAAAAAAACGGCGGTACCGCGCACGCACAATCCTTAGTACATTAATTTTTGTTTAGTGTATACGCATCTTGAAGTAATACGGGTTTAAAGTAAAAAAAGCCGGCAAGGCTGCCGGCATAAGTGGAGGTGGACTCCAATGAGGGTTGAATCGGTTCAACAGAGCGATTCGGGAACACACATAACTCAATAGCTTGGGACAGGGAGATGTCTCAAAACATGTGATAAGTATAGAGCGTCAGATTGAATGAAAAAATTGCTAAAAATTGATTGTTGTAATCGGAAAAGTAGAATGTATAGCAAATTTTTTGAGGAAAATTGAGCCGCACATAATGTGACGTGCGGCCCAAAGGGGGATTAGGCTAAACCTAATTTCTTCTCGAGGTAGTGAATGTTGGTGCCACCTGCAAAGAAGTTTTCATCGGCCATAATAGCGCGTTGAAGTGGAATGTTGGTTTTAATACCTTCTACTACAATCTCTTCGAGGGCATGACGCATACGTGCTATAGCTTCGTCGCGACTTTCACCAAAGGTAATAAGCTTACCAATCATTGAGTCGTAATATGGCGGTACGTGGTAGCCTGCATAAATGTGCGACTCCCAACGAATACCTAAACCACCTGGCGCATGGAACATATCAATAGGACCAGGGCTTGGAATAAAGGTATTTGGATCTTCCGCGTTAATACGGCATTCAATAGCATGACCGCGAATTTGAATTTGCGATTGGTCTATTGATAAAGGCTGACCTGCGGCAATACGAAGTTGCTCTTTAATTAAATCAACGCCCGTGATCATTTCAGATACCGGGTGTTCAACCTGAATACGCGTATTCATTTCGATGAAATAGAACTCGCCATTTTCGTATAGGAACTCGAAAGTACCTGCACCGCGATAGCCAATTTCAATACAAGCACGACGACAACGATCACCAATTTTAGTGCGCATTTGCTCTGAAATACCCGGTGCCGGTGCTTCTTCTACCACTTTCTGGTGACGACGCTGCATAGAGCAGTCACGCTCACCAAGGTGAATAGCGTTACCTTGACCGTCGGCAAGTACCTGAATTTCAACGTGACGTGGATTTTCAAGGAACTTTTCCATGTAAACCGTTGAGTTACCAAAAGCCGCACCAGCCTCAGCCTGTGTAGTTTCAATGGCTTTAATTAGTTCAGCTTCGCTTCGAACCACACGCATACCACGACCACCGCCGCCGCCAGCCGCTTTAACAATAATAGGGTAGCCAATACGTTTGGCGATAGCTTTATTGCGTTCTACATCGTCGGTAAGTGGGCCGTCAGAACCAGGTACACATGGTACACCTGCTTTTTTCATCGCGTTAATAGCAGAAACTTTGTCACCCATTAGGTTAATAGTTTCAGCTTTAGGGCCGATGAAAATAAAGCCACTTTTTTCTACGGCTTCAGCAAAGTCGGCGTTTTCTGCAAGAAAACCGTAACCAGGGTGAATTGCGATAGAGTTTGTGACTTCCGCCGCAGCAATAATGCGAGGAATGTTTAGGTAACTCTCTGTTGCAGACGCCTTACCAATACAAATTGATTCGTCAGCCAGCAACACGTGCTTTAAGTTTTTGTCCGCAGTGGAATGCACAGCTACGGTTTTGATGCCTAACTCTTTACAAGCTCTCAAAATGCGTAGGGCTATTTCACCACGGTTAGCAATTAGTACTTTATCTAGCATTAGGCAGTACTCGCTTATTCAATGATGAACATTGGCTGGTCGAATTCTACAGGATCTTGGTTTTCAACCAAGATTGCCTTAACCACACCGGCTTTATCTGCTTCAATTTGGTTCATCATTTTCATTGCTTCAACAATACAAAGCGTGTCGCCCACTTTTACTTGTTGACCCACTTCAGCAAATGCTTTTGCTGTTGGAGAAGATGCACGATAGAAAGTACCCACCATTGGTGATTTAACCACGTGGCCTTCTGGTTGCGCAGGCTCTGCTGGAGCTGCTGCAGGTGCTGGCGCCGCAGCAGGTGCCGCCTGAGGTGCAGCTGGTGCAGCAAAGCTGTAATTCATTGGCGCTTGAACACCCGTTGGTCCACGGTGGATGCGTACAGACTCTTCGCCCTCAGTGATTTCAAGCTCGGCAATGCCTGATTCTTCCACTAGTTCGATAAGTTTTTTAATCTTTCTAATATCCATGTTCTGTCTCTGCGTTATTTTTTCGATTTCGGTAAATTGATTGCTGCAGTTAGTGCTAGCGAGTAGCCAATTGCGCCTAGGCCCAAGATAACGCCGGCTGCAACATCAGAAAAATAGGAATGATGACGAAACGACTCACGGGCGTGAACGTTCGACAAATGCACTTCAATAAACGGGATATTGACACTAAGCAGTGCGTCGCGAAGCGCCACACTGGTGTGCGTGAAAGCAGCAGGGTTGATAATGATGGCGTCAACCTTACCCATGGCGGCGTGCACGCGATCAATTAATGCGTGTTCAGCATTTGATTGAAAATGTTCAAGCGTAACGCTGCTAGACGACGCCTGTGCCTGCAAGTCATCTACGATGTCTTGAAGTGTTTGCGTGCCATACTTTTCAGGTTCACGTTGACCTAACATATTTAAGTTAGGGCCATTCAATAACAAAATATTCATGTAGTTTGCTGCTATCTTCGGGAAAATGTCATGGTATTTGTCATTTCAACAAAGTTTTATGACAGTTGCACGAAAAAAAGCCAATT
>Ga0213840_1000795_pt1 | contig 34585 bp, 32 predicted proteins | sample SWPATP22_FD_160132 | JGI IMG/M metagenome (GOLD analysis project Ga0213840, IMG submission 160132) | Coastal seawater microbial communities from Marineland, Florida, United States - SWPA TP2 #2 | ecosystem: Environmental > Aquatic > Marine > Coastal | place: USA: Florida | collected 2016-08-14 | reverse complement strand
GTCTCACTATCGACTAAATTTCCATTCCAGACAATGACCAACTTACCTTGATGAATAAAGGCAGTATCAGTTGCCACTGGTAAGGAGAACAGAATTGTATCAATATTGCAATCTGTTTGTCTGATAAAAAGTGTATCTGAACTGACCCAAGCGTCATCTACACAGTCAGTAGATCCTCCTCCACTTTGATCGTTGATCTTAGTCCATATTCCATTACCCCACCAATACATGTCCCTCGTCAAATTATCCACATACCACTCTGGCCCATCACCAGGATCAACAACAGGCGCTCCATTCCCTCGCCGAACATTAAACTGCTTGACCCAGGCTTCGATCAATCGATCCCATTGATATTGAGTCATGTTCTTGATGTCAATGATGAATTCAGTGCTTTGAGAAGTATCTCCAGGCGCTACTGTAGGTACTCCACGATCATATCGGATTCCACTACCTTTGACATGAGCAGGTGTTTGGCTGTAGGCCATTTGAAGCAAAAAAAGTAGGCCGAAGGTGATAAATAACTTTTTCATGATTAAAATCTTTTTTTCATGGTTCCTTTGGGCATACTCCAGGGGTTATCTTGAGCAAGTGGATAAACCTCATTAAGGAGAACTCCTCCCGTTGTAGCAGCGGCATCATCCTTGTAAGTCACTATAGGGTTGCGCATAATGACCAGGTGCCGAGGCATGCCAAAAATATTTTGTTGAGAAAGGGCAAAACAGGAATTGTTTGCCACTCCGCCAGCAAAGGCGGCTTCGAAATCAGGGAATTCATAGGTGGGCTGCACCCGAAAGATTGCACCAGGTGCGACCCCAAGATCTGCTGCGCCCAGGTTGCCTATAGCAAAGTATTGATCGGCTATCAGGCCGGCTGAGATGGCTTGGGATTCGTAATTGTAAGTACCAGCAATAACAATATTACAGCCCACAATAATTACCTCAGGTGTGCCAGGCTGCAACAATTGTTGATCCAGACTATAGTTCAGTAATCGCTGAGAACGCATGGCTTTAAACTGAATGCTGCTTAATATCTCACCGGTATTCAGAACCCTAAACTTCTGATCAATCAGATGCAGCGGAATAGCTCCAGCTTCACTGACCTCATAGACTTTGTTGTAGATCAACAGCTCCTGGAGGGCTTCCACCTCCACTTTAGACAAGTAGCCAGAGCGATAGGTGAAGCGGTTTTCAAAGTCCTGATCGTACTGGCGGAGCTCCAGAGTATAACTAGAATAGCCCTCAGCTAAGACCAGCTGTCGCTCTTTGCGATTGACCTCCAGTTCTTTTTCAAAGACACCTACACAGCGAAGGGTCTCAGGTAAACAAAAACTATTGAGGTATTGAATAAAGCGAAGGCTGCGATAGGAGGATCGATCCAGATAGTAGCTTCTCTTTTGAGAAAGCAGCTCAGTATTATTCAACTGATTTACTACTCGAATAACATACTTCAAGGTAGTATCAGCAATCTCCAATTGAGCAGGACCGGCCGGCAGCAAAGCTATCTCATTAGCCTCAATCTCCAGCACTGGATCCACAACCAGTATTCGAGTAACAGGAACGGAACTATCCGCACTAAATTCCTGAATCTGTAAGGTGATCTCTTTAGCAGCTTCAGTATAGTTAAACCAGCTGATCCATTCTGGTTGATCAGGGCTAACCGTTTTACTCAAAGGGTACCAGCTAAGTAGGCTACTTAGGGCATTTAAAGAGCCAAAGAAATCCTGCTCCGCAAAGAGGGCTTGAGAAATGCCGCCACATAGCACCAAGCGAATCGAAGAATTGATCCAATCCGTAGCAGCCCCCTCATAGCTTTCTCGATAACGAAAGTAGAAACGGCGGAGGATATTAACTCGAAGCGGAGCTGAAGCATCAAAAGCAGGGAGTAGTAGCTCTGGCAAGGCCTCTTGTAAAGCAGCATCCAGAATAGCCGAAAGATCGACGACCGCAACACTTGCTGCATCAAGGAACACCTCTACAGCAGCAATCAACTCAAAGTCATCGCCCAGGTAGGTAGATTCAAAGATGACATCCAACAAAATCTTATAGTCAGCTGGCGCATTGGAAATCAATACCTCAGCATAATCAATCACACTATAGTTGCCATCACTGATCGAACTAATATCCCAGCTGACCGACCAGCCAGGCGTCAAATCCTTAGCCTCCAGCCAAATGCTGGCTTGATTCACGCCCAACCGAGCATAGACCTTAAAGTGAGGCTGGATCAGGTTATGAGCCTGGATCTGATTAGCCACCGTAATGAAATAGGCATAGAGTTGAGAGTAAGCAAAGAACACTCCAGACACACTGGCTGAAATTTCATCCTCAGCGGCAGGGTTGGTTTTGGCAGTGAAGGTCAAATCATTAATGGATCCATTTGGCTCTACCCAACTAATGGTCAATTCTTCTTCAGCAAGAATACCATCCAGTCCAACATTACGTAGCTCCGATCGAATGCCCTGCTGGCCATAAGGCTGGCCAGAACCATCCAAAGCCCGAAAGCTGAGCAGCATTTGATTCCTACTCAAGGAGATCTCGCCGGGTTGTTGGAGAATCGTCAGCATTAGAGATCAAAAGGAGTTAGACCGCCATCCAGCCAGGCTGGGGCGTCGGGTGAGTCAAGGCAATTGCGCCAGAATTGATCGGTGCGAAAGAGGCAACGCCAGCCGGCATAGGTACCATCGCCTTCGAAGTTGATGGATTGTACATTGGTGTACTGTTCGCTATCGAAGTAGTTGTCGAACAAGGGGTGGCCATTCTGGCTGTCAGCGATCATCTTTTCGATGATCTCATCCACGATCTTTTCAGATGCGTCTAGCGCACTGAAATAATCCTGCTTTCCATTCTTGCTTTCATTGTAATACCTAGCGATCATAAATCCCCCCTGAATGCTCTTCGTTGCCTGATGTTCTTGCTGACCTACTTGATAGGTGTAGTTAATCAAGCGCATAACAAAGCCCTTATCAGGTACCCTGCCCACGAAGTCGCCGTGCGATTCTTCAATGTCAATTACAGCAAATATTTTTCTTCCTCTGGTAGTAGGATCATGCTGTAGCACAGGGTGGTTGATCGCCTGATGCTCAAAGTATTTTCTATATAGGTCACTGAATTTCACGAAGCAAAAATGCCGTGTGTACAGTGATTTAGAAAGGACAAGGAGAGACAGCAAGAGGGGTTTTTAAAATAAGTTGTTTATATATCTAAGTACCAATGTCTTAGACCCTATATAGGAGGCTATATTCCCATTATACCTTCTAACACTACACGGCTGCGCCTGTCGCCCTACACAATTGTATTGACACAAATTGTAGGAAATATGCAGTACGCTACCGCTTATTGACCTTCATCCCTGGCAGCGCGCCAGCATTTCGAAACCGTAGGAAGTGTTTGAACATACCATAGATAGGAGCGTCATTGGCGTCACTTAGATCCGTAGCGTGTTGGCGAGGGATACTGTTACTACGCTCGCTGCTCTTGTCCTTCTTGATCTCTCCATTTCGCCCAGCCTTAGTCTTGGCATGACGCATGCTTGCATAGAGATCTATACAATTGTGTTTGTTGATGTGGTAGCTAGGTAGGTAGTGGAGGTCTCCTCGTAGGATTATCTCCCATAGCCGGTGCTTGGCCTCGTGCATGGGGTTGCGATAGCCGTTGGTCATGAGCATGACCCGCCAGCCACGCTGTTGGAGGTAGTCTCGAGCTTGTTCGGCCCTAGTCCTACGGGTGTTACCCGTTTTGAGGTTGCCGGTATTATCGTACCATAGGTAAATCTTGTTGCTAGAGGGCTGATGATATTGATAGTATTGATGGAAATCTTCAAATAGGTCATCCTGGATCTTTTGTTCATCTCCTAATACATACATGCTCTTAATTGTATGGTACTCATTGATAGATCGCAGATATTGATTGACGGTAAGGCAATTGATTGCTGCCCCCCAGTCTACCCCTAGTATCAGAGGGACGCCTTTCATAAGGTCCTCGTCGCCTCGACAGTCAGTTGCCTGACCTGGACGTTGGTAATGATTGTAGTTGAATGAGCTATAGCCATGTCGATCAATGTCTAACAATCCATAGAAGCCATTCTTTGTGAACTTTGGGCGAACGTTTTTGTATTCAGCCAGGAATTTCCAGTAACTATAGGCATTGAGCTCTGCTTCTTCCAGATAAGTATCAGCAAGGTTATGGAGGTTGTGCTCACAGGTAGCACTGATGAAGTTGATCTTTTCTGGGTTGGCTAGAGCTTTTCCTTCATATCCTGTAAACCAATCTCCTTCCGGGGTGATAGGGGTAGAACTGGTATAAAACTCTGAGGCAAATAAGTAACAGTCTTGGAAGGCTTGCTTATTGGTGCCCCGCTTGGTTGGCCCTGTATTCTCTTGGAGCTTGGAGGGGTCTAGTAGGGCCGCTTCGTCACCATCAAGCCAGTCCGAGTTGAGGCCTCGGCCATCGCCTTTGACATCGTGACTAATTAAGTGGGCACCGACACCATTAAAGAAAGTAATGTACTTGTCGAATCGTTTAGGCGGCTGGTATGCACGTCCCCAGAACTTACGCCAGCCTCGAGGAGGCTGTTGACCGATGAAATAGTGAAGTCCTTCATACATGCCAAACATTTCCAAACCTTGCACCAGAGACGGTACAATCCGGGTGAGGATAAATTGATAGGATGGGCCAATGAAGAGACCTGTGCTACGCGGCATTTCCTGCACAATCTTTCCCCAGCGAAAGCCTCGCATTGTCGTTTTCCCGGTTCCCCTACCCCATTCTAAAAACAGTAGCTTAGCTCTACTTAGAGCAGCCACCATTTGCGGAAGATTCAGGGTAACCTTCTTGCGCTTCTTTTCTACCTGCCTATAAAGCGTTTGAAAATCGCCACTATTGCGCCTGTGTAGATCTTTGATCGCCGATTTTATTTCCTCACTCTCCGACTTCTTCATGGGGGATATCGATTGTAACAGGAGCGTTATTTAAGTTAATTACACCTGCTTTCAAGGTCTCTAGGATATTGACGGTAAGCTCTTGGGGTAAGACAGCCTCAATTTGATGAGGCTCAAGTTTAGAGAAGTCAGGGATATCAGGATCCTCTCTTTCTACACCTGTAGCGCGGATAAAAGCGTGTAAGGCATCAATCATGCTACCTAGGCTGCCTACTTTCTTAGCTCTGCGATAGACTTCTTTGGCCATTTCTTCTGCCATGTGGCGCTTGAATTCTTTGCTAGCCTTATATTGGCTGCCGAAGATTTCTTCAGCATCATTATAGAGTCTATACGCTTGCGATTGGGAAATTGAAAACTGTGATATCAATGCTCCCATTACATAGTTTTTGCTAAACCACTCCAGCATCATTCCATAGCAGGCCCTAATCTTTCGCAGATAAAGCATTTGAGCATCCGTTAGCTCTTCCTCCTTGGTATGACCGATGAAGAGATTCAGAACGACTTGCTTGTTTGTCAACTTATTCCGGCTTACTTCATTTTGCATAACACAAAACTAGGCTCAGCCTTCAAAGGAAGGAAGGACAGTGTTTTGAAGGCCTAGAGCATCCTCTAAATGGTGTAACTCTATGCCCTTATCACGTATCTCTTTTTCCAGCTCCTTTCTTTCCTCCACTCCTGTGTTTTCGACGGCATGACGCTTTTTAAGTCGGCTGATAGCGGGCCGCAAGCTCATTACTCGTTTGAATTTTTCTACCGTATCCTGAACGATACTATTGATGCTTTCTTCTGAAGGAATCTGCCCCTCATCTTCCCACAATCGGATTTTAGTATACACCTCATCTATCTGAGGCTGGAGCAAGTCCATGATTTGCCTTGCAAGTTCAAGCCGATCATTATCTGTATACTTGTCTTGATCATGCGCCATTTGAACTAGCTGGGATCGAAGAGAGTCTCTTTGTTTCAATAAACTCTTTCCTCTACTGTGAAGTCGCTGTATAGGAACAGGAATTTCCTCCCTTGCCGTCTTGATTGACTGAATTGAAGACAGGCTAGCGTCAAGGGTAGGTGGGTGATCAACTAGGTAAGTACGAAGGGTTTTTGCAAGTAGTTTCGGTGCCTCATCTGGTAAGAATGGACGCTGAAGCATTTGCTTGAAGTAAATTAAATATCGCTGATTCCCCGTCTCTTTATAGAGCAAGAATCCGGCTCTAAAACTCCCCTTTTTCTCCAACCACTTCTGAATATTGTTAGATAACATATGTATCAATTAAAAAGCCGCCCCCATTGCTGGTAGGCGGCTCTATAAGCTATGAAAACTAAAACTCTACTTAGATTTGGCCTTGAGTTTTGAAAAACCTCTTTGAATCAAGCTAGTGGCGCGCTGAGGCGTCAATTTCGTAAGATCTATAACGCCAAACTTGCCAAATTCTTGACGATGACCTCCTACCCAGTTTACCAGCTCAAAATCCTTACTTATCACCTCACTTAGGTACGATGTAGGGGCCATACCCTTTTTAGGTTTTGCTTTTTCCAGTTCCGCCTTCAGCTGGAGGTTTTCCTCTTGCAATGTGGCTATATCGACTGGAACTTTGCTTTGCTTTGTTGCCATATGATGATGATGATTGATAGCGTGAATAAATAAGATTTAAGGATTCGGTGTGATGTCAATACCATGTGTTTCCGCATCGTATTGCATATTGGTGAATCCAGTATCTGAGTATAGCCGGAAATCATACCCTACCTTATCTCCTCCTGTACCTCCCTCTGGGATTTCGACATAGCAGGGGTTTTCTAGATCTCCACACACATGATGAACGCCCGACTTGTCCGGGATCATGGCGATTAAACAGCCATTTCCAGCTCGTAGGCAATCAATGAACTCTCGTCCTTCTGCACTGTTGTCGTCAATACTTCCGGTAATCTCATTGATCATCGTTTTGCCGCCTTCTTCTCCATCTTCTGTGTTCTTGAATTGACCAGTGTTGATCAGAATGGGGAAGGAGCGCCAATAGCCTTGTCCAGTTGGAGCGGAGGAAAAATCGAAGGGTTCATCGTATATTTTTGTATCCCCAGGCACTGGAGTAGCCGCAATGTCAGCCCGTGTCTGAGGCATGGCATTCAGCTCATTGGTATAGGTCAGATAGCATTTCAGTTTTGTACCCTTGGGCTTGTTCTTACCACAAGCCTTGGTGAAGGTTGTTAATTTAGCCATAGCAATGGATTAAGGTTTAGGAATCGGCAGGAACAGGCTCCGCCTTAACTTCTTCGATCATGGAAGCCCCATTCTTCACCAGCCACTCCAAGCGGGCCTGAGCGATCTCTTGAGTGACTTCCAATAGCCATGGTCGATTGGCCTTTTCAGCCTTAGTCGCCTCTCCACCATTAGCGATCCGCATCAAGGCCGCTGAGGGTACTTGTTGACCAGATGTCAGTGGCACACGAATTCGACCTGCCTTAAATCGGAATTTTCGGGTGACCTCTTCTCCTGTATTCGGGTCTTTACCAGAGATGCTAAAGCTCCCCTCTACTACGGAGCTAACTATACCCGTTTTAGAGGCCTTGGTCATCGCTTCTTGGTTGCGTTTAAGCTCCTCTTTTAGCCGTTTCACTTCGGCCTGTAGTTCTTTATTGGTTGGCATGATGATTTACTTATTAATGAAGAAATGGGAGGGTGTTGGTGCCCTCCTTTTCTGTTGATTGCACTAAGCTTGATCGTTCACAAATAGATGATCCCAGAACTCAAACCCGTAGAAGCGATAGATCTCAGCCAAGCCCTTAATAATCCGCTCCGTTTTCTCCCAACGTAGGTTGAAATAAGTAGGCTTACGCACCCGTGTCCCCCATATTTGGTTCTGGATAGAATCTGGATTGAAGATGATACGATCGGAACCTTCCATCGCAATTACTGGCTTGATTCGTTTCTGGGTAGCATCGATGCGAAGCTCGTTGTTCTCGTTGTTGCTTACACTGTTTCCTGTACCAAATAAAGTTCGATAATCTCTCCAATAGCGCTGGGCGTTGGTAGGGCTCATGAGGATGGCACCTGGTCGGTTGCGGTAAGGGATCGGTAAGCTGTCGCACCAGTTTTCCATCTGTTCGACCATAGTGTTGGCAAGCAGTGGGCCGGTGGGGTATTCGGTGAGATCGCCTGCGGTAATCGCATCCTCTATCTTCTTCTTATAGCCATCTACTGAATTAATGGAAAGGCCTGCAGTACCTGTCACTGGCGCCTGATAGATGCCCGACCAAGCGTTTTGATTCATCTCCTCCAGGATCTTTGGTAGATACACGTTTTCATAGAGGTAGCGTGGAAAAGTCCATTCCATGGGGTCAAGCCCAATTTCATGCCATTCGATCATATAAGAATCCCAGAAGACCTCAAGGTCCTCTGCTGTAATCATGATATCGATTTTGATGGGCTGTAGGGTATTCTCTACTGCACTGAAGTCAACGCCACCCTTAGGAGTGAACTGCCATTGATAGGCTTGGATGATCTCAGTCGGCACAGCATTCGGCGCACTATAGGTATGCTTGCAGGCTCGAGGGGTAAGCATCTTCTCCCATTCGAGACCCACGCGTAGTTTTTGATGAATATAGGGCGCCTTCTGTACCGCAAATTGGTTCAAGCCGGCTACACCATTGTCTAAGGTAACTGCCATTGCATTTTACATTTCGTGGAAAAATTAATTTAGGCAGTCACTTACGAAGTTGGAATTAAGCCTCTACCCTTTCGCCATTGTTAGCAGCAGCCGCTAAACGGGCCATGGCATCGTCAGGCGTGTCTGTATTTACACCTGAATCAGTGTCGGTGCTTGTAGCTACATCGGAAGGCTTGGCACCAGGTTCTCCGCCAATGCGCTCGATCTCTGCTCCTTGTGCCTGAATAGCTGTACTGTTGGCTGTTACGTCAGCACGCAGCGCTGTCAAGGTTTGAGAAAAGCCATCAATGGAGGAAGTGAGGCGTTGAAGTTCAGAGACGGGTACAGCTTCGTCTCCTTCCGCTACCAGGTTTCTATCTATCTGTTGTAGTTCATCGACGCGCAAGAATGCACCGCCATCATGTACTTCAATAGGGGTTCCCAATAGGGCTTCTATTCTTTGAAAAGTCATATTCGTGGTATTATGATTTAATGAACGTGTTTGGATGAGTTCCTGCAGACGCACTACGGCTTCCGCAAAGGTGCATTGTCCGTCAATCATGCCAATTTGAATGGCTTGAGCCGTCATGTACACCTCGCCTTTGTAGGCATCTTCCTCTCTCAGTTGAGGGCGAAATTCCTTTACGGTATCGATGAACGTCTGGGCGTAGGGGTTAAGTAAATGCTCTTTGAGTCGCTTGTAGTCACCAGCCAAGGCTTGTTGAAAATCTAGATTCTTTAATTGGCTTTGATCGGCATAGATCTCATGCAGTTTGATACCCTGCTCTTCATAGAAGGCTCGAAAGTCGGCGAAAGAGATCATCGTTCCCAGGCTACCTACAATATCCGTTGGCTCACTGGCGTAGATTTCATCTGTCGCAGCTGCAATATAGAAAGCTGCACTGGCACAAGTCCCATTAAACCAGGCTAGTACAGGCTTTTTAATATCATTGCGAATAAATCGGGCTACCGTTTCGATATTGGTAGCCTCTCCCCCACCCGAGTCGATCTCAATGAGGTGACCACCGATATTGGCATGTTGATCTGCCTTAGCCATTTGACGCATCAGGTCTTCCGTACCTGAACTACAATAGCCGCCGTATTTTACAACTGTCCCAATTAAAGTATGAACAGCTACGCTCTCCGGAGGTGCATCATTGTAATTGTAATACCGAACCTGATTTTGCTGCCATAAGGCATAAGGGCGAAGGTCAGCTGTTTCTTGTTCAAACGATACGTTTTCACCTCGAGCCAAAGCGGCTACAAATGGGATAGCCGATCGAAGGGTTGGTTCATCGATCATCCACACGGAAGATAATATAGTGCGTAGTAGATTCATGCTGCAAATATGCGTTTGATTGTCAAGGGCTTAAAGGACCGTAGGCTAGAACACAGGCAAATACCCATAGGCACGCTTAGGAGATTGACTATAGAATCGCACATTGTATTGATTCCTACCTTGTCCTCTATTTCCACTTCTCGCACTGGTTTGCACTCGGAAAGGGTGCACAATTGTTCCTAGCAACCAAGTCTGGCGATTTCGATCGGTAAGTTTGAGTAAGAAATCCAGCTCCGACATTTCCTCAAATTGCTGGGTAACTTGTGGACGTAACTTGGGGGTGCCCCCCGACAATTCCATTTCGTAGTATTTGCCTTGTTGGTTAGATCGCTCTTTTTCTTCCCACAATTTATCGCCAGGATAAACGGGCAGCTTAAGCCAGTCTCCTTGGGCGAAAGGAATCGAGTATTGCCAATTCCGGTTGGAATTCACAATTGTTTCATAAGAAGTTTGATCAATCCAATCTAGAGGGGCATACTCAATGGTGATGATGCCGGGTAGATTCGAATCGCAGAATTGAGAGATAGATTGTAATGCCATATAGCAAAGATGAGACAGATTCCTGCCCTAGGAAAGGACAAAGTAAAAACGGGGCAAGTGTTAAGATATAGAGGACAACAGGAATTAGCTGCTATAGGTATGGAAAGGCCTCCACTACAAGTTTAGGCTAAAACATACCATCGCGTTGGCGAAAATCGGGATAATTTCGCTCCATTCTGAGCCGATAAGAAGCCTTTTTTAGGGCGTCAAATGTGATATCATCTTGGATTTCTAAGTCGGAAATTACGCTCCAAATTACGTCTACTTCGGTGGCTCCCGTACTTTTTCCCCAAAGCACCTTCTGCAGTAGCCAATCGTGGAAGGATTTATATAGGAAAGTATTAAAAAATCTGACTTTTTTTAAGGTAATCAACACCTGATAGTCGTTCACCTTTCGCGCATTGACGACTATGGGCAATTCGTCCTCGAATGGGTCGACGTCAATCTTGTTGTATGGGATGTTTGTTTTGCCAGTCAGGATTTGGCCTAACACCATAGGAATGTGTCCACCTTTGGTTAGATGGATATTCTGGTCGTAGGGAAGATTTTCGATGTGGTAGAGGTATTTCTTGAGATACCTGCGTACCGGCACACTCATTTTTATGTTCACGGTCTGGTAGTATTGCCTACCTCTGAGTACCTTCTTATACGAAGAAGGGATGCAAATAGTTGCATCCCGTTGATTGTTAGCCTCTTATCGCGTCTATGCCGCTTCTTTAGCCAATTTCTTGCGACTAACCATTCGGATTACATGGAAGGCTCCCTTTGCGATACCTTTGACGTCGTGCTCCGTGGCATTATCAATGAGGTCGAAATCAGAAGCAGCATTCTCAAATACTTGATCAAAAAGTTCGTCTGACATAATCGCCAATTCTCGAAACATATCCCGAGAGTTATCTACACCGGCATTAATGACCCCAAATAGGCCGATAAGAATCCCAATGCGACTCCATTCAAAATTTCCTCCGGCAAACATATTGAAGCCAGCTTCCACAGACTCTAAGGTAGCCGTAGCTATCTCTTGAGTGTCATTGAAATTGTCGAAATTGTCAAACTGGGCAAAAGCTTTAGTGGTAATCATGATTACTTTTTGCTCGCAATTTGTAGGAGTTTCGGGCTGAATGGTAGGACAACTAGGCACAGATCGCTCAACACGTTGCTCCAGGGTACTGAGCAGCATGTCTATGTTCACAAATTTCTGTTGGATAAGGTTTGCGGTCATGATGGTATGTTTTAATCCTCCGTCTTGAATTGCCGCAGCTGTGCCTCCAATTCTTCTATCCTCGCTTCTAGGCTTGGAATGACCGATACCTGCTCACGCAATTGCTGATTGGCATCCATTACATCTGCCAACCTGGTGCCGAGCTTGTGTAGTCTGGTCACAAAGTCATCCAGGCTTTTTGCATAATCCTGATATTGCTCAGCAGCAATGTTAGCAGCCAGTTGTTTGCGCTTTCTTCTGAAAACCAACAACCAGGTACCGCCCCCACCGAGGATGAACGGGATCAGCATTTTCAATATATCAACTACAGCTTCCAATGTGCATGAGATTTGCAGCAAGGTAGGCGTAGCTGCGGCAATTCGGAAGGACTACTCTAAGGGAGGGCCATGCTCGACGTGATCGAAGAATTCATACATGTCCTGGATCGTCTTAAATTCATCACTCAGCTGCTCCTGTTCGCTTAACTCGCCTTGATATTGAGCAGCGATACTTACCAACTTAGTTAAGGCGTTTCGGCAATAACGAGGACCTTTAGCGCCCATCGTTTGTGTCAGAATCTCATAAGCCTTAACCAGGTTCTTTTTTTTCACTTTAGTACTCATGTGGTTTAGTTGAAAAAATGAACGACCGATTTGCCTAGTGCAACGCACTACGCATTTGGAGTGACCTGGTCAACAAAAAAATACTGAGTGAGGAGCTGAATCAGGGGGCTCAGCTCAATTAAAGAAAACGCTTACGGTATTTGTTGTGCATGAATCGTGCTGCCAACCATTGTTCTCCAAAAAATCAGTAACTAGATAATAGTTTAGGTAAGTATATATTAGACAAGCATGTGTATGGTTAGAATGAAATTACGCTGTAGGAACAATTAGCGCACAATTCATATAGAACAAATTTAAATAAAAAAGCCTAGCAGGCAAACTTTGGGCGAATTAAAGTTTGCTAACTAGGCCAGATTGCCTACCTTAGGCAGTAAGTATATTATTAGACAGCAGGGGAGGTTTATAGGATTTCATAGTTCCTTAACTTTCAGCCTCCTCTGCCTTTAATTTTTTACTTGTATTGTGAACAACACATTTTGGTTTGTAATTACAAACTACCATGGGAGCCTTATGTCGCAGTGAGGTTCCCTTTTTTAGTCACTAAATGCCATCGAAATCGCCTTCAGTGATCAGTGCAATGATTAGATCAATGATAAACATGATATAGTGATAGTTTGATTACAAAGAACTTTGCATCTAAACTAGCTTACCATTGTAATCAAACCACTCCCAGTTTTTTCCTTATTTTTGCATAAGTTTTTATCGATTACAATTCGCAATATTTTTTTAAACTTCTATTTATCAATAATATATGAAAATCGAAGTTCTCAAGGAAATTGCACAAGACGTAACGCTAGCTGATATCCAATTGAAAGGGCGTTCACTGGAATTATTCAAACTATTGAAGAAAAAACCGGGGATTGAGAATCGGGAGGTTATTGAATTGTGGTACGGAGACGATCCGATCGGAAGCAACTACCTATGGAAGATCAAGCAGAAGCTATTTCATGAATTAGTAGATCATTACCTGAGCCATATTCCAACGGGTTTTGATCGAGAGATACAGCAAAACTACCATTATTGTCATCGGATCAATGCCGTAGCGAATATTTTATTAGGACAGTTCAAGCGAAAGGCTGCTGTCCTCCTTGCTCAGGAGGGTTTGAAGAGAGCACAGAAGCATCAGTTTACAGCCATTACTGTCAGTCTCTCTACCCTACTCTATCGGCACTATGGCGTATTCGTTGGCGATCGCAAGAAAGCTACTCATTTTAAGCTTATTTTAAATCAAGCCCTAGAGGTGCAGACTTTGGAATTGAAAGCAGAATCACACTATATAGAGTTGGTATCCAGTTTTCCCAAATCAAAGAAGGCTTCTCCTGAATTGCTGCAGCTTGGAGCAGAAAGTCTTGCAGAGCTCGAGCCTTTAATTGGTCAGGTTCCCTCCTCTCGCTTTCATTTAATTACTTTCAATTTGATGGTTGCTTTGCAGAAAATCAAAGGAGATCAGGAAGGAATTGTCAAAGCCTGTGAATCTGCTGTAGCCTACTTCGATCAACGGCAAGATACACGAAGTGGAATCCGCTTTATCTTTCATTACAACCAAATTCCCCCTTTGATCGCGCTCGGCCGTTTTGAAAAGCTGGAAGGCCCCATGAAAGTTTGCCTTGAACTTTCTCCGAAAGTATCCTACAATTGGGTAACCATTCATCAATATAAGGCCATCGCTTGTTTCTATCAAGAGGATTTTGAGAGCGCCTATAACATTTTAATTTCGGCGAAAAAAGAAGCTACCAAGCATTCTAGCTTACAAGAAATGTGGTTGATATTGGAGGCTTATGCGAATCTGTTCACCGGTCGAAAGTATCGTTTACAGAAGTTCATGAATGAAGTCCCAGTATACTCCAAGGATAAGCGGGGGATGAATATCAATATTCTTCTGATTCAGATCCTCTCTCTTTTGCAAAAAGAGCAATATGGAAAATTGATTGATAAAACGAAGGCACTTGAACACTATACCAGCAGGTATCTTTATGAGGATGCCAACCTGAGAAGCAATTGTTTAATTAAATCAGTGTTAACGGCAGAGAAATGCGGATTTAGAAAATCGATGGTGGAGAAGCGAGCAGCTGAACTATTGGAGAAGATGAGTGCTGCGCCGATTCGGGATATAGATATGGAGCCGGTACGGTATGAGGTGTTGTGGGGGAAAATACAAGGGTACTTAAAATGATCTTTCGAACTAATAATTTGGTATAAAATACACGACAAATTAATTTTGATTTTAATAAGGAACAGATTTTAAATTCCATTATCAGTCAAATCCAAATGATTTACTTTTGCAGTATCATTTTAGAAAATAAATAACACCTCTAAAAATGTTTAGTATCTCTAAAAGCGAGGAAGTCAAAAAACTAGTTAGCAAAAATCAGCTACAACAGGCTATATCCATATTGAAAGATCATTTTCTTCAGAATCAAGACAAACAGCTCAATGATGTGGTCGAGTTAGAAAGGCAGTTTAACGAGACAAATAACAGTTTCATAAAGGGGACTATATCTACAGAAACTAAGAATGTTCAGCTAGTCAAAATCAGCCTGTCTATACTTATTCTAGCAGATAGGATTTTGAGTGAGCAAGTCCAAGATTTCCAAAAAGAAATAATCAAATGGCAAAGAGGTTACAAGAAGATAGTGCAAGTATTAATGCTATCTATCGTCTTGGTATTTCTATCATCAGTAGTATCCGTTCCTTATTATGCCACAGGTAAGATAGTTTTCTCTTCAACAGATATATCTACACCAGTTTATCATCAAAATCAGTCTCCAATTGTTGAGTTATTAGTGCAAAATGAAGATCTCGTGCAAGAAGGGGATGTGCTCATCAAGTTCGTGAACGATAGGGTATTAGAAGAATTGGACAGCCTTGAACATCTTATTGAATATATTAGATTTGAAAAAAACTATAGTCAAAATTCTACCATAAAGAGTCTGAAGACCCTATTTAAAACCAATTTGGCTACTGAACTAAACTCATTAGTCGCAAAGCTATCAACATATTATTTATTCACTAATGATCCAAATCGAAATTTAATAATAAGTAGTGTACAAAACCGGCTTCGTAATCTAAGAGAACTCAATCGAAACGTTATAGATCAAATCTTTCTGCTGGATAAGGAAGTCTCGATGAGCGTGAAAAATGTTGAGAGACTTAGACAGCTTTACGAACATGGAGCTGAAGACCAAACCCAATTTGAAAAAGGGCTACTTGAATCTCTCAATAAAAAAAGAGCACTTGTTGAAGCAAAAAAGGAGCAAGTTTCAACAAAAATTGAAATAGACAAACTAAAAGAAAGCCAAGCAAAATTAAACTCCGATTATGCAACATCGAATAACAGGCAAATTTTGGAAATCAATAAAAGTATTTTGGAATTAGAAAAATTAATATTACACTGGAAAGATCAACATCTATTATTAGCACCTATTTCAGGCAAAGTCTATTTTTCCAAAATACTTAGAAATAATCATAAGGTAGTTGGTGATGATGAAGTTCTTAGGATTTTGCCGATGACTTCTTATATAAAAGACCTGAAAGGTAAAGTCAGGATTCCCTTCGAAGAAAAGGCTGGGCATAGAATAAGGATTGGTCAGAAGGTAATATTGGAGTGGGAACCCCCTCATTTTGAAATAGAAAAGCAGAATAATGTTGGAACCATTACTAATATTATTTTAAACTCCCAATCAAAAGACTACATTATAGAAGTAATTCTCCCTTTGGCTCTCCAAAATATGCAAGAGCAATCGATCGATCAATTTCAAATGCAGGGTAGGGCAAAGATTGAAATCGGAAAAATTTCAGTTTTTGACAAGTTATTTCGAAACTGACTTGTGGCATCTCTTCACTTCCTCAAAAAGGCCTCTACCTTCTACTTAAATGAAGGCCTAAAGACGAAAATCCCTAGCCAAAGCCAGGGCAAACAATATGCTCTCATTAAAAAATATCTATCAGCTGTTAATAGTATTGACGAGCAAAAGGTAACCGATCGGTGGAAAAATTATTATTTTCACTTACTATTTGATAACACCCCGCCCGAATCCTGCCAAGGGCTTGAAAAAATAAGGCAGTTGGAAAAGTTTAAAACTATAACATTGGCCCTACTGAGGCGTCAATCCAAGGGATGCGAGAGCATCTTACTCCTACCATCACCTCAGGAGGATAAAAAAAGGGGTGAGTCTATATTCTGTAGGATGCCCCGAAAGGGGCATTTTTTGTTTCCCTCATTGGTAAAGACAAGATCTCATTTTTTCATGCCGCTACCTCCTGCCTCTAACACGTAATAGCGTTCCAATCGACAATTCAAAGCCATTCTCAAGGAATTTTAATAGTTTTTATTTAATATGCAATTTAGAATAACTCTTAATTCCACTCAAAACCATGGCCACACACCCCGAGATCGAAGAAATTCGTGACGCTATCTCCAAAGGTCGCCTCAAAGTAGCTTTCAAAAAAGTCAACAGAGTATTTCAATTCATACAAGAAAAGAGCATCAAGGATGATACCTGCGATTACCTAAGGAATAGTTTCAGACTATTATCAGGACAGTTCCATTTTAATGAAGAAAATGGTATACTCCAACTCTCAAAAGAAGCTTACACCACAATAAATAGAAACAAGATATCTAAAGGGCTCCTAGAAATGAGCGATCAACTAGAGGAAGCAATTAAGAGACACCATTCTGCGACAAATAATAATGGGCAAAAAGAACATCTTACAGTGAAGGGAGGAGGTAAAGTTCTTATAGAATTTAATTTGCATGACAAAAACCTAGAAGACTTCTCTGAAGAAGATAAGGAAGCTTTCCTAGAGGCGATCTCGAAAATGTTAAAGATTTCCAATGCAGAAATTAAAATCACAAATACGAAATCAGGAAGCGTGAAAATTACTATAGCTTTAGATTCTTACCACTTAGAATTACTGGAGAAATTAATCGAAAGAGGTGCATTAGCTGAATGGGGGAAAATCAGCTTACATTCAACTTTAATTACCGATCAGCTTTTTCAAGAATTCAGCCGTTTTGAAGTGCAATATGGATTGTCAGAAAATGGGAAGTTGGACTTACAAGGCGTGGATTTAAAGGGAGCAAATCTGACAAGCACAGATTTAATAGGAGCAGAATTGAAAGTAGCAAATCTGGCTAGAACAGATTTGAGAGGAGCAGACTTGAAAAAGGCACGCCTGGCTTGGGCGAATTTAGATAGGGTAGATCTGATGCAAGCTATATTAAGTGGTGCAGATTTAAGTGAGGCAAATCTAAATGAAGCTCTGTTAACGCTAGCAAATTTGGAGGATGCAGACTTAATTGATGCCGATTTGAGAGCGGCAGATTTGAGTGGTGCAAATCTAAATGAGGCAGATTTGAGTGGTGCAAATTTAACAGAAGCAGACCTGAGTAAGGCGAATTTAAGTTGGGCATATTTAATGGACGCCAACTTAAGCAGTTCTCAGTTGACAGAGGCGAATTTAAGTGGTTCCTATCTCATGGAGGCAGATCTAAGAAACGCAGATTTGATTGAGGCAGATTTGAGAAAGGCTTATTTATTGGGTGCAAATTTAAATGGGGCCAAGTTGAGTCGGGCAAAAATAGATGGAGCCTATATTCATACGACTCAAAGGAGCTTTTTAAAGGATTTTGGACTGGATACAACAAAGGTCAATTTTATTGACAGGGAAGGGCCATCAGTAAATGAAGAGGTTGAAGTAATAGTATAGTGTGCTCCTTTCAGTGTTTACAATCGAAAAAAATCAACATCGAACGAATCTAGCAATTAAACCAATAGGCACCTTTAACAGTAGCAGTTCTGTATTGAGGACATAGATTTATTTGATCACACTTCTACCGAAATATTGGACTTGACTTTCCATCAATCTTAAGGACAAAGCCTGCATATGAACAACATCTCAGCAATTGTGCTATCAAACTTACGAAGGGAGTTAAGGTCACAGTGCTATTTGTTGTTATCCTTTTTTGCAACCAGACCGAACAAGCGGCTTGGTGGTATTTTCAACGAGTTTTGTAGCGGATTTTGTGAAAATATTATCACTATGCCAAAGCAATTCATCCAGATATAGTTGATCGAATTTAATTGAATTAAACTCTCATGTTGGAAATCCTTTATATCGAAGACTTAGAATCAGATGTCGGAATAGTTAAGGCCTACTTAGATGAAGGCCGGTTAGAGTACAACTTATATAGCACAGGATACTTATGGGAAGGCATTGAGTTGATGCACCGACAGAAAATAGATATCTTATTGCTAGATTTGACCGTTAATGATAGTGCAGGCTTCAATACACTTAAAACCATTACACAAAAATTCCCATATCAGAATGTTATAGTCATCACTGGAAACAATAACTCAATTATTGGGATTCAATCCATCAAGGCAGGAGCTCAAGATTTCCTTGTAAAGGGACAGTTTAATTCTAATTCACTGGAAAGATCAATTAGATACTCCATTCAGAGACATCAAATTCTTTTAAACCTATACGACTTACAGAAGAGATATATTCCTCATGAAAAAAAATACCAACAAGTCATTAAGGCTGATGTGCCCAACTTGATTATCAACATGCAGTTGGAAAGCTTTATACAAGTAAACAGACCAGCTTTGAACTTATTCAAATACCGACTTGAGGAAGTTAAGAGACTAAAAGCTCATCGAATATTCCTTTACTTCAGGGATTATGAGAGATTAGTATCCGATGTTAACTTGTCAGGGAGCTTGCATAATTACCCTATATCCTTTGTTGATAAAGAGGGGATAATAATTAATCATCCATCAAGCATCAGCTTAATTAATTTAGATGATAAACACTCCAAGGGAGCCTATATTGTTATCAACATCGAAAACCAAATAGCAGGAATAGAAAGCACACAGGTATTCGAATCAAAAGAGGGATTTAAAAACGATATGAAGGAGTTAGTATTAGTTGGGGAAATCGAAAAAGCTATCCGAGAATTTATAGCACATTGCAAAAAGAATAGTCAAACAAAGCTCCATAATGATTTGATTGTGATGGCTAATAGCTTTTCTGAGATATCCAGAAAAGGCTTGATTGGATCCTTGGACGAAAATTTCATTCTTGAGAAAAGAGCAAAAATCAGTTATGCCCTTCTTGAATTATTAGATCGAATCTAAGGATGATGGAAAAAGAAGAAGCCCGCAAGCGGGCTCCCTCCTATAATTGATCTAATATTGCCTTCGCCACCTTAAACCTCACCGTCTTCCGCTCCGGAACCCGCAAGCGCTCCCCCGTAGGCAGCGCCGCCATTCGCCCTTTTAGCACCTTATGTTGAAAGGCTCCAAAGCCACGTAGTTGGACATCATGCCCTTCCACTAGGGCTTGGGTCAAAACGGATAAGGTAGCTTCTAGCTGGCGGGCGGCGTGGGCCTTGCTGGAGCCCAACTCCTGGGCCAATCGTTCAATAATTTCTGCTTTGTGCATAACTCATAGATTTTAAGGATTCAAAAAATGCAGCCGTGCATGGGGCACGGCTGCGCTACTCAGAGATAGTGTTGTTAGGTAAATAAGGTTTGCTGTGTAGGCGTAGTTATGGATTGTGGTGCGGGGGGTGTGGCTGAGGGGAGGCCGATGAAGAAGGCCTTCAGATGGTGTAGGAAGGTGGCTTCCTTGACTTGCTTGGAAGCGGTAGAGTGCAAGGCCTCTGAGAGACCTACAGCCAGGCGCTCCATCTGCTCGGCCAGCTGAGGGGAAGGGGAGCCTTGGAAGAAGGCATGGACATCAACTCCAATAAAGAATATTTTGAGTAAGTAGAGCAGGCGGCGGTTGGCCTCAGCTTCTGTGATTTGGCTAGTAAATACTTGATGATATAGAAGATCTCTTTCGCGGACTAGTAAGGCTTCAAATGCCTCTAGTGAAGCAGAGAGATCACGCTTTGCAGCAGCTTTTCTGTATTTGTCGAATGCAGTCATTAGAATGGCGTAGCTAGTTTAATAGTCCCCTTCTCGGGATCGAATTCATATTCCTCAGATTCCTTGGCGTATTTCTGCATGCGGGTGCGTAGGTTGTTCAGGGAGCGGTCCCAGCCGATGGCCTTCATGACCTTGCGGTAGCCGGCTTTGTCACTCACGTAGATTTCCACGGCTTTCTTGATCTGGAGCTTCATCATTTCCTCGTCATCATCGGGGGTGGCGAGGTGCTGGACTTCGCGGCCTACGGAGTGATACTCATAGCCCAGGAAGTTGAAGTCGGCGCCGCCTTTGCCGAGGGTGAAGGTGATCACATTGTCGCTACCATTCACCATGGGTTCGTTGCGATCCTTGAATTGCTTGAGGTAGATCATGTGCTCATCCATGGCGCTGCGCTTGATGCCGAAAAGGGCATCGGCGAAGTTCTGCAGCTGGGCGGAGCCGGCCATGTCTTTGCTCTCCAAAGGGGTGAAGGGGCTGTAGCCCTTGTTGGTGTGCGCGATGACGAGCAGACTGAGATCGTGCTTGCGTTTGTAGTAGACCAATTTCTTCATTAGCTTCTTGGCCACGTCGGTATCCTGAGAGCTCTCGGAGGTCAAAAACGTAATGTTATCTACGATCATTACCTCGGGCTTGTAGGAGAGTATCAGCGATTCGATTTGCTTTTGAGCAATCTTATCCAGGCGCTCATCGAAGTCCAGGAAATCGGGGTTGATGGTGGCGCGGAGTAGGTTCTCATCGGCAAAGGTGTATTTCTTGCTGGCATCCTCGTCGCTAGAGTATCGGTTCTTGATATTGCGGTCCGTAAGCTCGAAATCGATGTAGAGTACTTTCTGCGGATCGCATTCATTCACCAGGATATTGGGTATCACATCCTGCCCCTTACTGAGTGCATCGGCGATCTGGATGGCGGCGATGGATTTCCCGGTACCTGGAGGGCCGAAAAAGAAACAGACCTCCGTCCGGTTCCAAAGGTGGCCGCACATTTTATGTAGCTCCGGAGCATTGGCACCCGATTCGATGGCTTGATTGAAGTCGGCTACTTTGAAAAATGACTTCGGCGGCATCACGCGCAAGGAATCGGATAGGTCGTTACGTGTATCAAAAATATCGCGCTTCATATCCTTGAAGCTGTACAATTGTTTCAGGCACTGGTCAATGCCATCTCGGCGCATCCACATTTCATAGATGATGTGGGCGTGGTATTCGATATTAGCAGCTGAGGCCACCTTGTTAGTCAACTCGATCACAAAGACCGGTCCCCCTACCCCATCGAGGTTTCCATCCTTCCGCAGGCGGTCCGTCACTAGCACGATGTCAATGGGTGTATTGATCGCATGCAGTCGCTCGCAGGCCTCGTAGATGTACTGATGCGCCTTCAGCCAAAAATGCTCAGGTCGCAACATGTCCTTCACTTTGGCGAAAGCCGAACTATCCAACATCAATGCCCCCAAAACACATTCCTCCAAATCCATCGCATGTGGCACTTCCTCCGTCGCAAAGAGGTGCGCCAATAGTTCTTTGTAAGACTTTGTTTGCTTGGTACTGTGCTCGATTTTTAATGCTGTGGTCATGATGCTACATACTTTAGTCCATCCTTGAAGAACCACATATTCGGTGGCGCTCCAAAGGACAACGGCCCTACCCTATGGGCAGGATGAGTAGATAAAGGAAGCCCAGGACGACCGGGCTTCACTCGGCAAATTTTAAGAAGTGTGGTATGTAGTGTAAGGGGGAGTGTTTGTCTTAGCCTGTTTGCAGTTGATTGATCCGAAGCTGTATGGCATCGGCCAACTGTCTATATTTTAGTGCTCCTGCCTCATTGGTCGCATCCGAGCCCTTGCCTCTTCTTTTATTCGCCTCCCAGGCTTGGGCATTCCGGATGCAGTCTTTCAAAGCTCTCTGTAGTATCCACGCTTCGTTTTGGTGGAATAAGTCGTTTTGCTCTTGTTCGTCGCTTGCAAGCGCTTGCAAGAAGGTTTCTGGTTCTTGCAAGAACTTATCTGAGGACGCCCCGACAGTGGGTTGGTCTTCAGCTACTGCCTCCGCTAACTCAGTGCCGGGGCTGGGTACTTTTTTCCATTCAATTCTCTTGCAAGCGATTTTTCTCGGCCTTTTTTCGCTTGCAAGGCGCGATACAACCGGAAGTCGAATCGGCTACAAAAGCACATACACAATTCGAAAATGATCTCAGATAGTAAGGTGATAATCACCCCAATGTAGGAGCGAAAGCCCGTTCGTAATTTCCAGTCATGGCGGATATCTTCATTGTGAATGATCTGTACACCATGCACCTCCTTCAGCTCTTTGGTGAGGGTAGCCTTTTCTTCTGCCCACAGGTTTTCCTTCTTAGCGTGAATATGATAGAATTCGCCCTTTGAATTGTAGTTGGCTTTGTCTTCGCGTAGGGCCGCGATATCAATACCCAGTTTGTCAATCCGATCTTTAATCGCTACCGCTTCCGGGTCGTCGTTTAAACCCAAATACTTAGCTTCAGGGGAGAAGTCAGTGACGGCAAAAAACATACCGCCAACTGACAGCCCTATGCTAACCAAAAGGAGGGTGAAGTTTTTGCCAGCCAAATCCCAACGAATGACTTTGGTACTCCAATAGGTATCCCAAAACTCATCGCTGAAGATTCGTTTGTATTTCTCCATGAGGATCAAACAGCCTATAGCCGCGATATAATTCAGATAGGGGATGGGAATAATCTCCATCACAATTAGCGCTCCATACCAGCCGGCAGCGGCACTTACTATATTGCATATAAAACTAAAGAGGTAGGCCCGTTTACGCGCCGGCGCCTTACGGATCAGCCAGGGCCGCTTGCCAGAGGCCGACCCAAAACGCTCAGATAGCATACCTGCTAAATCACTTTTGTTAGCCAACTTCTCCGCTTCGTGGAGCTCTTGCTCCAGCTGCGGATCCAATCCCTCGAATTGATCTAAGCTGAAATTTTTCATATCTTTGAAGTCTGAATTATTGAAAAGAAAAGCTTCTGTCTGGCAGGACAGGGGCTTTTTTTGTTTGTGCTAAAAAGCCTTCCGAACTCCTTCGGAAGACGATGACCACCTATTTATGAATAGGCAACTACTTGTCTAAAAAAGCCCCTGAATGTCCGTGAAGACGACATTCCTCCCAGTCGGACAAGCAGGGGCGGATTTCAAAAAACAGCAGGAAAAAACGATTTTGCGTTGTAAAAGTGCCCCGACCACGGCTGGCCAGGGCAGGGTAACCCCAAAAAACCAAATACTTTGCGCTACGGCAGACTGACTCCTCTTGGGGTAGCGACCTTCAACTCCTCCATTCCATTCATTGCTTCGGCCAGCACGGTGGCTACCTCATTCGGTTTGGCCTCAGAAAACCCAGTCATATATTCCCAAGGCCGATAGTTGGGGTGATAAAAGGAAACTTCCATCATGCTCAGACCTAAGTCTGTAACTTCATATTGTATGCGGACCGTTTTCCGTTCCGTCCCTAGCCACAAGCAGTTGATACTGCTGGTGAGGTAGTGATAGGAGCGGCCTTGGAAGTAGGCGGTCATGATTGTGTGGCGGCTTGTGGTTGGTTAATCAGCTCGTCGATCGAACAGGCGAATAGCTCCGCCAAAACAATCAACTGACTTGGCTTGGCTTCATGCACCGAACCTAGATCGTATCCCCAAATCTTGCGCAGGTGGCTTTCGCTTATCTCCATACGTTCGCAGGCCGTAGCAATGGCCTGAGTTCTCGCCCCATACGGCAGTTCGTCAAACTTTTCCTTGATCCGATATTTCTTGATGCTGGTCATTTTTGGTATTTTACACGCTTATGTGGCGTTCGTTGGATGCGCGTTTTTGCGTGTTACTCGAACAAAGCTAATTAAAAAAAGTTAATCAATCAACTATTTTCAATCAATTGATTCGAAATAGTTAATCAATCATAGTAGTGGGAATCAACGAAAGAATTGCTGAACTATTGGTTATCAAGAAGATAGATCAAAAAACCTTAGCACTAGAAATTGGTGTGACTCCTGCTGCTATCAATAAGGTTATTAAGGGAAATGGGGCTCCTGGCTCTAAAGTATTGATGAGGATACTCTCCGTTTACTCTGATGTCAGTGCGGAATGGTTAATGAGAGGAGAAGGAGAGGTATTTAGAAATGGAAAATCTGCAGGAAAGATAGAGAAGAGTAAATCAATAATAGAAGAGGTTAAGGATATAAAGGCCAGGTTGGAAAAATTAGAAAAGCCTAAGAAATAGCTCTTCGTGGACATCAACAAAAGAATAGCTTATTTATTGAGGTTTAAAGGCTTAGATCAAAAGTCGTTTGCAGAAGAAATTGGTATTGCTCCAGCCTCTTTAAACAAGGTTGTCAAAGAAAAAGCGCCTGCTGGAGCCAAAGTTATTACAGGAATCTTGAATGCTTACAATGATATAAGTGCTGAATGGTTACTAAGAGGAGAAGGGGAAATGCTTAGAACAAAGAATTCAGGAAATGATATCAAGAAAGAATTAAAGGATATAAAATCAAGGATAGAGGATATAGAAAGTAAATTGAAATAGTGGCTCTCCGTCACTAGCACTATAGTATAGCAACGTTCTACTTGATTTATTTGAATAAGAGTTGCCCGTTCGAGAGCTCTCTAGCGAGGCAATAACTAACCCGCTTGAAATCAAGCCTATGTCCTACAAGAAAGCATTAGAAAGAATAGAGAATGAGAAAAGAAGACCAACAGGTACGTTGGACTTATCAAATCTTGGCCTTATACATCTTCCCAAGGAATTAGAAACAGGCCTAGAAAGGCTTAAGAGGTTGAATTTAAGAAGAAACAAAATTGAAGAAATCCATGTTCTTGAAAATCTAGTTGGGTTGCGAACCTTAGACCTTAGTGGAAATTCGAGGATTATCGATTTTGATCCGCTGCAAGGGATGATAAATCTGAAGATGTTGCTCCTAAGTAGCAATGATATTGTCGATCTCTCTTTCATCGAAAATCTGATCAATTTAAAAAGTTTGGATCTTGGTAATAACCGAATCAGAGATTTCTCTAGTTTACAAAAACTTAAAAACCTGAGTGCTCTGAATATAGCTGGAAATGAACTAGAAAACATCTACTTTTTGAACAATTTGGTCAGCTTGAGAACCCTAAACCTTCATTCTAACCCACTAACAGATTTTAGTCCATTGGAAAAATTAACAAATCTGAAGGGATTAAATTTGAGTGATATTGAAATTTCTGATCCTTCTTTTTTCACTAAGTTAAGGACATTGAAGACATTAGTTCTTGATCATATTTGGATTCCTGATTTCTCCTTTTTAAAGAATCTAACAAATCTATTTCATCTTAGTCTCAACAACAATTTAATAGCTGATATTAGTTTCTTGAAAGACCTGACAAACCTTACCAGTATTTACCTATCAAATAATTTGATTGAAGACCTCAGTCCTTTAGGGAATCTAACTGAACTTTCCACAATTGACATTGCAAATAACCAGATTCATGATTTATCCCCGTTAGACTTGCACATCAGGGAAAAGGGTTTACCAGTATTCTTAGATGCTCCCTCTCGTAATGAATCAATCAACGTCCGAGAAAATCCAATACTTGTTCCTCCTGTAGAAACCATAAGTCAGGGGCAAACGGCAATTGCTAAGTACTTCGAAGATATTTCTATCCAGGGAAAAGCAAAGCTCTATGAAGCAAAACTGCTAATTGTAGGGGATGGTGGTGCTGGAAAGACAAGTCTAGCTAGAAAAATGGATTCCATAGACAATGTTCTGCCTATCGAAGGGGAAGATCGGACCAAAGGAATTGATATCCAAGCTATGCCAATCGCTAATATTCATCGGCCAGGGACACCATTTTTTATGAATGTTTGGGATTTTGGCGGTCAAGGTTATTACCATAGCACCCACCAATTTTTTCTAACTAAGCGTTCTTTGTATGTCTTACTCAATAACACACGAATTAATAAGACTGATTTCAATAATTGGTTGCAAACGATCAGCTTATTTAGCGACAATAGCCCTGTGATAATTGTAGAAAATGAGGTAAGTGGATCCCAATCTGATTTAGATGAGAGAGGACTAAGGCAATTCTTTGACAATATCATAAGGGTAAAGGTCGCTGATATTTCCAATATCGGAGATGGCAGGCTCCGGGAACTTATAGCAGATATTCAAACTGAAATTCAGCGTCTACCACATGTAGGTAGCGAGCTACCTAAGCAATGGGTGGAAATTCGGAAGGAACTGAAAGAAGTAGCCCTAAAAGAAGCTCATATATCTGACCAAGAGTTTTATAAAATATGTGCTAAACATCAGATCAAAGAAAAAGAAGCTCGACAACGACTAGGAGATCTCTTTCATGACTTAGGTATCTTTCTTCACTTTCGGGAAGATCAAGTACTTAGGCGGATGGTTATCCTGCAAAATAGCTGGGCGACGAAGGGTGTATACACCATCCTGGACAGTCCAGTCGTCCGAAACCAGAAGGGCTATTTCACAATAGACCAGGCGGAAGAAATTTGGACCAGTACACCTTATGAGGAGTGGTACCATGAAATGGTGAGCCTGATGAAAAAATTCCGCCTGTGTTATGAAATCCCAAAATCTAAACCAGCTGCTTATATTTCCCCAAATCTGCTTCCAATAGAAAAACCTGCCTACGACTGGGATGAAGATCGGAATCTCATCGTCCATTATGATTATGAGTTTATGCCCAAAGGTTTATTGGGCATGTTGATCGTAGAGCTGCACCCTTATGTGAAAGATATCAAGCATTTAGCCTGGCGCAGCGGCTGCATCTTCCATTATGAAAACACGGATGCCCAGGTCATTGAGACCTATGGCAAAAGAAAACTGGAAATTCGCATCCGAGGGGCTCACAGCGTGCAATTGTCGACCATTATTATCAGTGAAGTGGATAAATTGAATGCCAGCTTTAAGCGAATTAAGATGAAGAAGTTAGTCCCTTGCTCATGTAAAGAATGTCAACAATCTGAAAGCCCCCAATTCTATGAATACGATGATCTGATGCGACGTAAAGCCAAGCGCAAGCAGACCATAGAATGTTCTCTCAGTTATGAGGATGTCCCAGTCTTGGCCATCTTGGAAGCCGCCTTCGATGAGCAATTTGTGAGGGTGCCTGCGGTAAAAGAGCTCATTGCAAAGGGAGAGCTACAGGAGGCAATCGAGATGATCAAGAAGGATTATCCGGATGCTGCAGCGATGTTTTCAGCCAGGCTTAGACATTGTGATTCCTCGTACCAGAAAGGGATTATAGACTATGAAGAGTGGTCTAAAGCGATAGCGCAGATCAGTGCTGGGTTATTAGACTTTTTGGATAGGGAGGGAAGGGGGTAGAAAGTAGTAGTGTGAGGAATGTGATTATGTCAATTCATCAAATTTAAAATCACCAGTATTGTTACAAGCAATAACATTAGGGAAACCCCTTAAAGATTATTATGAGGGGCATGAGTATGGGGTTCTCCTAAACCTTAAGCAAATAAACACCTTCATTGGAACCAATAATTCTGGCAAAAGTCGTTTACTACGTCATCTATTCTCCTACAGCAACACTATCAGTTTCTGGATGCCACCGCAGAAGAATCAGTTACGTACTGTCATTAAACTTGTTAATACTTTTAGAAGCACAATAGATCAATTGAAGAGATTTCAAATTCATTATCATTTTCAACCAGTTATTGACAAATTCGTTCATGATTTAGAACATGTACCAGAAAATTATGCTAAAAGCTTAGTAGGCATCTATCACCATATTTTCACCATTGCTGAATCTGAATTCAATAACGTTACAGATTCAGCTAAAAGAAACACGTTGAAGCAACATCTTCGACCGCTTACTAATCAGTTGGATCATTTTAAGCAAATTCTTCATGAGCAAGGAATTCCAGGGACAGGAGTTAGGAAAATCTACATTCCTATACTAAGAGGACTGAGACCTTTTTCATCAGCAGGTATGAAAGCTGATCTTGGCGATATATACAAAATAAGAACCTTTGATGATTACTTCCAAAATTCTGCTATGCCGGGAGCAATGATCTTTACAGGTTTGACTATCTATGAAGATGTTAAGAAGCTTTTACTCGGCGACGAAAGTGATCGAATTGAAATTGGAGCCTTCGAAAATTTTTTAAGCCAATACGTTTTTAAGGAAAAAATCAACCTCATTCCAAAGTATGATGATGATGTCTTGCACATCAAAATTGGAGATAGTGAGCAATTCCCTATTTACCACCTGGGGGATGGTCTTCAAACTTTGATTATCATTTTATTCCCCATTTTCATAAACCGCAATGAGGAATACTTAATCTTCATTGAAGAGCCGGAAACACACCTACACCCCAAATGGCAAAGATTGTTGATCACGGCACTGGGTAGCTTTGAGCGGCATTACTTTTTCATTTCAACGCACTCTTCTGTCTTCATCAACCATCCCTCAAGTTCTACATTCATTGTTTCAAAAAGGGATAACAAGACACACATCCAACATTCAGATGTTAAGTCTGAAAAAGCCCAACTACTTAGAGAACTAGGATATAAACCTAACGACCTTTTTCAAACCAATTACATTCTATGGGTAGAGGGGCAATCAGATAAAATATATCTCAACTACCTAATTCAAAAACTTGATCCATCACTGCAAGAAGAGGAAGATTACAGTATTATGTTCTATGGAGGTAGCTCCTATAAACACTTTTTATTGAATAACGGAGATTTCAACCTAGAATTTGTTCAGGCTCTAAATCAAAACTATGGCATTGTTCTAGATAGCGATAGAAAAAAGTCTGGTGAAAAATATAATCTAAAGAAGAAGGCCATACAACAGCTTTTCAAGAAAAACGGAGCTTTCTGCTGGTTAACGAGACTGCGCGAAATTGAAAACTACATTCCTTCGGCAGTATTTGAGCGTGCTGTGAAAACTGTACATAAACTAAAAGACATAGGAATTGATCAGTCAGACTTTGGTGATCGATGTAAAGTCGAAGACCTGAATGCCAAGCCCAGCTTTAAATCAACTATAAAGTTGAGCTCCACAGTGTTTTCACGGGTACAAAAAAATAAAGATGGTTCCACTAAAGGAATCAGCGCAGCTGATTTGCGCAAAGAAGTTGAGGCCTCTATTCAAGCCACCAAAAAAACCTTTCAAAACATAGACAAAGTAAGAGTTGCTGATGAAGTTGCTCGAATCGGATTCGACTTGGAAAACGATGAACTAAAGAAGAAGATGACAAAACTGGTAAATGAAATCAAGAAGGCCAATGAAGGGTGATTTTGGAAATCGCTTCTAGGCCTAAAACGAGAACAGCAATTAAAGGTGAAGCAAATGGACAATTATTCGATAAAAACTCAATTTGAAGAATACATAAGCAGACTCGAAGGGAAAAGGCGTTTCAATGAATACACTATGGGGGAGTGCGAGGTCATCGCAAAGCGAGCAAAAGCCATGATGGGAGAATTCGCATTTGATCCGGATGATGGATTCACAAGAGACAAGATTCAGCAGGCTGATGAATACTTCGACAAGGCCATTTCTTATTCTGAACGGCATCACAATGATGGTCGCAAATCAGAGGCACAAGCCATCATGGATGTTTTGAATAATGCTGACGCTGGCCTTCAAGTTTTCCTGCAAATATTTGAGTGAAAGTTGATCTTAGAAAGGTGCTGTTCTCTAGCAGCAAAACAAGATCCTCAAGCTTGGAAAGCGAGTAGCTATCAAATAGTGATCGAGTTAAACCATCCAATTCTACTTGGCCACCGATAATAGCTCGCCCATATATGAGGGTCAACAGATAGCCTTTTTCATTCTCAAGTCTGGCCGTGAAGCTATCATTCCCATACTCGGTCAGATGAAATGATTTTGATTTCAGGTAGGCAATAATTTGTGCTCGGACTTCTTGTTTATCGATCATATGAGACATATCAGTTTTACTACAAGATTAAGGCACATCTGAATTCATTCAAAGGACACTTAAGCTCAGAAAGGCAGTAAATCAACATACTATGTCACAAATCACACACTTAATTATATTTGTTTGTTTTGTTTTAAAAACAAAATTGAACAACCAAACTGTTTTACAATCACCCCTAAGCCCTTAATAATTAATTATATAATAAAAAAAATATAGAGGTGTTCAAATTGAACAGTTGAACGCTTGAACACCTTTGAACACCCCAAAACAGCATAAAGCAAAAGGTGTTCAAAGTGTTCAAAGTGTTCAAAGCGTTCAAAGTGTTCAATCTGAACACTGTCACAAAAGAAGGTAATTAGCAAGCAAAGGCGCACAGAAAGGAAAGCAGTGACACTGTGCCATAAGTGTGCCACGGAGGTATCATATTATATTTTTTAACCAGCAAAAGAACCTAACAAACAGCAGGATACGCATTGAAATTTAGCGGAATTGGGAATATTCGAATCCCTCCTCCACCGCATATTCGCCATAATTAATTGATTATCAATTAATTATGGCGTTTTTTGTTTAAAACTCTGTCACTTTCCGGTCACCATCAATCGCTATTGCTGCGAACTTTAACAGTAATGGCAAAAAAACTTTTCCCTACCTTCCTGCACAATTGATAAAATCTAGCCAAGGCTGGTACATTAAATTCCGACAAACCAATCCAGAAACAGGCGAAAGGGTCTTGTTTCGTTGGACGTTTGACCTCAACCGTATAAAGGACAAACGACTACGGAAAAGAGAAGCGACCAAGTTGATTATTGACATCAACAATATGCTATCTAGTGGCTACCCCTTTACCGACCCTAGATGCCCCAAGCAAGAAGGTCACCACGGTGAGTAAAGCCCTTGCTATTGCAGAGGCCATCAAATGTGATTCCGACCGTTCCAATCCCAGGGATGCGAGAGCCTCTTACTACTCTAATCACTTCGGGAGGATAAAGAAAGAGGTGAGTCTATTATCTGAAGGATGCCCCATGAAGGGCATTTCTTGTTGTAGAACGATGACAAAAATCATTTTCGGTTTTTGAGGTAATTTTTAATTTTGCCGCTTCATAGAAGTTTCGGCATCGCATGAGCGGTACATCTGCGATGCTTTTATATCTCGCCTTAAAAAAGTATATTGCACACGTAAAGTTCATATCTACAAGCCTCCTCAGTAAACAATTTGCGTCCTCTAAGCTTTACAACAACAACTATGAACCTTTAGGGTCACGGATATCTTTGGCCCTAATTTTTATCTTTCCGAATTCTTATCTCACTTCAAGCTTATTGTCAAGCGTTTGCATTATTACTTGCAGTTTTATTTGCACCATTTTCATGTATCCACAATTGAAATTCTGTCATGCTGATTAACAACCACCCCTATTATCTTCACTGATAACAATAGAGTTTCATTTTTGTGGAATAGTTTTTACAGGATGTTATTCCCTATATATAACCACTTCAGAAACTCAATTGATTGGTTCATTGGATAACTAGCACTATTTGTGCTATGGAACAGATCGGCTGAATGCTACTATTCAGCCGGTTTTCTTTGCCTTTAGTAGGCTAAGATAATGCCATTGGAATTCTTAGAATAAAATGTGTAGCTCTGGCCGAAGGAAATCCTTTGGTCTTTTTTGTTCTCAGTCAAAACTCGAAGATGAAAAATTTTATTTATCGACGCTTCAAGTGGATCATGATCCTGCTTGGGTTTCTCTCCCTAATTGTCGCCTCAAAATATATTGGTCAAAACTTTCCGGCTTTCAGGTTCTGGCTACTATCAAGTGGTTTGCTTGTATTTGGGGCCATTATTGGCATGGTAATGGAAGAGCTGTCAGGTTAGCATCTTTCTAGAAATATTAAATTTGGTAGGTGGGACGACTCGTTTTACAACAACTAATTATAACAATTTCTTACCCGGATCAACCCTATTGGCGTTTCAACCTTGTTTTGGTTCGTACAAGGGAACGGAGAGGATACGGGGTTGGAATTTACCCCCAGGTTATCGGTACTTAAGGATTCTATGACGACTTCCTTGATCACCTCCATCCAGCATTCCGGTAATTGATTGCTGCAATTTGGAGGGCGGTCGTTAGCTGTCCAGCTATTTCTGAAAAACTCGGGCTCTGGGATTTTCTTTGATATCGAAAATCCCACATAATTATCCGGATTCCCATCCAACATCTCGATCATCTGGATATGCCCGGTTTTGGAATCAGGACCACGGTTATTTCCGGGAGGAATCATCACTGGCAACGATCGCCCGTCAATTTCACCCTCGCTGGTGTCGTCCGGTGCGCCACTCGGGAATAGCCAAATCGTTCCCGCAGGATAGTGATGATCATTATTCGTTTCGACCTCGTTAACGCACATCAGACCGAAGAATCGATCATTTGCAATGTCGCGATAGTTTCTGACGGAACTTTCATCGACAATTAACTGCTGTGGCATCCTGTTCGGGAAAGGCGTCAAGGTGCAAGGCAATAGGCGATAATCGACTTCGTAGTAGATCGTTACCGCTGCACCGTCGTCACCCACATAGGATGATGACCTGATGGTCTTCCACTGCGTTGCATCACCTGTGCTTTCACTTGCCCAACTGCTTAAATTCACATTTACTTCGGCAGTGCCAATAACATCGTCGTCGTTAAACCAGTCCCGTTCAAAAACACTAATGGACAACTGTGGGGTTGTTCCATTGCTTATTACAAAGGTAACACAAGGCTGGTCCGGGATGTTACGTCTTTTCCAAGTGGATTCTTTTACAGATATGTAATGATCTCTGCCTCGCTCGTCGATTTTGTTAAGAGGCTGATCTTGATCTTCCTTGGTCACCATTCCGATGGTCCAGTATAACTCGTCCTTCCCCCAGAAGTCGCTGCTGTGATTCACCTGAACTTGGGTCAGCCGAAGAGCGGCGTCGATGTGTTGGAGCGTTTGGCTTGCTAGCGGAGTGGTCAGGGTCGTAAGAATGAATACAAAAAGAGTAGCACGATGCAATAGATTTTTCATATCTTATTTTATTGAAATTTGATGTTTTTCGATTCTAAGAATAATTCCTAAATACGCTCTAAGACCTTGAGCCCTTTGCGTAATGAATGAAGCAAAACTATGGTGTCCGATGCGTTTTTGAAATGGGGAAAGTGTGGCAGGCCGGTTCGGGCGGGTAAGTGGTTGGTTTATCCTGATATGTGGTTTTTCCGGATTCATGCCCTATTCGCTCTTCCGGGAAACCTGAATGATGGCAGGGAAGTGACCCCCCAAAGGAGATGACCTAAATAAACTTCAAATACAAAGCGGGCTAACCTCCCAAAAGGGTCGTCCACACAAAAAAAGCACCTAGAAATATTAATTCTTAGGTGCTTTCTTCTTTGCGATTTACTTCTGTTTATTTTGCGGTTTTGTCACAGAATCTTAGGTGTAGAAGTGAGGCTTCTAATCATCGTCCCCAAAGCCTTATTCTACAAGTCAATAAGATCGAGGTTCTTAACGCGAATTTTAGCGGCCTTTCCCTCGCACTAGTGATTTTTTCATTCGCTTATCAGAAACACGTTGAAGGGTATCTGAACCTTGGATAATTTGACCAGTACTCTGCATACCATTGCTGACAAGTTGCCAAAGCGTGTTAATTGTAGTGGTACCAGGAGTGAAGCCTGTACATGAAGTTAATGATTGACAATTTTCATATGGATTATCCCATTTAACCGTAAAAGTAACGGTATTGGTACCAGGAAGTTGCCACCCTGTAACAGGATAATAAGTCCCTTTACAGTGATACTCAGGGCTATTATTTAGATATTGACCAGTGATCAATCCATTTGTGGATACCGAATTAATAATTAAGTAGGAGTCACTTTGATTTTGCCAAGTATCGTCTGGGGAAGTCACTCTCTTCCCTTCACTCTTTTTTCCAATGTTGATGTATCATTAACTAAAAGCAATTGTCATGAAAAAGAATGAAATTGCTATCAAGGACTTTAAAGAACTAGTCACTGCACTTTCCACTACGGAACAAATGCAGGTTAGTTAAAGGAGGAATAGGTACAGAAGACATCGTTGGCGCTAATGGTAATACTGTTTGGACAGGGGCAATACGTTCCTAATGACACCTCTTTTAGTGTGTTAGTCAGTGCATAGTCCAATACGATGCATTTTACCTGTGAGGCCCCTCGTCAGCAATACATCAGGGCAAGGGGCCTTTTATTGATTTTGCAGATCGGTGTGGTAGCTGTGTCCGAGGGGGATTACTGGTTTGATAATGGGGTGGTCTAATTATTGATTTCTTTATCGAGCAAATCAATAATTATCAAAATTTCATTTAATGCTCGATTCTGAGTACAGGACAAAAAACTGAGTAATCGAGAGAAGAGGTAAATTGGTGGTGTCGAATCATCAACTTCCCCACCCTCAATTACTCGGTATGAAAGATA
>Ga0213840_1000794_pt1 | contig 34645 bp, 20 predicted proteins | sample SWPATP22_FD_160132 | JGI IMG/M metagenome (GOLD analysis project Ga0213840, IMG submission 160132) | Coastal seawater microbial communities from Marineland, Florida, United States - SWPA TP2 #2 | ecosystem: Environmental > Aquatic > Marine > Coastal | place: USA: Florida | collected 2016-08-14 | reverse complement strand
GCGGGCCATCGTCACCAAAACTTCTATTGAACATTACTCCCGCCAAGCGCCCATTCTCACTGAGCAATTGATTCATTTTCAAACTATAATCTCTTCTCATCTTTGGGTCCAGGGCACAAAAAAAAGTTTGCTCTACAATGAGGTCATAGTTGCCTTCCAATTCAAAAAAGTCAGCGTGTACCAATGTGAGCTGTTGCTGGTAGGTTGGATAGAACCTACGCTCCAATTGCTCTACCAAAGCCCTGGAAATATCTACCAGGGTAATACTGGTAAACCCGGCTTTTAGCAGGTACTCCGCTTCGTAAGCATTGCCGCAACCAGGAATGAGTATTCTCAGGTTCTTATCTTCTATCTGGTCAAAATACTCTTTCAGTGGAGTAGAGATGGCTCCAATATCCCAACCCGTTTCATCTTTATTGTAGAGGTCACTCCAATAGTCGTCGTTGAATGTCATGCGTGCAATTGCTTATAGTAATAAGTGGCAGAACCCATAATAGGTTCCATAAAAAAGACCTTTAGGGCTTTCGCCCTAAAGGTCTTTTTATTTCTAATGTAATCTCAATCTATTTGTCGGCAGTAAAGCTTGCGCTTAAGTACTCTCTATTCATTCTGGCAATGTTTTCAAGAGAAATACCTTTTGGACATTCTACTTCGCAAGCTCCGGTATTGGTACAGTTACCAAAACCTTCTTTGTCCATTTGTTCTACCATGTTTAGTGCACGGCTCTTAGCTTCTACCTGCCCTTGTGGCAATAGGGCAAACTGTGAAATTTTAGCAGAAACGAACAGCATTGCCGAAGAGTTTTTGCAAGTTGCCACACAGGCACCACAGCCTATACAAGTAGCGGCATCAAAAGCTTTGTCGGCGTCGCTCTTATCAATTGGAATTGCATTGGCATCCTGTGTATTTCCACTGGTATTTACTGATACGTATCCACCAGCATGCTGTACTCTGTCAAAGGCACCACGGTCTACAATCAAATCTTTTACTACGGGAAATGCCGTTGCTCTGAAAGGCTCAATATAAATGGTATCACCATCGTTGAAGCTTCTCATGTGCAATTGACAAGTGGTAATTTGTCTTCCAGGACCATGTGCCTCACCATTAATGAAAAGAGAGCACGCCCCACATATACCTTCACGACAGTCGTGATCAAAGGCTACGGGTTCATCTCCTTTTTCAATCAATTGAGTGTTTAGTACATCAAGCATCTCAAGGAAAGACATATCGGGTGATACATTGTCGATGGCATAGTCCATCATTTTTCCTTTGTCAGCTTCGTTCTTTTGTCGCCAGATTTTGAGATTAAGTTTCATCGTTCTACTTTTTATCTTTACTCAGTAGCTAGTCACTAGTAGGCAGCAACTAGTTCTTATTCTTTTCTATTTCAACTTTTTGAATAAGTGAATTCAGCATTTTACCGACTTCACCTATCAACTTAAACAAGACATGGTCTTCTCTAACCAGGCCCAACATTTTAGCACCAATCGTCTGAGTCTCTAACTCGCAATTAGAACCTCTGGAAACAGTTAGGAAGTAATGAAAGGATTTGTTTCCACTCCTCCCCCAACCTTCCGCAATGTTAGAAGGAATTGAAATGGAGGTCCTTTTCATTTGTTTGCCAATACCATACTGATCATCTAAAGGGAAAGTTTGTACCGTTTTGTACACTTCCACCATGAGCTGCATGGCCCTCTGCCAAACAACAAGATCTTTATATGATTTTATGCTTCCCAATACTGTTTACTATTCACTAACTACTGGCTACTAAAATCCTATTTATAACTTCTCTCTTTTACTTCTATGTTTTGGTAATCAAGGTCTTCGCGGTGCATTTGGGCTTCACTAGGCTGGCCTTTGTATTCCCAGGCAGCTACATACTGAAACTCCGGTCTACGCTGTGCTTCTCCTTCTTCAGTAGCATACTCTTCTCTGAAGTGGCCACCGCATGACTCTTCACGCTCCAAGGCATCTTTGGCAAACAACTCTCCCAGCTCTAGGAAGTCAGCTACTCTACCGGCCTTTGCAAGCTCTTCGTTGTATTCATTCTGCGATCCCGGCACTCTAACATTCTTGTAAAACTCTTCTCGAATTCCCTGAATCTCAGTGATAGCTTCTTTAAGGCCTTTAGCATTTCTGGCCATACCTACTTTATCCCACATTACTTTTCCAAGTTTCTTGTGGAAGTAGTCTACAGACTTGGTTCCATTGTTGTTGATGAAGGCATTGAGTTGGTCTTTTACACCTTTCTCCGCCTCATCAAACTCTTTGGTATTGGTAGGAATAGCTCCTGTTCTAATATCGTGGGCTAGGTAGTCACCTATAGTGTAAGGCAATACAAAGTAACCGTCAGCGAGTCCCTGCATCAAGGCAGAAGCTCCTAGTCGGTTAGCACCATGGTCGGAGAAGTTTGCCTCTCCAATGGCATACAAACCTTCCACAGTGGTCATCAAGTTATAGTCAACCCAAATGCCTCCCATGGTGTAGTGTACCGCCGGGTAAATCATCATTGGGGTTTCATATGGATTCTGATCTACGATTTTCTCGTACATCTGGAACAAGTTGCCATATTTTGACTTCACCACTTCTTTACCCAGCTGTGTTACAAGCGCCTGGTCTTTTTCATTCTTACCATGTATGTGCGCCTGCTCCTTACCGTAGCGCTGTATGGCCGAAGCAAAGTCGAGGTAAACAGCTTCTCCCGTAGCATTAACACCATAACCGGCATCACAACGCTCCTTTGCTGCTCTTGACGCAACATCTCGAGGCACGAGGTTACCAAATGCCGGATAACGTCGTTCCAAATAGTAATCTCTGTCCTCTTCAGCAATTTGAGTTGGTTTCAGGCTACCATTACGGATAGCATCCACATCCTTCTTGTGCTTGGGCACCCATATTCTTCCATCATTTCTCAGCGACTCTGACATGAGGGTGAGCTTTGATTGATGGTCACCAGAAACAGGGATACAAGTAGGGTGTATTTGGGTATAGCATGGATTGGCAAAGAAGGCTCCGCGTCGGTGGGCTTTCCACGCCGCTGAAACATTACTTCCCATAGCATTGGTAGATAGGTAGAATACATTTCCGTAACCACCAGTAGCCAGCACTACGGCATGTCCTGAATGTCTTTCAATTTCACCAGTTACCAGGTTGCGGGCAATAATGCCACGTGCCTTTCCATCTACCAAAACCACATCCATCATTTCATGACGGTTGTACATTTTGATTTTACCTCGGGCAATTTGCCGGTTCATTGCTGAATAACAGCCAAGCAATAATTGTTGACCGGTTTGGCCTTTGGCATAAAAGGTTCTTGACACCAATACACCACCAAAAGAGCGGTTGTCTAACAGACCACCGTAATCTCTGGCAAAAGGAACACCCTGAGCCACACATTGGTCAATAATATTGGCTGATACTTCTGCTAGTCGGTATACATTTTCCTCTCTTGACCGATAGTCTCCCCCCTTCACTGTATCGTAAAACAAGCGATAGGTAGAGTCACCGTCACCCTGGTAGTTTTTGGCAGCATTGATACCACCTTGCGCCGCAATTGAATGCGCACGTCGGGGTGAGTCCTGGTAGCAAAAAGCTTTCACGTTGTAACCCAACTCAGCCAAACTTGCCGCAGCAGAACCACCGGCCAAACCAGTACCTACAACAATTACATCAATAAGACGTTTGTTGGCAGGGTTAACAAGGTTGATTTTATTTTTATGATTGGTCCATTTATCCTTCAATGGGCCTTCAGGAATATTTGAATTTAATACAGTCATTCTCTGTCTCTTTTAGTGGTGAGTAAGGTGATGGAAAAGAGCGATAAAAATGAATCCAGCTGGAATACCAATGGCGTATATTTTTCCAAGTTTCTGGATGAAGGGATAGTACTTTGGATGCCGCACACCAATAGACTGGAAAGCCGATTGGAAACCGTGCAACAAGTGCAAAGCAAGAAATACAAAAGCAAACACATAAATGCCTACTCTCACCGGACTAACAAAATGCTCCACTGTTTCGTGATAATACCTGGTGGGGTCAGCAGGATTAAACTCTACGTACTTGTACACCATTTCAGGAATCCAGAAGTCGTAGAAGTGCACACCTAAGAAGCCAAGAATAGCAAGACCTGAATAAATCATGTTTCTTGACATCCAACTCGCATTAGCGCTGCCTTTGTACATGGCGTATTTTACATTTCTGGCCTTCTTATTTTTCATTTCAAGGTAAAAACCCATAATGAAGTGAAACAACACACCAAAAATCAAGATGGGCTGCATAGCGAACTGTACCAGTGGATTGGTTCCCATAAAATGGGAAAGCTCGTTGAATACATCTTCACTAAAAACGGAAGTGAAGTTGATGGCGAAGTGTTGAAGTAAGAAGATGATGAGAAACAGTGCGGACAGCGCCATGGAGAACTTACGCCCTATGGAACTGCTTAAGGTTTTTTTCAACCAACTCATTGAAGCAAACTTGTTTGAAATTCCCTGCGAAATTAACACAGAGGGCTTTTCATTTCTTGCTACAGATCAGCTTTCCCAGCTGAAAGCTTTGTTTAGAATGAGTCTAAATAAAATTCAGCCAACTTAGGCTCCTTTCCTATTGGCCACGGTATTGGCGCCAAAAGGTGTTAGCTCATAACCATTTGAACCAAGCAAGTCCTTACAACGCTCCTGATGGTCTTGACTTAAGTGAATGTGCTCATACACAATCACTCTGGGCTTCGATCCTGCAGCCATAAACATCCTTATCACCTCATAGTCAAATCCTTCAGTGTCAACCTGTAAAAGGTCAAGCGCTTTAAGATCGTAATGATCAGTAAGTTCATTCACTGTGGTTACGGCTATCTCCTGAGACACAATACCTTCCTTAGGGTCAGGTACATCAGTTCGCCCCTCCTTTTTTAAGTTCTTCGCTACCAAACCGCTCGTAAAAGCTTTCTCGAGCACACTTCGATTAAAGGAAGTAAGACCTGTGGCCCAGCGCTTGTTGGAAAAGCCAATTCGATAAATATTGGCCACTCCTTTTTCAGCACCCAAAGCGGCATTTACGGTATGTACTTCCTGATCTTTAGCATAAAGGCGTTGCAGTTTGCTCTCAAAGATGTCTGGCAAGGGTTCTAGAATCACTCCTTTCCATCCGTCTCTTTTGATGAACTTGTGTACCGGATCATTGGTAAAGCCATCGTTTCCACCTATCTGAATGAATGAGAGTTGACGTCCCAAACCTTTGGAGTAGGTATCAAGAAAGTGCGCCAGGGTATTGGGTTTTGACGCGTAGATCTTTTTGAAATAAAAACCAATTACAGGACTGTTGGCTGCCGATAAGTTGAACATCACCTTTTTATAGGATTGTTTTGCGCTATTCTTTATTGAAGTCCACATATAAGGAGTAAAGATGGTCTGTATCGTAGGGCAACGTTACGGCCAAAATAATTTGTTGCCGGAATGATATAGTGTAATGCCTGTGCACATCAAATTAAAGACATCTTTACTCGCAAGGCCGGTCTTTCTTATCCATTAAGGATACTTTTGCACCCCTTTTTGAAAAATCGCCGTCTAAAACACTGAAAATCAAAACAGAAGAAAGCTGTGCGATGAATCAATACTTAAGGGAGCGTTACGAACATTGACTCAATGAAGAAATACTTCAACCTTTTCGACCTGAAACAAAAAGTAGATTACAAATCGGAAATCCTTTCGGGACTTACCGTGGCGTTGGCTCTTATTCCTGAGGCGGTGGCCTTCTCTTTTATAGCAGGACTTTCTCCTCTTACAGGTTTGTACGCAGCCTTCTCCATGGGGCTTATTACTTCTATTTTGGGAGGTAGACCAGGCATGATATCAGGCGCTACCGGCGCCGTGGCCGTGGTAATTGTAGCACTGGCCAAAACTCACGGTGAAGAGTACATTTTTGCTACAGTGGTGTTGGCTGGTATTATTCAAATAGCCGCAGGACTTCTGAGGCTCGGAAAATTCATTCGTCTCGTTCCGCATCCCGTAATGTTTGGCTTCGTAAACGGTCTGGCTGTAGTCATCTTCATGTCGCAGATAGCTACCTTTAGGGTAGATGCCACAGATCCTAACTCTCCCTGGCTAACTGGTAACAACATGCTCATAATGATTGGTTTGGTATTGCTAACCATGCTCATTATATGGGGACTGCCAAAACTCACCAAGGTTTTCCCTGCATCTCTGGCTGCTATTTTAACGGTTTCGGGTATTGTTATTGGCCTGGACATTGACACCAAAACAGTGGGAGACATGGCCTCTATTGCAGGTGGCTTTCCTGAATTCCATATTCCATTGGTACCCGCCAGCTTTGAGACACTGAAAGTCATTTTCCCATATGCCCTTATCGTGGCCGGTGTAGGTTTAATTGAAAGCTTGCTTACGCTCAACCTAATTGATGAAATAACAGAAACCCGTGGGCATGGCAATAAGGAATGCGTAGCTCAGGGTACTGCCAATGTGGTAACGGGTTTTATATCAGGAATGGGCGGTTGTGCCATGATTGGCCAGAGTCTGATCAATATATCATCAGGCGCACGAGCGAGATTATCCGGCATTATTGCGTCCATTATGCTATTGGTCTTCATCATGTTTGCGGCCGACCTTATTGAGCAACTTCCCATAGCGGCACTTACGGGATTAATGATCATGGTTTCCATAGGCACCTTTGAATGGGCCAGTTTGAAAACCTTCAATAAAATGCCAAAATCAGATGTACTGGTGATTGTATTGGTAGCCTTAATCACTGTATTACTACACAACCTGGCTCTGGCTGTATTAATTGGTGTGGTAATATCAGCACTTGTTTTTGCCTGGGAAAACGCCAAACGCATTAGGGCCAGAAAACATGTAGATGAGAATGGTATTAAGCACTATGAGATTTATGGCCCATTGTTTTTCGGTTCCATATCTGCTTTCAACGATAAGTTTGATGTTCAAAACGACCCGGAAGAGGTTATCATAGATTTTTCTGAAAGCAGGGTAACCGATATGTCGGCCATAGAAGCCCTCAACAAACTCACCGAACGTTATATGAAGGCCGGTAAAAAAGTGCATTTACAACATTTAAGTAAAGACTGTAGGCAACTACTGGCCAATGCCGATAAAATCATTGATGTCAATATCCTTGAAGATCCTACTTACAAGGTATTGGTAAACAAGATTTAGCTTCTCCTGGTCTTTTTATTGCTGTTGGGCATACGCAAATGGCACTTCTCATACGCCAGAAGCCATTATCAGCCTTTTGACTGATAGGCGGTTTCTACCAAAGTGCGAGAATATCGCTTTAACAGCACGCCTTTAATTAAACCGTCGATTTTGTGAACGGCCCAGGCCGTTGTTCGTTCCTTCAGGTCATTATATGCCGTTTCGTAAACTTTAGTTGTCTTAAAATGACCAAACTGTTCTTCTTTAAAAACCTGCAGTTGGCTCTGGTTAAAAGACTTAAACCCTTTTAACTCTCCCCTATATACTTCCAGAAATTCAAAGCAGTCGCTTTCTTCCTTCCAGTCTGACAGACGGTTCGGGTCAATCCTTATGAGTCCTGAAAACCAGTCAAACTTCTTATTCAAGGGAAAGTTACCCTTCCAGTCTTCAAACCCCATATCTCTTGTGGGGCTTACAACTCTAATAGACCTGACAATGAACTCTTCATTCAGAATTTCTGAAGTTACCACATACTTCCGCCACAGTGCCGTAAAAAACACATCTGAAGTGGGGCGCTCAGCTGGAAACTCATTGAAGTAATCTTCCAACAAGTATTGGTCAATAGCCAATCGCTCCCCATTATAAATGAAGATGTCTTTTATCTGTTGGGTCATTGATTGCTATGCCTATTTAAGTCAAGTATCAATTGGACAGAACCAATTCAAAGGCAGGTTCAAGATACTTGCCACCTATTATCAAGCTCCCTTTCATCCAGTAGCCACTCCCATTTAACCTTGTCAAATCATTGCTATCCACCCAGTCAGCACCAATGCTTGGGTAAGTAGTTACTCCCCGTTGTTTTTCGCGAGATTCATTAGTGGTATAGCTGTACTCTCGCTGGTTTTCTTCTATCATCAACCATTCAAAAGCTACAAATAAGCCTTCTTGAGGAAATGTAAGCGACAGCTCAGATACATCAACCTCGGTAACGTGCTTTCCTCTTCGGGCAGTTCCTATAATATTCTCATGGCACAGATACTCACCTGGCTCACCGTCTTCGTTTACTTTATACAACCTTATATTAAACTTGGCTTCCTTTATACTACTCCTCGTAAGCACTTTCACGGTCTTTATCAACGGAGTGCGCTGATAGGCCGTATCCGGCTTAAAGAGCCGGGCAGCAATCCGTGGCGACTTGCCACACCCATATCCACTGGGAAGCTTCTTGTGCACTCCGCCCACTATCAATTCCCGATGAATGCGCTTCTTTTCTATGCTAACTTCGGCAAGTGACATTACATGGGGCTGCAACGCTACTTTATCAGTAATCATACTTGCCTGTATGGTTATGCTACTATAGCCTACCGCCGAAAATATCAGCTCATCATCATCAGAAAGCCCACTTAGAGAAAAGTTGCCGTCTATGTCAGCACTTGTACCGAGTGTTTTACCCTTTACCTTTATGTTGACGTAAGGAATGCCTTCATTGGTTTGACCATTTACCACTCGTGATTCAACTTGCATTTCGCCTGTACCTGAAACCAGTAGCAGACAAAACAATAACATTGTAGTTTTCATAGGAACGCGTTGGGAGGCCGTTAAGATACAATTACCTACTTAACCAAAGCTTATTTATGAAGAGGCATGGCCACGGTAAATGAATAGTGCTCCTTTGCTCTGCCATTATTCCACTCTCGGCATCCGGCTTAATTTTAAGTCATAAGAAGATTTTTCGCTTATTTGCCAACTACATCTCATTAAGAAGCCACACTTGCACAGGTTACAAAAGTGTATACTTTTCACACTATCGTTACTCTTAAGCCCGGCCATACTATGCGCACAACAGGAGCTAATTGATCAAATTGAAACCTGGCACCAACCAAGGGCACATTATCTAGACTCGGTTTACCAAAACTTTAAAAACCCAAGCTCTAATGAGCAAAAGCTAGATGCCGCTATACAGCTATTCAGGCTGTTTAGGGTGAAAGAAGATAAGCTTGAGAAGCAGGCCCAAAAACTGAATGTAAGCCCTGAAGAGATCAAGAGCTGGGAGCGTCTATTCACTGATTACATTGAAACTCAGCTTGAAAAACCTGAATACCGGCACCGAAGACTGGAATACGAAATGCGCAGCATCTACAGCCACGATGACGTAATGCAATTGAAAAACAGGTTGCAGGAAGAGCGTAGTAAAGACGCCCGTCTTGATAGCACCCTGCAAGCCATCTGGCTCATAAGAAAGCAGTTTTACCTGAAAAAGGAAGGCGATGATCAAAAGGTGAAGCCCCTGATGCATTTGGCGCTGAAAAACGTACCCAAATCGACTGATAACTTGTTTTTGGTAAGCACCATTTGTAAATGGATTGGCGATGACCATTACCACAGCCGTCAGCTAGACTCGGCTCAGTACTATTACCAAATAGCAGCCGAGGTGTATTACAAGGACCGCAGCAGAAAGATGATTTACCAGCCCTATTATGGTATACATTTTAGAACAGAAGTCATCGTAAGCGTATTGATGAACCTTGGCCTGGTAAACGAGCGTAAAGGCAACCTGCTACGTGCCAGTGTTTGCTATGAAGATGCCAATAAAATCTACCGCAATAAAAACGCTGAGGGCATACAATGGAGCAGCATGCGACTCATGAACGCCTTCTTTGACATGGGTGATAGTGCAAGTGCCGTAGCCCAACTAAGGCAATTAGCCAATGTGCATTTGGTTACGCTTAAAGCTCGCAAGCGTTATTCACCCAGGTTTATGGCCAGCATACTGGCAGAACTGAACCTTCATGAGTTAAATGCCAATGTTCAATTGCTGGATTCAATGCTTGCTGTTGAGTTGGATTATTTATATGCGGAGAAACCTATTGAAAGCCATAGCGACCAGGATAAAGTAGACGAACGAAGTATCTACTACAGAGCTTCATTGTGTCATTACAATCTATTGATTCACAAAATGGGCTATGGTCATCCTGAAAGCAGATACCAGCTTGAAGAATTAGAGTATCTGGTGAACACTTATCAGCAAGAATCTAATAAAAGCACAAAGGGTTTCACTCAAGCCTTGGCGATGAGAAGCATACTTCTAGCCTGGCAGGTGAGCAACTCTAAGGGAAGCGCTTCGGCCGAATCTTTCAATAAACTTCTTGACATCTTTAGCAGCACTGAAGAACTGAATAGTGAAGAAACCCAAGCTCTCCAACAAGCTATCTGGGTAATGAACCTGAGCAACTATCACGAACAGGAACTGCAACTACTCAAAATATTGGAACCTGTTGTTGCGAATAGTGCACACAGAGTGAGCCTAAAACATGTTTACCGTCAATTAGCCCAAGTACATGCACATCTGGGCAATTTTCAAGAAGCTGTTGCTTATAGGAATAAGCATGATAAGCTGGCTGCTCAAATGCAAAGCATTCAACAATATGAGTCATTGGCTGCACTTCACAAAAAGCTGGAAGTAGCCAAAGCCAAGAGCGAGCAAATGCAATTGCAAATGGAGAATAGTGAGCTTAAAGCGCGTAGACAAAGGCTCACACTCACAATTGCGGCACTATCCATAATCCTGCTACTCGGTGCTGGCCTTTTTTGGGCCAACAAACGACGTATTGAAGCACGAAAAAGGCAGTTAGAAGCCGAAAACCAATTACTGGAAGCAGGATTAAAAAGTGAAGAAGAAAAGGTGCGACTGGCATCCATGGAGATTCTCAAAAGCAATCAGTCCTTTAGCCAACTCATTACCGATGTAGAGAACCTAAAAGGTGATCTAAGCCCCGAAAATCGCAAGAAAGTACTTGGCCTACTCATCAACTACAAAACCAAAACTCAGGACGATATCTGGCAGCAGTTCAACCTGCAATTCCAAAGCCACTACCAAAGCTTTTACCAAAACCTGCGTGCCCAATTTCCCGGCCTCACCGAAAACGAGCAACGACTCTGCGCCATGCACCTAAGCGACCTAAGCAACAAAGAAATCAACGCCATCACAGGCCAAAAGCTGAGCAGCATCCACACTATGAAAAGCAAAGTTCGCAAGAAACTAGGCGTTGAGAATGATGATGAAATGAAGGCCATTTTGAAGAACCTAAGCCCAGAATCTTAGCACGTGCCACCCCAGTTGTCAATGGTCATTTCGTTTTAATAGAAGTTGGTTCAAGCTGGCAACCTGGACTCAGTGCGTGTCTGAACGACCCCGATGTATCGGGGAGAGAGTTTACTGAGTCCTAGCGTTTTTGTTTACTTTTTTGGCAATGCAAAATGCTCCGCATTCATGAACTCCTTTGGGAACTGATCTTACCGTGAATAAAAGTAAAAGCCCTAGCGGCTTGAGCGGAAACACGCCACTACCCCAAACAGCTGAAAACAAGCAACTTAACCTTTCCGGAAAGGTATTAGAAAGGTCTACCTGACCGGCGTTAAGGCTTTGGAAAGCCTCAGAAATTGCCTAAGGTTTAGCACACATCTATTCTTGGCCCATCAAATATTCAGTCATGAAAAAGTTGAGCCATGCAAGCCCTAGCCGACCTCAAGAAAAAGACAATACCCTTAGCGAGTTAAAGGAAAAGCTGGACTTGCAAAACAGCGCGATTAAGAAGCTCAACGATTTGTTGGTGAAACCTAAGAAGGCTTTGATTTGGTTGAGCATTCTGTGCTTAGGCACTCAGGCCTTTGCTCAATCCGTTACCATGACTTGGGTAGATGGCGAAAAGACCGCAAACGAAGCAGGAGTATATGGGACTATCGGCTTAGAACCCAGCGATGTAAGTCCTGGCTCTAGAACACATGCGGCAACGGTAAAAAGTGGCAATGACCTCTGGCTATTCGGTGGTGAAGGTTTTGACAAAAACGGAAATGAAGGTTACTTAAGCGACTTATGGAAGTGGGATGGTGTGAACTGGATTTTGATAACGGGACATCAAACCCGCAATGAAGATGGGGTATATGGAACAAAGGGGACCGCTTCAAGCAACAACCATCCAGGGGGGCGCCGGGCGGCCCAGTGTTGGGTAGATGCAAGTGGAGATTTCTGGCTATTTGGTGGCTATGGTAAAGCCAAGGCCACTCACTCAGGCTACTTAAATGATTTGTGGAAATGGGATGGCACCAACTGGACCTGGATTTCAGGCAGCGATACAGCCGATCATTATAGTATTTATGGCACGAGGGGGACAACAAGCAGCACTTCCATTCCAGGAGCCAGAGAAAAGGCCTTCTCTTATATGGACGGTAGTGGCAACTTTTGGGTTTTTGGTGGCTTTGGCTGGGCGGGCAACAATATACTTTCTACGAGGGCTGGTGGCCTCAACGACCTATGGAAATGGGACGGAAGTAACTGGACTTGGATGCATGGCCATTTTATTACTTATGACCTGGGAGTTTATGGTACCAGAAGTGTTACAACCAGCAGCGACTATCCACGTTCACGACATGATGGTGCCTGTTGGACTGACACAGCTGGTAACTTTTGGATTTTTGGCGGAGAAAGCAATCTCGGCTATCACCTCAATGACTTATGGAAATGGGATGGTACCAATTGGACATGGATATTGGGCAGTACCAGCACCAATAGAAGCGGCACCTACAATACCCAGGGCATTCATACTCCGGGTAATTATCCGGGTTCTAGAAAAGGCTGTTCGGCAACAGCCTTATCCACTGGTGAAGTGTTGTTATTTGGGGGCGAAGGCTACGCCGCTTATGGTGGTAGAGGGCTACTCAACGATTTATGGATTTGGGACGGAGGTATTAAATGGATTTGGCTGAGTGGAGCAGACCACATTGACGATACAGGCAATTTTGGCACCAAAGGAGCAAGCAACGCCACCAACCTGCCCATGTCCAAAATGCGATTCAGTACCTGGGCAGATGCAAACGACAATTTCTGGGTATTTGGGGGCTATGGCAAAATCACCATCACTGGGTCACCCGCAGACAAAAACATTCTCTGGAAATGGAACGGATCGCAGTGGAGCTGGATTGCAGGCTCTAAAGAGAAGAATGTGGCGGGGCTTTATGCCACATCAAGTGAACTAAGTAGTAGAAAGCCAGGGGCAAGGAAGGCTCATTCACTGTGTACTGATAGTGACGGAAACGTATGGATGTATGGCGGAGAAGGTTATGACAAAAATGGCAATGAAGGCCATTTGGGAGACCTATGGAAAAAAGACGCTCAAACGGGTTACTGGACTTGTCTGAAAGGAAGTGATGAAAGAAACCCATTGGCAGTATATGGAACCCAAGGCAATGCCAATAGTAACAATACACCCGGCCAAAGAGAAGGGGCTATTATATGGGCACATTCGGGTGAAATCTGGCTCTTTGGAGGTAAATACGAAGCCAGTGGCACCGACCATCTTTTAAACGACCTGTGGCAGTGGAATGGTAACAATTGGAAATGGGTAGCTGGCAGCTCTTCTAGCAATGCTTCGGGCATTTATTCAGGAGGATCAAGCGCACCTGGTGCACGAATAGGCTCGGCAGGTTGGGTTGACAATAGCAATAAGCTATGGCTATTTGGTGGCTATGGATATGACAAAAACGGTGATTTGGGTAGGCTGAACGACTTATGGAAATACAATGGCTCTAACTGGGTATTGAAAAAAGGAGCCGATGTGAAAAATGCAGCTACAACATACGGAACTAAGGGAGTAAGCACTTCTACCAGTACACCCGGAGGTAGAAATGGTACTAGTTATTGGAAAGACACCGACGGCAACTTCTGGCTACTTGGTGGAGACGGAAATGATGCCAATGGCAACTACGGGTCATTTAATGATGTGTGGAAGTGGGACGGCACCAACTGGACTTGGATGCTGGGCAGTGGAACCCGAAATGCAAGTGGTGTTTATGGCGACCAATACGAACCCACTTCAAGCAATTTACCTGGGGCTCGTAAGGCAGCGCTAAGTTGGCAAGATGATAAGGGCTTTATTTGGGTTTTAGGTGGCTATGGTTATGATCAAAATGGCGATGTTGGCCGTTTAAATGATGTTTGGGTGCACAACGGCAGCAACTGGACATGGCTTAAAGGTGCCAACACGAGAAATGCCAATGCCACTTACAATACGCAAAACAGCAGCAATTTCGGCTCAATAATTGGTGCTCGCTCTGCCGGGGCGGCATTTGAGCTAAACAACACAGTTTACATTCTAGGAGGGGTTTCAAGGGATGAAAACGGAAATACGGGCTCCTTTAACGACCTCTGGAAAATAGAGTCAAACTATAGTATTGAAAAGAATAAGAATAACAAGGTGAGCTATCAGGAGTTGAGCATTTGGGCAAGCCAAAGCTCTGGGAATGCCCTGCAGAACGCTGGCGACAGAGTTGAGATCACCTCAGTTGTAAAAGAAATGACCGAAGTGAGTACCAACTTACCACCTAATTCCAACCTTGCCTTTCGATACGACAAGAAATGGACATTATCAAAGAATGACCTCAACTCAAATGGTGGCACCATCAACTTGAGTTTTGATCTAGGGAGCGCCTTATCGTCAGATTATTCTTATTACCTCCTAGAACGTAGCGGCACAACCGGAGCCTTCAGCACCATCAATAATCTTAACTACAGATTAGATGGAAACCGAGTAATTTTTACCTGCGACCTTAGCCAAATCAATACAGGGTATCAATATTCCATTGGTCGCTCAAGCACAGGTTCAGGTTACGCCCTCAATTTTGACAAGAGTACTCTTAAGGATTACGTAGGCTTATCGCTAAATCAAAGTCCTCACTCTGCTTTTACGATTGAATGTTGGTTTAAAACAGACGCCATTGGATCCAAACAGGTACTAGTTGCTCAAAATGATGGAATAGGTGATGGGAGGCCACTACTTCGAATAGACGCAAATGGTGCTATCACAACAAAGCTGGGCAATGTTTCCACCACCAGTTTAAACCGAGTCGTAGCCAACAAATGGTACCACGTGGCATTGGTTTACGATGGCTTTTTCGTCTCCTTATACCTCAATGGGAAGCCCGAATTTCAATTCGTAAATGTGTCGGGTGAATTGGCTACAGGAGATTGGATTCTGGGAACCACGAAAAGCGGAGCTGACGGTTTTGATGGAGAGCTGGATGAACTGCGAGTTTGGAATGATGAGCGAACCCTGACAGAGATTATTGACAACATGCACCATCCGCTAAAAGGTGATGAAAGCAACCTAACGGCCTATTACAAATTCGATCAACATGAAAGCATGATACTGCCTGATGTCTCACAAAATGCTAATAGAGGCGTCTTGCTGTTTTTTTCGCTTACAGGTACGAATTCAAATTGGGTAACTTCTACTTGCCCCGTAGTTGATAGGCTTAGTGCCAAAAATCTAGCTGGGGCTGGGAATTGTATCGATTTTGATGGAACAGACGATTACATTAAACTCACCGACCTAAAGCTCAATCCGGATAATGGCAACGGTTTTACGGCTGAAGCCTGGATTTACCATCAACCCTCCGGTACATCACTCGATCATATTTTCAGCCAGGAAAACGGAACGGGTAATGGTCGCACCCTATTGTGGATTGAAAGCAACGGCAAACTGGCCTCTTTTCTCAACGCCCAATACAATGCAGGAAGTGTTCTGGTGCCTTCAGATGAATGGACGCATATTGCCTTAAGCTATAACGGCACCCAAGCCAAAATCTATGTAAATGGAATACTGGATGTAAGCTTTACGGAAGGGGCGGAATCGGCAGACGGCTCCTGGATTTTAGCCGCCCGAAACAACGGCACCACCACTTTTGAAGGCAAAATTGATGACGTGCGTATATGGAGTGATGAAAGAACGCAAACCGAAATTCAGGACAATATGTACGCCACCCTAACGGGTGACGAGGGCAATCTGGAGGCTTTCTATGATTTCAATAGCGAAAGCGGACTCACACTAAGTGATAAAACCAGTAACAGTTATGATGGGACACTCAATAACATGTCTTCGTGGCAATGGTATTCAGCCACCGACCGTGAGCCCTTTAAAACGGTAAGGGCCGGAGCTCATTCATCAAACAACACCTGGAAAGGTGGAACAGCCCCATCAACATCCACCGATAAGCTGGCGGTGTTTCATGATCTAAACTTAAGCTCTACCGCTACCTATTCGCGTCTACACGTCAACTCAGGGAAAACCGTAACTACAGACGCTGACATCACCGTAACAGGAGAAGTAATTGTAAACGGAACGGCCAATGGATTGAGTAAAGTGATTCTTAACGGAAGTTCAAAGCAGTCATTAGGCGGTTCGGGTTCATTACGCAACCTTGAGGTAAACAACGGAAACGATGTAAGCCTTGAAGGAGATCTGTCTATCACAGGATCGCTCACCCTAACCAGTGGAGACATAGAAGTAAATGATCGCACACTCACTATTTCAGAATTCTTGTTTGGTGGAAGTGCCAGCTCCTATCTCAAAATCAACGGAAGCGGCGTAGTAAAAACTACGGTCGGTTCAAGTCCGGTTACCTTGCCTATTGGCAGAAACCCCTATTTACCCATATTGATAGACGATGGTGGCAACGCTGAATTCACTGTAGGCGTAGCAGAAAAAGTATATGATAACCCACTAACCCAGGCCAATGAACAGACCACCTTGGTAATAACTGAAACCTGGAGCATACAGGCTTCAAGCGCCGTTGATGATGTAAACGTGACCCTTCAATGGGATGCGGCTCAGGAAGCTTCGGGTTTTAACAGAAGTCAGGTGCATTTAGCCTATTGGGAAAGCGGAGTTTCAAGCTTATGGAACCCAAGCTCACAAGGAGTTGCCAACGGTTCAGGGCCATACACTCTGTCGCGGACCATTGACTTCACTACCAACCCGTACTATTTGGGCGTGGGCAGTAGTGGCTCATTATTACCTGTTGAGCTGAGTTATTTTAACGTGGAATGGCTTGCTTCGACTCCGCTCAGCAACCCAATTCCGCTCAGCAACCCAATGAGTAAGGACACAGAGCAAAGTCGAAGCAATCCAATGAGTAAGGACACTGAGCGGAGTCGAAGTGACCTTACAAAGAGTGCCCTATTGACGTGGACCACAGCATCAGAAACCAACAACAGCCATTTTGAAATACAACGGGCTTTTGGCACCTTGAGCGGAGCTGAAGGATGGGAAAGCATTGAACAAGTGCAAGGCCAAGGAACAAGCCACTCCTCTACTAACTATTCATTCGAAGACCAACTAGAAACTAAAAGCTCCTCACTACAAACTATCTACTACCGCCTCAAACAAGTAGACTACAGCGGCCAATTTGAGTACAGTCCTGTAAGAACTCTATCGTTGACTGAGCAGAGTCGAAGTCAAAACTTCTCGGTATATCCGAACCCTGCCCAACACTTTATCTACTTCTCAGAGTCAGTAGACTTTAGGTTATATAATCTCCAGGGCGAAGTATTAATTACGGGCAGTGATCAGCGAGTAAATACATCTTCATTGCCATCAGGGTACTACATGCTCGAAACAATGCTCAACGACCAGCCAAAGATGACCAAGGTTTTGGTTCAATAGCCAAAGTACTCTAGGACATCTTGATGGCTTAACTGTTGTAGCTATGTGCTCATCAGGATATTGATAGCATTCATTTGAAACTACGGTACTTAGGGGCAGTGCTTGGCAAAGAACTGTTTTCTTTGCGTGGTGCAGAAGTTTTGGGTTTTAGCCTTATTGCTTGGTTTTGTGCAACTTGGTTTAGCACAACGGTTTTCTTTTTCAGAGTACTCTATTGCACAGGGACTTAGCAGCCCTAACGTAACATGCTTTGCTAAAGATCAATACGGATTTACCTGGATAGGTACTGATAATGGACTGAACCGTTTTGATGGCACCCAGGTACAAGTGTACTCTATTAATGATGGCTTACCCAATAGCCATATCACACATTTGTGCCAAGTAGACGACGCCCTAGTGGGCTCCACTATTGAAGGGCATCTCTTTAAAGTGGTAGATAAAAAGGTTGAATTATTAAAGGCAGATGCCAGCGAGATTTCTGAAGTATTTGAACTGAAATACAGAAATGATACACTTTGGATTGCCGCCATGAAAGGAGTTTATACATGGGTTGAACAGTCGTTGGAAAGACTACCCTACTTTAAAAACCAGGATTCGATAGCCGTTTCGGGTATTCAATTTGATGGTGCGGGAACGCTATATGCGGGCACACATCATTACGGCATTTTTAAAAGAGTAGGCAATGCACGTTTCAACCGAATACCTATGCCGGATATCAGAGGGGTATTGGATTTTACAGTCCTGCCACGGGGCCAACTTTACATTGGTGGTCACTACTTCCTTATTTCATATCGTGATTCCATGCTTCAGCAATACCGACCTTTTAATCAGTTGGATCGCAATTGGTCAAGCAGGCTGTGTTTTGATAGGCATGACGGTATTTGGATAGGCTCTGACGAATCAGGCCTTTACCATTACAGCATAAGCGAGGACAAACTCATGCATTTCGGCGAGGCGCAGGGACTGGGTTCAAGAACCATCAAGGCCTTGTTTTTGGATGACCAAGGAGTGCTGTGGATAGGTACCCAAGGCAAAGGCTTTGTTCGATTGTTTTCCAGTCGTCTTCAACTACATACCGACTTTGAAGATGACAACATTATTGGCCTGCACAAACTCAGGGATGGCAGCATTTGGGCTTCATCGCTTACTGGAGAGCTTTTTCAATACGTTGAAGGCATTAAGACGGGCAATCACAAAAGGCGCTCCTATGCAGTGGACGCGGAATACGATTACTTCAGAAACCTTGAGTACGGCCACCAATACGCCGATAAAGCCGCGTTTGCGAACCGAAATGCCCAGATCCCCAAGCCAGATTACACGGTTTGGACAATGGAAGGCGATGAACGAAGGTTGTGGGTAGGGATGAATTACGCCCTTTTCAAGAAAGAATCGGGTGAATTAGAATTCTACAATCGCGATTCAACTGATTTTCCATCGGATGTGATTTACAGCCTTCATCAAAAGCAAGACTCCTTATGGGTGGGACTGGAAGTGGGTGCCGCTTGCATGGTAGGCAGCCGTATGGTATGGCGTCATAAATCGGCTGATAGTTTAAAGAACTCCACCAAGATCATATTTCAAGACTCAAAAGGCCGGGTTTGGCTCGGGGGAAATAAGCATGGCCTGTTCCAAAAAAAGGGAGAAAAAGTGCTGCCCGCCATTCCAGATGACAAGTGGCGAAATGTTCACATAACCGACATTTTGGAAGATGATGAGGGTAGAATTTGGGTGTCGTCCAACAAACATGGCATTGCCATTTTACAGAATAACGTCTGGTACTACATGAATGAAGACCAAGGTTTGCCTTCAGGCAAGGTAATGTCAATGGCCATGTATAAGGACCGTCTTGTTGTGGGTACTGATCAGGGGATATATGAAACCAACATTAGTGGTTCTGATTTCGAAGCTTATCGCTTTTTTCAGGTGGATGGCTCAGGGCTGTTTAGCTACCCTTGCAACAGAAATGCAGCCCAGGTAGATCATAAGGGAATATTTTGGATTGGGACCACCTCAGGCGTTTTGCAGTACGAACCAGATTCAGACGGACGAAAGGAATACGCACCGAGCCCATATCTAATTGGTGCACAACTACTTTACGCTTCTACGCCACTAGATTCTTTTGTGAATCATAAAGACAATATGGTCATCCCATATTCTCAAAACAGCGTTCGATTTAAGATAGGCTCCGTTTACTTCTTAGATCAGAAAAATATAGAGTATAGCTATAAACTGGTGGGAGGAGCGCGAGGTTGGTCGGATGCCAACAGATCAACCGATATCACCTTCAATAACCTTTCACCAGGCAACTATAGTCTCAGGCTACGCGGGCGAGACAAGTGTGGAAATTGGAGCGAATCGCGCCAACTTCTAGAGTTTGCAATAGAAACTCCATTTTGGTTAAGTAAGTGGTTCTATGCTGTAATGTCGGCACTACTACTAAGCTCAGTGATTGGAGCAATTAGGTGGCGTACCCAAAGGCTCAACCAACGAAACAGAGAGCTGGAAGACTATGCCGCGGCTCGTACCCGCGAAGTGAAAGAACAGAACCTACTGTTGGAAGACCAGTACCGCGAAAAAGAAGCCCTGTTGCAGGAAGTACATCACAGAGTAAAGAACAACCTGCAAATTATCATCAGCCTGCTTAGACTACAATTGCGAAGAGTTAGCGATGATACCAGCCAGGAAGTATTGAACCAAAGTATTGGCCGTATCAAAACCATGAGTCTAATTCATCAGAGTTTGTATCAAACTGATAATCTGGCCAAAACCAATTTCAAAACCTACCTAAAAGAGCTAATGGGTCATATCATGTCAAATTTTGAAGAAGTATCGCAAATAGAATACATACTTGAAGGCGATGATATAGAGCTGGGTACTGAGACTGCTATTCCACTGGCCTTAATTGCCCATGAGTGGGTGAACAATATCTACAAGCATGCTTTTCCCTCAAAAAAAGGACTGATAGGCATACATCTTATCAAGCAAGGTGATGCCATGAAAATGGAAATTACCGACAATGGCATAGGCATAAGCAAGGACGAATTTATGGCTTCAAAAAGCTCATTAGGTGCCAAGATTATCAGAACACTTTCCAGTCAATTGAATGCTGAATTAGAGATTGAAAGGAGATTAGAAGGGGGTACCGCCCTCACGCTCAATTTGATGATAAAAGCCTGATTATGAATATACTCATAGTAGAAGATGAATTATTGATAGCTGAAGACATCAGCGAAATGTTGGAAGAGATTGGGCACAAAACCTTCGCTATATGCAAAAGCGCTACCGAAGTGGCAAAAGCACTTGAGCTGGGTAAACCCGATTTGGCTTTGCTCGACATTCGTATTTATGGTGATGTAGATGGTGTTGAAGTAGGAAGGCACCTGCAGGATCAACACCAAATTCCCGGAGTATTTCTCACTTCCCACAGTGACAAGGCAATTGTTGATCGTGCGCTGAAAAACAACCCCTTAGGGTATTTAGTAAAGCCCGTGAAGCAAGGCGATTTGTTTGTAAGTCTGCAAATGGCCGAACGGCAAATTAATGAACAGAAGAAAACCGAGGCACCCAGTATTTCAATAAAGTTAAATGGGCTCATGCGAAAGGTGAATGTTTACGACATCACCCATCTCGAAAGCGACAATAACTACACCCATCTGCACATAAATGGTGAGCGCTATACCACCAGTAAGGTGTTAAAGCTTTGGTTGCAAGAACCTGAACTTTCACACTTTGTTAGGGTGCACCGCAGCTACGCAGTAAACCCTGAAAGGATTGACGGGGTTAATGCCCGGCAGGTAAATTTGGGGCAAATCGTTTTACCAATTGGCCGAAAGTACAAGGCCGAAATAGACGACATCTTGAATCAGTAATTGGTCCTGGCCAATTCCCGCCAAAGTGGAATTTCTTCCCAACATTAAACAAGGGCTTAGGATGTCTCAAGAGTAGGTCTTGGGCCCCTTACTCAAAAAAATGGTCGTCTACTCAATACATTACGTATCGTGGTCGGAATGCTGAATTTTCGATGCCAAATAAAATTTCTTGGTGATGAATCGAATAGCTTTATTTCTTGGCTCATTGCTCTTATGCAGCAGCGTGCTCTATTCTCAAACCCTACCCACAGGCATAGTAATGCAGTCCATTGATGGAGGAAGCTTCACTATGGGTAGCAACAACCTCATTGGTTCACCTGATCAAAAGACAGCCGCCCCTGAGCATGAAGTCACGCTTAGCGATTTTACCATCAGCGAAGCCGAGATTACCAATGCCCAATACCTGGAGTTTTTGAATGCCGCTCTGGCTGATGGATTAGTTGAAGTAAACGTGGGCACACAAGGCCCTGACAAAGATGCCCGATTGGTACAGGGAACTTCTACTTCTTCGTACGCTGGAAAAACATTGTACAACCTTGATGGAATAAGGGTTTTGAAGGACCACGATGATGACGATGCAGACGGAGACCCATTCACAGGTGATGTTGAGCCCGAAAATCCTTTAAACATTGCCTACATAGGTTATGATGAAACGGGCAATAAGTTTTATCTAAAAGACCCCTTCAATGCCGACGACTTTGACTGGAAAGCCCTTTGTGACTACCAGGATTATGGAACTACGAAAGGGAGCAGATTGCCCGATATTCTCAATGATTTTGACGACTGGGCCGGAGCAGGTGCCAATCTGGGCGATGAGTTACAGGGCTGGACGGCCGCTGATCCATCAAAGGCAAGCAACTTGTCTGATAAAAACGAGGTTTCAGGCTGGCCGGTAACCTTTGTTAGATGGTGGGGTGCCTGGGCTTTTGCAAACTATTATGGTCTTAGCCTGCCTACCGAAGCCCAATGGGAGTACGTTGCCAAAGCCGGTCAAAACTTTACATATGCTGTATATGACGGCCAAACGGTAAGCGATGCCAACTGGAATCAAGCGCAATTGAAAGTAGCCACACACCATGTAAGAGCCGCCAAAAGTGGAAAAGCCAACCCATTTGGTTGTTACAACCTGGCTGGGAATGCCTGGGAGTGGATTGCAGATAACTATGTAGCCCCATACAACACAGAGGCCGCAACCGATCCACTTATTGAAGAAGCTAACTCAACAGTAAGATGTTGGCGCGGTGGTTCATGGAACTATCACGAAGCTACTCTACAATCGGCCATGCGCTTTTTTGATGAAGAAGACCGCGGAAACGACCATTTCGGTTTTAGGATAGCCGGAAGCCCCACCGGCACAGGCCTCCACGAAAAGGCTCAAAACATCAACATATATTCAAACCCCGCCAACCAAATGATACACCTTGCCGGGCAGGTGGTTGAGGAGTATAGGCTGTTCAACCAACTGGGTCAGGAGGTGACCAGTGGCAATGGGCAGTCAATAGATGTGTCTGCCTTACCTATAGGCTCGTACATACTACAGGTGTATGATGGGCAGCAAACCACAGCCATAAGAATCTCTATTTTAAGGTAAATAGCTGCAAATCTTCAATATTGGTAGCCAAGTTGGCTACCAATATTGATATCCGTATCGGCACAAGGTTAACGTCCTTCACTGTCCTGCTGATACCAATCATCTACCATTCACTTTTTGTGAATTGTTTTAGCAAAAGCTTCATGGCTAAATAGTGGGTGTTGCTACGAAAAACGATCTAAAATGCCATTCTTCTGTGTTTCGGCAATTTCTCTTTTTTAGTGAAGGCCTGATGGTTCCCCACCTTATCAGCACTGCGCAGTTCGGCTAGTAGTTCACTCAAAAAACGTGTCGTTTGCACAGTTTTTTTCTCCTAAAAAGCTGAGCTCGTCAAGTTAGTAGGCCTTAAAGGCCAAACTATGTCACTTCGATTATTGCTGGTTATTGTTCTTGTGCATTCTTGCTATTTCTCAAAAGCGCAAACATCTACATCTTTAGGTGGTCTTACGGCTTTTACCGGTACTAGTAACTATTCAAAAAATATTGGTTCAACTGGTAACATAATAACTCCAGTAAACAGCTCTCAGTACATTATTTTCCATGAAAGCATACAAACCAGTGCCAATGGAACCGCCATTGTAGCCACTTTTTCCGGTAAAAATGTTACGGCTCTGGGTTCAGGCGTTTCTTTAGGGCCAATGTTGGGCAAACGATGTGTGAGACTCGATGATAATATTGTTGTCTTTTGCTTTACAGATCAAAGTAACAAAACCATATATCTACAGGTTGGCACGGTATCTGGAACAGGTAGCTCAGCAACTGTTACTTTAGGCACTAAGCTCACCACCTCTCACAAAACCAGCTACTTTGCCATAACCCCTTTGAGCAAGACACAGTTTTTATTGGCTTGGGAAGATGATCTAACCAATGATATAGGCAAAGTGGTAGTGGGTAGTATTTCAGGAACGGGTTCTTCAGCCTCGGTTAGTCTGCATACGTCTCAGGTTTTTGAAAACAACGACATAAAAAGGCTTTCTATAGATACTCTTAGTTCACAAAAGTTTGTGATAGCCTATTGTGATGATGACAATGATAATGGCGAGTGCATAGTTGGTACGGTAAGTGGTAATTCAATTTCCATAAACGCATCATCAGAAACGATACTCTATTCATCAAGTGAAGTTGTGGGTATATCGGCTATGGCCATTTCATCAGAGCAATTTGTCGTTAGTTATGGAGAAGGAGCCTCAAGTGGTCTTGGAAAAGCCAGGATTGGTACAGTAAGTGGAACTACAATTACTTTAAGTTCTTCAACTTACTCATTTACATCAAGTAGCGTAGTAAACAATCAAAGCTTTGGAGTTGCTATGGACTATGATGAGGTCGTAATAGGCTATACCGATGGTAGCAACGGAAAGTACAAGGTCGGCAAAGTCAGTGGTTCGGGTACTTCGGCATCAATTTCCTTTTCATCAGCCAATACCTTTGCTACATCCTACTACGGTGAATTAAAGATTGCGCGAATCTCAGAAGATGAGTTTGCCTTTGGTTGGATGTTGGCAACAGGTTCATTGACAAACTATGGACTCTGGGCGGGAGGAACGAAAATAGGATCGGGAGACTTTGACGGATTTACCATTCCGCCTGAAATCAAGATAACTGGGAACAGCACAGAGATCGTTGATGGAGATGTGACACCAAGTACCAGTGACCATACCGATTTTGGTTCCGTACTACTCGCTTCAGGTACGGCATCAAGAACCTATACGATTGAAAATGAAGGCGGATCGAACTTGAATCTGGGTGGTTCCACACCCTACGTAAGTATATCAGGAACACACAGTTCTGATTTTTCTGTGAGCACTGCCCCAAGCAATAGCATTTCAGCAAGTAGCTCAACCACATTCACTATAGAGTTTGACCCCAGTGCCACAGGTACTAGAACAGCTACCATCTCCATATCAAGCGACGATGCAGACGAAAGCCCGTACACATTCGATATTGAAGGAGAAGGCGTAGAACCTGAAATTAAGATTACCGGAAACAGTACTGAAATTGTAGACGGTGATGCAACGCCAAGTACCAGCGACCACACTGATTTTGGCTCGGTATTATTAGCGTCGGGCACCGCATCAAGAACCTATACTATTGAGAACGAAGGCACATCGACCTTGAATCTGAGCGGATCCACACCCTATGTAAGCATATCAGGGACGAACAGTGCTGATTTTTCAGTGAGCACTGCTCCAAGCAATAGCATTTCAGCAAGTAGCTCAACCACCTTTACCATAGAGTTTGATCCAAGCGCAACAGGCACAAGAACCGCCACCATATCCATATCAAGCGACGATACAGACGAAAGCCCGTACACACTCGATATTGAAGGAGAAGGTGTAGAACCTGAAATTAAGATTACCGGAAACAGTACTGAAATTGTAGATGGAGACGCAACACCGAGCACCAGCGATCATACCGATTTTGGTTCGGTATTGCTGGTCTCAGGAACCGCATCAAGAACCTATACAATTGAGAATGAAGGCACATCGACCTTGAACCTGAGCGGATCCACACCCTACATAAGTATATCGGGAACACACAGTTCTGATTTTTCGGTGAGCACTGCCCCAAGCAATAATATTTCAGCGAGCAGCTCAACCACCTTCACTATAGAGTTTGATCCCAGTGCCACAGGTACTAGAACAGCTACTATCTCCGTGTCAAGTGACGATGCAGACGAGAGTCCTTATACCTTCGATATTGAAGGAGAAGGTGTAGAACCTGAAATCAAGATAACCGGGAACAGCACAGAGATCGTTGATGGAGATGCGACACCAAGTACCAGCGACCATACCGATTTTGGAACAGTAGATATATCCTCAAGTACACTTTCAAGAACATTTACCATTGAGAATACTGGTACTGGAACCTTGAACCTGAGCGGCTCTTCACCCTATGTAAGTATATCGGGCACCAATGCAGGCGATTTTTCGGTAACCAGCATACCAAGCCAAAGTATTTCGGTAAGTAGTTCAACCACATTCACCATTGAATTTGATCCCAGCGCTAAGGGCATAAGAACGGCCATTATCTCAGTATCAAGTAACGATGCTGATGAGAGTCCTTACACTTTCGATATTGAAGGAGAAGGAACTAATCCTGAAATTAAAATTAGTGGAAATAGCACTGAGATTGCCGATGGTGATGATTCGCCTTCCATAACTGATGACACCTATTTCGGCGGGGTATTGGCTACTTCAGGTTCTGTAACCAAAACCTTCACCATTGACAATACAGGTAGCACTTCGCTAACGCTAAGCGGCTCACCGTTGGTGGCCATTTCAGGAACCAATAGTACCGATTTCACGGTTTCAACCGCTCCCAGCTCAGGTATTTCCGGTGGAAGCTCCACGACCTTTATCATTTCGTTTGATCCAAGTGATGTGGGAGAGCGCACAGCCGAATTGACCGTAGCAAGCGACGATGCTGATGAGGCCATCTACAACTTTAGTGTAAGCGGAATTGGTGTGATTGGAGCTTCATCTGTAGCCGCCAATACCGATCTACAAATGGGTTCGGATATAGATGCCGATGCCACAGGGGACTTACTGGGTTCAGCTGTGGCAAGCTCAGTCGATGGCGGCATTATAGCCGTTGCGGCACCCAATAATGACAATGCCTTCTCAACCGCTGGCCAGGTACAGGTTTTCCAATACAACAACGGTTCATGGAGTCAATTGGGCTCTGATATTTTGGGTGAAACCAGCACCGATCAATTAGGAACCTCTGTTGCCCTATCTGGTGACGGTACTATTCTGGCCGTTGGTGCGCCAAATGACGATGCCACCGGAACCGATGCCGGTCATGTACGAGTATACCAATACAGCAGCAGTACCTGGAGCCAATTGGGCAGCGACATTGATGGAGAAGCCGCAGGAGACAATAGCGGTATAAGTGTTGCTCTATCTTATGATGGCAGCATCGTAGCCATAGGTGCTGATAAGAACGATGGCACAGGTACTGAAGCAGGTCATGTAAGAGTATATGAATATAGTGGCAGTAGCTGGAGCCAATTGGGTAGCGATATCGATGCTGAAGCCGCTGGCGACGGCTTTGGTAGAGCCCTTTCTCTATCTAGCAATGGAAAGATCATAGCCATTGCGGCCAGGTTGAACGATGGCTCATATTCAAATGCGGGCCATGTTCGTATACTGGAGTTTAACAACGGCGACTGGAGCCGGATAGGAAGCGATATAGATGGTGAAGCGGCCAGTGATCTAAGTGGCCGTTCGGTTTCTATTTCCGCTGATGGCAGCATAGTGGCCATCGGCTCTTCTAACAATGATGGCAATGGCAATACTGCTGGCCATGTTCGCGTCTATCAACTGAGTTCAGGCAGTTGGACTCAATTGGGTGGCGATATAGATGGGGAAAATTCTGGTGACGAAAGCGGATTTTCAGTTTCATTATCTGATGACGGAACCTTGCTTGCTGTAGGAGCACCAAAAAATGATGGAACCGGAACTGATGCAGGTCACGTAAGGCTTTACCAATATGCCGGTAGCTCATGGACTAAAGTAGGAAATGACATTGAAGCTGAGGCCGCCGGAGACGAGTTTGGATATAACATAGCCCTTTCGCCAGATGGAACAAAATTGACTATCGGAGCCAGAAAAAATGGCGGTACTGGTACAGATGCTGGACATGTAAGAGTAATAGGCTTGGCCTATGCCGAAATTTCAATTACAGGTAATGGCGTTGAGATTGTAGATGGTGATGCCACACCTACGATTAAGGATCATAGTTATTTCGGTAGCGTAGACGCCACTTCAGCTACCAAAACAAGAACATTTACCATAAAGAACACTGGTAGTGCAGGCATTTTGAATCTGGAGAGTTCGCCAATTGTTAGTATTTCCGGAACCAATAGCAGCGATTTTACGGTCAGCAGCCAACCGAGCTCTACCACAGTGTTGGCCGGCGGCACTATTACTTTCGATGTGAAATTTGACCCATCGGCAGAAGGCACCCGTGAAGCTGAAATAACCCTTACTTGCAATGATCTGGATAAAACCACCTACAACTTTAGCATAAGTGGCCTGGGATCTGAAAAAGCAAACTATCCATTTGACTGGACATGGGTAGGCGGTAGCGATAGCCGAAACCAAAGCGGTACTTACGGCACCAAAGGAACTGCCAGTTCGAGCAATGTGCCTGGAGCCAGAGAAGGCGCCATGGTGTGGCAGGCCAGCGATGGCACGGTTTACATTTTTGGTGGCAAGGGCTACGATGGTAGCGGAAATTCAGGTTTACTGAACGACTTATGGAAATGGGACGGTAGCCAATGGACATGGCTGGCAGGTAGCAACTCACGAAATCAAACAGGCACCTATTTAGGCAGCAGTCTGGAGCCTGGTGGCAGGTATGAAGCCTCAGGCTATATCGATGCATCGGGTAACCTTTGGTTGTTAGGTGGCTCAGGATACAACAGCTCTTCAACAGAAGGCTACTTGAATGATCTATGGAAATGGGATGGAAGCTCATGGACCTGGGAAGGCGGAAAGAATTCTATCAATGAAAGAGCTAATTACGGCTCTCGTGGAACAGCTTCTTCGAGCTCCTGGCCAAGAGGTGCTGGCGGTAGCAATTTCTGGGTAGATGGCAACGGAAACTTCTGGTTGTTTGGCGGACGTGGAATTGACCAAAACAATAACGTGGGAGACCTGAACGACCTTTGGAAATGGAATGGCAGCCAATGGGCTTACATGGATGGCGATAAAGACAGAAGTTCATCAGGCACCTTTAATTCCATAGGTAACCCAACATCATCTACCGAGCCATCAGCCCGAAGAGCAGGCTGCTCATGGATTGACAATAATGGTGACCTATACCTGTTCGGTGGTCGTGGCAAAGACGGATTTGGCAGTACCTCATGGTTGAATGATTTGTGGAAGTATGATATAAGTACAGGCAGGTGGACCTGGATGGCCGGCAGTAAAACCGGTGATCAAGACGGCACCTATGGCACTCAAGGCAAGGCGGCAAGTAGCGATGAGCCTGGCGGTAGAAGGCAATCGATAGCCTGGGTAGACCCTTCGGGCAACTTGATTTTGTACGGTGGCATAGGCCTTGACGATAATGGCGATCAAGGTGATTTGGCCGATATGTGGAGCTGGAACGGTAGCAACTGGGCCTGGATTAGCGGATCGAAAACCAAAGATGATAGTGGTAACTATGGCACTCTGGGCGTTTCTTCTTCAGATTACTACCCAGTCGCAAAAGGTGACGGTGTCGCTTGGATAGACTCAAAAGGAGCCCTTTGGATGTTTGCCGGCGATGGAATAGATGCCAACGGCAGCTCTGGTTTGCTCAATGACCTATGGAAAATAGACATGTCGTTTATTTGGAATGGTACTTCAAGCACCTGGAATACTGACGATAATTGGAAAAACGGTGGTGTAGCCACTTCTAACTATCCGGTTAAGATTCCCGGAGGACTAAGCAGCTACCCCACAGTGGCTTCCGATATATCCTTGAGTGATGTAGAAATAGAAGATGGCGCTTCACTGAGCATTGGCAGCGGCAATACCCTCACTATTATTAATTCATTTGAATACAAAGGTAGCAGTGCTCTAAACCTGGGTGACGGAACCCTCAAGTTCAACGGATCGGCAGCCCAAACAATAGATGGTAAGATCAACGGCAATGTGGAGATCGACAATAGCAATGACGTAAGTCTGGGAGCAACATCAACCATTAACAACCTTACGCTAACCAGCGGTGACTTGGACATTGGCAATAATGACCTCACATTAGGCACCGCCACTGGTGGTAGCTCTTCCAGCTATATCAAAATATCAGGTACAGGTACGGTTACTGCTGAAGTAGGTAGCAGCCCCGTAACCTTACCCATTGGTAGAAACCCTTATGAACCCATTATTATTGACGATGGTGGCAGTAATAACTATACAGTTGGGGTTTACGAAAATGTATACGGCAATCCAGTAGCACAATCCAATTTGCAAACCAGTAATGTAGTCGGCGAAACCTGGACTATTCAGGCTTCAGCAGCGCAAAGCAATGTTTCAGTAACTGTGCAATGGAATGTTGATGAAGAAGAAACAGGCTTTACCAGAAGTACCGCCTACTTGTCTTATTGGGAAGGCGGCGTATCATCATTATGGGATGTAGGTGCTTCCTTGTCAGCCAGCGGCTCAGGGCCTTACACCCTTACCAGAACTGTAAACTTTACTACCAATCCATTCTATTTTGGCGTAGGCTCGGCGGGTTCGGCCCTACCTGTAGAATTGACCTATTTCAATGCAGAATGGATTGCTTCGACTCCGCTCAGCAACCCATCCAGTACGGACACTGAGCGGAGTCGAAGTGACCTTACAAAGAGTGCCTTACTCACCTGGGCTACAGCATCTGAAACCAACAATAGCCATTTTGAAATACAACGGGCTTTTGGCACCCTGAGCGGAGCTGTAGGCTGGGAAAGTATTGGACAAGTGCAAGGCCAAGGAACAACCCACTCCTCTACTAACTATTCATTCGAAGACCAATTAGCAACTAAAAACTCCTCACTAGAAACTATCTACTACCGCCTCAAACAAGTAGACTTCAGTGGTCAGTTGGAGTACAGCCCAATAAGAACTCTATCGTTGACTGAGCAGAGTCGAAGTCAAAGCTTCTCGATTTATCCGAACCCATCAAACAGTTCAATTATTCATGTAAATCAGGTGGGTACCTATAGAATTCTCTCTACTACAGGCAAGGTGCTTAAACCTTTTGAAAAAGGAAGTTTCATAGATGTAAGCAGTCTTGGTACAGGCTCTTATATCATTGAAAATACTGAGGGTAGCTTTCAGCTATACCTAAGAAAGTAAGAGTGCTCCCCTGTTAAGGAGCCCCAACACTAGTCTCTGGTTTCAGCACTTTTTTGCTCAGCATTGTTTCTAAAACGAATCCAACAAGAACCAATAGCACAATGGGCACTGTAAATGGCGTTTTAAGAAGCTCCGTGACCTGCACAGCAATAGCGAATCCAAATAGACGCAGACATAAAAAGCCAAGGACAATGAGTACTGCAATGAAAGCAATTGAGAGTAGTCGATTGGTAAGAACTTTCTTTCGCTCTTCCTGATAAAAGGCTTCTACTGCTACCCTATTGGCAAAGGTTGAAGGTACCTGAGTGTTGTCTTTTGCCAGTTCTTTGTAAACCGTAGCATACAGGTCCCAATCCTCAGATTCTTGGTTAGGCGAAACTGTTTCGCCACCCAGGTAGTAGGCATCTAAAAGCGCCTGAACTTCTTCTTCACTAATTGTTTTCATGGCTGTTTTTTCTTGCGGTTTTGTATGCGGCCAATCGATCTTTCAGCTGCTTTCGCGCACGGAACAGCAGCACCTTTACAGCGCCTTCACTTATGTTCATTACGGTTGATACTTCATCAATACGCAATTCGTTCAAATGAAAGAGGGTGAGTGCTATTTTATGTTTCGGTGGCAACCTATCTATCTGGCTCCGTACAAATTCGGCTTCTGTACTCATTATCAGGATTGACTCAGGAGTTTCAGTATCTGGATTTTCCAGTACTGTTTCTTCAAGTTCTGAATGAAAAGACTTGTTCCTTTTTACATGATTGAGAGCTGCATTGTGCGCTATAGTGGCTATCCAGGTAGATAGTTTTGACTGAAATTTAAACGATTTGAGTTTTTGATGAATTTTGAGAAATACTTCTTGACACAAGTCTTCTATTTCCTCTTTGGGTTCAACCACCAGTTTAGATACTATGGAAAACACAAGGCGCTCGTGCTGATGAACCAAGGTCTTAAAAGCGCTCACATCACCATTTAGAACTTGCTCAACTAACTGTTTGTCTGAAATCACAAATAGATTTTGAAGCTCTTATTCTCCGCGGCTCACTTCTTTGTTTTTAAGAACGAAGTAATACAAAAGGTAACCTATAGATAAACTTACTACTTCTATTCCCCAGGGCAAGGTGCTAGAGGCATCGTAGCTTACATAATTAATAATGATGAGCCCAATCCCTCCACAAAGTAGTACTAGCCCCCATTTTAGAGGGGTGGTTTTCAAAAATTCAATTCTTTGGAAAAGACTACTGATTTGATTCGGATCCAGATCAAGTTTTCCTGCCTTTACAATTCGACTTCTTAACCTAAATGAGGCAATGATGTAGGTGATAAGAGCTGATCCCCCAAATATGACAGCCATGACAAAAACCGGAGCAGTATGATTCATTATGTGTATCGTTTTGCCCCATGAGACACTACTCCAGGAAAAAGGTTACAGAATTTCTGAAATAGTTTTTTGTGGGTTAGAGCTTTTGCTCACTTGCGGGCTCATCTTCCCAAATCAGGGCACATATCTGCCAACTCCCTTGGTTTTTCACCAACTGAAACAACTTGGTTCCTTTTTGATAAAATGTCTTCTCTCCTTCTGTCCATGATTTCCGATAGAAAGCCTGGCGCTGAGCGATGTTTCCCAAAATTGTGCTTTGAGAAGCCGTTTCACTTTCCTGAAAGTTGCTGAATACTCCCTTGTTAAACAATTCCTGCCTTGTTTCAATAAAAGAATCCAATGTGTCCCTGTCAAGCCCCTTTTCTGTTTTCTTGTAGATATTTAGGTCTGAATTGCATACTTCCCTCAGGGAGTCCATGTTTGGCACCCTTCCATTCCTGTTGTCAAAAACAGAAAAGAACCTTAGGATTATACGCTCAATAGCCACTCTATCCTCCGTAAGCTCATACACTGAAAGCATGGTACCTGAGTACTCCATTGTCTTCTGAAACTGAAACCCCAATTTACCCAGCAAGCGAATGGACTTCACATTTTCAGGAACAGTTGTTGCACAAACATTCAATGTTTCGGTGTGAGTAAGTACCCAATTTCGCAGTGCCCGGCTGGCCTCCAGGGCGTAGCCTAGCCCACCAAAGGCAGGTAAAAATGCAAAGCCAATATCAGGAAAGTCAAGGTACTCTTTGCTAATGTAGGTTACCACACCAATGGGCTGGTGGTCTTTAATACTACGTACTACCCAATAGTCAACATTCTTGGCATCAAGTATTTTGTGTATGTACGCCCTTGCATCCTCTATAGAACCCACTTCCCTATCGCCAATAAACCTTAGCCATCCCTCAGAGTTCACCAACTCTAGGATAAAGTCATCGTCCACAATGGACAGAGGCCTTATTAAAAGTCGGTCGGTTTCAATAAAAGCTGACTGGTTCATAAATCTTCCACTAAAAACAATGTTACTGATTCATTCTTCCCCAGTACCATTTTGTGTTTGTAATCATTACCCGGTTCAATAAATAATGCCTGGTCTGACTCAAAGAACTTAAGAATGCCATTAAAATTGATACCACATCTGCCTTCCAGCACATAACCTATATGTCCTTTCCGACACCACTCCTGTTCTATGAACCCATCTGTAAACCGTAGCAATCGGAGCCTCTTCTTATTTTGAGTTATTTCCTTTTCCAAAAGCCCGGGAGCAATTGCCTTCCAGCTCATTTGGTTGAAGTCTACAAGTACTTTAGACTTATTCATTCTCTATTGCTCTAAGCCATTGGGTCTTCCTGATTTCAAAGAGTAAGGTATTGGCCTTTGGCCTGGGTAGGGCGTTGTTTTGAAAAGAGTGTACCTGATTAGCACCTATTTTTTCTACGGCCCTTTGTGAGCGTTTATTGCCAGCATCAACAAAAAATACAACGGTATCAAACAAACCAAAAGCGTACTCAAGCATTAGCATTTTAAGGCTACGGTTGTACCAACCGCCCCAATACGGGCGTGAAAGGAAGGTCCAGCCTATTTCAACAACTGATGGAAACTCAGGGAAGGTTTTGAAGCGGGAGCTTCCGATAAGCCTTAGGTCTGATTTATCAAACACCACCAGCGCTCCTTTAGAATGAAACGATTCATCAAAAAAGGCATCGAACTCATCTTTTTCATGCCTATTACAGGGATGCTGCTCCCAAATGAATGGGTCGCTTGCGGCCTCCCACAAGGCTTCATAGTCTATTAAACTTAAAGGCCTTAACAGCAAAAGTTCATTTTCTAAAGAGGTTGGAAGATGCATTTACTATCTATTTCAACGTTTTACAAACTGTGCTTTTCTATACTTCCCTTCCTCATCATTACCTGTTACATAATAGAGTCCCTTTGGCAAAGCAGTTACGTCCAGTCGAGCTGCAGCTCTTAATTGCCACACTTTTTGCCCTTGAGCATCGTAAATACAAACATTTGAGTATTCTTTTCCCAATTCCAGGTACCTATTGGTCGGGTTTGGATAACAAGCAATTAAGTTGGCTGATGCATTATGGGCTCCATAATTGGTACTGGTAGGGTCAAGGGTATCTGCAGGGTTTTGTTTCTCAAAATACACGGCAAAAGCATGTTTTGAAGTAAGTGAGGTGCTATCAAGGGCGGCCCCACAAACCCAAACACCTCCATGGGTATCGGTTGTAATAGAAGCCACTTTGGGATCTGTGTATCCTGGTAGATGTATGGGTAATTGATGAAGTTTGGCTCCTGATGTATCAAATATGTGCAACTGGGCATCCTTGTAAAAG
>Ga0213840_1000784_pt1 | contig 35089 bp, 30 predicted proteins | sample SWPATP22_FD_160132 | JGI IMG/M metagenome (GOLD analysis project Ga0213840, IMG submission 160132) | Coastal seawater microbial communities from Marineland, Florida, United States - SWPA TP2 #2 | ecosystem: Environmental > Aquatic > Marine > Coastal | place: USA: Florida | collected 2016-08-14 | reverse complement strand
ATCTCGACTTCGCGCCAACCGGTTTTGGCGTTGAGGGTCAGGAGGGCGCCTTTCTCGAAGATCTCGATCCATCCGCCGGACTCCGGCGTGTCGTCCTTGTGGACGTCGAGGCTGACGATTTCCGAGCGGCGCAGGCCTCCGGCATAGCCGAGCAGAAGGATCGCCCGATCCCGCAGCCCGCGCAAATCATAGGGCAGGGTGGCAACCATCGCGACGATATCCTCGGCCAGGATCGCTTTCTTCTGCACCGGCGGGCGGCCATGTTTGCGCTTGATCCCCGCCAGCACCGTGGCGACGTGCCGGTTCTTGCGGTCGAGGGTGAATCCCCGCTGCGCGTAGTTCCAAGCGAGACCCGACAGGCGCCGGTCTATGGTGCTGACCGAAAGGGTAGGGGAGCGGCCTGACCCGGACGCAAGATCCGCGAGGTAGAGGCCGATCATCTCCGGCGACGGAGGCAGAGGCTCCGTGCCTTTCATCCGGCACCAGCGCGCGAAGTGCGTCCAATCCTTCGCGTAGGCCTTCAGCGTGTTGTCAGACGCCGCCGCGCGCGCATAGTCGCGGGCCGTGCCGACCAGTCGATCGAGGGTTCCGGACCCGGCCACAAAGGAAGGTAGGCTTAAAGCCTCGCTGTCGGGGCGATCTCTCTCGTTGTCCTCGTTGGACAAAGACCCGTTTGGCCGATCTGAGCTCGATTGTCGGTCTGCCGGAATTTCTGAGACTGCGTTCCATTTGTCTTCAATAGCTTGCCTGTGTCGCATTTCTGAAACCGATTCAGGGTATGTGAGACTGGACGCCGGTTTGAGTCACTATTGGTGAGACTATCCAGCATCCATGCATTGAGTAACTTATGTCCGATAATTTTTCGACTGACAAGGATTGGGAAGAGGCTGGGTACCGCGCCCGGGTGCTCGCTGAGCTGCCGGCCCAGCTCACTCAAGGCAATGTCGACTGGGCCATGCGCCAGTTGAATGTGAGCCGATCGACGCTCTTTCGTCTGGTGAAGCAGTTCCGCGAGGACGGGCGGACCAGCGCACTTCTGCCGGACACTCGGGGGCCCAAACCTGGCATGCGGCCGCTGAACCCGGCGGTGGAAGAGATCGTGACCCATCATTTCAAGGCGTTCTATGCCACCCGCCGCAAACCGACCAAGACCCGATTCTGGCGCGAGGTTGCAGCCGACTGCAAGGCGAAAGGGCTGGCACCTCCTTCAATCAGACGCCTTGGCCGCTGGCTGGATCGGAAGGATCAGGCAAAACTCATGGCCAGGCGGGAGGGGAAGGACAAGGCTGAGCGCCGCTATCTGGCCACGCCTGGGATGCTGGTCGCCAGCGATCTGCTGGATATCGTCCAGATCGACCACACCAAGGCTGACGTGACAGTGGTAGATCCGGTGACGCGACGCCCACTCGGCCGGCCGACGCTGACGGTCGCGATCGACGTGAATACCCGCATGGTTCTCGGGTTTTACCTGTCGCTGGAGCCGCCATCGCTACTGGCCGTCGCACTGTGTTTGACCCATGTGGTTATGGACAAATCGCATTGGCTCACAGCGCGTGGAATCAGCACGGATTGGCCAACGCGGGGCATCCCGAACGCGATTTACGTGGACAATGGCGCGGAGTTCCATGCCCGGGCTTTTCAGCTTGCCTGTTCCGAATACCAGATCGACCTGCAGTACCGCCCGCCCGGTACGCCGCGCTATGGCGGGCATATCGAGCGGCTGATCGGCACCGTGATGGGCGCGGTTCACCTGCTGCCGGGGTCGCATTTTTCGAACATTTTCGATCGCGGCGACCTCGACGCTGAAGCCGAGGCGGTGATGACGCTCGATGAACTGGAAACCTGGCTCGCCTTGGAAATTACCGGCTCCTACCATGCGCGGGTCCATAGCGCGCTGGAAACCACACCTGCAGTGGTCTGGGCCACGCGGGTGGAAGAGGCCCAACTCCGCATGCCCGCCGATCTGAGGCAGTTCCTCGTCGATTTCCTGCCCTCGGAGCAACGTGTCCTGCAGCGTGACGGCCTGCATCTCTTCCACATCCGCTACTGGGCGGACGAGTTGCGCTGGCTGATGGGCCGGGAAAGCCGCAAGTTCACGCTTAAATACGACCCGCGTGATCTTTCGCGCATCTTCGTGCTGACAGAGGGCGGGATCATCGAAGCCCGACCGGCGGATCTGACACGGCCTGCGGTCACGCTCTGGGAGCACCGCGCGGCGCGGCGCGCCTTGCGCGAGGCCGGGCGCCGGTCGGTAGATGAGGAGCTTATTTTCAGGACGATCGAGGCGCAGCGCGACCTCGTCGACAGCGCCGAGCGGCAGACAAAGGCGATACGGCGCCATCAGGCTCGACGGTCGCATCTCGCCCCTCTGCCGATGATCGATGTGACACCGGATATCGCCGCGCCAGAAGCTCTGCCTGCGCCGGAAGGGGAGGGGAGCCCGTTCCTCAGTCATCCTGGCTTCAAGGTCGAGGAGTGGTACGAGGATGATTGAGTTCCCGCATCTCTATCCGGGGGCTGGCGAGATCGCCGCGCTCAGCTTCGAGGAGCGCATTCACCGGATTCGCGCCGACCGCTGGATCTCCTATCCCAGGGCCGAGGCTGCCTTGGAGAAGCTGGAAACGCTGATGTCCTTTCCCGAGCGCGCCCGCATGCCGAACCTGCTCATTGTCGGCGACAGCGGCATGGGCAAGACGATGATCATCGAGAAGTTCACCCGCGATCACGCATCGTGCTTCGACGAGACCAGCGGACGGCTGCATATGCCGGTCGTCGCCGTGCAGATGGTGTCTGGGCCTGATGAATCGCGCTTCTACCGCCGAATTCTGGCTGCAATTGGTGCCCCGGAACCTCCCCGCGCAACGCTTGCTGTCCTTGAAAGCCTGGCACTGCGCCTGCTCACCGAGTTGCGCCCTCATATGCTGGTGATCGACGAGATTCACAGTCTGCAGGCGGGGACGATCCGCGAACAGGCGCGTTTCCTGAACATGCTGCGCTTTCTGGGCAACGAGCTGCGCATCCCGCTGGTCTGTGTTGGTACAGCGCAGGCTCGCAACGCGTTGCGCACCGATGATCAGTTGGTGCGCCGGTTCGAGGCCTTCGCATTGCCGCCTTGGCGGGAAGGCGAGGATCTGAACGGGCTGATGAGCACGCTCACGCGCACCCTGCCGCTTCGGCGCCAAAGCCAGATCGACGAAAAGGCACTCACGCGGATGATTAAGGTGACCGGCGGCATTACCTCGGGCATCTTTTGGATCTTGTCACAATTGGCGATCGCCGCCATCGAAAGCGGCGAAGAACGTATCCTCTCGCGCGATATCCTGGGCGGCGACCGGTTACAGGCTGTCCTGGGAGAGCCGGTGTGACGGGGGGCGGGCGCCTGCCGGTCGTATACTCCCCAGAGACCGACGAGCGGCTGTCCTCCTGGATCGCGCGCATGGCCCCGTTCTACGCCATGACGGTTGCCGAGTTTGTCGCCGAGCTTGGGTTACAAGGGCAGGACGTGTTCGACCTGGAATGGCGGCTTTCAGAAGGGGAGGGGGCCCTGATTGCGGCCCGCACCGGTCTCGCGCTCAAGACCGTGCAAGCCATGACATTCCGGGAGTTCGGGCCACAGGTGCGTATGATGATCGCGCGGAAGAACCGGTCTCCGTGCCCGCATTGTCCCGAAAACCTGCATCGCAAAGCGGATGCGCTGCGGTGGCGATTTCGCTGCCCGGTGCATGGTGTGGAGTTTCGGGACGCCACCGGCGAGACCCTGTCCGACCGGTTCGGAAGCGATCACTTCAAGAAACTTGAAGGGCATGCCGAGGCCGGGGCCACTTACCTCGATGCCTGGGCGCGCGGTGCGGGGCAGCAAGACCTGGAAGCGCTCGAAGTGCTTCAGATTCTGACGGCGCGGCATCGCCGCGCCTCGCCTCCGAACGTCGACGAGCAGCCACGAATGACTCTGAGAGACCGGCGGGACTATCATGATTTTCTGACCACGCCGATCCTCCGGCAGGCGCTGACGGTCATTGTCCCCGAATACGATCAGGTGGCGCCAGTGCTTGCCAAGGCAGTGCGCCCCGGTTTCCACGCCCTGGCGCAGGGCTCGCTGTTGCAGTGTTTCGCGCTGACGGTCGGCGTCGGGCGGATCATTGAGGATCCGGTCCAATGGGTGATCTCAGTCATGCTTGTGAGCGATGCGGAGGGGCAGGGACGGGTCCGGCAGGCAGTTAGGTCATGGCCTCTCTCGTTAAGACGAAGCATCGCGGCCCGGTTCTGGCGCGCTGAGCGCGAGGAGACCGCACGCCAGTCTGCAGAAAAAGCCGCGAGACAGCGCCAGTCTCACAAATACCGCCCCATCCAGTCTCATAAATACCGGTACAGAATCTCATGAACCCCGACTCAGTTTTCAGGGAAGTGCTTGAATCTCATGAATTCCAGTTATTCGACATCGATTTCTCGGTGTTTTCTGACATGTCGCGGAGCATATTCTTCTACGTCCGATAAGGCAAACTTATTGGACATAAAACAAAACAGCAAGGCACGGCGGTTTATGTGCTATTTACTGGCCTAAAGCGCCGCTCTGATGTAGGCTTCAGACATGACTTTTGCCCGGCCGGATCACATCAGAGACCTCGACACGTTACCCCGGATGCCGTTCTGGGTCACCTCCGCACGCGCTGAAACCCTTGAAGATGTTGCGTTTTTGTCGGGGGCCGCCCTGAACCACCTGCATCTTGTGCTGGGACGTGACGAGGTGCCCCAAGCCTTGTTGCGGGATCGGCTCGCGCTGCGTGCGGCCGAGGCTTGCGTGGCGTTTTCGGGCCGCCCGGAGCGGGCAGGGGAGCTGCGCGATGCGGTGCACCTGCTGCGCCCAGGCGATCTTCCCGGACCGGCCGGTGAAACTTATCTTGCCTGGCAGCGCGCGGCGGAGCGGCCGGTGTCGATTGCGTCTCTGGGGCGGGCTTTGCCGACCGTCGAGCCGGGCCAGATCGCGACGTGGCTCGATGCGGGACAGGGGGCGGCGGTGGCCCGTGCCGCAATGGTGTTGGAGGCGGTACTGCGCGAGGAGCCGCGCGCAGACGTAGCAGGACTGATCCTCGCGGATGCGGCCCTCGCTCAGGCCCTCGGTTGGGGTCATCCGGTTCCGCTACTCGCCGCAGGCCTGAAACGCGCCGACCTGCGCAGGCGCGGGGACGACTTGCGGTTCGTCTGTCATCGGGCGCTCATCTCTTCCGCGATCGAGGCCGTGCGGCAGGCCGCCGACCTTGCGCGTCGGGCGGCGCATTTGAAAGCGGTCGCACCCAAACTCCGAGCGAAGGGGGCTGGCGACGCGGTCGAGATGTTCCTGACCCGCGATGCGGTCGCGCCTTCTGCCTTGCCTTTGCCAGATCGCGCGGCGCGGCGGCTTTGCGACAGACTGGTCGATCTCGGCGCGGTGCGCGAGCTGACCGGGCGCGAGACCTTTCGGCTCTACGGGGTGTAGCGATGAGCATGTCCAGCGAAAGTGGGAACCGGTTTCGCGGTTCGGACATGCGACCACCAAAGTCGGCGAAGGATCGCTCTGACCCCGAACTGGATCGCGAGCTGCCCGACCTGCCGCCCGAGCTGCGCTGGCGGGAATGGATGCGCCGGATCGAGGCGGTGCTCTTTGCCTCTGCCTCGCCGGTGCCGCGCGAAGACCTGGCGCGCGTGGTGGGGCAGGGGGCCTCGGTCGACCTGCTGATTGAAGACCTTGCCGCCGATCTTGAGGGGCGGGCGTTTGAGATCGCTCAGGTCGCTGGCGGCTGGATGTTCCGGACGCGACCCGCCTACGCGCCCGCGATCCGCGCCGCGGCGGATGTCGGGGGCCAACTGCTGGACCTGAGTGAATTCGACGTCGCGGTGCTGGCCGCCATCGCCTACCATCAGCCGATCACGCGCGACGGGCTGAAGGACATCTTCGGCAAGGAGATCAGCCGCGACCTGATCGGGCGGCTGCATGCGCAGGGCCTGATCGGGACGGGGCCAAGGTCGCCGAGGCGAGGGGCCCCCTATACCTTCGTCACCACCGAGCAGTTTCTTGTCGCTTTTGGGTTGGAGAGCCTGCGCGATCTTCCCGATCGGGAGCAGCTGGTGGATGCCGGGGTTATCGACGAAGCACCACAAGTCAATTTCGGGTAACGCCCTGCCGATCTCGTTGTGCGATAAAGCTCTGATATGACGTTCTTCTTTCGCCCTTAGCCTCATATATTGCCGGTCTACGTTGCCGATGCCTGACGCAATCTCGGTCGTTCTGTTAATCGTTTCATCTGCAGTGCAACGATTTTTGTGGGGACCCAGAAATACTTACAATTTCAATGTGATACTCGTTTCATGGTTTCGTGATGCGGCCTCATGCCTCCGCTCGTTGACAGAACGGTATAGCAATCACGGGAACTTAAAGAGCGGCCATTAGCACGACCAGAGCGACGACGGGGGGAGTGAAACGAGTCTTGCCGGGGTGGCAAGAACGAGATCGACCGCACTTCCGTTTCGACCCTAGCTCTTCTGAATGAATTGAGCTGTGCTTCTGTCGGAAAGCGCTAGTTACCTGAGTGGGACTGGAACGATTGTCATCTTCGTGCTACATATTCTGTAAATCTGTAGTGCGAAGGTTGCAAATGCCTACTCCACATACTCCTCCAGCGGCCGTGCGCCGCGCCCTGCGTAAGCTCGGCGCGGATATCCACGACGCAAGACGCCGCCGCAAGCTGCCCATGGCAGTCGTCGCGGAGCGTGCGTTCACATCCCGTTCGACCCTGCAAAGGGTCGAAGCCGGCGACACAAATGTCAGCATCGGCATCTATGCTGCTGTACTTCAGGCCCTCGGGCTGCTTGAAGGTCTTGGTCAAGTTGCCGACATAAGCAATGATAGTGTCGGGCAAGCACTGGCGAGTGCCGATCTGCCCAAGCGCGTTCATCTTAAGCGGTCAACGAGGTCGTCCCGCGATGGCTGACTTCGAGGTCCATATCGATCTTCACGGCCGCACGCGCCCGATCGGATTGGCGAGAAGCAACCGCGTTCGAGGCACAGAGACCATCCTTTTCGAGTATGACAGCGCCTGGCTTGAGGACGCTGAGCGCTTCTCACTTGAGCCTGCGCTCTCTCTTACGCGCGGCGCCTTCGCTCCTCCTGCCGGTCTGGCGACATTCGGATCCATCGGCGACTCCGCGCCAGATACTTGGGGCCGCCGCCTCATGCAGCGTGCCGAGCGTCGCTTAGCCGACCGCGAGGGCCGAGCGGTACGCACGCTTGCGGAAAGTGACTACCTGCTTGGGGTCGCAGATGAGACGCGCCTTGGCGCGCTAAGGTTTCGCTGGGTCGGCGAAGAGGCTTTCCAGGCGCCGATCAGGGCCGGTGTGCCAGCCTTGATCGAGCTTGGCCGTCTGCTCCAGATCACCGAGCGGATTCTCCGGGACGAGGAAACTGACGAAGATCTTCAACTGATCTTCGCGCCCGGTTCCTCCCTTGGTGGTGCGCGGCCGAAAGCCTCGGTTGTCGACCAACATGGCCATCTCTCCATCGCCAAGTTTCCCAAGGAGACAGATGACTACAGTATGGAAACCTGGGAGGAGATCGCGCTACGGCTGGCTGGCCAAGCCGGTATCGCCACCCCACAACACGAACTTGTCGAAGTAGCTGGTAAATCGGTAATGCTATCGCGACGCTTCGACCGCGATGGTGCGATCCGCATCCCGTTCCTGTCTGCCATGGCGATGATGGGTGCCAAGGACGGCGAACGTGGCAGCTATCCCGAGATTGTCGACGCACTGGCCCAGCATGGCGCACAGGGAAAGACGGACGCCCACGCACTTTATCGGCGTGTCGTGTTCAATGTTCTGATCTCCAACGTCGACGATCATTTGCGCAATCACGGCTTTCTGTGGCTCGGCAAGGCTGGATGGTCTCTCTCGCCCGCCTACGACCTCAATCCGGTGCCCACGGACCTGAAGGCGCGGGTACTGACGACGAACATCGACCTCGATGAGGGCACCTGCTCGCTCGATCTGCTTGAACGGACTGCGGAGTATTTCGCGCTCACGCTGGCGCAGGCCCGCGCGATCATCAAGGAGGTTGCGACAGTGACTGCGACATGGCGCGAGACCGCAAAGGCTGTCGGCGCACGATCGTCCGAAATTACACGCATGGCCAGCGCCTTCGAGCATGACGATCTCACGCGGGCGCTGGCGCTATGACCAGAACATTCTTGCATAGCTTCGATCCGCCAAGCGCGAGCCCGGTCTCCGGGGCAATCGTCGATCTGGAAGTTTCCGAGATCGAGGATGCCGGTATCCGAGAGGTGCTTCAGACACCGGGCGCGGCCTATGGCGCCTGGTCGATTCTCGATGCGCTCTTGGCCCCGACCGGCTCAGGCACACCGTTCGTTTTCAGGGAGCCGCTCGGTCAAGCACGAGAGGTCAAGGTCGCGCTCTCCGGCCTGTTCGGACGGTTCGTGGCGCGTGCCTACCTCGAGCGCTATTTCAACCTCTCGATCTTCGCCCATCTCGGCAGCCGCCCGATCGACCTCGATCGCCGACTTAAGGTCAAGATCACACGCCTCTCCCGTGGCGACCTGCCTGACTGGATCGCCTGCGCATCCGACCTGTCTTCGCTGACTGTCGCCGAAGCTAAGGGTTGCCACGATGTCGGCGGCCCCGCCAAAGCGCTGGACCGAGCATGGGCGCAAGCACGTCGGATCGACGTCACCGTCCGAGGCCACAAGGTCGGGGTGAAGCGTATCGCGATCGCCACGCGTTGGGGAATGGCAACGGCCGGTCCTGCCGATTCCCGCCTTTCGGTTCGCGACCCCATCGAGGAAGGCGAGTCTCACACCCAGGAGGAGAAGGACGCGCTCTTCATCGGCATGCTTCGCCTCCACATCGCCAATCTTATCAGGCCGCTCGGCCACGCTGAATTGGCGGGCGCGCTTCAGAGCTTAACGCGACAATCATTTCTACGAAGGGTCCAAGGTGAAACTCAGCGTGCTCGCTCGCTGCTTGACGCTTCTCCAGTGCGGGATGTTGAAAAGGCGAGTGTTGCCATGGACGGTCTGATCGGCGGGATCGTCACTCGCGCAGGACCCCTCACCGACACCAACATTGAGCCAACGGATCAAGAAGCACTCTCCCGCCTTAATCTCCGACCCGTGTTTGTCGGGGTCGAACACGAGCTCATTCGCGCCGCAATCGACGCCGAGCCGCAAGCCATTCGCAGCCGTCTCGTCGACAAGACGAGCCCGGACGAATTTGCACGACCGGATCGTGCTGGCGGCTGGATCATTCCACTCGGCCAAGAGCGGCGCATGAAAGGTGGCACCTGAAACAATGATCACGGAAGAAAACCATCATAGAAAACTGCCCGACAGATCTTGCGGGCGTGATCGGGGCGGAAAACATGAACGCGCACGAGACTGATCTCTCGAACGAAGCTGCAGCACTGGCCGATATCCTCAAGTGGTCGGTGGACTTGCCCGCCTGGCAACGCGATGCGCTGAGACGTCTGTGTGGTCAGTCCAAGCTGGAGGCCGCGGATATCACTGCGCTTGTCGCGGTCTGCAAAGGCTCCGACAAAGGCAGTCCGCTCGATGCCACGCACGTCCGGGACCCGGCAGCCAGCCACGCCGTCGTCAGCCTCGGCGCTCTCCACGGCCTTTCGCACGTCAATGCCCTTGCGCCTGGGGAACGGCTCACCTTCGGCAAATCCGGCCTTACCGTCATTTACGGCGATAATGGCGCCGGCAAGTCCGGCTACGCCCGGGTCCTCAAGCAGCTCTGTCGAGCGCGTTCACCGAAGGGCGATGCAATTCTTCCTAACATCTATGCGACCGGCTCGGGCACTCCCGCAGCCAGCGTTGACTTCTATATTGGCGCCCAGAAGCGAAGCGTGTCATGGACCCAGGGTAGTCCGCCGGACGCCATGCTTTCCGCGGTGAGCGTGTTCGACTCGCGGACCGCCAACGTACATGTCGAGAACACCAACGATCTCGCTTACACACCGCTGCCGCTCCGCATCCTCGCTGGGCTGGCCCAGGCCTGCCAGGACGTCAAAGCCAAACTGGGTGCCGAGATAAAGACGCTCCAGGAGCAGACCCCGGCCGTTCTTTCGAAACCCGAATGCAAGCTGGAGACTACTGTCGGCAAGCTGATCTCCGGTCTGTCGGGTAAGACCAAATCAGAAGCTATCGACGAGCTCGCCGGTCTGTCGACCGAGGAAGAAACCCGCCTTCAAACGCTCAACACCGACCTCGCCAGCGACCCGGCGCGCACCGTTCGCCAGCTTCAGGGTCAGGAAGCCAGGATCAAGTCAGCGATCGGGCAGCTCGAACGACTGATCGCCGCCGTGACGGACGAAAGCCGGGTAACGTTACGCGCAGCCCACACGCAACTTTCAACGGCGCGCTCTGCCGCTGCGGCCGCCTCCGCCAACCTGTTCGCCGATGAACCTCTTCCCGACATCGGCTCGGACGTCTGGAAGGCCCTGTGGGAGGCCGCCCGGGATTATTCGCGTGCCTCCGCCTATCCAGATAGCCCGTTCCCTGCAATCGAGATTGGTGCCCGTTGCGTCCTCTGTCAGCAGCCGCTCAGCGGGGAAGCCACGAAGCGGCTCAGCAGTTTCGAGGCTTTCGTGCAGGACGAGAGCAAGCGCCGCGAACAGGAAGCCTCAGACGCATACAACGAACAGCTCGATGACATCTCGGCGCAAGCCATTTCTATGAAGGATCTCATGGCGATTGTTGTGACGATCCGCGATGAAGTCGGCCAGGAGGAAGCTGCGAACGCCCTTCGTCGCGAGACTCTCCAATTGGCGTGGCGGCTCCGTGCCATCCTTAAAACCCACGACCTAGCGGTCCTGCCCGATCTTCCGCCCTCGGGTACCATCTCGCTCGACCCATTGCGCACAGCGCTCAACGGCATCGCCACGCGCATCGAAGGCTTGCAGTCGGAAGCCAGTTCTCCGCAGCGTGCAGCGCTGATTTCCGAGCGCGATGGCCTTGCCGATCGCAAATGGCTCGGCGTAGTGAAGACCGATGTGCTTGCCCAGATTGATCGCCTTGCGGCCATCGAAGCGATCGAGAAAGCTAGCAAGGACACCGCAACTAACAAGATCACTATCCAGAGCGCCCGTATCGCCCAGGCGCTAGTCACCAACCGTTTGCGCGGCAGGTTCGCGATCGAGGTGGACAAACTCGGCGTCGCCGGCCTCGCTATCGAACTCCAGCAGGCCAAGACAACGGCTGGCGTCCCTTTCTTCCAAGTCCGACTGATCAACAAGCCAAGCGAGCCGGTTGGCAAGGTCCTGAGCGAAGGTGAGCATCGCTGTGTCGCGCTTGCCGCCTTTCTCGCGGAGTTGTCGACCATTGATGCACAATCCGCGATCGTGTTCGACGATCCTGTCTCGTCGCTCGATCATTTGCATCGCGACCGGGTGGCGTCCCGGTTGGCCGAGGCTGGTCAGACACGCCAGGTCATCGTCTTCACCCACGACATGGCGTTCCTCCTTCTCCTCGATGAAGCCTGCCGAGCTACCAAAGATCGTGAGGCGACGCCCGTGTCGTACCGCCTCATTAGCCGCGGGACAGAGAACGCAGGCTATTGCCATCAGGATCCGCCGGCCAATGTCATGCCGATCGACAAAGTGATTGACGGAATGAAGACGCATCTTGGTAACGTGAAAATCCATCACGAACGCGGTGACCAGGCCAAATGGCTGCGCGAGGTTACGTCATTTCAGGACCAACTTCGGACAACCTGGGAGCGCGCCGTCGAGGAGGTTGTCGGACCTGTCATCCGTCGCCTATCGCGCAAGGTGGACACAACCGGCCTCATCAAGCTTACCGTCCTCACCGATGCAGATTGTACGTCTATGCGGGAAGCGTTCGGTCGTTGCTCGGCGCTCCTGCACAGTCAACCGGGTGAGATAAATCCACGGCTGCCCGCGCCATCGGTGATCAAGACGGAAATCGACGCATTAGAAAAGTGGATAACCGACATTCGGTCGCGGCAGGAGAAGGCCGCATGATTACAGATCATGTTGCGCAACCTCTAGTCGGGTGCGCTCTCATGGTGGAACAATGCGAACCAGTACATTTCCATGGCTACAATGCGACCTGCGGTGCCGTTCAAACGGCCGCGTTATTAAGCCCCCAAAGTGACAGCAAGCTAAACTTCCAAGTGGATTAACTTCGGCACTGTAGGCTGAATCAAACTCAGATGTAGAAACGGTACGAAGGGTTGGGCGTAGCATTGTCAGACAGCTCACACATAAGCTCGCCGACCCGTTTTGCGAAAAGCAAGGTGATGGGAAGTCTAGTGATACCATCACTTGAATTCCAATTCATCTTGGTAAGCGCTAAGATCTCTTGCGCCCGAGCACGAATATCTGTTTCCCCCATGCTCCCAATCTCAAGAGGAGCTGGGATATGCATGCCCGGAAATTCGTTCCACCATGGAATGTAGCCGCTAGTGAATAAATAGTCATGCTGATCAAGTGAACAAAGCGTCCCCCTCCAAGGTTCTTCTGTGCCCTTTCGGACAACACGAAAAGATGTATTACGCAGCCAAACTAAATCGCAGTTAGCTACGCGTTGATCCGCTATCTTGCGGAACCCGTTTTCTTCTTCAGGCTGATAGTGGCTTGTCTTGTGGACGACCACTCGATCTGGACTCACGCCCGCTCTTTTTTCGTACTCATTAAGTATCTGCTCCATCAAACCGCTGGCTTGATCTTCGTCGAGATACGGTTGCCTGTCCCGCTTCTGGTTGTGATCGATGTTTGCGCCTTTGATCGCGAATGGCTCAATGTCAGTTGAATATGCCTGCGCTACGCTGGCATAAACAAGATGCCCGCCGCGCTTCTTCATGTGGTGAAAAGAAACACCGACAAAGCAAACGTTCTTTGGCAGGTCTGCTGGCCTCCAAGGTATACCTTTAGCTTTGTAGTATATCGAAACTGCAGCATTCCAGGCTCGGGTCGCATGGCTGTGTCCCTGGTCATCGGGACGATCGATTGTCTCCCGCCTGATGATTTGCAAAGGAATCGCCTGATTGTCTGACATAATCCGTGCTTTGAGTGCGCGATAGAAAGTCCTGAAAAGAAGGTCGTCAGCCATAGTCTGGAGCGCACTCGCAGCCTCCAATTCTTCTGGCGTTGGCTGGAAGAGCGCGAGCTGATCGCTTTCTTCTTCTGCTCTCACCATCTCGAGCGCATGTCGTTCTTCGGGGCTAAGTCCTGGATTGGCCACGCGCAGGTCGCCGAGTTCCGGCTTTATGCAAAGGACAATGCAGTCCGGTGCCTCGTCTCCATAAAGACTGGCGATCGCATCGTCGAAAAGCTCGACTAGCTCGCCGAACTTCTGGCCACGATGAGCTTCATTCATAAGCAGCTGGTACTTCGACGAGTCGATAACACGCTTCTGGCGTTCATCGATATCAAACCGGGCATTGAGTGCACTCTTAAGACCCGGCCAGTCCCTATAGCGTTGAGAGTTCTTTTCTTTCGCCGGCATGAACTGCTCGAGTTTTGAGAACCACGCTGTCGCCGCGCTCACATCGTCAGCAAGTCCAACAAAGCCAAGGCGAATAACCTTTTCGCCACGATCGTCCGATGGTCCAGACAAGGGCAAAGCGCGCCGCGGATCTACATCGAGCTCTCCATTGGAGAACTCGAGCAGAGGTTCACGCAGGACGTCGATCTTCAGCTGAACTGTCATCAGTCAGTAATCCTTCTTCGGTCACATCGGCAGTAAAGAAACTTCCCTCCAGTATGAGGTCTTGTACGTGGACATCGCCGATACTTATGATTTGCTGACCTCTCGATAGGAAGCGTCCCCAAAACGCGAAATCGCTTTCGACATTAGTGTTCCTGTCGAACCTTATTCTGCGTGTTGCTCGTTTTGTTCTGAGGTAACCCGGCAGCGGAGATTGACCGTCTTTCTTGGTGAACATGTAAAACGGCTTAATCCTTACGCCCCAACCCTCGCCAAATCGGACGACTTCATAGCCGAAACCTTCGCACTCAAACCAAGGGAGACCGTCATCGCCGCGTCTCTTGACCACATCCCTTCTTATCCCCTTTCTCAACGGGCTGTCGTAGATGATTGTGCGGTTTCTTTGCCCTTTACTCTTGAAGTAAGCGCGCTTTGCTGGAAAACCCTTCTGGGTCTTTTCGATCATTAGGCCATCCTCCTCGAAGGAGCGCAAATAGCCTTCGAAGTGCTTGCGCATTAGCCATGCAATCTTCTTGTGCAGGATTGGATCGTCGTCTGCTGCGGAAAGGGGAATTTCTTCAAGTTCTCCCTCTATCGCATCACCAAAGATGGCGGAGGAAAGAGCGGGGTCTAGGAAAGTCCAAAGCAGATTCGATCTGCTTTCGAAGACAAATGGCCCGGCCTCCGTCAATGCTGCTATTGACTTGAGGTTTGCCCAACCCCCATGAACCCTTAGCTTTGTGATACACTGTGGGATTGCCGAGAAGACCAATGTGTTGAGGGTGTAAGTTCCAGTCGGCCTTCTGTCGATCGATACGGCTGCAGACCCTGCTGACGCACCTGGGCGAAAGAGCTTACCAACGAACCGCTCGGCACCTGGCGGAAACGCAAATAGTGACGATCCACCTGCATCAGTACAAAGACTGAGAGCATCGCTCAGTCCTGTTCCAGCGCGCTCCATCGCACTGATCCCGAAAAAGACATCGCACAGGGATCTGTTCCGCAAGTCGCTGAACTGGGGGACTGGATCAAAAGCGCCGTTCTCATCTGTTGCGAGGCGAACTCTGGACCTGGGCGACATGCTTGCAGGGTTCGTAAATGTTATGCTGTAGTTGTCCTCGACGTTGATTGTGGATGGCTCGCGAGCTTCATAGTCGCGGTGAACTATCATGTTTACGAGCAGCTCAATCAGTGCGCGTTCCGGATAAGCAAGACGAGATACATGCTTTTGTTTTCCTTTGACCTTGATCTCGGGGTTTACATCCTTGGTTTCCAACCAGTTCAACGCTTCGTTATACTGTCTGATAAGGTTGCCTTGAAAGACCGTTCGCTTTTTGTTCGAAATTGTAGCGGTCAAGACAGAATGTGGGAAGAACCGCTCAGGCTGTCTACCGAACAGCAGCACGCAGCCGTTGCTTGGCAGTTCGTTTCCCTCGGGATCTTTGCGTAGTAACCCAATTTCGCGCATCAATGGTTTCAATTCTGCCGATGACACGGGTCCGCGCTCGAGTTTCTCGCAATATCGCCTCAAAGTAGTCAGTGCCAGATCGGCATCTATGTCCGCCCACGTGGCTCCATTGCAAATAAGATCATCGAATTCCGTGTGTTCCTGAGATGTGACTGGTTGAGCAAAGCGTTGAATTCCAGCCAGCTCAAGGTTGAGGTCTCTCATAGCCTCGTCGAACCCGGAAATCTCCAGCTGCTGAAAGTTTCGACCCAGTCGTGCTTTGAGCGCTTCGACGTTGGGATGTAGGGCTTCGCTCCCTCTTGTGCACCAGTAGACACCCTGCCTGAACTTCTGGTTTGTGTCGCCAAGCAACGACTGCATGATCGAGTCTTCGGCACCGCGGTAGCCCATGACGACGAGGGGTGTTGCATCAAGCAACGGGCGAAGATGCTCTAAAAGAGCCGTGTCGAGCGTCTTGGTTTCTTCGATCAGATTACGGTCGGTATATTGTTCGGCCTTGCCGTGTAGCCACACAATCTGTGCTTTGGCAAAAAGGCTGAATTCATTGAAATCACTCTCCCCTCGGTTGACTTCGGCTACATGGCGGATGTGCGGGTGCTTCTGTGCCAATGCTCTGGGCAGACACAGATCGAAATTGGTAGTCATCACCGTGCCTGCCAAACCACGGAGCACCAGATCGGCAAGTGCGTGGTAGCCGATTCCAATGTCTCCTTTGATACTCGTAAGCTCCAGCAGGAGTCTCCTCCGGTAAGCTTCGGGCTGAAGCAGGTGTTCGATAATCAGGGGAAAGTTCTCGGCAAGATTTTCTTCACCTGGCAGAAACCAATCGTGGTTCCTGAGCCAGTTCACCCACTCGGATGGTTTTATTTGATCAACTGGAACCCGACCGCCGAGTTCACGTTCAGCGAATACCTGTTTGGCTAGCCTGCGAACGCTTTCGCCTGCCAAAGGGATGCCTGATGTGAAGGACGCGCCTGCGCCAAGCAGCAGTGTAGGCCGAGCATCGTTCTCTGGGCGAAAGAGTGACGAGAGAATCGTGATGGATGACTTGTGCGACATAGACCAACAATGACTCTATCTTGCGAACAAAACAAGAATTTACACTCGGTGTTGTGGTCGTTTCATCCCGGCGCACACTTTGTTGACAGGCTTAATGCCTTTGTTCGAGGCTGACTGATTACCACCGCAGAAGTCCCGTCTTGTCGATTGTTGGCCCCTCCTGCCCTTTGGTCAGGACCGCGCCCTACTCGGTCGGCTGCACGCAGCCGCCCTCCCCGAGCTGAAACGCCGCCTCTCCCTGCGACGTGCCGCTGGCGGTGCAGTCTCCTCCGGAGACAGCCCGGCCAGCCGTCGCATGGTCGTGACAACGCTTCATCTCGGCCATTCGGTAACGGTCGCTGGGGCGGGCGTGTGACATCAGTGATCACGTACCTCGCGTCTCGGCCGGTGTTGGTCCTCGCTTTGCCGGACATGATGTACGTCCCGGTCACCATGGGTCGCAAACGCTGTTCGACGACAGCCGGATTGCATTGGCCGCAGCTGGCAGAGGGCCGGTAATGGTCGTGATGCGCAAATCGCAGGCTATCGGGCTGCCGTAGAGGGTCCGTTCGAAATCTGGGTGTTCCCGACACGTTGTCGAAGTTTCGACGGTCTCCATGCTGTTCTTCCAGACTGACCACACATCGCGTTGCCACGGAAACCAGCCGTCGCGGCACGTAAGGCAGTGTCAGGGAAAGCTCTGACTCGTCTGGGTTTGGATCGGGGCGAGAGGACAGAGAAGACACCGCACCCCGCCGCATCTTTGTCGGCAGTTCACCCAACTTCCTTCGCGGCCACCGCACTTCTCCCGGTGTCTGAGTTGCATGACATGCTGGTCGCAGCTGTCGTCCCGTCCACAAAGGTTGTCGCCGATCTTTTTCCCCTGCCCCTGCGGGTCATTCCTCGCGAGGCAAAAAGACCGGCGCCTGCCCCTCTCCGCTGCGCTTCGCCTTCGGTGTGGCCGGGCCTTGGCCAGCTGCAAGGTGACCATCATTGCAACGCAAACAAGGAGAAGAGCAATGACCACGAACTGCATCAAATTCACCAGCGCCGACATCGAAACCGCCAAGGGCGTCGGCTCCATCTCGACCCTGACCTTCGACCTCGACATCACGGTCGAACCCGTCGCAAGCGCGAACCCGATGGCCCCCACGCACCGTGTCCTCGGACGCTCCCCGCGCGGCAAGCTTGTCGAGTGCGGCGGCATCTGGAAGAAGCAGAACAAGGAGACCGGCGCCGACTACTACACGCTGACCATCCGCGACCACGGCTTCAACGCCAACCTCGGCAAGGCCGCGAACCAGGACGATCTGTCCCTGCAGGCCGTGATCCCCTGGGGCCCAAAAGACGCCGCCTAAGCCAAAGGCCAGACCGCTCCGGCGGTCTGGCTTTTTCTCGTTCCGGGGGAATTTGCCCTCGACCGGTGCACTATCGGTGTCCGAAGAACGCGGCATATTTCGGAAGCGGACGCAGAGGCGGGTCGTCAGACCGGATAGGTCGCGGGCGCGGCTTCGATCTTTCAGTTCAGTGACAGCGTGGATCACGCGCGATGGAGGCGGAACCGAATGACCGCAGGGAGAACTGGGAGCCAACTGAGCGAGCCAAGCGCACCTCTTCCGTCGGTCGAACAACCCGCGCCTAGGTCGTCTTGGCGAAGCTACCAGGGGCGCCGAACTCACCCTGTGCCGCGAGGGTGGAAGTCGCAAATCAACGTCATGCATCCCGGGGCAACGTCTCACGCCAGAGTCACCGCCGCGCGCCTTTCCGTCGACCTGTTGGCCTTAGAGATCGCTAGCCCGGGGTCGAGCGGCCGGCAACGCCGGGGGCAGGTTTCTGGACGGCTGGCGCCTTGAGCGCTGCGGGGCATCGCTCACAACAAACCTGCCCCCAGCGTGCTCCATTTCATTCCGCCCCGTGCCGGGTGCAGCCCGCTCTCATGCCCCCGGTCTTTTCCACGATCCGTCCAACGACGATCAACGGAAAGGATCACACCATGACACTCGAACAATCCATCGACCTCGCCGAACTGCAAGCCGACATGGCTTTCGATGCCTACCTCGCCGCCTTTGATGAAGACGCCCATCCGGAGACACTCGACAGCCTCGAGACCGAGGCTCTGATCGCCCGCAGCCGCTACGACGATCTGCGCAGTCAGGGACTGGGTCACTGACCCAGACACCCCTGCGGGTCTTCGGATCCGCAGGGGTCTGACACTGATCCTTACCAACATTGTGACGCCCCAAACGGGCGTGACACGCGCCATCCCGCGCGGGCCGTTTTCGTGTTTCTGGCGCCCGATCCGTGACCGGCTCGGGCGCTCGGTTTGCCTGACATCGCGTGCTGCTCCAGCGCAAGTTTCAGCAGATTTATTCGACCAGATTGTCGCGCATCGATGAGGACGGCACCGCTCCATGTCGCGCTGCCCAGCGGTCTTGAGTGCACCTCATCGCAAGCAAAAAAACACATCATGCAAAACGTAATATTGCGCAATGTGATGTATTGAAGTATAAGCAAAAGAGAGAAGGAAGACGTTGGCAGGATATGGCCAATGTTTGCACATTTTGTCCGAGGGGTCTGTGATGGGCGTTTCCCGCAAAGCTGAATGCTCCGCCGCACGCGAACGCGATTGCGAGCAATCGCTGCCTCGCGCGCGTTTGCGCATGCATCTTTTCCCTGGAAGCGGGAGAACGTCCTAGTGCCGAGGCCAGCGAAAAACCTGAAGCTTGAGCAGCGCATCGAAGTGGCAAAGCGCTTCGCGGCGGGCGAGAGCGCCAAGGACCTGGCGGCGGCGTTCGGCATCTCCCCGCGCCACGTGAACCGGCTCGCGAAAGAGGAGGCGGGCGAGGGCATCGCGGTGCGCGATCCAAGCGAGACGGTGGCCTTCCGGGCGAGCCGATCCGAGCTGGACGCCTTCGATGCGGAGTGGCGCGAACGGGGCTTTGCCAACCGATCACAGGCGCTCAATGCGGTGCTGCGTGGACGGTGCGGGTTCCTTGATATACCCCGTGATCTGGTCTCGGAATTCTGCGCCGCATGGCGTCAGGCGAAGGATATGAGCGACGCCGGACTGGTGCTCGCCAAGGCGGTCCATCGCGGTCGGCTGGAGGTCTCGGAGGCAGACCGCGCGGTGCTGATCGAACTGCTCGATCTGGCGCAGTCGATGAGTCGTGAGATGGGCCAGATGAAGGATGCGGCGCAGGCGCTGCGTCATCAGGAATGGCCGCAAAAGGAAGAAGGGCAGGAGGCGGAGAACGAGATCCTGGAGGATGACCCGCGCGCGATCGAGCGCGGATTGAGGCTCGTCAGGAATGGCTGATCCGCTCGCCCTCTACACCTCGGTCATGGGGCGGCTCTGGGAGGATGAGCGCATCCGGGGCCAGGCCGCGGCGCGGATCGACGCGCGGTTGGCGGGGCGTCGGCAGGGGCGGAGTTTCGCGCGCGTTGGAACCATGTCGGCGCGCAACGCGCTGAAAGTAGCCTCGGGTCAGAGCCGAGCGGCGGTGTTCAAACGGATCCGGGCAGGGGGCTGCAAGACGCGTGCTTCGCTTGGGGCGCAGATCTCCTACATCAATGACAAGGCGGTCTACACCTATTCGACGATGACCAACGCGCTGACCGATGCGGCGGTGCTGTCTGAGGAACAGAAAGAGGACATCGTCGAGGACTGGGCCGGGACCTGGCGCGGCTCGACCAAGCTCGGGTTCACCTCGCACATGCTGCTGTCCTTCCCGACCGACGTGACGGTCGATCAGGTTCGCGACATCGCGATAGACTGGACCGAGCATTTCTTCGAGAGCGGCGAATACGGCGACCAATGGGACTATGTCCTCGCGGTTCATGACGACCGGGCGCACAAGCACGCGCATATCATCCTGAACAATCGCGGCGTCGAGAAGGGCACCTGGTTTTCGTGTTGGGCCGAGGGCGTGATGTCGCCGCAGCTCATGCGCGAGAAGCAGGCTGAAATTGCGGAACGCTATGGCGTGATGCTTGATGCCACCACGCGGCTCGAGCGCGGCATTTTCGAGAAGCCCGCCGGGATCGAGGAGATCTACCGCGCCAAGGAAGAGGCTCGCCTGCCGCGCGAGATCGTCATGACGGCCCAGGAAACTGCCATCGCGCAGGCGCAGGTGGTGGGCTTCGCCAAGGACTACAAGAACCTCGCGGATCTGCTGGACCGGATGGACCAGCGCCACATGGCGCGCGCCGTGCGCGGCATGGCGGACGGACTGGGCTCGGGCACGCCGTGGAACTTCACCGAAGGAGAGATAGACATGAAGGACATCAAGACCGTCGGTGATGCGATCGACTATTCCGAGCGCACGATCGAGGCGCTGAGGCTCAAGGCCGAGGAACTGGACCCGGCCGAGCGCGCCGCGTTCGAGGCCAAGGCCGCGCCGATCATCGCGGACCTCTCGCAGATGGTGCCGGACCCGGAGTTGCGCGTGCGCTTCGGCAAGCAGCTCGAAGAACCCTATCCGCCGGGGGCGGGCAGTGAGGTTCTGATCGCCGCGCTGCAGTCGGGCAATGACGAAGGGCTGCGTGACGTGCTCGAGCGGGCCGAGGAGGTCGGGATGGATAGCGAGGAACTGGTGGCGCGGATCAGTGCCGGCGGCACGCGGAACTACGGCATGGCACAGGACTGGGTCGAGCGGGACATGAACGCGGTGCTGGCCAAGGACGGTCTGAGCGTGGAGACCGCGAGTGACGACCAACTCGACGCCGCGCTCGAGAAGGTCGACGGCGTGATGGACGCGCTGATGGAACGCGCCAAGGAACTGGGTGTCGAGATTGGTCGGACCCTCGCGGACGAGGAAGAGGCGACGCTGCCGCTCATCGACGAGGACGACCGGACGCCCAATCCCTACCTGCAGGACCTCGCCCACATGTTGCGCGACGGCAAGCTCAGCGAGGAACAGGAAGAGACGGTCGAGCGGACCCTGCAATCCGAGCTCTTCAAGGAGTTGGGCGAAGAAGGCTTGGCCGAGCTTCGCCGCGGCAACTACGAGGTGCTGGACGCGGCGCTGCCGAGCAAGCTCGATCAGATCACCGTCACGCAGGAGTTCCTTGAGATGACGTTTGAGGAAACCGGCGATCAGGTCTTCACCGACCGCGCTGCCGGGTTGCAGCAGGATAAGGCGACCGAGGTGGCGCGATTGCGCGGCCAGCAGGAGGTGCAGGAGTTGGGGCGTGATCTCGGTCGGGACCGCGGTCTCGATGACGAGATGGAATTCTAAAGGGGAGATGACCACCATGACCAAGACACTTCCCCTCTGGGCAGCGCTCCTCTTCGGTGTGATCTGCGGCGCCGTCATCGGCACCATCGTTGCCGCCTTCTACCTGACCCTGGCCCTGAAAACGGGGTTTCAGAGTTTCGACATGTTGGCGCTCTGGAAGGCGAGCGCCAGCACCCGCGCGGTACATCCCGAAGCCTTCAAGGTGGGCTTCGGGGCCGTTGGCTTTGGCGCGATCGGTCTCGGCACCCTGGCGCTGGCTTGGACCTGGAAGAAAGAGCGGGACGATTACGGCTCGGCACACTGGCAGACCAAGGCGGAGCTGAAGAAGAACGACATGTTGCAGGCGCCGGGCAAGGGCTTTGTCTGCGGCAAACTCGGCGCGCCGACCTCGAAGGCTGAGTTCATCTCTTCGACCACGATCCCGCATGTGATGATGGTCGCCCCAACCCGCGCCGGTAAGGGCGTCGGCTTCGTGATCCCGAACCTCCTAAGCTTCGCGGGTTCGGTCGTGGTGCTCGACGTGAAGGGTGAGAACTTCGAGAAGACAGCGCGGTTGCGGGCGCTGAATGGCGACGAGGTCTATCGCTTCAGCCCGTTTGATTGGGCCAATGCCACGCATCGCTACAATCCTCTGGCCCGGATCGCCAAGGCCCCGAGCTTCGCGCAGCGCTTCACCGAGGTCTCGATCCTGGCCGACCTCTTCCTCGACAAGGACAACAAGCAACTCGACACCTTCTCCGAGGCCGGCAAGTCGATCTTCGTCGCGGCCTGTCTGCTGGCGATCCAGCGCGGAACGCCGAACCTTGGCGAGGTGAACAAGATCGTCGCCGGGGGCGAGTACAAGAACGCCCAGTACAAGACCTATGCCGATGAAGCCGAAGAAGACATCCTGCGCGAGCTCTGGACCAACGCGGCCTCTGCCTCGTCGCGGCTGCTGACCTCAAACATCCAGGCGCTGATGACCGCGGGCCTCAAGCAGTGGGACAACCCGGCAGTGCGCTCGGCCACGCAAGCCAGCGACTTCGATTTCTCGACTTTTCGGAATCAACCGCAGTCGCTCTATATCGCCGTCTCCGAAGATCACATCGCAACCCTCGCCCCACTCCTGCGCCTGATGTTCGCCGATCTCATCGCCTCGATCCGCCTGAATGAACCGGGCCCCGACGAACCCTGGCCGGTCATGATGATGATCGACGAATTCCAGCAGATGGGTGCAATGCCCTATCTCGAACGCGCTATCCATTCCTTGGCAAGCTATGGCGGCCGCGTCGCGATGATCGCGCAGTCTCTGGCTTCGCTCGACCGGATCTACGGGCCCGAGGGCCGCGAAAGCCTCGAGAACGGGGCAGGGCTCAAGCTCTACATCACCCCGCGCGACCAGCGCACGGTGAAGGAAGTCTCGGCCGCCGTCGGCAGCACCACCCGCGAGGCGGTGACCAAGATGTATGGCCGCAACAAAGGTATCCTCGGCGCGACCTCGACTTCGGCGCGGCTGGAAGAACGGCCGCTGCTTTCCGAGACCGAAGCGCGCCTGATGGACCCCGACGAGGTGATCATCCTCGCCTCGCCCCAGCACCCGATCAAGGCGAGCCGGATCAAGTATTACGACGATCCCTTCTTCAAGCAGATGCTGGCCCGCCAAGAAGGTAAGCCCTTTCCCTATCCGCCGAGCGTGCAGGGTGTTGGGCCTTGGGGCAGCGAAGGTGGCGATGAGGCCGGCGCAGACGAGCAGGCGAAACCGGCCGAACGCGCGCCAGTCCGGGATCGCTCGCAGCGCCGCGAAGCGCGCGCGATGAGCGTGAGGACGATGGAAGCCGGGCGCGGGCAACCAGAGCCGGAGATGCTCGAGCGGGAAGCGGACTTGCCGAAGGAATGGGAGGCGGCGCTCGACCGGCAGGAGGACTTCATTGAAGAGCTATTGGGAGGGTGAGCGCGGTCTTCGCGCGACTGTCCCTTGTTAATCTTCTGTGTTGTGCGCGGAGGATGACTGTTTGTAGCCTCTGCCAGTCAGACTGCCATCGTAAAGCATGCGTACTCTTGACGTCTCCACTGCTGCTGTTCGCCAGCGTTTTTCAGCAACCAGAAGGTCTCCCGTGCGGCCTTTGGCGTAAGGGTACAGAGCCGAAACCCAAATCAATCAGCGTTCAATCAAGCCGGTTGTGTTTTCAGATTGCTCCGCCAGCTTGCCGAGCAACACCTTGCTAGACTTGTGTTCATATGTGTTTGACAGGCAGTTCGTCCAGATTCTCAATGGGTTGCTTTGCAAGCGACGATACGCGATCTTATTCGAAATAATACAATCATAGATTTATGGGGGAGTTGTCGGCAGGCATGGGCTTACTTGACGATATAGCGGGCGAAACTGGGAGCGCGACTTCAACTGACCCAGTTTCTGCCGTTGGGGTTAGATATCGTGACGCCTTGCGGCTTCTCTTCATTCTAGCGGCCGGTTCCGATCCTGCTGACGATCCTGCTGAAGAATGCGTGAAAGTCTTCAGGGCCGAAAAACGGCTAATGGCTATGGATTTCTTGGTGCGCTATCCAGACTATCTGGCTGACGCGTTACTGGACGTGGTCGAAGCCGAGGGTGATCTCGACCTGCTTAAGAAGGTCGAAGGCATTTTTGATGCTGATGAACCTTCTGTCAGGCTAGTGCGCATGGTCAGGTGGAAGCGAGGAGCTTACGAGAACATCGCGGATGCACTTGCCTTGCTAAGCTACTACGGACTCGTCCGATCGATGCAGCTTAAAGGCGAAGATGGCAAGGTGCGTCGCTATGAATACCAGATATCATCGAAGGCAATGGCTTTCTTGGACCAGTGTGTAGCCGATCATCCGGACTTGGTGTGGTACCGGGACCGGATGACGCTAGTGATGCGGGTAGCTTCCGGTAAAAGCGGTTCGAAGCTTAAGGACTGGCAATACGAGCATCCCACCTATGGCAAGACACTTCATGGCGATCTCATCCCGAGCATTCGTGTGGAAGTCGAGAAGCGCCTACGCGCGATTTCGGAGAATCTGAAATGAGAAAGTCTGCGCCAATTCAATCCACCGAGAGTGGCTGGCTCCGCGCCATTGCGGAACGTTCAGGCACTGAGGAAAGCACAGCCAAGTCTGTGCTACAGAAATACAACATCCAGCCGCAGCCTACACCTCCTCGAGCGAAGTCATTGCGGTTCAAAAGCATAAGAGTTGCAGGTGCCCGTGCAGAGTCCGACTGTGACGGGCCGTTTGATAAGACTTGGGCCAACCTCGGCGCTGGATTGTTTGCGGTAATGTCGGACCGCAACCTCCGCGGCAAGTCTTCTATCCTAAATCTGCTATACGCTGTCATCAGGGGCGAGTTCCGGGGAAGGGTTAAGGCGGACGTCTGGAAATGGCTGGAAATCGTCGATGTGACTTATGAGATCGACGGCATTCTCCACCGTACTGAATTGCGGAAAGATGTCGGAGAGGAGGATCCGGCGAAAGCGAAAGCCCGCGTCAGCCGTTCGGGCAGCGACGGGAGCTGGGTGCCATTATACGACGGTGATGGCGGCGAAGGGCTGAAGTCGCAAACGGAACAGCTAATGATGGCTGAACTAACCTTCTCGCCGATATATGCACACAATTCCAAAACCGGTGGTCATGCTCATGGCTGGCCACTGATTTCATCGGCACTCTTCTTGTCGAGTTCGACGAACGCCAAGGCACTTTTCGGCGACGTCACGATCGATGGTATCCCGTTACGCCTACTGCAACTATTCATCGGTTTGCCGTGGGTCTCGACGTATAGCGCGGCCCTCACAGCGCAGAAGGAGGTCGAGGAATCCCGCGCCGCTCGTCCAGACCAGTCTGCGCTGTACAAGGGCCTTGCGAAAAGGTTGGAGACGGTCAACGCCAAGCTGGAGACAGCAAGGGAAAGCGTGAAGAAGGTTGACGATCGCTCAAGGAAACGGGTCGAGTTGAACGATTTGGACCAACAGATGGTCACTCTGCGCGAAGTTGCGGATTCCACGCGGGCTGCTTTCGAAGTGGCTGATGTCTCGCTGCAGAAGATTGCGGAGAGCTTCGAGAAAGCCCGTCAAAGGGTACAGCAACTGGAGGACGAGAAGTCAGCCGGCTATTCGTTCCGCAAGCTTAGCCCATCCTGCTGCCCAGCCTGCGAAGCCAAATACAAAGAGGTCGTGGCGGCGCCTGGGTCAACTGGCGATGGAAGCACCTGTCTGCTTTGCAAGAACGATATTCCCCAGGGCACAGAGGATTTTGAAGAAGATCACATTCAGCTTGCGAAAGATGAAGTCGACGCCCTCGACGCGTCATTGAAATTAGCTAGGGAGAAGCAAAAAGCCGCGGAAAAATCTGCAAACAACGCTGCAATCGAACTTCGAAAAGCAAAGGATCGGGTTTCCGCGTTGCAGGTCGACCTTGCTGCCAAGGTCCCTGATACAGAGCTGGAGATCGTCCAGCTGGAAGCCCAGGCAGCTCAACTTCGCGACCTCATGGGTGATGGAGCGACATCTACAAGCTCGGACGCCAATACCGATGCTGCGGATAAGGTTCTCAGGGCAGCCACTGACGTCACCAAAGAACTTATGGTTGATATGCAATCTGAGATTCTGAAGCAGATATCGCAATCGGTGATGCTCCTTTCCCGGAAGTTTGGCATGCCCAACGCCACTGAGATGCAACTGGACAACGGAGGTCGGCTCAAAGTCAAACAAGGTGGAGCTATCGAATGGTTTAGCAACTTGACCATGGGTGAACGGCTGCGCATCAAGATTGCCGTGGCGCTCGCTGCGGTCGAAGTCGCAAGGGAACGGGGTCACGGCCGCCACCCCGGTTTGATGGTGATCGACTCGCCGGCGTCCGAAGAGGTCGTGGACAAGGATTTCGAGGCGATGCTCGATAGCGTTGCAACCGCGGCCTCGGAGATAGGCGGTGTGCAGATAATCATCGGCACGACAGCGCGTCCTTCCGTTGAAGCCGTTGTGCCAATCGAGCATCGTCTCCATGCCAAAGGCGACGACTACGTTTTCTAAGCGGTGAGTCATGGAATATCTTATCGAGTTGTTACGCGCCGATGCTGACGGATCCAGTGATCCGGGCTCCGTTTCAGCGGAGCGATTGCTTTCTGCAGTACAAAAACTCGCGCCCGGTTCAGACCGAGCCGATGGCTTTTGCTGGCTGACCCGATGGATATCCGAGACCTCTGTCCAATCCGTATTGTTGGAAATGCTGGCGTGGACTGACGACGCTCCAGCACTGGCCGAGATGGTCGATTGTCTGGAGCGGATCGAGATACCAGCCGGGTTCGCCAAGCCAGCGTGGACAAGTCTTTGTTCCCATTTCGAAGATGAAAGCAATCATTCATGGGGGCGTTCCCATGCACTGAGAGGTGCGATGCTGCTCTCGCAAGAGAACGCGGTTCTCGTGCGTAGGCTACAGGCCAGCATCCTCGACGTTTCGACAGAGGACGATCCACAATTCCTGCGTCACGTCGCCAAGGTGGTTGGCGCTATTCTACGTCGATATCCGGATACAGACTTTATGTTGCTTCTCGAACAATTGGCGACGCTGGATACTGTCGCAGACGAAGCGTGCATGGAAATTGGGTTAGCTAAGCTTCGCGAAGGACTGGCCGCACCCACCGAGGAAGCCCTTTGGTCGGCGCTTGCGTCCGCAAAAAAATGGTTCGAGCGATCCCTCGAGAACAGCGAGCGTCGTCCGGATGCAAAACTCTATTTGCTTTGCACGACCTTCCTGCTGTCAGTACGGGAAGACGGGCTCCGAGCAGATTTGAAAGATCGTTTACCTGAATTGGAAATTGCTGCCATCGAGTATACTGCGTTTTCACAGGCGCGCCACGCGTCTCACTCATGGCTGGCTGTTTCCTCGAGGGAACGCTTTCATTGGTTGTCAATGGCAACAAAATTAGCTGCTCTGGCCCACTCCCTAGGCAAAGAAATTTGGTTGAACGTTGCAATTGTGATTGAGGATGAGCTTCTGTCAATTTTCTACCCTGGAAGCGAAGTTTTTGGTCTGCCATCTACGCCCGGCCTCGATGCGTCAATGCAGGATGCTACCATCCGTGGAATGCGCGAACGCAGGTACTACCTTCAAGCGCTGGAGGAGTGGCTACAGGTCAACATTGACCATGGAAAAGCCGGGGCTGTAGCGGAGCTGCGCGAAACGCTCAAGCGGTCGATGGAGGACTCGCTTAATCGCCGCCCTTTCGACGCCACGACCACTAGCCGGCTGGTTGAGGTACTAGAAGATGCCGGCTTCAGCGAAGCCGCGGCCAAAATGGGTGTTTCGGAACTCCGCATGCATGGGGACGCCAATGTTATGGTTGCTCAGCTTTGGCAACAGGTAATCGAACAGTTTGCAACTCAGCCAGACTATTCACGTTTCCCCGACGCGCGGATGCTCGTGGAGTCTCTTGTCGGCCTATTACTGAAGTTTTTGGCTGCCCGGTCAAACGTCGGTGTTAGCACCGATCCTGTCGCCTCCTATTTGTTCCGGCGAAGTGGAAAGCTACCGGTAGAACATGATCTGCAGCTGGATTTTCTGAAATTCTTGCAGACCGGGGGAGCGCCAACCTTCCAAGCAGAGGCGCGTGATCGTGGTGGTGGGAGAGCCGACATCGACGTCCAGTTTCGCGGTGTAAGTTCGATTATCGAGGTTAAGAAGGATGACAACGTACCGGACAACGCTACCTTGGCCAAGCGCTACGCCGGACAAGCGACAGGATATCTCACTACAGGCGTCCGCTTTGGATTTCTGTTGGTCCTCGATCTGACAGATAGGAACGGACACCAGCAACACATTTCGGAGCGGATAACCATAGAGCGTAAAACGCCCGTTGGATCTGATACCGAATACCTTATCGTCGTAGCCCGAGTTCAAGCCCTCCGGAAGACGCCGCACGACCTCAAGTAATACGGCATCATGAAAGTTGCTCCAGGTTACTCCATCAAACCGATTTTTGGGTCTGTGGCGTCGCAGATTTCGATCTTCCTTTCAACCGCCTACCAATATCTGAATTGAAAATGAGGACAATGGCGCAATGTCTGAGCAAACCTTTAGTCCGTGGTTGGCACCGGCGTTGGTTGATCCAGTCAAAAAGACGCTGAAGTCACTTCCGGGATGCGGTAATCTGCGGATCTACCGTTCCACCCTTATCGACAACAAACAGTGGCAGAAGCTCGCCGGACGCGTGGCACCGCCGCCGACTGTGCCCTAGTAGCGTAAGTTCTTTCCCTTAAATGCCTTATTATCACGCGTCCGATTGTCGAGAAAGTAATTCTACGTTGCTTTTTCGGCCGACACCAAAAGACAGCTTGCCTCGGCCCAATAGCGGCTATTGACGAATACAAAGCGAACAGCAGCGCTCGCGCGCTGCTGCCATTCGTAGCCTAAGCACGTTATTTTGCTCGACGCCTGCTGTGTCGGAACGTCTCACGACCCCGGCAGATAGAACTCCGTAATCCCCCGCTTCCCCTCGGCTCGCCCGAGCTGAACGATCACATCGATGGACTTGCGGATGTATTGCCGGACCTCGGCGAATGTCAGCGGCGTCCCTGCCTGCAGCACCATGATCGCCAGTCGATCGATGGCGAGTTCGGCGGTTTCGGCGTGGATGGTGGAGACCGATCCGCCATGGCCTGTGTTAATGGCCTCGAGATAGGTCAGGGCCTCGGCCCCGCGCAGCTCGCCGACGATGATCCGGTCGGGTCGCATACGGAGGGAGGCCTGAAGGAGGGCATTGGCGCTGCGTTGCAAGCCGGAACCACGGTCGGCCAGGAGGGCGACGGTGTTCGGCTGGCCGGGGAAGAGCTCGAAGGCATCCTCGATGGTGATCAGCCGCTCGTGTTCACTGACATGGGTCAGGAGATGGCGGGCGAAAGTGGTCTTGCCGGTCGAGGTGCCGCCACTGATCAGGACGTTGAGCCGCGCCTCGACCAGGGTTTGCAGCGCGGCCTCGAGGTTCACTTCGGCGAGTGTGGCGATGTTCTTCATCTTCTCGGCGCGGAGCGCATCGAGCGAGACGGCCTTGCCGAAGAGATAGGTGGGTGCGTAATCCCTGACGCTGCCGGAGGCGAAGAGACGGATCGTGATCGAGGCACCGCGATCGATGGCGGGCGGTACGGCAACCTGAACTCGGAGCGGGCGGCCTGCATATTCCACCTTGCCAGAGACAAGGGGGTTCTTTTCAGAGACGCGGGCCTTGGCGTCGCCGACGATGGTGTGGGCCATGTTGAGGGCGGTGGTGCGATCCACGGTTTGGCCTTCGTGGCGCATGGTAGCGTCGCCCGCGACCTCGATCCACACCTTGCCGTCCGGATTGATCGCGATCTCGACCACGTCATCGCGTCTCAGCAGGTCGCGGAACGGGTCGAGATAACGCTCGAGATAAGAGGTTGGTGATGCTGCCTCAGTCAATAAATCACCACATCCCGGTCGACGAGCACGGTGACCGAGGCCCCCTGATCGACATAGATCGTGGGTGCGATCGAGACCTGGTCGGCAATGACCGATCCGACGGCATCCTGAAGATCGCTGCCGACATCGCCCAGAACGATGCTGGTCGTTTCGTTGTTGGCACTCTCCGCCGCCACGGCAGGCGCCGCCCCGATCACGGAAATCAGCGCCGCCCCGCCGAAACGTTCGGCGAACTTGGTGTCGACGAGACCGGTCAGGCCTGAGCGACCGAGCTGGTCCCCGCCCACGGCGGCGATTTCCATCGAGGTGCCGTCCGGGGTCAGGACGCGGGTCCAGAGGATCAGGATGCGCTTCTGATGCATCTCGATCCCGGAGCGGTATTGGCCAAAAAGGCGGGAGCCGCGGGGGATCAGGATCCGATCCCCGGAAAACGCCGGAACCGGCTCGGAGACGACCGCGACCACGGAGCCCGGCAGATCGCTGTTGATGGCGGTCTGGAGCGCGGCCTGGATGACCGAGCCTTGGGTCAGCGTGCGCTCAGGATGGGTGAGGCGGGCGGCCTCCTGCACCTCGAGCGGTCGCGCGCTTTGCAGGAACTGCTCATTTCCTGACAGGACCGGACCCCCGGTGCCAGGGGCCGCCGGATCAGCGACTGCCGCGCCACTTTGGCCACCCCGCGGACCATCGGCATAGACAACGGCGGGGGATTTGATCTGCGCGGTCAGAAGCTCCTCGGCGACCCGCTCGGCCTCGCGCTGGCGCTGTTCCTCTTCCTGCCGGCGGCGTTCTTCGAGCAGGCGCTGATCGGCGATCAGCCCTTCGCGGTCGAGCTCGGCCTCGAGCCCCTCGCGCTGCGCACGTTCGGCGTCGAGCATGGCCTGCAGCCCCTCGATACGGGTTTCGGTCTGGCGCTGCAGGTTGGCCAGCTCGGTTTCCTTTGCGGCGAGTGTGGCTTCAAGCGCGGCCTTTTGTTCGTCGAAGGCTTCGCGCAGGTCGGCGACGGCGGATTGGATTTCCGAGTTGCGGGCGGCCTGGCTGACGGCGAGGGCCTCGCGAAGCTTGGCGATCTCGGCCAGCACCTCGGCGCTTGGTTCCGGGGAAGGGGCTGCGGGCACGTCCAGCGCCTCCTCGACAGCGATCAGCGCGTCATTCACCCGCTGCTCTGTCTCGTCAGGAGGAAACTCCAGCCGCCCGCCGGTGCCGGGCCGGCGGTCCTGGAAGGTCTCGACATCGGAGGTCTCAAGAGCGCTGTCCCCCTCTTGCAGACTGGTCGCCAGGAAATACGCGACCCCGGCCCCGCCGAGGGCAAGGGCAGCGGCGAGCGCGCCGACCCCGAGGCTGTTGCCGCGGCGTTTGGATTTGCCGCGCTGGCTGAACTGATCGAGGCGGTCCTGCAGGTCGGGAGGGGTTTGATCGGCCATGGTCAGTTGCTCACGTAAATCGCGCTCTCGTCGCGCCAGGCACAGATCGCCTCGTCGCCGATGCGCAGCGTCCAGTAGGTGTTCACCCCGAGCACCCGGACCGTGTTGCCCTGCTGGGTCCAGTTCACGGTGCGCTCACGGCCCTGGTCATCGGCCTTGAAGAGGGCGGGCTGACGGGCGTTTTCCGGGAAGACGAAGTAGGTATAACGACCGTCGTCGTAGATATGGCTGGGTCGAAAATCCCCTTCACCCGAGACCCGGTAGTTGTAGTTGCGCGGGGCCTCATAGCCCTTGGGCTGGGTGGCACCCGCCGCGCGGCGTTCTTCGTCGGGGTAGCGGAAGCGGACCTCGAAGAACATGCCGGTGCGGTTCGGGATCGAGCCCTCGCGCAGATGGAAGGAATAGGTGCGCCGGTTGGTGATCACCGTCATGTTGGTCGAGGCATTGGCCACGTGCGGTTTGATTGTGAGCACATTGCCAAGCTCGGGGATCGGATCGACCTGGAAGCTTTCGGTGTCGCCGACAATCACCGCCTCGAACCGCTCCCCGGCCCCGAAATGGATCGTCGTCGAATGCCGCAAGTCGGTTTCGATCCGGTAGACCTGGTTTTCATCATAGACGGCGGTGCGGATGCGGATGTCGAGCGGGCCACCTTGCGGGGTGGCTTCGGCGGATGCGGCAACAGGAAGGGCAAGCGCCAGAAGGAGCGCGGGCAGGGATTTCATCTTGGTCAGTTCTCCAGGGTCTCGGCGTCGACGCGGTAGGAGGTCACCACGAAGCCCAAGGGGTTGGCCCAGACGTCCTGAAGGCGCTGGCGGGTTTCAGGTTGGAAGTCATAACCAACGGTAGCGACATAGGATCGGGTGACGGTGCGGGTGTCGCGGGGACGGCGCAGCGTGCGGGTGAAGCGGACCTGGGCCACGCCGCGCTCGATCTGATTGACCGATTTGATCACCACCTCGATCTTGGCTTCGCGGCCATAGACGGTGATCGGGTAATCCTCGTTGGTCGAAGACCAGAGATCGCGCAGCGTGCGGGCGGCATCGCCATCCGAACGATCGAGCACCGAGTTGATGCGTTGCTCTCCATCGGTCAGGTCATAGGTCTCTCGATCATCGACATAGGCCACGAGATTGGCCTGGATGATGGCATCGCTCTCGGAAAGGGTCAGCGCCTGTACGGCGGCAACCCGGTCCATCTCGCCGGTTTCCTTGTCGACCACGACCACGAAGGTCTCGGTCGATTTGAGCGGAAAGAGGCTCGCGCCCGCGACCATGCCGGCGACGCCAACCAGGACGCCTGCAGCTGCGACGAACCAGGCGAAACGCTCGCGCCGCCGAGGCCCGTAGATGAAATCCGCCTCAAACGCGTCGCGGTCAGGCGCGGAGGAACTGGCTACAGTCTTCTTCAAAGTCGTCGTCTTTCAAATCAGGGTTTGCGGAAAGCCTTGGCGGCGGAGAGGAGCGCGCCGGGGCTTTGCCGGATCAACTCGCCGGTTTTCACCACGCCCGCATTGGCCATCTGGTTCAGCTCGTGCGGAGACTTGCCGGTGACGAGGCGCGAGGCGGCACCCGTGCCGTATTCCCGCGTGTTCACGAAGCCCTGACGCGCGAGGCCGGTCAGGCCCACGGCATTGGAGGCAATGCCAACGACGCCGGTCAGGTTGGAGGCGATGTAGGGGACCGAGGCCATGATCCCGGCGCTGAGGATCAGGATCACGAGGAAGGGCAGGATGAGGCTGACGGTCTCGACATCGCCCGGATCGGCGGAGGCGTCCCCTATGGCCTCGGCGATGGCGACGATGATGCCCGCCGCGCCTGCGGCGGCGACCGGCATGAGCGCATAGCCGATGGTGGCGCGGGTCCAGGCCTCGAAAAGGGATTGGGTCGGCTTGAAGAGCGAGGTCACGATCATGAAGGGGGCGATGACGATCATCAGCGCGAAGACGATGCGGGCGAAGGCGATGATCCCGGCGGTGACGGCGGCGAAGACCGCCGAGAGGACAAAGAAGATCGCGCCCAGGACCGCGCCAAAGACCCAGCCTGCGCGGTCGCCGATCGTGTCGCCATAGGCGGTGATGCGGGCGACCATGTTGTCGAGGCTTTCATAGACCCCGGCCTCGTCGCCCGAGCCGGTGAGCGCGAGGATCGAGGCGCCGACGGAGTCGGGCACCTGCGTGACGATGTCATAGATGACGCTGAAATTATCCCAACTCTGCGCGAAGATCCCCACAAGTGCGACCTTCATGCCGAAGGCAAACCCGGTGCCAAAGGGCAGGGGGCGGAGTTGCATGACCGCGTTGATCCCGAGGAGCACGACGAGGAGCGCGGCCCCGGCGGAGATCACGTCGCCGACAACGCCTGCCGAAGAGACAAAGCCGTCCTGTGCCACGGTATCCACCGCGGCGTCGACCTGGCTCAGGATGTCGCGAATAACGCCCATCTACTCTACGCAGGCCTCCACAACTTGCGCCTCGAGCGCGTCCGCCTTGGCGTAGAGCTCGAGCACCTTGAAGGGCAGACGCGGGTTGTCCGAGGTCTGGAACCGGGGCAGCGCGCCCAAGGCCTGATCCCAGGTGAACTGATCCAGCAGACAGGTGCAGGTTTCCGAGGCGAGCGCCTCTTCGGCGATCAGGATGCGCAGGATCGCGCGGTAGCCGTTGCGCAGATAGGCGGTCTCGGCCAGATCGGCGGGGGGTTTCGGAGCACGACATTCGTCGGCTTCGTCCCGCGCGATGGCCATCGAATTGAAGGGCGTGTCGCCGGAAGGGTTCGTGCTCGGGGTTTGGGCCAACGCAACACTGGGCAGGGCACTCACGACAAGTGCGGCGAGACCAAGCGTCCGAATTGGTGCCAAGCTGTGGGTCATGGTTTGCCTCATGGATCCACCGCCATCGACCGGAACTTGCGCTCATCCGCGAGGGTCGCTGCATCGACGACGCCAAGCTGGCCGGCGCTGACGCCTTGCGCCGCTTCAAGCCGCCAGATCTGGGTCAGGATGATGCCAAGTTCAGCGGTGACGCGGGTGTTGAGATCGACGGCGGCTTTCAGCCCGTCCTGATCGTCGATCAGCCCGACCATGGTTTCGAGCCGTTCAAGGCTCTGGCCTGCCTCTTCGTGGCTTTCCTGCGCCGCGACGGACAGCATGGCGCTGGCTCCGGCGGAGGCGGCTATGCGGTTGTCGGCGGGCTGATCCGATCCCGAGAGCGTGCTCAGGCGCTCCGAGGTGAAGCCGCTGCCCGACAGCACGCGCTCGACGGAGGCCGAGAGTTCCGCACCGGGATTGAAGCCGCTGAGGAAATCGCCGCTGGCCAAGGACTGCGCGGTGTTGAGAGGAGCCACGAGCTTGCCGCGCAGCGCGCGGAATTCCTCGACTGTTGCGAAGAGCTCGCCCAACCCGCTGCCCTCGATCAGCGAGGTCAGTTGCGCCTCAAGGTTTGTGAGCTGCGACAGCTGGGTTTCCAGTTCCAGCCGCATGGTGGCGAGTTGCTGCATCTGGACATTTAGATCCTCAGCCATGTGTTCGAGCTGGGCGACGAGTTGGCCAAGCTGCGAGCCATCGAAGGTCGGCACGCCCTGAGCCGTGGCGGGCCCGCTGAGCCCGAGCGCGGTGACCGCGGCGGCGGTCAGGAGAAGGTGTCTCATTCGGGAACTCCCATCTGCATGAAGTCGCGTTCGGCCAGACGGTCGGCGACGAGGTGCTGCGCATAGGCCGCCTCGCGCTGCTGGTTGGCGGCCATCAGCCGGACGCGAAGGTTGAGGATGCGGCCGATCTCGGCCTTGGCGC
>Ga0213840_1000776_pt1 | contig 35277 bp, 36 predicted proteins | sample SWPATP22_FD_160132 | JGI IMG/M metagenome (GOLD analysis project Ga0213840, IMG submission 160132) | Coastal seawater microbial communities from Marineland, Florida, United States - SWPA TP2 #2 | ecosystem: Environmental > Aquatic > Marine > Coastal | place: USA: Florida | collected 2016-08-14 | reverse complement strand
TCTGCCCAGTTATTGGTACCATTGTTCATGATCCTTCTAAAGGGACCATTGATCGTACAGTTGATAAACTTGGTGGTACTTGTGCTGACTACTTCAGCTAAAGGATCTGTGCCTGTAGAATGAGTCCAGGTCACTGGAATGGTATTATCTATCCAGGCGGTATCTGCATTGATCTGAAGCACTCTGGCTTGTAAATATTTCTCCACATCAGTAGAGTCCATATCATCCGGCCCCGTTAATTCAATGATGTAGTCCACCCCTAGTTGGGAAGCACTCCAGGAGCCAGAAGTTTTGGTAATGAAGTTGTGGCCTTTTCCCCAGTCTACCGAATAAGTAGGTCGATCTCCATTGACATCCCCAATGGATTTGATGTAGGATAGATTGCCATCTTCATAGGAATCCGTTAACCAGGCATTGCCAGTATCAGCAATATCAATGCTTTGATCTACTTGTAAAACGGTATTGGATATGCGGGAAGTGATCAAAAAGGCGGTATCTCCCAGCGTTCCTCCGGATAGATGAATGTATTTGTCTACCCAATCCTTAGAGGCATCCAAAATAGCTGCACCTAAAGTAATTTGATTGGAAGCAGCCGAGGTGCTATAAGTTGGGGTATAGGTGTCATATCCTTGCCCCACCAAAAACGCATCTACATTTTCCTGTTCAAAATCAACACCCGGTCCTCTTTGAATCCAGTAGGCATCATCCTGATCGGATTTATTGACCTCCACTTCATAGATGGTTATTCTACCTTTTCCTTCACTAAAGAATCGAATACCTTCATTGATGGAATGATAGTAGTCTACCCCTGAATTAGGAGCCTTGTACGGCGTCAATTCAATGTTGACAGAAGGCATTTTGACTTGCCCTCCATTTTTCACATAGTTCTCAATATTGGAGAAAATGGAAGTGTACATGATATCATTCCGCTTCCGATTGGCTTCGGTTTGACTGCCCAAATACCAACGATACATGCCAGCGGCATCAAACACTTTTTGATCAAAACTGGAATGTCGAAAGGATACCCGAGCATAGTTTGAATCCGAATCGTTGACGTCAATCCAGGGAGCAGAATAAACCACTTCTCCATCAAATACCATTTCGTAACTGGTGGATGTAGCATCCAAATTGATGTACCCCCCATCAAAATAGTGGTTGACATATTGATCAATGATGACCACCCCACTTCCTTGCACCAGGTACTCTCCATTGGGATAGTACAGATCAATTTCATTGGAGCTACTACTGATACTACTGGCTGTAGTCAGGATAGGCTGAAGGTTAAAGCTAGAACTATTGGCCCCAAGGTGTTTAATGTTGTACCGACCTTGCTCCTTTTGAAGCTCCAAATAATCCCCATTCACATTCTGTTTGAGAAAGTAGGTGTTCAAAGCAGCTGCCCCAATATCATTTGTGGGTTTGACCTGATAAAATCCTCCGGTTTCCTGTACTTGAACCAATGTGTTTCTAGGAAAGAGAACCGTCCTAAGTAGTGAAGTATCTGAAACCTGATATCGGTATTTAGACACACTTGATACACTACTCCCATTCACAGAAAATCGAAAGCTCGTATCCGTCTCAATTGCGGTGATATAGGGACTCTGCCACTCTAGTTCTCCAGTAGTCCCATTCAACTGCTGAAACTGTCCATCAATACCAGTGGTCAAAGGAAAGGCATAGGGCGTGAATTCCACCCGGCCAGTCAGAGAATTGAGTTGTAGCAAACCACCTAATTTAGCGGCTGCATTAACCAATTCTGGTGTGATGATTTTGAATGAATCTGAGGCTGAAAAACTCAAGTATTTCCAATTGGTGACATCCAGCCCATATTGATTCATACCAGAAAGACTGGTATTCTCTTCAGCGACACCTCCCAGCTTCAACGTATCTCCATCATTGGTTAGCCCAGACCGGGCAGGCGTGCTAGTGGATACGGTGCTACTTGAATTACCGCCACAACAACCACAATGACCTTGAGAAAAAGTCCCTCCCCCACTCACATCTACCTTTTGCCCTGAAGCATTCAAATAGGTAAGTGGCGTGACGGTAGAAGACCGAGTAGATACCAAAAAGTAACGGGTTACACTTGAATCAACCGATCCAGTACTCCAGCAAAGTTCTTGAGGGATGATACCGTAACGCTGAGCGCGTAGCGATATCACAAGCAAGAAAAAAAGCGATAGGGTAAGTAATCTCTTCATTATCCGCCGCAATTAAATGTTCGAGTTTCAGATTCAGTGCCAAAGCTGTTAGTCACCGTAAGGCGAACCGTATTCTCTCCAGAGCCAGTAGTAGAGCTAAAGGAAGCTGAGGCGCGCCGGGGGGATTCAGCTGGGAAGTAGCTGAAGGAAACAGGACTATCATTCAGTTCAATAGTAATGTGTGCTTCATCCACAGTGCTTTCCAGGTAGATCGTTGCCGAAGAATTACACTGGCTAGGATTAAAAGGATTGAAAGTAGGTTGAGAGGTCACAAAGCTGATAATTTGACTACTATCTGGCTCCGTTGTAGTAGGATTGCAGCATTCGCAGATGCCATACAATAATTTCCCACCGGAAGGCACAACTGTGTCTCCTACGGAATTAATGAAGCTAATCAAACGGGTAGCCCCTTTTGAAGTGATTTGGGTAAGGCGGATCAGGTTGCTGTCCACTCCGCCGGTCTTCCAGCAGATAAAATCTGGTTGGATCTCTGACTTTTGGCAAGAGCTGAGGAAAGGTATAAGTGTAAAAAGTAGGATGATAAAGCGCATTATTCTTCAGTTATGATTCGGATCCGGGATCCTTCGTTATTTATGATAGTTACTATAGGGGTGAATTTGAAGACATTGTTAACCGGATCCAGTATGGCTTCGATAGGAACTGATTCAGAACCAGGTTGCACGATATCCCCGTTCACCGTGATATCTTTCTCCTGATCTCCATCCTCTACAAAGCCCATATTTAGCACTCGAACCCTTAGTTTGCCAGCAGGTATTACAATCCCATCTGTACGCTCATCCACAACAGAGACTATATTTCCAGCTGTAGGTGGAGTTGTGCTCACAGACACTCCTGAAAGGCTCACACTGGCTGCATTGCGTTCTTTTCTACATTCAGGCATCGTAATTGCGTTTGAATTGGCGGATCTCTAGGAAATTGGGGCCTTTGACCGTGATTCCATTGATGGCTGGAGGGGTGCCCGGATTAGTGATAAATTCGATCTTGTACATATGATCTATACCCGGTCCATTCAGATCACCTTCTACAAAGGCTTCTCCAGGCTCAATGATCACATTCTTTTCATCTAGGCTTATGTAGTTTTGGCCGACGTTCATAAATCGGATCAATACCACATCATTTACATTGAACTGAGGATCTGTTTTAGTCTTCTGTAGCTTACTGATCTGTATCCTACCCTTGGCTTTGTCCATGCTTGCGGAGTTGTTGAATCAATGGCCCAAGGAATTGATCTGCTGGTCCTGGATTCTGTTGACATAAAATGGCTAAAGCCCTGGTAATCTCGTTCGGTTCATACTTCTTGCCTAATGAATGATAGGCAGAGTTGACGTCATCCATTATCGCATCAAAGCTGGTTCGTTTCCCTTTTTTTGCTGGTGGTTGTGGAGCTTGTTCGGTTTCCTCTGTTGTGCGATTGCCAGCAATTCCTAGTTGGCCTGTTTGTTGGGGTTGCTGAAAATAGCCAGGATTGATCTTTGGACCTATCCACAACTTGAGTGCATCAAAGGTTTCCTTCAGCATGTATTCCTGCATACTTGGCTCTTCTACAGCGCCAACTGAATCTGCTAATCGCTGATTCTCAAAATTCAGGCGGTTGATCTCCGATACCTGTTGAAGCTGCGTCGCATGGAACTGTGATTGCTGATTCATAAAAAACTGCATCATCGGCCACATGCCCATATTCATATTGCCATTACTACCGCCCATTCCAGCGGCAGATCTTCTGCCAGCAAAGCTTCTTTGTGGCATCAAGCCTTCGCCCCATTTCACATACCAATATTGGGTACTTGCTTCCGTGTCGCTGGGATTCTTCTTGCATTTGATCATCAAGTGACCATAATCATACTGGCCAATCAGATACTCCAGCTGCATCCAACTGTCTTGCATGATCTCATCCTCTTGGTCATCCTTGCGAAACTGCCCTACTTTCTGCTTGGTATTCTTAGCTGAATACGCCCACCAGTAAGGGCACTCCTCTCGAAAGAATGTCTCTTGTAAAGCTTCTATGTTTAGTGGTGCAAGCATCAATCTTTGATTTTGTTAGGCGGCTTTAGCTCTAAGTTTTGGATAATCGATCTGGATCTCTACTACTGTATCATCCACTATGCCTGCATTGTCATTAAGCTCTAGCGTGCTTTCTGATAAATTGACTGGTCCACTCAAGGATACATAGTATGGGTAGCCTTGATCATTACAGGCTTTAATGTGGGATAGCGGAATTTTCTTCAGTACGACGGTCTGATCTACCTGAAGAACCAAGGCAGCAGAATTGAGGCGGGTTGCATCCAATTGAGTCGCATTTTCACCTACTTTAGCTCCTGGCTCTGTCAGCCATAAGGCTACAATGAAATTGTTCTCAACGGTACTCTTTTCCTCTAACTTGTATAGGCGCTGTCCAGCAGAAACTGGGACTTGTATATTGGCCTTATAGATCACAACTCCGACGGGCGTCTCCTGGAAGCCTCGTCCGCGTAGATAAGGGTAGTGCATAAAAAGTAATTATAGGTATGGAAAGCCGCCGCCGGGACGGCTATCCATTGATGTGTTTACAATGTGGGTTAAAAGGATCCAGATAGGAATGCCTTGGTCGTGATACCTTTGATGATACTACCTTTCAAGCCTACCCATAGGAAGTTCTTGCGATCAGCGTTTCCTGCCCAGTGTGTTTTATCTAAGCAGTCAAATTGAAAGTGAAGCTCATTTTCATCACCGCCGGCAAAACGGTAAGCCGCATCTAGTGGAACCCATTCCAAGCCCGTTTGCATGTTTTGGGTATTGGCACTATGCTGGGTTTGCTGAACAATTCTGAAGTCCTGAAGACTGTACTTCTCCAGTCGCTTCTCTTCATTGGTGTTAATGCTGAAGTGTCCGTGAGGAATACTCTCTATGGCTTCTGCTTCACTCAAAACAGCTGTTCCCGCTGCTATATCAAAAACTAGAGGATCTGCCCAAAGCAATGGATGCTGTGCAGTAAAGTACAGAGTGCCTGCAACTACTTTAACCGGTAAAACCCCCACCTTCATATGCGTAGCAATGAAGCCATCTCGGTCTAATAAACCTTTGGTGAGCTTGGCTATTTTCTGCTGGCTCTCATGCTTCAGTGAAAGGGTGTAACCATTGTCATTTACATCCAATGGTGCCAATAGCGTTAGGATTTCTGGGCGAGCTTTAGTGCTCGAAAGGTTTTTGTTGCGAGCAGCACGCGTTGCAGCCTGCTGCGCATTATTTTGTCCGTACATAATTTACTTGTTTGGGTGGTAAAAAAGCCTTTACCAAGGCTATTACTAATGAATCAGAACTCTACAGCAAGGGTACGCCTCGGTACTCCGCTTGAGCGCCCAGTAAGGCTTCTTCCACCAATTGTCCTTCATTCAAAGGAGCGCTTGGAGCAATCGGAAACTTTACCGTATCGCTACTGGAATTGCCAATAATGTCAAATACATTGGTTCCGTCTCCAGTACCTAGCATTTTGAAGCTTTGTGGCATGAATTTGAAACCAGCTTCTACTACGCCAACTGAGCCAAAGCCTAATCCAATAAACCGGGCCTCTCTAGGCATTTTCTTGTTCATGGCTACATAGCCGCCAGCTAATACCTTTCCGGCTACTGCGACTTTCTTGACCATCTCCTGCGTATCCGCCTCTAGATTCTTGATCCCCGCATTAACGGCTGGGTTGACTAAAATGGAGGCTAGTGCTCCAACTCCGCCCATAGCTACATCGGTGAGGGTGATGTTCATCCCCTTTTTTCTCTTCTTTGCCATACTACGACCTATTTTGCATCCGCACATAGTGCTTTTGTTTGGGTTAAAAATGAATTATTGATAGTCCGTCAGACCGATTTAGGCACGGCGACGACGACGGGTAGTTTTGCGTTTTTTCGTCTTAGGCTTTGCCGTCTTGGGGCAAGCCTTATTGACTACCTTATTGGCAATCTTGGTAGCCTCTGTTTTCGATTTACCTTTCTTCACTGCATCCTTGATGTAGGCAGTTTTGGCCTTGGTTACAGTGGTCTTTTTGCCTTTACCTTTGCAGTAACTAGACTGTGCTTTTACCAGTGACTGATATTTTGTCCGAGCCATTGTGTTCGAATTTATTTGGATTAATAATTAGCATCCTATGCCAGCTGCGATATAGCCAGGGCAATAGCTGAAAATGCTGCTATGCCAAAGGCTCCACTGCCGCCTTTATTCAAGTCATCCGTGCTGCCGCCTGATTCTTTTTGCAATCGGGCTTCCTCTTCCAGTAGTGTTGGATCACTCATATTCTTCTCCCCTATTTCTCCGGCTTCCCCTTTGTTTTTCTTGAATAATCCAATGATCTTTTCAATGGTTTTCACCACCCAGGCAATAGCCTTGATCACAAAACCCACCAAGCCTGCTAAAAAGCCAGGACCTGCTATCTCGGGAGTGCCGCCTTGTTTGAAGATCTGTTCTGGAGTGTAGCCCGTTTTGGCCTTTACACCATTGAGCACCGTGCCTTTGAGTTGATTGTGGTCCAATCGACCTACTTTGGCGATCCAATTGAAGGTCTTTTGCTGCTGGGCAATGCGCCTGCGGATCTCCGGACTCTTCACTCTATTCTTATTGGCAAATAGGTAAATGAAGTAAGGCCCCATTGCCTTGCCCACACCTTTAAATATGGAGTTGACAAACTTCTTATACAGGCGGGTAAAAGCCTTACCTACCTTTTTGAACCAGTTTCCGACATTCTTGAAAAAACCTTTCATCTTGGCAGGAATCGGATTGGGAATTTCCAATTGGAAAGGTGCAAAAGCCAGCTGGTTGTTGCGATTGGCTTTGCTTAGGATAGCCTTGACTTGCTTTCCAAATGCGTCATCCCCTACACTACCTATGCCAGCTATGTTACCCTGCTCCATCGCAATAGCTGCTGAGCGGTATCGATCCGCAGCTACAGGGTTGGACTCTTGATCGGCTAGTATTTCATAGCGATCTTGCCAGATAAAGCGGTCTAGCTCTCCTTTGGTGAAAGTGGTGACATCTCCAGGACCATCCTCGATGATACTATCCGGAATATCTGCAAGAGCTAGTTCCATTTCTGCTACAGCATCTTCTACTTGTCCAATGAATTCATGGACATTGGTTGAGTCTGAAGTTCCTAGTTTATATAAGCCTTCCACTGGATAGTCTTTTTTTTTGGTGAATGGTTTTTCTTGACCAAAGGGTCCGCCTTCCTGTTTCTTCCATACCACATCTAAAGGGACCTCTCGCCCCTTTAGCAGCGCCACTGGGTAAACATGGGTGTACTTGCTGCTGCCGTAACCTACGTATCGGATCCGGTGTTTAATGCCCATATTCCGGAGCACGGAACTAATGAAAACCGTATAGCTTTTGCAGTCGCCTCGCTTGGTATACCATAGAAAAGAGGGCGTTTGGATCCACTGATTGAAATTGGGATCCTCCACATAGTTGAAATGGGCATCCACAAAGTCAAACAGCATTTTCAAGCCCTCCAGATCAGGAGAGAATAGCTCTGCAAATGCTTTGGTGTCATCATGATCTGTTTCCAGTACTTCCTGGACCAGTACTATAATGTCACCCGTCCTATATCTTCGCTTTCGAAGATCTATCTGCTGGACATGCGGCTTGATAAGCTGATCGGCGGCGGTTCGTAAATTCATCCTACACTGAAAAATTGTATCTGTGTATTAATCGTAAGGGATTGACCATTGGTGAAAACCAGGGTTCCCTTTACAGCTATAGGTGCGATAGCGGAACTCAATCCACTATCCAATATTTGCTCTAGTCGGTTAAGTGCATCCGTTGCGGTAAGTGTCACATCAAAGCCCAGTACCTTTTCTTGTCCAGCTCCTAGTTGAACCGGATTGCGGGTAAGGATCGATCCCAATGGTTGTTGCTCCTGGCTGAGAATGGCGCGAAGCTCCTTGGCCGTCAGATTGACCTGGCTATTGTTTTTCACCATCATCCGAACCCGTAGAATTCCCACCACCTTACCCCCTTCTACGCCTACCCGAAAATCTTTGCGTTGAATAGGTAAAAAACTATAATCGATCTGTGAAAAAAAGGTATTGGCGGCTCGTGAAGCCAACTGATAGACCAAAAACAAACCGCCAATTACCCGCAGCATAAGAAATGATTATAATACCTCCCCCATTTGTAAGCAATGAGGTTAAAAAATGAGAAAAATCTTTCGAGAAGAATATACGGTGGGTTAATAACCCAAGTATTTGGAAATCGAAGCTAATCGAGGTTAGACAAGACTAATAGAAGATAAAACAGGAAAAACGAATTTTTGCTTTCGGAAAGTCAAACTCGATCGTCGTCCCAGGAATAATAACTCTTGGAAAGTCAACTTAAAATCACATCAAAAAAGCCCTAGCCTTATGGAGATCAAAACATAAAAGCATGACTAAGAAAATATTCTACCTATTCCTACTAATATTACCATTTGGAATCAATGCGCAGGAGAATTGTAATTGCTTTAGCGTTTATTTTACTGGTCCGGATGAAGTTTGCGGCACCTACAATCCCGGATGGCATGATTATGATTATGAGGCTAAAATATCAGGAAGTGGTTGCATTGGCACCGGACAAATTACACTTAACATCAGGCTTGAAGGCGAAGGGATAATTCTGGAATCATCAAGTAGCCAGGCAACGCTAAGCACCCACTACAGTGGAACAGGGATACACACGATTCCATTTACTGTGAGATGGTTCAAGGAGTATCATGTCCCAGCTCGTCCAAAACAACATGATGTAAAGATATCGGCTGACGGCTATTATACCTATCATGATCAGAGTGGTACATTTGGCTCTTTCGAAATCTGTACAATTGATAAAACTATATCATATAACATAACTGTAGACCCTCACCCGTCTGCACCAACTATTGATTTTCAAGATGAAAACATCACTCAGACATACTTTGTAGTTTATGGAAATGGTAGAATTCTTTCAAGATATAATGGTGCAATTGTTGGCCAGGACATTATAATTAAAGCAGACGCTCCAGTTCAGGCTTTTGATTATTGGTGGAACCCTGGTCAAAACTTGGAAAATCATGCTTACTCAAGACAAACGGGCTTCGATGAATTTACTATTAGTCCTTGGGATGGTATTCAATATAACTTTAACCCACTTTACGTTCAGTATCGCGATGCCAATTGTAGACAGTTCTCTCTTCCACACTTAACCTACATTAGAATTTCAGAAGCTTATCAAGTTCCCTGGCGTGAAGAGAACACCTTAGATGTTGCTACTACCATATACCCCAACCCAACTTCAAATACCTTAAACATCGACCTCCCTATTCCTCCTGAAGAAGCGCAAAAGATTCGAATTTACAGTAATACCGCAATAATTCAAGAACAAGTAATCACCTCCTCCAATTTTGCAATTGATACTCAAAAGTATCCAAATGGTACTTACTACCTCGAAATAGTATACAAAGACAAGGAACCAACCATCAAGAAATTTGTGGTTAATCATTAAACTGCCATCCACTCTCCTAGGCTTGCCGGGAGAGTGGGTTTTCGCACCTACAATGATCTTGTTTCCTTGTCAATCAATTCTCTTATCCTTTCGTAATTAGGCTCATTCAAGTCCGTAATCTTAAAATGTAAATAGATTTTTTCCGTAAGATCAAAAGGAAGCGCTCGACAATTTTTGATCGCCTCATAACTAGTCCCCCATTTTGTTAGTAATTCATCGGTGAGGATATTGGTCCAGAAAAAGTCCCGGTTTTCACCAAAATAATTGACTAATTCTTTCTTGCGCACACAGCGCGGTAGGTAAGGTTCTTTTTGGATAGTGTTCATGGCAATGCTTTCGTGGAATAAATAGGGTGACCCTCATAGTAGTCACAGTGTAATTTTGGCGTAATTCTCGCTCAATTCTGGCGTAATTCTCGCCTACTTTTCCCTATATATGCATCGCTTACCCCCAAGATACGCCATTTACACATCAAAAAAAAGCTACTGGGACGTATCCCAGCAGCCTTAGCAATGCAATATTATGGAAAAAGCTTTTTGGCCGACCCTTCCGTTTTGATCAGTTGGGTAGGTTTTTATCTTTTATGAAGATGTTTGTTTGATTTTGCATGTCACAAATCAGCGTTTTCAATTTTTTTTCTAGAAAATCGAAGAGAAATTGAAGGAGTTTTTTGAAAAAGTGCCTTCAAAAACGCACGCCCCCTATTTTGGTGGCAACCGCATTTTAGTGGCAACTTTTGACTTAACTCGCTGATAAACAATACTGTAAAAAAGTTGCCACTCGGTTGCCAGGTTGCCACCATGGCAACCTCGGTTGGCAAAAGTTGGCAGAAGTTGGCGCAAAGTTGCCACCTAACTAATAGATTAGTAATAGAGTAATCTATTGATAATGTATTACTTATCTTTAAAATCATCTTCTCTAAAAGCTCGGTTGCCGCGGTTGCCACCAAAATGTGCCCTTTCGAAAAAAGTCGTTTTTTTTGCACGTAATTGGCCTGTTGGGGAAATGTCACGGAATTGCTGTTAATTATTCTATTCTTCTTCATCGCTACGGACTTCATTCGTTAAGGCTACTTTGCTTGTTTGGAATTCGATGTTGATCTCGCTCGCTCGGAAGACATAACAGCTTCTAGTCTTACCATAAAACTTCTTAGCCCTCTTCTCCCCTACAAAGCCTTCCATGCCTCTTAGGTAGTACTTGAGCGCTTCTATGGCCAAACCATTGTTGCGCTTACTGCGCTGCATCCGTTCTTGGTATAGTGGATGGATCCGCGTGAAGTTGATGTAGATGAGTTTGGTTTCTTCCTCAAAGGTGACTAGGGTATTATCCTTGCGGTTAGATCGATCTGATTCGTCCCGGAACTTTTCGCTTTTGCGATACTCGACTAGAATGTCCTTACTGTGTCGGATTTGATTATCAGCGAGTAAGTAGTCCACAATCTGCCAGAAGGTTCCTACTTCGTCCTGCGTACTCATACTGTCAAATTGCTCCAGCATGTTCTTGTAAGCGAACTCCATCAATTGACCGAACTCAAAGCCCATTTCTTCCTTCTTGGCTATGATCGTGAAAATGGCCAAAATGATCGCGTAGTTTTGAATCACCCGGTCGTTTTGTACAACATCTTCTTTCACCAGGTTCTCTCTGAATAGGGAACGGATGTTATCAAATACATGGATAAACTTTTCCTCCACATAAGCTCGATGCTTCAATACTCTTGTGATGATCTGCGGTAGTAGTCCCGTTTCTTGAATCGCCTTCAGATTGTCTGCTCTTTTGATCTGCTCAGTCGTGAGGTCTTTCTTTGGGAAGCTCAGGGTAATACAGCGGGTAAATAGGGCTGGATCCTGTAAAGGCTGCTCCTGGCCTGTGATGAGTACCGCGCTATTGACTGGCGTTCGCGTGACGTTGTTGCCATAGGCTCCTTTGGCCTTTTCTCGCCCGGCTCCATCGTAGGCAGCTTTTAATGCCTCTACCCTTTTGAAGTCGATATCATCTTTGTATTCATCAAACCAAGCTATTCCATTTCTTACCCAGCTGAGAGTCCGGAAAAAAGCGGCATCGGTGCCATGTACCAGGTGGAAGGGAGCTTTGGGTTTTGCGCCAAAGAAATAGCCCAGTGACCAGGCTAGAAATGATTTACCAGCTGAAGGTGGACCAAAGTGGTTTAAGTGTGGAAAGAAGTTGAACCGCTTGTAAATCATGTCCCGGAATAAAGCGGCAAACATCCAGGCTATAGCAATCATGGCGTTGTCTCCATGTACCTGGTGCATCAGTTGGGTAGTGTCCTTGATAGACGGACAGCCTACTCCATTGTTGTAGTAGAAATTAATTTGATCTTCCATAACGTTTTCGGTGTCATCTGATTTAATAGATAAGTCAATCTTTGAGTGAGCTTTCAGAAAGTACTTGGTATCCTCATAGCTTACTAAGCCGTATTCATCAACGGGCAAGAATTTACCTTCAGTGGTAATGATTCCATTGCCCCAGGTGTAGAAGCCCTCTTTGTGGAGGCCCATGGTATAGATCGGATAACAAGTAGGTGTGACCGCGTATACTTTACGCTTGATTTTGATGTGGTGGGCTTTCTTAGCCCATTCGTTATAGAGGAAGTTGCCTAAACCTTCTATATAGTCGCTGAATCGATCAAAACTGGCAAATATCCTCGTATCTACCTCGATGATGTGGCTTTGCTTATGCTCATTTCGGATTTCAATGAGTCGCCGCTGTTCTTCTCTAGCTCGGATCAACATGATTGGGTTTATCACAAAATTGCTGATCTCTGATCCTGTCCCCTCCTGGATGTTGTGACAGATCCAGTATTTGTTATGCGCTTCGTATACGCCATAGTTGAGGGCATCATATTGCTGAGCGGGTGAGAGCCGGGCTTTTCCTTTTCGTACCTTTTCATCATTCTTCTTATTCACCGCATCATTGAGCAGCTTGGATACATCGGCCAGGTACTTTTTATCATTTAACTTCTTCAGGTAGTGTTGCTGAGCAAATTCGCTTTGCATACTGCTCAGCAGATTTGCGGCCAACATGACAGCAGCTTCCTTTTTAAAGGTGTCATTGGGATCCCAATCTAACATCACTCTCCAGATCACTCCATCCTGCTTTTCCTTTTCAATGATATCCCAAAAGGCCACGGCTCCCTTTTTTCTTACTAGACTATCAGGATCCTCCCCTTCCGGTAGTAGACAAACCTCTGCTTGTAGGCCAGCCGCCACGGCTATTGCTACATCCTTTTTGGCAGCTTTCAGCCCTGCCTCATCACCATCCCGAACAATCAGGATTCGATTGGTATATCGACTTAGTAGTTTAGCCTGTTCATGCGTGAAAGCCGTCCCACAAGTAGCCACAACATTTTGGATCCCATTTTCATAGCAGCTGATCACATCGGTATAGCCCTCCACCAGAATGGCATGATCAGCGTCCTGGATCCCTTTGCGATTCACATTTAGGCCATACAGAATTTCTCCTTTTCGGTAGAGTAAACTATCTGGGCTATTGATATACTTGGGATTTTCCTTTTTGGTATTACTACTGGGCTTGCGGCCACTGAAGCCGACCAACTTGCCTAAATGATCATAGATGGGGAATAATAGCCGTTTGTAGAAAGCATCATAAGTGCCTTTCTCATTTTCTTTGATTAGGCCAACCTCCAAAAGAGTGGTTCGGTCAAGCTTATCCGATTCTATGTTTTCGGTGATAAATGTGCTATCCTTTGCGTAGGCGAGTTTGAAGGTCTTTATCGTACTACGGGAAAACCAACGTCCATCCACATTGACCAGGTAATAGATTGTTTTGTCCTCTACCCTACTGGCCCAGCTGATCTCCCGAAAAGGTAAGCCCCGGTAGTAGTACATATTGAATATGTGTATCAATTGTGCAGCTTGAGCTGCTCTATGATCTTGCTTCTCTTTTGCAGCGTCCAGATATTCTGCTCGATCAATGGTATTGACGTACTCTACTTTGATATTGGTAATAGTGGCAATTTCCTCCATGGCTTCCGGAAAGGTCATGCCCTCCTTTTCCATCAGGAAATTAATTCCATCCCCACCCTGGCCACAGCCAAAGCATTTATAGTAACCTTTGTCTTCGTTTACAGAAAAAGAAGGACTCTTCTCATTATGGAAAGGACACAAACCAACGTGATTATTCCCCCGACGCTTTAGGTGGACATACTTCTTTATTATATCCAGGATATAGGTCTTCCCTGACTCGACTAATTCATCGCGATTCTTAATCATAATTTTCCATTTTGCACTGCACGTAAAAAAGAGGAAAAGGCCGTCCGGTCCTGGATGGGACCAGGACGGCAACGTGTGTTCATAGTTTCCGCACTAGCGGAATCACTGTCAAAAAAGGGAGGTATGTAATGGTTAGGCCGTAGTTTGGCCTTGTAGCTCTTTAGTGTAGTCTAATTCGACGTTTTTGTCGTTGATAGCCAATAACTTATCCCGAAGGTATTTTTCTCTCTTTCTGCATTCGGGACTGCAATAAGTCGTATTTCTTCTTAGTCGATAATCCAGTTTTCTTCTACAATCTGGATTCTTACAGTATCCGGCTATTGCATGATAGCCTTTGTTCCGTTTGGGATGATCTCCCGATACTTCAGTTCCTTTTTCTCGCTCCCAGACGATTCGTTTCCCTCCGTAGTAGTTTCTTCACCAATAGAGTCCAAAATTCGTTGCTCTTGCTCTCGCAGGCGAGCAATAAAGACCTTGTAGTTGGCTTTATTGGTGCTAGACTGCATTACCGATTGTGCATTTTTGGCATTCCGGAAAAAGTCATGTATCAGGTTTGCTTTGATGATGTTTAGTAAATAGAATTCAATCATAAAGCCCATCACCATCAAAACAGAAAGAGTCAAGCTTAAGGCTGTGGAAACATCAGTATGGCCATTGATATGGATGATCTCATACACTGACACAGCACACATGATCGCTGCCACAATCTCTCCAGAGAAGCCCGTGATAGGACGCTCTTTGTCCATCACCGGAAAAAACACCAAGGTTCCTCTAGTGAGTTGAATACAAAAACCGATAGCATAGCTGATGTAGAAGGGGAGGGAGGGAGCTAAGAGGGTTAATAAGAAGCCTTGAACAATAGCTGATACTACATAGTTAGTAGTAAGTAGTCCAAAACTGATGGGCACCATGATAGAGCGCATCACCGAAATTGCCGATTTTAGTGCAAAATTTTTCATATTTTTGTTCTTAGAAGTGTAAAAAAATCCCGGACCATCTGGCAGGATCTCCGGGCTGAATAAACGCTTACGCCTCTGCATCAGCAGGGGCGTTGTCATTTGTACCTGGCAGTACTATTTCAAGATCTTCGTTTAACTCATCTAAATGAGCCAGCAGCCAGATAACAAATAGCAGCACTGCTAAACGCTGAAGTAGATTCATCTTTTTGTTCTTCATTTTCTGATATCAACTTCATGGTTAAAAAAATACCGCTCCCATAAATGAGAGCGGGGCTAATGGCTGTGTCTGGTCGCCATCCCAAACACCCGCAAAACACGAATGACCTTTCTCAAGGGCCATTTTGTGTCGTAAAGGGGAAAGGGAGTGGCTGACTTGGGACTGGTAATTTCCAATACGTCAACCACTCTAAATTCAACTAAACCCCTAGTTAAAAATTCGCAGCCAAGCTCTTTTGCCCGGCTACTTGTTCCTTAAGAAATCTGCTAAGATATTTCTAAAGGACATCCGGCGGCATTCCTTTGTCATGCCGCTTGTATTTTGGAAAGATCCCCGGCGAACCGGGAATCCGAATCCCATGACCTTGCTCACAGAGGAACAAGCGTCGAAATGTCAAAAAGGTGCGGCTTCCACTCCGCACCGAATACAACTCCTGCTCAGGATAATTGCAGTCCAAATGTTTTGGGAATGGCCCCGGAAGCTCCGGAGCGTAATCCCAAAAAACATTAGTGAAAAAATGATTTAAAAGACCGTCGCCACTCTTTTGCAGCGAACTATGTAGAGGGAACATTGGCGTGAAAAGACCCTGGATCTTTCACCAGGGTCGAAATTAATCGGTTAAACAACTGCTTTGGAATCAAGCAGAACCTCTTTATCGATCGGGAGAATATTCTCCGTGATTAATTGCTTAGGCTGTACATCGAAATAATTGGCTAATTTCCTTAGTCGTTCTTCGCTCAGCTCGGCTCGCTTGCTGCCGATTAATTCTTTCCTGTAATTCCTTACCATCCGTACAGTGCATGCCATTAGCATCGCCACATCTTTTGCGACTTCAGGCAAATCCATATTGGAGTCCAATACTTTTCGGCCAATCAGATATTCTAAGGTGTATCGAAAATTGTAACCCGGTGGTAAGGTGAATGTCTTATATTTGGTATCATTTCCGTGCATGGAAACAAATGTATGAAACATTTATGTTTCAATCAAGTCAATTGAAACTTTTTTGTACGTATAATTGAAACTTTTTTGAGTCAGATGGACCCACTAGAAACATTAGGCGAGAGAATCAGGACATTAATTGAGACAAAAAAGATGAGCCAAACTGCCTTCGCTGAGCTTATCGATTCGAATAGGCAAAACATAGTTCGGGTTATCAATGGAGAGACTAGACCTAATTATGTCTTTATTAATAAAATTCTTATAGCTATACCTGAGTTGAGTTCAGAATGGCTAACCAGAGGCATTGGTCCAATGTGGAAAGGCAAAGGTAATCCATCCGATATCGGAAATAGTTCTGTGCCGCCACCAAAGAATGAAGAAGATGATTGGCAGAATATGACCATCAAGGAAGTGGGAGAGATGTTGAAGCAGATGAAAAAGGGGAAATAAAAAACTGCCAGTCCTTTGTCTAGAATCTTATAACAGCTTACCTCAGTTTCCTTAAAAAATTGATCAGAGCAGTAAAGCATTTAATATCTTCTATGTCGGCACCGTCGTCATGCTCTGCGGCAATTCGAAACCAATAAGTAACAGTAGTTTCAGCCTTCTCAATATTAACATCTTCTATTAATTCTTTAATAGCCCTGTCATACACAGGATCACTGGAGTCTGCGCGTTTACTCATACTATGAATTGTTTCTTTTCGGAGCGAGAAATAAAATATAAAGGAGCGGGAAGGTTGGGGAAAGGAGGTGAGTGATAGTTTAAGACAAATCTACACATACAGCAATAGCTTTTGCGAGTTACAAAATGTGCATCTTAAACTTATAACCGTGCTTGGTTTTGCAGAACGCTGTGTGAGAATTATATTAAATCATGTCTATCGTTAAGCAAATATATAGTTTTTCCCAAGATATGCAAAAGGGGAATAACGCAAGCGCCATTCCCCTTTTAGAGAAGTTCGTATATTTACCCCTGCATTTTAAACAACAAATAGGGGATATTACTGCCTTGTGTAGTGGTATCCCTTTTCTTTAGATCTCAATGAGATCATCAACAATAATGCTGACAATTAACTCAACTAAGGATACCATAGTAAATGAATTTTGATAAACAATAGATCAAACTTATCGCCTAGCATCCTTGTCTTTTGTAACAGCAAGGCACCTCTTCTTGCAATATTCCAGTAGAATAAGTGTATCTTCACAGTAGTTAATCAATTGAATAATAGCTAAATACTAATCCCTATTAAATAGAAAACACTGCACTACTATGCGTGTAATTCTTGACTTAAACGAACTAGTTAATCCTGGTAAACTGGATGTATTGGGGCTTAAGACTGGAAAGACAAATGACCTATTTGAGTTGATAAGGAGTGGGGCGGTGCGCTCAGCAGCAGAAGGTCAAGAAGCATTTTATCCGGGAAATCCTATCGCCACGGATAACTTCAACCGCCTCAAGAAGGGGCTGCAAAAGACGATGATCAATTCCCTCTTTTGTACGCCCATAAAGCCATCAGGTTACCTGGAGAAGTATTTTGAACTAGGGAAAATAGATCTCGCCTGCGATCTTTTGTGGAAAAAGGGAAAATCACGTAGCGCAGCTAAGCTGGCACAGGATGCATTAAAAGAAGCTAAGAAATACCAAATGGTAAGCTTTGGTAGAAGGCTTGCTGAGCGGCTTATGTATCATCATGCTGCCTTCCTCCCCGATCGGAAAAAGTATCTCGAATATGAAACTATAGTTGCCGAATATGAACGGCTAGAGGAATGGGAAACCAAGGCAGAGCGCCGGCTTTTGGAATTGTCTTTGGAATTACGCTTTTTCAAGACCGTGAAACCGGAATTCATAGAGAAGATTGAACGCACCCGGTCGGAGTTTAGGGAAGTCGATATCAATACCATGCAATTCCATTTATTCGTGCTCCAGTTTGATCTCATGCTTTATAAACTCACCAATGATGCCGCTGGAATAGCCCAGTGCTGTCAAGAAGGCATATCTTTCATGGATACCCTAAGCTTCCCCCTTCCTCCTCGATCAAAACGTAGCTTCCATTTCAATATGATCCCTGCCAAGATTCTCATTGAGGATTACTTGGGAGCACAGGAGGCCATCGATAAAGTGAAAAAGCTAACCCACTCCAACAGCGCCAACTGGGTAGGTGTTCATCAGTTCGAAGTCATACTCAACTTCTATCAAAACAACTTGCACCAGGTAGCTGAAGGTATCAAGCAGATCCGTAAAAGCAAAGCTCATCGTATCGTAGCGGAAGAACTTAAAATCTACGAAACCTACCTCTTCTTCCTCCAAGGATCGGGCAACATCAATATCGGTACTTTTCTAAATGAAACCGTCCACTATTCCCAAGACAAAAAGGGAATGAACATCAATATTCTGATCCTCCAGATACTCCTACTTTTGAAACGAAATGATCGGGGAGGAATCATTGAGCGCGCCGAATCCCTCCGGATGTATGCTTATCGCTATTTGTCAAAGGATCCTACCACTCGCCGCTCTCAGATCTTCTTGCGGCTTCTTTTCCTAACTGTCCGTCATTCTTTTGATTGGGGAGTGATTGAAAAGCAGACGGCGAAGACCTTAGCCGAATTGAAACAAACGCCGAGGCATTTGAGTACTATTGATATAGAGGTGGTTCCGTATGAGGTTTTGTGGGGGAAGGTGAGGGAGTTGTTGGGGACGAGAGACGTTTAATGGTGTACAGAAAAATGTGTAGACTTTGAAGAGTTTATACGTATATAATAGAGTTGCTCGCAATAAGTGAATATGAATAATTATACATATAATAGAGAAGATATTTTCCAGTATATCCAAATGAAGAATTGGGTCGGATTGATTAAATTATTTCAGAACAATAAAGTCTTTGAAAAGATAAAGGGAGATGAAATTGCCAGCCAAATTGTCTCTAAACATTTTATTGAAGAATTGATAGATGGAAACTCCATCAGTCAAGATGCAGCATATGAGTATTATTTAGAACAATTCTACGTTCTTCAGAAAAGTAATAAACATGAATTTCAGTTAAGTACCGAAAACTTTGGAAAATTGATAGAGAAACTGGTGACGGAAAACTTGAAATCTAACAGAAGGAATAAAGCTTACAAATACGCCTTAGAATTTGTTGATAGCAACTTATGTAAGAAGGTAATAGATGATTTTGAAAAGAGCCAACCAAAGACAATTAAACATAGCCTTGACACAGTTATTGGATTAACCGAAAATAAAGAAATACATGATAATGATTTAACTATTAGTCTCTTCAAATCCAAATTGGAGTATAAGTTTTACCGAGCGGCAAGAGAAGTTTTTCAAGCTTACATGGTTTTCCCGAATGTGGCAATAAATTCGGTTATTGATTGGAATCTGATCAAGGATAAACTCACATCAGCAGAAAAGGATTATTTTTTCAAAGGTTTAATTGATTGTGTGGTAATTGACCAAGAACGAAATTATAAACCTATCCGATTTATAGAGTTAGATAGCGAATATCATGATAACGAGAGACAGAAAACGAGGGATCAGCTAAAAGATAGTATCATTGGAAAGAGTGGACATAAGTTATTAAGAATTCGACCAAAAAATAAGACTGTTGATGAACAAGAGTTTGTGAGTTTGATACGTGAGTTATTCTACTTTTAGTACTGCGAGCAACAAAGCGTATGCGATCATGCTGCCCGTATGGCGAATTAGATCTTGATGGTAAATGGAGTTGATTTCCGGCGAATAGATACCGATATTGGAAAACAGAAAAGGGCAGCACGTCGCATACCCGGACCGTTGTAAGCAATTAAAAGAGAAACGCGGATTCGTTTCACATCTCAAAAACAATGGAAGAGATGAAACAGGGCTTGCCTATTGACGATTTCTACAGAGTCAACAGGCAAATGATTTTGAATCGAAACGCTGTGATGGAAACTGAGCCCTACTTCAACAGAAAAGTGGTCGTGAAATTGAACATCAACCTTCCAGAGAAAGTAATTGTAGGCCATTTGAAAGTCTCATCTTTCATGAAAATGGGTTAGAGCAATAGAGGCGGTTCTAGACAACCAGACCATTCCTTGTTCAATTCAGCTGGCCATCTGTTCAACTCACCAACTTTTCCCCCTTAACTCCATGATTCACAGTATAGTTTTGGACAGCATTCAGGTAACTCTCGTCAAATACAAAAGTCTACAAAATATGATTAGAAAAATCTTACTTTCAGTAGTAACAATTTTAACATTTGTTATACCTGCCAAATCACAAGATACGCTTGTGTCGGCTTTTTTTGGACTTGATAATGGACTACCAAGTTTATTATGTAATCAACCAGGAAGCCTGCTAGATGGTATGCCTGTTAATTTTAAATTCCCATTAGATGCATCCAGTTTATCGGAAACTGATTTTGAAGTTTTAGATAGCCTTGGAAATATACATACCCCTATTTGTGTTTCTTTGGCCCCAGCTAATGAAAACGGAGAAAATCGAACTGTGCTTCTGTTAGGTGAATTTGGTACCGCTGTTACCAACCCACCTGTTGAAGTTAGAGTTGTAGGGGATTTATTTACAACTGATACTTTATCCGGAGAGTCCGCTTGTTCAGAAATCATAAACCTAAACGGAATCATTACCACGAATGTTATTCCGCTTGATGATGGACCAAGTTTATTCTTTGCCCAAAGAATTGATGGCAATCTGAATGAATGTAATTCAGGAACACAAACGATTCAAGTTGCTTGGAATGGTGGCATTACACCGTATATAAGTGGTGATACCGAATCTGACTTATTTCAGTACTATATTGGCTTTTCTGACAGTTCTGGAGTTCTAATACCACATGTACCTATTTCGATAGCAGATATAAATGATAACGACAACTTTCACCAACTTTGTTTTTCTACAAGTGATGAAATTGTTAAAATTTCAATGATGGCTAACACGGTCGAAGACCCAAACCATGACCCAAATTTATACAGCGAAATTGATGTTAGTTCCTGCACTCCTTTGACAAGTATTGAAGAGAACCTTTTCGAAAAAGGGTATAAAATTTACCCGAATCCGTTTTCAGATGAAATTTTTGTTGAGAATCTGCTTGGTGATGAATACTTCATCATTTATGACTTTTTAGGGCGAAATATTACAAAAGGAAAATATTCAGGAGCTATAAAAATACCAGAAACAAAATCAGGAATATACTATTTGACCATCCTAAACAATACAAATCAGACAACCTACAAGTTAATTAAAAGATAACTGCTTACAACAATGTATATGCGATAATGCTCCCTAAACGGTCGCACTACGCATATACGAGCCGTTGGATGCCATAAACAAATCAATAGAAAGTTAAGCCAAAATGATTGATGACAAGTTTGATATGTTATTTGAAGAATTTGAAAAAGTAGGAACAGCTACTAACCTACAAAGTCATAAAACGATAATCAATCTTAATGAAGTAGCCAACAAAATTTTTTTGGTAAAAAAGGGCGGTGTTGCATTGTATCATATTCACCCGAAAACAGGAGAAGAAAGAGCTATAAATTTTTTTATTCCTGACTATCATCCAATAGCAACAGTCGCCGAATCATTTGCATATGGTAGACCTTCTAAATATCGTCTTGCAACCTTTACTAACTCCCAATTAATTGAAATTTCTAAAGAAAGTACCATAAGATTGAGAAGTAATCCTGAGTTAAGTGAAATGTTCCAAAATTATGGAATAATGACTCTTTTAGATAAAAATGAATTGAGGGCAATGCTAATCAGCTTGAGTAGTGAAGAAATGCTTCAATACCTTCATACAAACCTACCACAAATCATTCAGCAAGTCCCTTCAAAGTATATTGCCAATTTTTTAGGAATTACCCCGCAATGGTTGAGTAAGTTGAAACATAACCTTTGATTTCTGAAATTAGTTTAAGGTTTAAAAGGCCTATTATCTGCAATTTTGTCTTAGATCTTTTATCAAAAAAACATGTAAGATGAAAAAATGGAACGCAGATAATATACCCAATCTCAGTAATAAGGTTGCAGTAATAACAGGTGGTAATGCAGGTTTAGGGTATCAAACTAGTTTAGAATTAGCTCGTAAAAATGCCAAAATAGTCATAGCTTGTAGGACAAAAGAAAAAGGATTAGAAGCTATTAAAGGAATAGAAAAAAAGCTTAATCGAGAAATCGACTTTGATGTGATTCTGTTGGACTTGACAGATGTAGAGTCAATTAGAAAGTTTGCAGACGATTTTAAACATAAAAATGACCAATTAGATATTCTTGTTAATAATGCAGGAGTTGTCAGTTTAAAAGAACGACAGGTGACTAAAGACGGAATTGAAATGCATTTGGCGACCAATCATTTGGGACATTTTGCATTAACTGGACTACTTCTCCCTCAAATAAAAAAGTCACATGATGCAAGAGTAATTACAATGTCAAGTGGCGGCTATCTTTTTGCCACACTGGATTTTGATGATATAAATTGGGAAAAACGAGAATATGATAGAACCAAATGTTATGGAGCAAGTAAACTAGCCAATTTATTATTTATGGTTGAATTGGACAGATTATTTAAACAACACAATTATACTGCTATTTCAGCTGGTGCACACCCGGGGCTTTCAGCAACTAAAGGACAAAAAAGTAGAGCGGAGGGATTATTTTATAAAACTATGGCTCAATCTGTTGAAATTGGTGCATTACCAGCATTAATGGGAGCTACTGCTGAAAATGTTGAAGGAAAGACATATTTTGGACCAAGATGGTTCATAAGAGGTTATCCAAAACCTTCAAAAATGAAGGATATAGTATTTGATGAAGAACTGGCTAAAAGATTATGGAAATTTAGCGTAAAAAACACTGGCGTAAATTATGAATTTTAAAATACGGCACACAACAAAAGCTAAAAGGTAGTATTACATTAAGTGTGTCAAGGTTCAGAAAACAATTTAGCCGGAGCGTAATCGTTCATTTTATATTCCCTGTCTTTTTCCTATCATTATGGCCTGTCCAGGCAAATACTCACCGATTACTACTTTTCGAATCCACATAATCATTTATTAACCAACGCCTTGGCTAAGGTGTCAGCCGTGTCAAAAGTGTGTCAGCATCCATTTTAGGGGCTGATATTATAAAATAATTGCAATGTAGCTCATTGACTATCAGTGAGTTTCTTTTTTATGGAAAAAGTGTCGAGAATCCCTCCTCCTCCGCACAAACATATTGTTATGTCTAGAGAATCAATAAGTTACGATTCTCAAAGCATGCAAAGTGTGTCACAAGTGTGTCACCTATTGTTCAGGATCTATTGCTTTCTGCCCTTGGGGTGGAAATTTCAAAGCAATGGAAAAAAAAATTTTGTCTTTTCTTCCCGCAGAATTAGTGCAAGGCAAGCAACGGTGGTACATCAAATTTCATCAGACCAATCCACTCACCGGCGAACGCCAAAGATTCCGTCTCACTTTCGAACTAAATCGCATCAAGAGCAAGCGGCAACGCAGGTTCGAAGCACGTCGTCTCATCAATGAAATCAATGCTGTATTACCTATTGGGTATCCGTTCAATGAAGTAATGGATAACCCCAAGTCTTACAGTACTTTAGAGCAAGCTATTCGCATTGCAGAAAAGATTAAATGCGATACCGATCGAGCTTATACCATCAAGGATTATAAGTCTTGCGCCAAGATATTTTTGGAATGGGCTTCTGGTCGCGGGTATGACCAAAAGTTTATCTCGAAATTTACCAAAGGGATGGCCTTGGAGTTTTTGGATTATGTCAAATTTGAACGCGGAGCTAGTAACCGAACTTATAACAACTACATCATTCGAACGAAGGCACTATTCTATGCCTTACTGGATAGAGAATACATCATCGAAAACCCCTTCAAAGGGATCCATCCGAAGCGAAATGAGCCTAAGAAACGCCGACCATTTGAAGATGATGAAAAGAAAGTAGTTGCAGAGTATATTCAGGAACATCATTTTTGGCTCTATCTTGCTCTGCTTTTGCAATTTTACTGCTATATCCGACCTATCGAGCTCACCCGTTTGCGCTTCAAATACTTCAACCTGAAAGATGGTACGATCGATCTACCCGCCAACATCACTAAATCAAAGAAACGGCGCATCCTGACCATCCCGCTAATCATACTTCACCATTTTTATGATAAGCGGTTTGTTGACAATGAAGCCAGCTATTTATTATTCGGGGATCATCTTAAACCTGCACCTGGTGCGACTGCGGGAGAGAAGGTACGATACGACCGAATGTATAAGATGCACAAGCGCGTATTGAAGCACTTGCAGAAAAACGGAGAATTACAAGATATTGAAGGCCTTACCTGGTACAGCTGGAAAGATACCGGTGCGACAGATAGTGATGTGAGTATTTATGCCGATATGCAGCAGATGGGACATGCGGATCCACGTCATACCTTGATCTATCGTATGCAACGGAAAGTGAATGGTGAAGTTAGGGATACTAAGAAGAAGCTATTATAGTCTCACTGTATAGCAAAGCATGATCGCTATAGTCTTTTATCCAGCTTTCTATTTCTCTAGAATCGGAGAACTCTGGCCAGCCTAAGACCTTTATTGTAGAGGACGGAAAAGAAGGAGTACAGAATACGTGATCTAGGTCCGCCTTCTTGTATGTTTTGCCACCGTTCCACCAAGTGTACGCCTGCGTTTTATGCACTGCTTTTAGTCCTGCTCGGCTAAGTCGTGTACTAAGGCTTTGCAGTTCTTCCTGGCTTTCTAAATCACTTATGCTATTGTATGTGGCATTTAGGCCAACTGTATTGAAATCACCTAGGCAAATCAGGGGATAATCTTTACCTAGTTTTCTTTTGAGGGAACTAATGTGCTGAAACATATCATCTCTCAACCCCCACGACCTTGGGTCATTAAATGCTTTGAGGTGAACAAAGAGGAAGGTCACCAATTGTTCGTTGATTTTGATCGTAACCAATCCACCTGGTCGTAGCGTTGGGAGATTGCTTTGCAGTTCATCCCGGTGAGTGAGAAAGGATTGAAGAGATCTTCTAACCCCGATGAGTATACCTTGGTTTGAATTGTCGCCGTTTTCAAAAATAGAAAAGGTATGTTCGGGAAACCACTTCATAACAGGAGGAAAGGCATTCTTTCCACTTACCTCCAGTAGTCCAAACACGTCGGGATTTAATTTTGACAGGTAAGCTACACAGCGCTCTGTTCTTTGGGCGTTTCCACTGCCGATATTCCAAGAAGAAAAACTTAACTGCATAATATGAATTTATAATACTCCTCCACTCGCGTCGACTAATTTCCGCTCGCGGTTACGTAGACCAACTATTGTATCATCAGGAATAATTGCCATAATCCCTAAAGAAAGAATTTGATTAAGCGTATCTAAAGAAGCAGACAGTTGTGTTGCTACTGCTTGCAAGCTGGCTGTATCGTTAGAGTTACTAGTAGAAGTGCTAGACGCGGTTGGAAGAGGGGCCGTAGCACCACCATCCTGAAATTGTCGATATTTTACCACATTCTCGATAGCTCGCACGTGATTGAGGACTACCGGATTCTTCAATGCCTGGTTACTTACAAAATATTCGCGGCCTCTTTCGCTTCCCAGTACAGGAGTACCTGTTACGCTATTAATCAGTACCGGGTGATCCGGTAGCATCCCCGTTGCAGGTTGACCAATATACCTGGCTTTATACATACGATTATCGTCTTGCCCTCGAACGGTCAACCACCCTCCTTTCATTTTTTGTGGGACTGGAGTTCTTTGGATAATCTTTCGAGCCTGTGCAATATTGCCTAGCACTGTCGCTACCGCTGTACCTATTGCAGGGAGATTGGCAGGGAAAGGGATACCAGCTGCCGAGGCTGTAGCACTTGCAATAGCTTCCGCACTTTTGAAGGCAATCTGTGCCAGTGATAGGACTTTTGTCAAGCCAGCAAACTCCCGACTCTCTTCCCCAACAAAAGCTAAGGCACCCCCAATGATCGAAGCTAATCCGCTATATAGTTTAGCCAATGCATTGGCTTGATCCTGTGCTGCCGCAATAAATTTTTTCTGCTCCTCTGTTCTGAACTTCTCTTGTATCTTTTGCTTTTCTTTTTGGTAGGCTATTTCTATAGAAAGGGTATCTACGCCAAACTTTTCGGCAAGCGTTCGAAGTTCCTGGTAATGCGCTTCAATATCCAGAAGCGCGTTTTGCTGTTCCGTTAATACCGCTTCTCTGGTTTCCTGTGCGATCTGCTGCTCAAAGGCTCGCTTCTCCTCTATAAATTGTTCTTGCTCTGCCTTCTCCTTAGCACGTCGCTGAGCCAGCAATTCTGACTCTTTGGCTTGGCGTTCTTCGTCAAGTTGTTCCAAGAGTTGATCAATCTCAATCTGCTGCTGTCGTTCTAAAGCTTTGCGCAATTCGGTAGCCCTTTCCACTTTCTTAACCTCTAAAGCTTTAGCTTCTTCTATTTCCTTTTGGAAGCGCTGACGTAGACGAGCAATCTTTTGTTCATCTTCTGTTAGCTTGCTGATCCTGTTTTCTTCCTGGAAACGAGCCAGTACTTCTTGCAGTTTTTCTTGACGATTCTCTAACTCTTTGATTTCGCGCTCCGCGGCTTTTTGCCGATCGGCAGCGGCTTTCTTGGCTGCTTTCTCTCTTGCTTTGCGTGCTTCTTCTTCCGCTGCTGCTTGCTCTAGATCTATACCTGTATCTGTATTAGTGGCTGTAACAGGCTGTCTAGCATTAAGATCAATACCTAACTCAGCTGCCAAATTCTTTTTGATCTCCTCTCTTACTTGCTTGAGGGTGTCTAACTCTTTCTGTCTCGACTGTACTCTTTGTTCAATCACAGCTCGACCGCTAGAGGCAATGGCGGCTCGCGTCAATCCAATAGCTCTAGCCTGGGCATCGTTTTCAGCCTCCAGTGAATTGAGGGATTGGATGGTCAATTCAATTCTTTCCTTAAGGTTTTTATTCGTAAAATCTAGACCTAGATTGTATTGCTTATTGGCCTCTAACAGCTTCTGCTGAATCTCAATATCTTTCCCTGCTAGCTTACGCTGTTGATTAGCCAGGCGGCTAGCAACTTTCTGAATCTTATCGTCTTCCTTTTGCAGCGCAATCTTGAAGATATATTGATCATTGACCTCCCGGAGCCTGTCGGCCAATTGATCATTGGTGACTTTTTCTGCATCTAGGTTCCCAAGGAAGTCTGGGTATTTGGTTTGCAGTTCACCAATGAGTTTATTGCGTTCTTGCTGGCTAAGGTTGGTGTCGGTGATGCGCGAGACAAGAAGATTAAGTGCTCCTTGTTCTTCCTCAAGCTTTTCTACTAGGGGGATACGGGTAAAACGCGTGATCAAGTCAACAAAAGGTTCTGCAGCGCTAAGCAATCGCCCAAAAATCGGAATAAGTGCTGTAGCGATATTCGCCTTGATCTCAGCAAATTTGGCTTGCATGGTAGCAGTGCGACGGACAATCGTATCGGCATTGTTGGCAAAAGCAGTCTGTGCATCTGTCGATTTCTCCGTAATCAATTCTAAAGTAGCTGTCGCCTTGGCCTGTTGTAGCAATTGCCCCGTTAAGCCCTTCAAACCTTTCTCTGCCAAACGGGCTTGCACATCTGCTTCCTGGATGGATATTCCCAGCTGTTTAAGTTCTTCCCTTTCACCAAGTAGTGCCTTGCTTAATATTCTAGCTACCTCTTCGCTTTTAATCTGGCCACCAGTCCATTCGCTTAAAGCTCCACTTAAATCCACCAAGCCAAGCGTCAAGCTAGTAGCTTCCTCTCGCTGGAACCCCATAGGAATCAGAAGGTCTTGGGTAGCGGCGGCGGCATTAGTGTATTGGGTAATGGTCAACCCCATAGCTGCTGCATTGGCCTCAGCCGCCGCAGTGACTTGTGGCAAGGTATCTCCGAAGACAGTACGGGCTTTGTTCGCTAACAACTCCATCTGTCCTCCTAACTTGAATAACTCTGCACCATACTGTACAATAGCGCTGACGGCAAAAGCACTAGCCGTCAATGCCACAAACTTATCAATTCCCGCCTTGCTTAGTTTTTTCCAAGTGCTCTCTACTGCTTTCAGCTGATTCCTATGAGCTGCAAAAAGCCCGTTAATCTCCTTTACGCGACTGGCAGCTCGCAAGTATTCCTTTTCTGAAAGCGTACCTGAATCAATCTCAGCCCGGAGTTTTCGCCTCTCTCCTCGAAGGCTTTTGATCGACCTTGCAATTTGCTTGCCATTAATAAATATGCCGATTTGCCTTCTTGCCATTATCGAGTGACTTTTGAGCTAATAATACCAGGGATATTGATCTTTACTTCTGAAGCAGCTACATCTGCATATTCTTCAACCAAAATATCAGCGAGTTTTTCCACTGCATCTGGGATGATGGGTTTGAGCCAGGGCTTAGCTAGTTTTGCTGCTTGAGAACTTCCGACCGGTCGTCCCCGGCCGACTCCTCTTTCGAAAAAGATACCATGTCGAATAAAACTAAACGCGGCACCTTCTAAATCTCCTTCTTTCTTAAATAGCTTGGCCCTAATACTCTTGACTAATTCACTTTGCTGCTCTAACCCCAAAGAAGCCAATTGCATAAGTAAGTCTTTTCGAGTTATCGAAGACCAACGCCGGACTTCCTTCTCCAACTTTTCTAACTTATCTGCTACTGGTGTTTCTATAGGCATATCTCAAAATTGCACAATGAAGAATCAAATGAAAAGGACAAACTCATAACATAGATGCCAAATGGTAAAGGCTAACATTGAAATGCAACACTATGGAAGACACGAGAAGGAGAATGCTCACAGCTGCAAATATGATCCTTAATCTAAGAGTCATACGAGGTATACGAATCCCAAGCAGTGGTACATTAAAAGTCTTCCCCGTCGCATCGTCCGTGCCATGGTACCACCAATTCAATCCACTGCAAGTATTCACAAAGCCCTTGTGCAGGATCAGCCCTGGATAGATACTACAGGCAATTCCTATGAGGTCTAGCCCCATAAGTATGCAAGCCAGCGTGACTCCTCCGGTGGCGAGTAATTCCCAGAAGTGGATATCCTGTCGGAATAGCTGGAGGCGCGCACTGAAGTTGTCTTCTACTCCCAGCGTCCCTATGGCGCTTATCAATAAGCAGCACAAGGCCAGCCAATGTTGCCAAGGCAGTAAGGGTAAAAGATGTAGGTAGATGGACAGAGCGGCTACATTAAGTAGCATGAGGATGCTAATGATGGCACGGGCTAGCTGGCGCCGGCCATAACCTAACCCGTTTTGAAGGCCGCTAAGGGCGCGAAAGATAGTGAGAAATGTAAAGGGTATCATGCCCCAAAAATCAGGGCATGAAGTGGTGGGAGAAAGGACAACCTTCGTTGCCCCTTCATCGCTTTGCTGTTAGGACTCTAAGCGGCCGAACTCAATCTCGTCAAAAAAATCGTAGATATCTTGCAGTGTCTTGAATTCATCAGTCAATTGTTCTTCTTCTGATAATTCGTCTTGGTACTGTGCTACGATTAAAGATGCGCGAGTGATCGCATTGCGGCAATGACGAGGGGTGCTACCGCCCATGATTCGAGAAAGGTAAGTGTAAGCTTTCTCGACCCTCTCGGTCTGTTCTTGTTTGATTTGGTTGCTGAGCATAATGAAAAAATTATTATGAAAGGGACAAGAAGGTGCTCAACAACCAAAACTGGTATTACCCAGAAAGGAAAGTTACCATTCGCGGTCCGTCGACCCAACGGCTCTTCTTTATCCCTAGATTTTGTTCTTCTTGGATTCAGATAATACAACATATTGTCTTAGTTATTGAGCGCTGCAAAGATAAGAGATTTGGGAGAGGTGGGCAAAGAAAACACAAAAAAGTCGCAATACAACAACAAAATGTCGCACCAGGCGGCAACAATTTACAAACTCATACCGTTATCTAAGTGTAAATTATTCGTACAAAGAAAGTTGAATTAATCAAAATTGCATTAATTATGAATCAAAATGAATTGAAGAGCCGCCTTGAAGAGCTCTCAATTACAGTGGCACTTCTTGTAAAGGAAGAGTCAGATCCGACTAAGAAGAAACATCTTGATCTTATCTTAGTCGAACTACTTCGGATGATTGACATATTGAAACGTTCCGAAGAACAACCTCCAAGTAAGGGTCTACTTGAACGGATGTGGAAAAAAGTCTGCAATACCGCAATAAGACATGGCTTGGCGGAATTATTCGAAAGATTAGCTGACTTAGGTAATATGACTTAGTTCTCTCAAAAATTCCTTAATATGATAAATGTCATTTTACCATCAAGATCGTTAATTTTAATCTCCAATCACCTACCTAGAGGAAACCCTACTCCGCTAAGGGAGTGACATTGATATTTGATTCAATTAATGACTTTGTACGAAAAAACAATAACCACGTTTAAAATTTTGTATTATGGATAGAAAAAGTGGCCTTGGAACTGCTCTTAGAAAGATCCGCCGAGAAAGGGACTATACACAGGAGGGTTTCGCAAAACTCCTTGGTATATCTAGATCCTTTCTGTCGGAGATTGAAACAGGCAGGAAAAACCCAAGCGTCCAGCAATTACAGGACATCAGTATGGAATTACAAATTCCTGTTGCTGTCTTATACCTTAAAGCCATGGGGCTAGATGATATCCCCCATGCAAATAGAGATGAAATCATGAAGTCAATACGTCCTTTGATCGCAGAAATAGAATCCTATTTCACTGCAGAAGTGACAAGCTAAAGTCTTTATGGGATCATCACAAAGTTTAACCATATTCAGTAATCAAAAAATTGAAAATCATGGATACAGTAGATATTATGATGGTTACCGTTGAGAAGGTAATCATTCTGTAAGGATGAAATTTAGAGATCAAGCCTCCCAGCCCTGGGAGGCTTGATTTGTTTTCGAACACACCTTTACGTTTTATATCTCAAAAACAACTTTAATAAGTACCAGAAGTGGCTAAAACTTAGTTTTTAACTGTGAAAATTCTTTCTAAAGTCTGATAATAGATTGGCTTTTTGAATTCTTTATCCCTTCAAATTTCTCTTCTGCCGAATGCTCTTGTATTTCAAATTCAGCAAGCATTTCAATCCAGTTCTTATAAGTCGGATAAGTATCCCTGTTCGCATCCAAATACCGCTTAAGGTTGGATATATGCCTATTGGCAAACTCATTATGATGGCGGAGCGCTAACCTCAACTTACCCCCATCCGGGGCACCTTCGCGTACCAAACCTTGTGGTTCCAGCTTTTCCTGTACTACAATTGCGTCTCCCTTCATAGTCACAATGTGACGCCGGATAGCTTCCTCTTGCCCAAAATGGGCGATAGCTCTTTGGATCAGATAGATGATAGTTTGCTGATCTTCCGAAATATTCTTGGTGTCAATCGCCGTTTTCAGTTCATTGAAAAAGTCTTCCCCGATGGTCGGGCTGATTGCAAAGGTCTCTACATCAATGAGGATGGGCCAGAGAGTTTCGAAGACATAGCGGTTGATACGTTTCCCTAGCAGTAAGCGTAACTCAGCTGCATAATTGATAAAAGCTTGGCGATTGCGTTTACTTTCCAGAGTGGCAGTCCAAAGCGGATAGTTGCCGCTATTGGCTTCCAGCGTTTTGAGCAGGCGCTCGATCGCTTCATAGCCATTGTGTAACATGTAGTCACGGTAATTGCTTTCCTGGTATTTGAAGGAAGATTTTAATTCTTCCGTTTCAAATCGATGGAAGCCTCGTCCACTTACTTGAAAGCCGCCAACACTCATGTATTCGTACATACTGAGCATGGCCAACGGGCGCTGTACAAAGGGAAGCAGCGCTAGATTGTTGGCATTGGGAGCAGCGAAGGTGTCTACCAGGTTATTCCACAGCTCATCGCCGATCTTTGGGATAAGGTGGTTTTCAGCCGCTACCAGTATGTTAGGACCAAGATCTTCCAGGTCAAGAGATACATTACCCGCTGCACCGATGAAGGAGCGGAAATGAGGAGCATCGTCAAAGAGATATACAGCCATGATTAGTCGATTTGGATGGTGGTGTCGCTAGGTTTTAGTCCGTTCTCTTGGTCGTTAGTTGTCGTATGATGTGTATGGTCGATGAAGAAGGTGACATCCCAGGCGGGGTCTATGCGACTGTTGTATTGTGCCACAAAATTCAGTGGTTCCAAAATGATCGCTTGGTCAATATTGTTTAGTGTGATGCCACTATTGAAGCTCTCTCTTTGATCACTCCCACTGCCGGCACCCATCTTCCCCCCTTGTGGCGCGAGGCCCATCTGGCTGGGATGTAGGCCCAGCGATTGTACAACCTTCGCATCCGCTACATCGGAAGTAGGTACCCAGCTGTCTTTTTTAATCTTATCATCAATGGCAATGATCTCTACTTTTCCTTCATCTTGCCCCATCTCCGTTTGTTTGAAAACAGTAGAAACACTTTTGAATAAATTCTCCGTATCGCTCAGGTCATCGTTCAGCTTCTTAATCAGCTCATCGATATGCTTGTTGCGTTCCTCGTCGGTGTATGTATTCCAGTCCTGATGTCGGATGATAAAGTAAGATTCTGGGATATTGATCTGATAGGTAATGACCACTTGGTTTCGCATCATAGCATTGACAATCTCGGGTACCGTGATGGAAGCATCGAGCCAGCCATTCTTCCTAAACAAACCCAACCAAAATGGCCGAGCGTAATACTTAATACCGGGGGTCTCAAAGCGAGAATGCCAGGCGAATTTGTAGGCATTGGGCTTTTTGTCGATGAAGAATTCGGTGTCCCACCAAGGCAACAACGGGATCTTTTTTATACGATCATTACTGGGGGGCATCTGTCCAAAATAGGGGCTATAATACAACCATTCGATACGCAGATTGCTTTCGTTTTGCTTACTCAGACGGGAAAACTCCGCATGCTTATGGTACAGTCCTGTGATGAAATTCCGGTTCTTGGAAAGTATCAATTCTGAAAAGCCATTCATGTAGAAACGGTAGTCGGCCAACTGAGGTATTAACCACTTTAAGCCGATTCGATTGCGTTTCAGCCAAGCCTCAATCTTCGGCTCATGATGACGAGCAATCTTTGTTTCTCCAGTCGCAAGCGCATCATTATGGTAATAGGCTAGCCCATTCCCATACATCATCTGGATGAGTTTGTAGATCGTCCCCGCGGCCATTTCGGATTTGTATAGCTTCTCTCGGATTTCAGTAGGAAGTTTATCACTGGTTCCCCAATTCGCCCAGTTCCAACCTTGAGTATCTTCTCGAGGAAGTTCTCCCAAAGTATTCCGACGTTGATTGTCGGTTCGAGGTTGATCCCGAAACACTCTTGCTTCAGGAAGGATCACCTGACTCACCCCTGTTCGTTGATCTTTAATGACATCTAAAGTTATCGTACTCATCCTGCCAATGTTTTGCCATTGAATGCCACCACAAGAGGTGGGTGTATTTTCTTAATAATGTCTACCGGGTAGCCATCTTGCATCAATTGAATATTGCGGGTAAACCATTTACCATGGTTCGGACGCCTACTGAGTTCTTTCCTTTGCAAGGCTGCTTTGGCAACACCTTTTCCATTGCGCTTTTCAGGCTGATAAAGCGAAGCTTCAAGGTAAGTGATTACCCCTCCGCCAGTCTTCCTTTTTCGATCGTAGCTAATGGTAGTCAGGCTAAAGGTTCGCCCTGTCTCCATTTCTTTCAGCATTTCCAGTAGTGTAATGGTATTCATAGTTCAAAGATGAATGCTAAAAAGCAGTAAGGAAAGGACAGCAAAAAAGCCCACAATCGAGGGTGATTGTGAGCTACCAGACTTCGTAAGTGATTTGCCGATGTAAAGATGTAGGAAGGAGCAGTAGTAAGAAAGGACAGGCTGGAAACCAAGGGGACATCAATTGGTCTTCTTCTCTAATTCTTTTCGCTGAGCCTCAAGGTAAGTGAGGTAAGTCAATGCATTATCTGCCGATTGAGCTGCAATCGCATCAATATCTTGGAGCTTACCCGCCAGTGCCATCAGGACCCCGCCCCAGCCAAAGGTGTTTGCCTCCTTCCTGGAGGGGGCACTAAACAATTCACTATGCTCCTCTATAATTGCCTGTCGGCAAGAGGCGAACCAAAAGGTGAGCAATTGTTTCGTGGATTTGGGAAGAATGGCCATATGAGGAATTCTTTTCTTGACCATTGCTTCATGATGTAATAAAGGCTGTCGTCGATCACCTTGGTACCCCCTACGCTTATTTTCTTTCGTCTTGGGTTTGTGAGGGCGATATAGGGTGGCTAGTAACTCGTCAATATGGATTTCCTCTTTGCTCTCCAGGAAGTTTTCAAAATGGGTAAAAGTGGTACATAGTTCGTAAAAAGAAATATTGGCTAGTCCATCTTCCGGAGCGAGATAAAACTTCTTTTTTCCATGCTTTTTATTTCGTACCAGCTGCGGCCATGGGCATTTGGTTAGTCCCAGTTTTATCTGAAACGTCTTCGGTTCGCCCTCCTCTTCTGGCTCGATGATATCAAATAGGAAATCTGAGGTGTTGAGTAGTTCTTCTAACTCCGCATAAAATATAATATCCCCCTCTTCCTCATATGCTAGCTTACAGTCTTTTCTCCAACGTTTCATAAAATCTTCATCAAGTCCTAGTAGTACCTGCACTAGAAGAATTCTCTTGGCAGGCACTATCTCCTGTGCTTCAAGTATGAAACCAGAATGGCTCATAATAATGGCATAACAAGACAACTGCTGTTGTAGGCTCAAGTCATTCCAAGACTGAGGTGAGGTGATTTCTTTATCGTTGATGGTAATCGTCATAGCAATTGAATAAAATCTACCTTCGTTAAAAACAAACCATCTGGCGTGGCTGATACGCCGATGGATTTAATTACACCGTTCAGCGTACCCTCTTTATGGTAAACCCTTCGCACGGCATTGGTCCATTTCTTGGTCTGGATGATATCAGCGATACTCAACTCCAGTGTCTTGGAGATAGTCGGCGCATCCGCTAGTTCTATGTATCCTTTCCACAATTGTTCGTAGATGCCATCAGCTCCCTCCAACTGCAGAGAGAGGGTACCCAGTGGACCTCCTTTACTATCCACTGCCGTCACCGCCCCATATGAGTATGGAACATCCTCTCTGTCATTGACATATCCTCGATCAAAAGCCAGTCTGAAGCCCGCCTCCTGTTGTCCCGCCTCCGGGCTCGAGCCTTCCGCTGAGGTGTGCAGGATCCTCCAGAGGGAACTGGTGAGC
>Ga0213840_1000768_pt1 | contig 35566 bp, 38 predicted proteins | sample SWPATP22_FD_160132 | JGI IMG/M metagenome (GOLD analysis project Ga0213840, IMG submission 160132) | Coastal seawater microbial communities from Marineland, Florida, United States - SWPA TP2 #2 | ecosystem: Environmental > Aquatic > Marine > Coastal | place: USA: Florida | collected 2016-08-14 | reverse complement strand
CCCTGGACCAGTTCGTCGGCGGTGTCCGCGATCTCCCGGGGGGATGCGCCCTGCCGCGCCTGGAGCCGCAGCCGGAGCCCCGTGTCGCCCCTGGTTTCCCAGGCCGAGACCGAGGCGCCGAGCACCAGGCGGTTGCCGTCGAGGGCCTGCTTGACGGCCGCCGAGACAAGCCCGGTTTCGACCACCGTGGTGCCGCGGCCGCCGTCGGATTCCTGGCCGACGCGAGATGTCCGGCCGCCGCCCTGCGATGCGAGCCAGGCGATACTGAGCCCGGCCGCCAGGACGAGCACGGCGACCCCGGCCACTGCCCACCAGCTGCGGGCGGGGCCCGGGAGCGGTGCCGAGGCGAGGATGGTTCCGGCCTGATCCATGAGGGAGGATCCCGCGGCTGCCCACCCGCCCGCAACGTCCGGCAGCATCCCGGCGGCGGCCGTTGCGGCGCCGGCCGCGAGCAGCACGAGCCCGGCCAGGGCCAGCAGGATCCGGTTCAATGCCCTGTTCGTGTGACTCATTGCCCCAGCACCCCTTCCCTCATGATGTGGATTGTCGGCGCGATACGGCGGTCCAGGGAGTACGCGGCAAGTTCGCCCTCGACCGCGGCGCCGATCGCATTCCGGTCGACGGAAACGCCCGACGTCGGACGCACCTGGACGCGGACGGCCCGCTGGCCCACCGTGGTGGTGACCTGCCCGGGTGCCAGCCCCGCGGTGAGGCGCGCCCGCCGGGACACTGCCGAGGCGATGACCTCGTGATCGACCACCACGGCGCTCCGGCCGCTCTGCATGGCGTGCCGGGACCGGCGGCCGGGCGTCGTTGCGGCTGCAAGCAGCACCAGGCCAAGAACTGCCAGGCCCGCGCCGGCGGCTACCAGCCCGGCCGGGAGAGTGTTGGCCGGCACCCCGGCGAGCCAGCGGCCCAGCCGCTCGGGGCTGGCAAGGAGCGGACTTTCCTGAAGGAGGGCCAGGACGGTTTCGAGGGCAAGCCAGAGGAAGACGGCGGCGAGGACGCCGGCGGTCAGGATGGATTCCGTGGCCCGCGAGGCGTGGGTCTCCCTGCGAACGAGGCGCCGGATGGCTCGGTCCTGGCTCACGCGGCCTTCCTTTCCTGGTGGTTCCGGTGTGGCGTTCCGGCCGGCGCGTCGACCCTGGCGGTGCCGGCGGGTTGTTGGGCCCCGCTGAGGCGGATGTCTACCTGGCCCAGCGTCCGGCCGGTGAGGTCCAGGCCGCGGGCAATGATGGCTGTCCGGGCCGCCCGGGAGCGATCGAAGACGGAGCCGCCGTCGAGCCCCTGACGCGGACCCAGGAGCGGCGGGAGTGCCAGCTGCACGGAGACTCTCGCGCCGAGCCGGCCCGCATCGTCTTCCAGCGCCGCGGCGACGTTGGACTTCGGGACGCCGAAGGCGTGGGCCGCAATCGCCTCGATTGTGTGCCTGAGGGCTGCCGGTGTGATCCGGGTATGCCCGGCCCGCGTCACGAGGAAGTGCGCTTGCCGCGCAGCGCATCCAGTACTCCGCCAAGATCCAGCCGTCCCTCGGCCGCGCGGCCCAGCACGGTCCCTACGCCCATGAAGAGCGCCGTGAGCAGGAAACCCCAGAGTCCGAACGCCAGGGCGACTACGGCCAGGACTGCTCCGATGGCCAGGCCGGCCAGCGTGGGGCTCAAGCCACCCTCGGCTCGGGCCGGGCGTCGTCGGCTTCCTCATCATCGGAGGGCACATGGATGTCCGTGATGGTGATGTTGACTTCCGTCACCTCCATGCCGACGAGGTCTTCGATGGTCGTGTAGACGGCGTCGCGGGCGTTGTCGGCAACCTGCTGGAGGGGGTGCGGGTACTCGACCACCAAGGTGATGTCGACCGCCACCTGGGTTTGTCCGACCTCCACGCTGACGCCCTGGGTGAGGTCCTTCTGCCCGACCTTTTCACGCAGGGTTCCCAGTGCGCGGGCGGCTCCGCCGCCGAGGGCGTGCACTCCTTCGATTTCCTGGATCGCGATGCCGGCGATCTTTGCCACGACGCCGTCTGCGACACTGGTCGCGCCGCGGCCGTCGACCCCTGAGGCCGGTGCGGGCGTGCCCGGCATGGGGGCCGTCGCGGCGGTCGCCTTCAAGGCGGTGGCCTTCGCCGCGGATGCCGGACCGGCCTGGCCCTGGACGTCTGACGGGGTGTGCGTCTGGGTGGTCAAAGCAATCACTCCTGATCGGTTGAGGAAGACGCTCTGTGGCGCCGTCATAGGTAAGACGGGCCCGGAACGGAATTCCTCACGGTCGACTCGGGGTGAGCTGCATCACATGAAGCCTTGGGCAGCCTGAGGCGGGGTGGTCAGGCGGCTGCCGGCAGCGCCCGCCGGGGGGCACGAGGCGGCGGACCGGCAAACGGCTGCCGGCAGCACCCGACAGGCCACTCAGGCGGCGGCCGGGCAGGCCTACTGGGCAGCCAGGCGCGTGGCCCGGAGTACGGCGTCTGTGAGGGATACCGCCCCGCCCTCGGGGCCCATTACGCTGCGATGCCGGCTGTCCAGGACCTCAAGGCGCCACTGAGGCTCCTCAATCCGGAGCTCACGGGCAAGGTCCTCGGCGGTGAAGAACTTCTCCGGGGCGTGGTCATGGTCCGCGCCCCACGGAGGAAGCCCGTCGGGGTGGTGGCCGACGATCAGTAGCGTGCCGCCGGTCCGCACCGCGGCGGCGGCGAGCTGCAGCGCCTGTTGCCACGGCATCTGGGTGGAATGCAGGAACTGGGCTGTGACGAGGTCGAACAACCTCTCCGGGACCCATGTGGCGAGGTCCTGCTGGACCCATTCGATGGTGGCCTCCTGGCCCCGTTCCCGGGCATGCTCGGCCGCACGTTCAAGAGCGACGGCGGAGACATCCAGGGCTGTGACCGCCCAGCCGCGGGCGGCAAGCCAAATGGCGTCCGCACCTTCACCGCAGCCCAGGTCCAGGGCCTTGCCGGGCGGCAGATGCGCCGCCTCCGCGATGAGCTGCGGATTCGGCTGCCCGCTCCACATCCTGGGGCGGCTGCTGTACCTTTCGTCCCACATCCGGGCCGCTGTGCCGGGCGCAACGTGATCGTCGGCGCCATGCTGGTGGCTATGTTCTGTCATGATTTCCCCTCATCACGGCGGTACGCCGGGTTTCGCTGACTGTTTGCAGGCACGACGGCGGTGACGAACCCCGCCGGCGCGGACCGGCGCCGGGTCTCCCTGCCGAAATTCCGGTGCTCTTCAAGGGCCAGCCCGAATGAACCGACAAAGTCCGCGGCGCTCTTGCGGGCCGGGGGGCGGTTGTCGATGCCAAAGGTCAGTTGCTCGCCGGCGTATTTCGCCGTGGCCCGCGCGTACCGCATGTAGGGCGACCCGGAGGCGACGATTTCCTTGGAGAAATAGTCAAAGGCCACGACGCTTCCGGGGGCGGTGCCAGCGATCCTGCGCAGTGTTGCCTCGACCGAGGCGCGGTCCAGGTACATGGTCACCGCTTCCCACAGAAAAAACGACGGCCTGCCGGGGTCGAAACCCGCCGCTACAAGCTTGTCCATCCAGTCCTCAGTCTCGAAATCCGCGGACACGTACGTGGCCTGACGCGTCGACAGGCCCGCTCTCTCGAGCATCCCGAGTTTGTACGCCTGGGTCCGGGGCGTGTCGATTTCAAAGCATCGTACGCCGTCTTCCGGTGACAGCCGGAACGCCCGGGTGTCGAATCCCGCGCCGAGGACCACGAGCTGGTCAACGCCGTCCAGATGCCGCCGGACGGCGGCATCGTAAAGGCTGGTCCGTGCCGTCGGGTGATGGCGCATCGGAGCCTGTCCCTGGTACGGATACCGGTAGATCCTGGGAACGTAGCCGGTCAGCAGGTGGCCCACGAGGGTGGGGGCAGTCTCCAGCCGGAACCCTTCCTGGGACACATTCGGCATGACCGCCATGAGCCGGGCAGCCGGGACATCCGGCCTCGTTTCCAGCCGGTGCTGCATGTAGCGCGTGTAGAGGGAAGACAGCACAGTGGCCGACACGCCTGTGCGCCGGCTGTACGCGAGCAGCCGGGGGACGGCCGCGACGTAGCCGGCGGTCCCGATGGGCAGCAACAGCACCTGGATGGCCCGAAAGAAGCCAGCGGCGACAATTCCCGGCATCGTGCCCCGCCTCCTCTCATCCCCCGCCCGCCAACCATGCTCCTCCGGCCCGCAGCAGTGGTCAATAACGGCTGTGGTCAACAACGGCTGAGGCCGGCAAAGGTGGCCAACAGGCGGCGCTGACCCGTCAACGCCCCTTTGACCCCGTGGCTTGACCCCGTGGCTTGACCCCGCGGCCGGTGCGAAGAGACACATGGAAATCACGCTCTGGAAACGATTTCGAAACCTGTGTCGTGAATGCTGGGCGCAGGATCTTGAAAAGCTGGGGAAGGCAATGATCATGGACGTTGAAGAAGCACGGCACATCCGCAGCTCCAGTGAGCTGAACGTGGGGGACGAGATCGAGGCCTGGCACAACGGCAAGCTCTTCCACCGGGGCACCGTGACCCAGACGGTCAAGGCCGTGGACCTGTTTTGGATCCTGGACTCTCGGACGGGAACGCGCCGCCTGATCGACGCCGAGGCACTCGTGATCCTGCGGGCAGCAGACCCGGGCACGGCCAAGGCGGCGTCCCGGGCAGCCGCCCGCACGCCTGCCCCGTCGCCCCATATGCCGCTGTTTCAGGCCCCCAGCCTGGCGGGCTAGGAGCGTGGCCGGCGGCCATGGATACGGGGCCGGGCCCTGCCGGATGATAGACTGGTGAAACTTGATGTGCAGTGATGCCCACTTTGATCTGATTGACGAGCTCTGATTGATGAGCTTCGACGGACCGGTTTCGGTCCGTCACACGGATCTCCTGCCGGATTCCTTCGGACTCCGCCCGCAGGGAGTGGGATTTTTTCATGTGAGAGGCACATCCTGCGTCGATGAACGCGTTCCATTTGGTCCCGGTGGCCGCTTGCCGAAGTTTGGCAGCAGCCCGGTTGATCACCTGACTTTTCTTCGGCGAACCCTTGGGCCAACCGGCACCGGGGGCCGATATCCGCATGGATACCGCCTGAAAGACCTTGAAACTCATGACTACTTTTGCTGCCCTCGGCACGCCCAAGGCCCTTGCCGACACCCTCACCGCCCAGGGAATCGTTGAGCCGTTCCCCATCCAGGTCAAGACCCTCCCGGACACCCTGGCCGGACGCGACGTCCTGGGCCGCGGCCGCACCGGCTCCGGCAAGACCATTGCCTTCGCCATCCCGCTTGTAGCACGACTCGCTGAGCGGGAAGCCAAGCACTTCCGCAAGCCCGGCCGCCCCATGGGCCTGGTCCTTGCGCCCACCCGTGAACTGGCCACCCAGATCAACGCCACCATCGAGCCGATGGCCAAGGCCATGGGCCTGAACACCACTGTGATCTACGGCGGCATCTCCCAGGCCCGCCAGGAAAAGGCGCTGCGCGCCGGCGTCGATATTGTCATCGCCTGCCCGGGCCGCCTGGAGGACCTGATCCGCCAGCGCATCCTGACCCTCGAGGGTGTCGAGATCACCGTCCTGGACGAGGCCGACCACATGGCCGACCTCGGCTTCCTCCCGGTCGTCAAGAAGCTCATGGACATGACCCCCAGCCAGGGCCAGCGCCTGCTTTTCTCCGCCACCTTGGACAACGGCGTTGACAAGATCGTCCAGCGTTACCTGTCCAACCCGCTGACCCACGCTGTGGATGAATCACAGGCCGCGGTCACCACCATGGAGCACCACGTGCTCGTGGTCAACGACCAGACCGTCAAGAAGCAGCTGATCGTCGAGCTCGCTTCGGGTGCCGGCCGCCGGGTGCTCTTCCTGCGCACCAAGCACCACGCCCGCAAGCTGGCCAAGACCCTGACCGACGCCGGCATCCCCGCCGTCGACCTTCACGGCAACCTTTCGCAGAACGCCCGTGACCGCAACCTGGCCGAGTTCTCCTCCGGCGACGTCCGCGTCCTGGTGGCCACCGACGTCGCCGCCCGCGGCGTCCACGTCGACGACGTCGAGCTGGTCATCCACGTCGACCCGCCCACGGAACACAAGGCGTACCTGCACCGCTCGGGCCGTACCGCCCGCGCCGGTTCGGATGGCACCGTGGTGACCCTGACCCTGCCCGAGCAGCAGTCCGACGTCAAGAAGCTCATGAAGGCGGCCGGCGTCGAGGTCAACTTCGAGCGCGTCACTGCCAACTCGCCGCTGGTTGCCGAACTGGTGGGCGAAATGGCCGACAAGATTGATCCGCGCACCCGCGCCGCGCTCCTGGCCGCCAAGGCCGCGCAGCACGGCGGCGGCACGTCGACCGGCGCCAACGCCGAGCGCAAGCGCGCACGCCGCACCACCCAGGCTGCACCCACTGCGGGTGGCCGCGGCGGTCGTGGCGGACGCGGACGCGTCGGAGCCGAGGCTCCCCGCACCGATCTGCCGCGCGCCGAGCGCCGCGCCGTGGCCTATGAAGGCCAGGCCGCTGCCCGCAACGCTGCAGAGCGCGTCGCGGAGAAGAACCAGGACCGCGCCGACGCCGAGCGCGCCGAGCGCCGCAATGCTCGCGGCCGCGGCCGCGTGACTGCTTACGGGCACCACAACGATGTCCCGGCCGCCGGCGGACGTGCCGCTGCGGGCCGCGGGTCGGACGGACGCGCCGCAGAAGGACGCGGCGACGCCCGGGGCGCTTCGGCTCCCCGCAGCGGTGCTCCCCGCAGCGGTGCTCCCCGCGCGGGTGGCACGGCCGGCGGCCAGCGCAACGGACGTCCTGCAACCGGCCAGCGCGCTGCAGCCGGCGCCAAGTCCGGCGGAAGCAAAGCCGGAGGCAGCGCGGCTGTCTGGTCCTCCAACACCGGTGGCACCTCGGGCGGATCCTACGCCGGCGGCGGCAACGGCCGCTCCAGCGAGGGCCGTCCGGCACGCAGCGGCGGCCCCCGCCGCGCGTCGGCTCCGGCCTCAAACGAACGCCGCAGCCGCTAAGGTTCCGGTTTTCCGCTGGACAAAGTAGCTGGCGCTACGCAAACGGACGGCTGCTACGGGGATCCCCGTAGCAGCCGTCCGCGGGCGTAGCGGCTGTCCGAAAACGCCGCAGAAATCTGAGCCCTACCAGCCGCGGGCGCGCCACTCCTCCAGGTGCGGGCGTTCCGCACCCAGGGTTGTCGGCTTGCCGTGGCCCGGGTGCACCAGGGTGTCATCCGGATAGACGTCGAACAGCCGCTCGCTGACATCGGTGATCAGCTGGGCAAACCGCGCCGGATCCTTCTGGGTGTTGCCCACGCCGCCGGGAAACAGCGAGTCGCCGGAAAAGATATGTGCCGGACCATCCGGATCCTGGTACACCAGCGCCACCGAACCCGGCGTGTGCCCGCGCAGATGCACTGCCGTCACGGCGAAGCCGTCGAAGTTGCCGACGTCCCCGTGATCCAGCAGCACATCGACCTTCACCGGCAGTTCGGGGGCGTCCTCCGTCCCGGCCGCCGTCTTCGCACCGGTCGCTTCCACCAGTTCCGCCAGTGCGCGGACGTGGTCCCAGTGCTGGTGCGTCGTGGCAATCAGCGCCAGTTTCGGCGCCGCCGTGGTATCCGCGGCGGCGTCCGCGAGCAGCCCTTCGATGGCGGCCAGATCATCGGCCGCATCGATCAGGAGCTGCGCGCCGGAAGCCTTGGCCGTGAGCAGGTACACGTTGTTGTCCATTTCGCTGACCGAGATCCGGCGGATGGTGATATCACGTAGCGAGTGAATGAGTGAGTCCATGGACTTCAGTCTAGGACGCGCTATTCGCGGCCCTGGGACACCCAGCCGGGGTCCGCGGAGCGGGAGCCGACGACGGCGTCCGCGGCGGCGTCGAGCGCCTCAAGTTGCGCCGGCGTCAGCACGAGCGCCAGGGCACCCAGGTTCTCATCGATCCGGTCCGCCTTGCGGGTGCCGGGGATGGGGACCACCGGGAGCCCGAGCTTCCGGCCCTGGGCCAAGAGCCAGGCGAGCGCCACTTGGGCGGGCGTCGCCGGTTTGCCGGAGACGGTGTGCTCGGCGGCGACTGCCTTCACGGCTGCCACCACGCCCTGGTTGGCCGCCGCTGCGTCCTGGGCGAAGCGCGGGATGTTGCGGCGGAAGTCGTTACTGCCCAGCGTTGAAGCGTCCACGGTGCCGGTGAGGAATCCCCGGCCCAGCGGCGAGTAGGGCACGAATCCCACGCCGAGCCCGGCCGCGGCAGGAACAACGTTGCGTTCCACATCGCGGCTCCAGATGGACCACTCGCTCTGGACCGCGGCGATCGGGTGGACGCTGCTGGCCTCGCGCAGCTCCTCGGCCGTCACTTCGGACAGGCCCAGATGCCGCACCTTGCCGGCCTGCACCAGCTTCGCCATGGCCTCCACGGTTTCCACAATCGGAACGCGGAGGTCACGGCGGTGCATGTAGTACAGGTCAATGGTGTCGGTGCCGAGCCGCTGCAGGCTGCGGTCCACCGCCTGCTGCACGTAAGCGGCGTCGCCGCGGATGTCCGTGTAGCCGGCCGACGGGGTTCCCACCAGGCCGAACTTGGTGGCCAGTTGGACCTCGCCCCGCCGCTCCTTGAGCAGTTTCCCGATCAGCTCCTCATTGCTGCCGCCGCCGTAGATGTCCGCCGTGTCCAGGAACGTGACGTCGGCGTCGACGGCGTGGTGCAAAGTCTTCAGGGCTTCGGCCGGATCCACCTCCCCGTAGACCGGGGTCAGGGCCATGCCGCCGAACCCCAGGGGGCTGACCATAAGGCCGTCGCCGAGCCGGACTGGTGCTGCCGTCATCTTGGTCTCCATTCGCGCACTGAATAGTTCCGTAGGACTTCCGTCCCTGCCAAGAACCCCGGGATGCGCGCGGCTATTCCGGCCCCTGTTATAGGCCGGGCCGACGATTCTCCCCACCTTTGAATGCTGGGCGGCCAGTACGACGGCGCGCCGCGGGGACACGCCGTCGTACTGCCCTAAACGTGGGGAGCTTCCGTGGGGGAGGGCCGGACCGCGTCTTTTGCCGGTTGCTCTGCCGGGAGGAGTTTCAGGCCCGCCGCGCAGCCGACGATTCCGGCGATGAACAGCAGCTTGAGCGGGCTGGCCGGTTCGACGCCGGTGGCCATCGCCCAGCCGACCGTCAGTGCGGCGCCGATCCCCACCCAGACGGCGTAGGCGGTGCCGAGCGGAATACGCTTCACGGCCAAGCCGAGCCCCACCATGCTGAGGGTGGCCGTCACGGCGAACACGAGGGTGGGCAGCGGGCGGGTGAACCCGTCTGACAGGCCCAGGGCCGTGGCCCAGACCGCTTCCAGCACAGCGGAAGCGAGCAGAACCAGCCAGGCAAGGGCAGGGGTGGAGCGGTCTTCGGGGCGTGGGTTCGATGCCATGGTCATGCCACCAGCTTCAGGCCGGCGACGCTTACGGCAATCCCGCCAAGCAGCAGGAACCGCGCCGCGGTTGCGCGTTCAACTTTCGCGATCATCGCGTAGCCGGACGTCAGGACGACGCCGACCCCCACCCAGACGGCGTAGGCCGTTCCGGTGGGGATGGACTGCATCGCGACGGCGAGACCCCCCGTGCTGGCGAGAACCGAAACGAGGAAAACGAGGGCCGGCACCAGCCGGCGGCGGCCCGTGGACTGGGCGGTCCGGTGCAGGGCGGCGGCCCAGACGGCCTCCAGCGCCCCGGAAAGAATGAGTATTAGCCACGACATGACAGCTCCTGTGGCCAGTCTTGTCGCGTGCCGGGTACTGAACCGTCGTCCGGAGGCCCGGAAGAGGAGGGCCTTGGCCCCCAAGTTTAGCAAAGCCGCGTTGGAGCCCGGGATTACAGTCCGGCGGCGTCGCTCCAGACCGTGAACGTGCGCCCCACCGGGTAGTGCCTGCAGGGCTCGTCCGGGGCGGCAAGGTCTCCGGCGTCGATATCGGACGCCGCCGACACCACGGCGCGGCCGTCGGCGTTGGCCAGGGTGGCCCGGGCACCGATGCGCCGCAGGGCCGGCATGGCCCCGCGTTCCAGACGCTGGACAGTGATGTCGATGCCCACGATTCCTGCGACCAAGCCGTCCGGACGGGTGAACACGGGGTGCGTGAAGGTCAGGACATACTCGTCGGTACAGAGGAAGTCCACGTAGGGCCCGGTGACATGAGCTCGGCCCGTTTCCACCGGGATCCGGAACCACTCCGCCTTGACGTAGCGGCTGATGGAGTTGGGGCTGAAGTTGGCCAGGGCGTCCACGGGTTCCAGGTCCGGTCCCTGCCACCAGGCTATGTAGCTCCGCTCGGGCCCGAGCAGCCCCGCGTTGGCGATGAACCCCGCACCGGCTGCGTAGCCGTCGGGCAGCTGCACGAGTTCCTCGACCACCGGCCGGATGAGCTTGTCCACGGCCGTGCCGGTGACCTTGCCGGACATGGCGGCCAGGGCGGACCCGGCCTCAGCAGCCCACGCCGCAAGGCGGTGCTCGATTCCGCTGATCGTGACGTCGAGTTCGGCGGCGGCCTGCCCGGCTGCCTTCTCAACAGGGACGCGTTTAGCCGACGCGGCGGATGGTCCTGCGGTGGAGGTGGTTTCTGACATGCTTTCTGCCTTAGCTCGAAGGTGCCGGGACATGTGCGGTAGAGGTTGGCCGGTCAAAATCATGGGTCAAAATCTTGCGGTCAATAGCGTTTGGCATGCTCGGTCAGGAGCCAGTCGGTGGTGGCGGCGATCAGGGCCTTGACCCCCGATTCGGCGGCCGCCGGCTGGTGGGCCTCGATCGCGGCGGCCACGTCCTCGAGGATCACGCCGGTGCGCCCGCGGTAACCGGAATCCGCACAAGGCAGCAGTGTGAGGGTGCCAAGATCGGCCTGCAGCCGGATGAGCTCCCGGGCGAGCCGGGCGGAGCGGGCAATGGCCGCGACTTCCAGCAGGAACTCCGATAGCGCCAGGCGCCAGCTCAGGGAGTCGTCGTCCTCCGCCGGGATGAACGAGCGCAGCGTGGCGATGTCGGCGGCATCGGAGCGCCGGGCGGCGACTCCCGCGCAGGCGGCGGCGATCGCCTGGTAGTGCAGCGCCAAGTCTCGGATCTGCAGCCGGCTTAACTCGTGCAGCTGCGTCAGGGCCCGTTCCCGGGAGGGCAGCACGTTGTCGGCAATGAAGCTTCCGCCGCTGCGACCGCGGGCGGTCCGGATGATGCCCGAGGCGCGCAGCTGGGACAGGGCCTCCCGTGCCGTCACCGCAGACACTCCGAGGGCCGCGGCGAGCTCGGTTTCGTTCGGGAGCCGCTGGCCGCTGGTCAGCAGCCCGGTCTCCACCGCCTGCTCGATCCGGCCGCACACCTCGTCCACGAGGCCGCGGGATTTGATCGGCGTGAACACAGCCGCCAGGCTCCGGGAGGCGCCCTTGGGCGACAACAACATCAGGGCCTCCCTTCCCTCCGGCGGTATGCGGCCGCCCCCGGCCGGGCCTTCATGCAGAGTCCGGGTGCAGTGTCCGGGTGCAGAGTCCGAGTGCAGTGTCCGGGAGCGGCGCCGCCGTGCGCCGCCCGGGCTGATGACATCCTAATCCGGGCTTTGCAGAGGGTCTATACATAAATCCTATGAAGTAATAGCATTTTGGCCAGCAGCCCGGTGTGGACTGGATCACATTCTGCTGTGTGGCTTTCTCGTGGACGATCTGGCAACGACGTTAGGCGCAACCGCATGACCGAAACACTGGCCGCTGGCACGTCGACCGGTACCGAAGAGGTTCCGGCGATCCGCCTGCGCAAACTCACGAAGGTCTTCGGGGATACCACCGCGGTAAATGCCGTGGACCTGGACATCCGGCACGGGGAATTCTTCTCCATGCTCGGCCCGTCCGGCTCCGGCAAGACCACGGTCCTGCGGCTGATCGCCGGCTTCGAGCTCCCGACCTCCGGCAGCATCGAACTCGAGGGCAAGGACGTCACCGCGATGGCGCCCTTCCAGCGCGACGTCAACACCGTTTTTCAGGACTACGCACTGTTCCCGCACATGTCGCTCGTGGACAACGTCGCCTACGGACTGCGGGTGCGCGGAATGCCCGGGAACCAGCGACGGGAGCGGGCCAGGGAAGCCCTGGACCGCGTCCAGCTGGGCAAGTTCGTCGGACGCAAACCCGCCCAGCTCTCCGGCGGCCAGCGGCAGCGCGTTGCCCTGGCCCGGGCGCTCGTCGTCGAGCCGAAGGTCCTCCTGCTGGACGAGCCGCTCGGCGCCCTGGACCTGAAGCTCCGGCAGCAGATGCAGGTCGAACTCAAAGAATTGCAGCGCTCCCTGGGCATTACGTTCATCTTCGTCACCCATGACCAGGAAGAGGCCCTGACCATGAGCGACAGGATCGGCGTCTTCAACAACGGGAGCATCGAGCAGATCGGCACGGCACACGAAATCTACGAGCGCCCCGGCGGCATCTTCGTGGCCAATTTCGTCGGCACCTCCAATATCTTCGACGCCGGCCAAGCCCAGGCGGTCTATGGCCGCGCGGAGCCCTTCTGCGTCCGTCCCGAACGGCTGCTCGTCACCTGGGCCGGGGAACCGGAACACGGGGCCGGCACAACCTCACTGCCCGGAACGGTGACGTCGTTCGTGTACGTCGGGCACGCCACCCAGGTTCGCGTGCAGCTCGACGGCGGGCCCGTCGTCGTCGCGCTCGTGCCGGACAAGCTTCCCGGCAACGACGAGGAACTGGTGAACCGGCCGGTCACCGTCAGCTGGAGCGACGACGCCGTCGTCTGGCTTCCGGCCCCCGGCACCTGATGCCGGGCCGTGCCGGGCGTCCGTCCCGAAGCGCGGAAATTTAGTCCTGCACCGATTCACCCCCAGCGAAAGGTAAGGATCATGGCACCAAGAACGAAGGCCTCCCTCGTGGTCGGGGTGGTTGCGGCGGCAGCACTCATGCTGTCCGGCTGCGGAACCAGTGGTGGAGGGGGTTCCGCACCATCGGCGCAGGCGACCAAGACGGAGATCGGCACCGGTGAGGGCCAGCTGTCCATCCTCGGGTGGCCCGGGTACGCCGAGGACGGGAGCAACGACCCGGCGGTCGACTGGGTGCATCCGTTCGAACAGGAGACCCAGTGCAAGGTCAGCTTCAAGCCGTTCGGCACCTCGGATGAGGCCGTGACGCTGATGCGCACCGGGCAGTACGACGTCGTCTCGGCCTCCGGGGATGCCTCGCTGCGCCTGGTCGCTGGCCAGGATGTGCAGCCGGTCAACATGAGCCTGTTGAAGAACTACCCGGACATCTATCCGTTCCTGAAGGACAAGGCCTGGAACACCGTCAATGGTGTGAACTACGGAATGCCCCACGGCTGGGGCGCCAACCTGCTGATGTACACCACGGACAAGGTCACCCCGGCGCCCACTTCCTGGAGCGCGGTGTTTGACGATGCCGCCAAGAACACCGGCAAGGTCACGGCCTACGATTCGCCGATCTACATCGCCGATGCCGCCGTCTACCTCATGGCACACAAGCCGGAGCTGGGCATCAAGAACCCCTACGCCCTCGACAAGGACCAACTGGCCGCCGCCGTCGATCTGCTCAAGCAGCAGCGAACTCACATCGGCGAGTACTGGAGCGACGTCCTCAAGGAAGTCCAGGCCTTCACATCCGGGAGCACCGTGGTCGGTACTACCTGGCAGGTGGGGGCCAGCATCGCGCAGGCCGACGGAGCCAAGGTCGCGACCCTCATCCCGGACGAGGGTGCCACCGGATGGTCTGACACGTGGATGATCGGGTCCAAGACCAAGAACCCGAACTGCGCCTACAAGTGGCTCGACTACATCGCCAGCCCCAAGGTGAACGCCCAGGTGGCGGAGTACTTTGGCGAATCCCCGGCGAACGCCAAGGCCTGCGAACAGACCAAGGATCCCAACCACTGCGAGACCTACCACTCCGGTGATGCGGCCTACGCCGACCGGATCTGGTACTGGACCACTCCGGTGGCCGAATGCCTCGATGGGCGCAAGGACGTCAAGTGCACGGACTATTCGGAATGGACCAAGTCCTGGACGGAGATCAAGGGCTGATTCCCGGCCTCTGACCGCACCGAATCCGGAAAGAACAGCCGGCCCCGCGGGCCGGCAGAAACTAAGGCGACATGGCACAACAGACGCAACAGCTTCCGCCCGGCCCGCCCCGTAACTCCGGGGCCGTGCCCCGGGCGAAAGCCAACAACTTCTCGGCGCTGCTGCACCGCTCGCCCCGGCTGAGGCTTGCCGCGCTGCTCACAGCCCCGGCAGGCTGGCTGGTGCTTGTCTACATCGCCGCCCTGGCGGCACTGCTGATCACCGCGTTCTGGACCGTGGACACCTTCACCGGAGAGGTGTCCACGGAGTGGACCACCGAGAACATCGTCACGGTCCTGACCGATCCGGTGTACCAGCGGATCACCCTGCGAACACTCTGGATCGCCGTGGCGGTCACCGTGATCGACATGATCCTTGCCCTGCCCATCGCGTTCTTCATAGCCAAGGTGGCTCCCGCCCGCTGGGAGAAACTGCTCGTGGTGGCCGTGCTGATGCCGCTGTGGGCCAGCTACCTCGTCAAGGCCTACGCCTGGCGCAACGTCCTGGCAGAGGGCGGGCTGCTGGAGTGGCTGGGAGCGCCGATCGGCCTGTCGTCGCCGGGCTATGGCGAGACCGCCGTCATCCTGACGCTGTCCTACATCTGGCTGCCGTACATGATCCTCCCGATCTACGCGGGCTTTGACCGGGTGCCTGACTCCCTGCTGGAGGCCTCCGGGGACCTTGGCGCGAAGCCGCTGACCACGATGCGCCTTGTCATGCTTCCGCTGCTGGTCCCCTCCATCATCGCCGGCACGATCTTCACGTTCTCCCTGTCCCTGGGCGACTACATCACCGCCCAGATCGTCGGCGGTACCACCCAGATGCTCGGCACCGTGGTCTACGCGAACGTCGGGGCGGCCAACAACCTGCCGTTCGCCGCCGCGGTATCGCTGGTGCCGATCGCCATCATCATGTTCTACCTCTTCATCGTCCGCCGCACCGGCGCCCTGAACAACCTGTAGCGCGAGGAGCATCATGAGACTTTCCCGTGGCGCCAAAGTGGTCCTGGGCGTCATTACCGCACTGGTGCTTTTGTTCATCTACATCCCGCTGATGCTGGTGGTGGTGAACTCGTTCAACGCGGACCGGACGTTCGGCTGGCCGCCCAAGGGCTTCACGCTGGAATGGTGGGCCAAGGCTTTTGACTCGCCCGGCGTCAGGGAGGCCGTCCTGTCCTCCCTGTGGGTGGCAGTGGTCTCGACCCTCATCTCGCTGGTGCTGGGGACGCTGCTGGCGATCTCACTGCAGCGTTATAAGTTCTTCGGCCGGGACGTCATCAACCTCCTGGTGATCCTGCCCATCGCGTTGCCCGGGGTTGTCACGGGCATCGCCCTGAACAACATGTTCACCACAATCCTGGGCGTCCCGCTGAGCCTGTGGACGGTGGTGATCGCCCACGCCACGTTCTGCATGGTGACGGTGTTCAACAACGCCATTGCACGGCTCCGCCGCACCAGTGCCGGCCTGGAGGAAGCCTCGGCCGATCTCGGCGCCGGCGTCTTCACCACCTTCGGCCTGGTGACATTCCCGCAATTGCGTTCCGCCCTGCTGGCCGGCGGGCTGCTGGCCTTCGCGCTGAGCTTCGACGAGATCATCGTGACCACGTTCACGATCGGGGCCGGCGAGACCACGCTGCCGATCTGGATCCTGCAGAACCTCTTCCGGCCGAACCAGGCGCCCGTGGTCAACGTCGTGGCCGTCGTGCTGATCGTGGTCTCGATCGTTCCCATCTGGCTTGCGCAGCGGCTCTCGGGGGACTCGGTCGGCGTCAGCGGTGCCCGCGTGAAGGCGGACGGGCACTAGTCGGTGCCCGGCTCCGCCGGATCGATGGAGACCACTGCCAGGAAGCCGCGGCCCAGGATTTCCGGCGTCGCGGTATCGGAGCCGACGACGGCGTCATAACGGTTCAGCTCGACGGGCTCCGTTTCAGGAACGACGTCGGCCGCCGCCTCGCCCGCCGTCCCGGGGCTGACGGTGGCGGAGCCCTGCAGGAGGATGCCGAACTGGCCCGCGAACACCGGATGGGCGCGTTTCTTGGATAGTTCGATGATGGACGTGTAGCCCTTGAAGGAGCCGTTGCGGGTAATGACGTTCAGGTCCTTGATGTCTCCGGTGGGCAGTGCCCCGGCAGAGTCAGCGCCGCCGGAGAACCGGAACGGGCGGTACTTCTCGAGCGGGTGCTCGGCGCCGTCGACGCTCAGGAGCAACAACTCGCCGTCGATCACGGTCAGCACGCGGTCCATGCCGGCAAAAGTGGAGAAGGCGCCCGCCGTGGAAACCTCGGCAATGCTGACCCGCCAGTCCCAGGCGGTGTCCTGCGCAGTGCTTTGGGCGGTCTGTACGGACGGGGTCCGGGGATGGCGTGCCACTTCGCGCGTCACCCCGCCGCCGTTGCGCCAGGGGTGTGCTTTGAGCTCGGCATAACGGATGATCTCCATGGCCTCAGCCTATCGGCCCGCCCGGCGTGGCTGGCCCGCCCGGCGTGGCTGGTCCGCCCCGGGTCGCGTCGGCGCGTCGGCGGCTGCTGGTGCTGCTGCCGGTTATGCCGGCACTGACGCAAAGTCGGCGGCGGCGGAGCGGTCTTGCTAACGTCAGAGGCAGGAAGCGTGCAGAAGGAGCCCGAATGTTTGTCAAAGTGTGCGGTCTTAGCACCCCGGACTCGGTCCGCACCGCGGCCGACGCCGGCGCGGACGCGGTCGGCTTCGTCCTGACCCTCAGCCCCCGTGAAGTCACGCCGGAACAGGTCAGGAACCTCCTCGCCTACGTCCCCGACGGGATGCCCGCGGTGGGGGTGTTCCGGCACGAACCGGCCGCCGACGCCGTGGCCCTCGCCCGCGAGGCCGGCCTGACCTGGGTCCAGCTTCACGGCGACCGCTCACCCGCAGACGTCCGGACAGTGCACGATGCCGGGATGAAGCTGATCCGTGCCGTCACCATGGCCGCCACCGCGGAAGCCTTCACCAGCTGGGGCGAGGAGCTGCTCCTGATCGACGCCGCCGTCCCGGGATCCGGCGAAGCCTGGGACTACGGCTCCGTCCGGGCGTTGGCGCTTGACGGGCGGAAGTGGCTCCTCGCCGGCGGCCTCGATGCTGCCAACGTGGCCCGGGCAGCGGCGGAGGCCGGCGCCTGGGGAGTCGACGTCTCCTCGGGCGTCGAGTCGGCGCGCGGCATCAAGGACCTGGCCAAAATCAGGGACTTCGTGCAGTCAGCCAAGTCCTAGTCATGAGCCCGGCCCGGACGAGGCACGCGGCATAGGCCGCACGGCGGTACGGAGCACTAGGCACCTGCTTCACGGCGCACACGCAGGAGAGCGGCAGCGCGGGACGGTTCCCCCGCTGCCGCTCACCGAACGGGCCGGCATCAAACGCTGCTGTTGCCGCCTGCGCCTGTCCCCGTCGGCTCAGTTCCTAGGAGCGTTTGATGATGACGTCATCGATGTATTCGTCGCCCTTCTGCCGGTTGTGCTCGGCCCCGAGCTGAACCTTGCTCAAGCTGCTCCCCAGCATGCTGACGCTCGAGCTGCTGTATCGCTGCACGCCGTCGAACCAGACTTGGATTGTTGACGAACTGCCGTTGGCGGTCACCCGCATGCTGACGTGGTGCCACGCACTCAGGGAAATGCTTGATGCGATCAGCTTCGTGTAGACAAAAGTGCCGTTCGGCGCCGTCACGCGGAGCCATAACTGCCCATTGCTGTTGTAGCGGTAGATGTCCGCAACGCGCGTCGATCCGGAGAAGAACCGGAAATATGGGACGTCATTGCCGGAAACGCCGGCCACGGTGATCTTGAACCATCCATCGGCGTATGAGGTCTTGGTTCCTGAAGCGAACGCCGGCGAGGAGAGGTTCGCGAGCGAACCGGAATCCGTGGTCACGTGCAGTTTGGCTGAACGGGTACCAGAATGGTTGAGGGAGCTGGTAGTTGCCGTGCCCGTTCCTGACACCTTGGGGATGAGGCCGCACCAGCCGCCCGCCTCAAAACCCGTGGCAAGTACAACGCTGCCGGGATAGGAGTTTGTGGGTGCCGGGCTGCAGGTTGCGGCGGTCGCGGCCTGGGCTGAACCAAAAACAAGGGAACCGGCTACGAGCAATCCGAGCGTCCCCGCCATGCTGAGTGCTTTGAGTTTTCTCATTGACAATACTTTCCGTGCTTGGTTCGACGTGTTGATGTGGGCTCGTGCCGCAGCACGGAGTGGGTTGGCTTCTGTCATGCCAGTTGCGCCAGGTGGACCAACTGCACGACCACCGAGATGCCGACTACGGCCAGCAGGGCCGCGGTGGTGATCACCACGGGCCGCGGGAGTGCCTTGTCCGGCTTCAACACGCGCAGCACATCGCAGCTCACGAGCGCCGATACGGTGGCCAGTCCTATCAGGAAGATGATCATTTTGCACGCACCAGGACGTGCTTTGGCCGCCTGAGCTCAAGGCCCAGGATGGCGAGGGTCACGATCGACAGGACGCAGACGCCCACCGGCGGTGACCAGAGCCGTGCATAGATCATCGCCGTCGCCACGAGGGTGGACATCGCGAGGCTGAAGGCAATTGCGATGGCGATACTGAGGGGAAGTGCCCCGGTGGCGTGGGCTGAGCGCGGGGGATCGAAGCGGAGGACCAGGACCAGCGCTGTTCCAGGCCCGGCCAGCATCAGCAGGCCTATCACTGCCAGGCGCAGCCCCTCAGGGCCGACAAACGAGAGCGGTATGGCCGCTATGGCGACTGCCGCCGTCGCATAGCTCACGTAGCTGCGTTCAGTTGCCATTGCTAACTCCTTCGATGTGAAAAATCACGCCGCCGGCGTTTTCGTAAACCTTTGTCCAGCCCGGACTGGTGGCGCATGTGGCGATAAAACGTTGAAGGTCGCCCGCGGGAGTCGAACCGCGAAGCTCGGCTGCCTCCTGCTGGCTTTCGGTGATGATGAGGTACGCGCCCGCCTTGTGGGCGATCTGGTTGGCCGCGTCACAGCTGAGCGGCGGGGCGTTGGGAATGGGCTCGGCAGCAACGAGCGCCCGGTAGTCATAGTCCGCGTAGTGCTGGAATCTCCACGGGGTGTTGCGAACTGCCTCGATGAGGACGGCGCCCGTAGGTGCAGTCGAATAGAGGCGGTTCACGACAGCGATTTCGTCGTCGTTGAAGCTCTCCATGCCGTCATTTCCGTAGCGGGAAACAACCGTGGCCGTTGCCAGGACCGCGCCCATTAGCAGCAGCCCGAGGGCTCGCCGCAGGCCCAGCCCGGCGGTCTTGTCCGACATCAGCGGCAGCACCGCCAGGCACACCGCAAACGGCAGGCTGAACAGGTACAGGCGCAGGAGAAGCTCGCCGCCATACGGCTGGAGGGGGATCAGTACCAGCGGAGCCACTGCCCCGGCCGCGGCCGCCAGCCACGGCGCCTTCCGCCGGTAGCCCACAAAAGCGCCGACGGCGGCAAGAACCCAGACCAGCGCGACCTCGGCCATGCGTGTATAGACGACGAACATATGGGCGTCGCTGCCTGAAACCCTCGTGCTCAGCGCACCGAGGCTGTTCGCGCCGATGTCACCGAGCGAGCCGAACAGCTGGCCGAAGTGCCCCTGCAGGAATGTTGACGCCGCGAAGAGCAACCAGCCCACGGGCAGGAGCACGGCAACAACCGGCAGGAAGCGCAGCCGGAGACGACCCGTCAGGAGCAGTGCTGCCAGGATGGGGATCACGGCAAAGGGGCTGAGCTGATGTGAGGCCGTCATGGCCAGCAGGATCAGCGCGCAGACCACAACCAGAGCCGCAGCATCCGCCCGGGGCGGTTCCATGACACCCTGCCGGGGGACCGCGCCGTCGAGCTTGCTGACGCTCCGGGCAAGCCACCGGGAGAACCGGGTGCGCTCCGTGGGCCAGGCCCATCCGCCAAAGACGCTGAGCAGGCAGGCAACCAGGGTGAGCAGGAGGAGGAACGAATAGGCCTGCGGCGACAGGTAGTCCTGTCCGATCCAGCTGCTCAGGTAGAAGATCCAGACAGCCGCCCAGGCATGGCGCGGATTGGCCGTCAACCGCCGGGCCAAGGCCAGGAGCGGTGCCAGCATGAGAATGTTGATCCCCACCGGCGCCCATGTTGCGATGCCCATGATGTCCTTGACCCCGGTCGCCCCGGAGAACATCCCCAGCAGGGTGAAAAATCCGGGCCAGTTGAAGTACGCGTCGAGGGTCGGATCCAGCTGGCCCGATTGGGCGATGTTGTCGGCAATGCCCATATGGCGGAAGCTCGCCTCAAGCCGGGGGAGGCCGTGGATGATGGGGTCGGCGCCGGCCAGGATTACCACCGTGACCAGGAGCTGCCAGGTCAGAAGGGCCGGAACGAGGCGGCGGAGGCTCAACGAGGCGACGAACCCGGCCAGGCTGAGCGCGAGTGCCACGAAATAGGCCGGCGGGAGGGCCTCGATAAGACCGGCCCCGCCGATCCGCAGGGGATCGACCTGCGTCATGCCCCAGACACCGAGGACGAGGGCGGCCCCGGCTGCCGCGGCCAGGGCGCCGACGTGCCACGTCGGTGTCAGCCCGAGGTTGCGGTGGGTAGGCGGTTTCGCGCCGCCGTACTGCACCCGCGCATCATGGCGGTGGGCGGTGGGCACTGGGGGGCTTGCTGCCGTTTCGCGTGTCATGATTTCTCGATTCAGGTCGGCTGGTGGCGCGCCGCTGAGGGAATCTCGCCCGCCGTGGCGGCGGACTTCACTCGCGTCAGGGTGATCAGACGCCGAGCGGCGATCAGCGATGCCGTCGCTTGTGCAACGGCCCAGAGCACGGAGACTCCGGTAAGGCCATATTGCTGGGCCACGGCCGCGGCGGGTGCCACGACCAGGATGGCGGCCAGGGTGGCGACGAGTGTGGATTCAAAAAGTCGCCCCCGGGCCCGGCACAACCCGTAGTAGACCTGTGTCACACAGCTCAGGAGTAGTGCCGGAACGAGCACGGGGAGAAGGACCCACGCGGACGCGTACTGCGACCCGAGGAAGCCCAGAAGGAGGGGCCCGGCCAGCAACAGGATCAGCCCGGCCACGAGAGTCAACATGAAGCTGGCGCGGAGCGCGGATGCCACCAGGCCCGGCTTCTCCCGCGTTCCAGCGAGGGCCGTCTGCAGGGTAAATCCGGCCGACTGCGGTACGAAGAACACCGCAGAGGCCATCATCCACACCATGTACCACGCAGCAGTCGGGGCGGCGCCAAGAGTGGCTGCAACGATGAGCGGAAGCAGGTATCCCGGCGCGCGGTCCGCCAGCATGAGGGCGTGGTTGGGGAGCCCCGGCTTCAGGAGTTTCAGGGCCGGGCGGGGCCGGAGACCGTGCCTCCAGTCGGGGGATACCTTGGCCCGGCTCAGCTGGCGCAGGCCCACGAGGACACTGGCCAGCGCGCCGGCCGCAACAGCGCCCACCACCACCGAAAGGTCACGCAGCCCGACGGCGAATCCGGCGGCCAGAACCGCGAGCTGCACGAGGCTTTGCACGAGGCTCCTGACCAGGGTGCGGTCGGCTCGTTCCTGGGCTACGCCCACGTGGTCAAGCTGGTACGCGCTCGCGGCCAGGAGCGCCGTGGCCAGGAAGAGGACGGTGACCAGGGGATCGTTCCAGGCCTGGCCCACACCCGTGCCGAGCCAGCGTGTGATGACGACCAGCAGGCCCGCGCCAAACAGGGAGAAGGCGGCGACGGTAAGCAGGCTCGTGGCGATGAGGCGACGCCCGCCGTCCGCTTCGGCGGGCAGAAGCGTCAGCGTGGCCGGCCCGACGCCGAGCATCCCCAGCTGCACGGTCAGGAGGGCGGCAGACACCACCGCCGAGCCGAGGCCTATTTGCTCCGGCGGCAGCACGAGGGCCGCAAGCGCCCAGAACAGGAACCCCGTCACCATGGGCGCGATCCTCGCGGCCGCTAACCAGGCCGCGTTCCCGCCGACCGAGATGGGGCTGTGGGCCGGCCGCAGGAGTTCCCCGAACATGGCGCGGTAGTTGTAGAAGAAGAAGCCCATCCAATACGGCAGGAAACGCGGTGCGCGGAACAAGGACATGCCCACGCCCCGCACGGTGGCCAGCAACGGCAGGAAAACCAGCCAGCCGTGGCCCCGATGCTTGCGGACGGTCCGGGCCATCCCGGCCCCGTCCTGGACCCACTGGTCGCGGGCGAAGTCGAACGTGTCGCCGAACCGGTGCCTGACCACTACGGAGTCGGAGACGCCGAGCCGGTAGCCTGCCTGCTCCAGGCGGATCCTGAGCTCCACGTCCTCTCCGGAGCGGAAGTCGTCGTCGAACCCGACTGCGAGCAGCACGTCGCGGCGCATGAGCGTCGCGCTGACGCCGAACCAGCTGCGCACCCGGCTGTGGTTGTGATGCCACGCCAGCGCCGCGCCCCAATACCCGGGGCCGTCGGCTTCGCTGGCCAGCCCGAACTGCAGGCCGTCGTAGCCGCCGGACTCGAATTCGGCCAGCAGCCGGCGCAGGCTGTCCGGCGGAAGGACGACGTCGGCGTCGATTAGGGCGACTATCTCACCGGTGGCACGACGGGCGCCGAGCATCCGTGCCGCCGGCAGGCCGCGCCCCTCGTCGGAGATGACGGTGGCCCCGTGTTCCCGGGCGATTGCTGCCGTGTCATCGGTCGAGCAGCCATCGATGACGATCATTTCGTGCGGGTGCTCGTTGCGGATCGATTCGAGGCACTCGGCCAGCCAGGCGGCGGCATTGCGCGCCGGAACGACAACCGACACCTTCAGATCGCTCACGTCGCCTCGCCTCACTCATCCAGTTTTGAGCGGACCAGGTTTGCGATGTAATCAGAGGCCTGGTCCGCGGACCAGGCGGCGGGCAGCCGGAGCAGCCAGCAGGGAACGTCTTCCAGGGCCCGGCGCACCACCGCTGCCTTCTGGCCGAAATGGTCTTCCAGGGGGACCAGGCTGGTGGCGCCGAGGGCCTCGACGAGCCGCCGCGACACCATGGGGAGTTCCGAATGGAAGTTGCCGACGATCCGGGACGTCATCCACTCGGCGCTCCGGGACTCGAGCCGCGCGTCCGCGCCGTCAAAGCGTTCAAGGAAGATGGCCAGCTGGGTCGGCGCCGCCGACGATATGCGCTGCGCCCCGAAGACGTGCTCCGGCTGCACCATGCGGTGCTCGGGGGACCAGCGCCTGGTGAAGGCGGCCGTTTTCGGGTAGCGGACGATGACGGGATGGACTGCCGTGGCCAGATGGGCCACGGGAGTGGTCAGCCATCCGGGGGCCAGGGGCTTGCGCGTCCCCCGGAACATGTCCGGGTAGATGGCGCGGTGGTGCGGTTTGATGAACATCGGTTTGGCGTAGCCCATGAGCATTCCGCCGGCGCCCATGAAGGCCCAGTCGTCTGCCATGAACCGCACGTCGGGCATGGCAACCAGCTTCGCGACCGTACTGGTCTTTCCGACCCCGCCCCAGGCCGGCAGCAGGACTCCGGAGCCGCGGAAGTCCACCACCGCGGCATGAATCATCGCCGTTTCGTCCTGGACGCAGAGACGGTCAAGCAACGGAATCACCGTGGTCAGGAGCTCGCCGGCGCCTTCGATCCGGTACCCGTCCTTCGTCTCGAGGATCTGGACGCGGTCCGAGGGAATGTAGAGCGAGTCACCGGTGAAACGGTAGGCATCCTCGGCGTGCGACTGGCCGGAGACCGGCGATATCTTTCCGCCGATGCTTATCCGGCGTGGGGCGCGGGACTCCCCAAGGAAGGGGGCGAGCATATCCCGCAGTTGCGGTTCACCCGGCGTCCCGGCCTCCACTTCGATTCCCACGATCCCGTGGACATCGAAGGAGGCTCCTGTAGAGGCACTAATCGGCTGTTTCACGTCGCGTTCAGACTGGCTCATGGTCCAAGCTTTCTGGGGTCGGGTTCCTGCGGTCAGGTGGATCCGGGTGCAAACGCTTCGCGGTGCCGTGTGCGGGGTCGGGAACATCATCCGGACGGTTCACTGGACTTCCCTCCAAGGCTCGTCCGGGGACACCGGAACCGGTTTTTGCGGGGCGGGCGCGGCGGGCAGGCGGCGGCCGCGGACATAGCCGGTCGCGGTGGCGGCGAGCACGGCGATGATGACCGCTGCCCGGCCGAGCCCCGCCGGGTCCTCGCCGCGGAGCCAGCCGCGGACTCCGGCAAACACCGCCCGGGGCAGGACCTGCCGGACGTAGCGCCGTTCCGGGCCCAGTGCCCGCTTGTGCCCGACCACCTTGCTGACCTGGGCCTTGGAAATTCCCTCGGACCACGACCGTGCAAGCATGTAGCGCAGTGTGCCGCGCCCGGCCGGAACATGATGGTGGACCAGGGCAGCGGGTTCATAGACCACGCGGGATCCGGGAGTTCCGATGACGGCGCGGATGCACAGTTCGGTCTCCTCGCAGCCCAGTGGAACGGCGTCCTGGCGCCCCAGGGCTGTGTTGAAACCGCCTGCACGGTCCAGGACATCGGCACGGAAGGACATGTTCGCGCCAATGACATTGCGAACCTCGGCGGCGACTTTGGGCATTCCCCGGTACGTGCAGCCGACAATCCAGTCGAGTTCGTTGGCGAAATGGCCTGGCCGGCCGGCTTCCCAGAGCGGTTCCACCCGGCCGCCCACCGCGAGAACGTCAGGATCGTCGTAGAGGGCCGCGAGCCGCTCGAGCCAATCGGGCTCGGCTTCGGCGTCGTCGTCGAGGAAGGCCACGATCTCTGCCTTGGCGACGGCGGCTCCGGTGTTCCGGGCGCCGGAGAGGCCCTTGGGTCCGTTGTTCTCGACTATCACTGCGTCCGGGACGGTGAAGATCAGCCGTTTGTACAGGTCCACGTTGTAGTCGACGACGACGATTGTCTGCTTGGGCGGGACAGTCTGGGTGCGGACCGAGTCCAGTGCGCCCATCAGCAGGTCCCACCGGTCCTCCGAGTAGGAGCAAATGACCACAGACACTGCCGGCAAGCCGGGATGCTCGGGCATCTTACTCACCCGCCCGTGCGCCCAGAACGCTGCTGGGATCGGTGGGAACGTGCGGGAACACTGCGCTGGGGTACTTGTATTTGACTCGTCGCAGGGCCTCGGGGCGGGCTCCGGCGGTCGGCGCCTCCCAGCTCACGCGCTCGCGGGCGAGGGTGCGGAGGACCCTCCAGCCGTCCCGGAACGTGTGCAGGTTCGACTGGCCCGAGATGCGGGACAGCTCATGGCTGGGAACCTCGGCAATGCGCAGTCCGGCCCTTGAAGCCCGGACAATCAGTTCCGTTTCGATCTCGAAGCCGTCCGACTTCAGCTCCAAAATATCAACGCATTCGCGGCGGAGGGCGATGTAGCCGTAGCAAAGGTCCGAATAGTCGCTGTGGAGAACGGCGTTGGCGAGCCCGGTGAGCATCTTGTTTCCCCCGCTGCGCAGCCAGGTGAGATCGTCCGAGCCGCCGCCGGTCACATAACGGGATCCTTTGACGAAGTCGTATTCGTGCTGGAGCGGAGTCACCAGCCAGCCGATCTCCTGGGGGTCCATGCTGCCGTCTCCGTCAAGCATGACGATGATGTCCCCGGAGGCAGCGGCAAATCCTGCACGCACTGCGTTTCCCTTGCCGGGACGGGTTTCTGCCACCACCACGACGTCGAGGCGCAGCGCCCGGGCGACATCCACTGTGGCGTCCAGGGACCGGCCGTCAACGATTACCACCTCATCCACGTATGAGGGCATGCGCCGCAGTACCCACGGCAGGTTCATCGCCTCGTTCAACGTGGGAATCACCACGCTGACTGACGGATTTGCCGGCGGGGGCGTCGTTTGGGGGCGCGCGTTCGGCTTGAGATTCGGGATGGACACTGGCCTCACCACTCAATGACGTATTCTGCTCGCCTCAACTGCAGCGTTCCCCGGCCCCTCCGACCGGGAAATAGACCCAAGACTGACGCTGACCAGTTGTCGACAACTTAGTGATTTACCCCAGGGTTAAAGTCTGGCCACGGCACCTTGCATTAACCTTGGATTAACTTGAAAATTCAACTAAAAATGCCTTGAAATGGTTGATGGGCTGTTGCCTCCGTGCGACACTGGCCGGATGCGGACACCCGTACATAGGGGGCGCGTGCCGACAGCCCGCCGGCGTCTCCTCATTTTCCGGTCCTTGCTGGTTCCCGCCCTAGTGCTGGTTCCCGTCATGGCGCTGGCGGGGTGTGGAGCGGACGGCGGCCCAACGGGCGAGCGGCCGATGTTCACCTCGGCGTCGCCGGCGGATCCGTCAGCCACGCCGGACGCTGGCTCCCAAACCGCTGGCTCCCAAACCTCTGCCTCCCAAACCTCTGGCTCCCAGCCGGCGGTGCCCACCGGGGCTCCTGAAGGAGGTTCCGCTACGGAGGCCGCGCCGGCGACGGCGACCGCGCCGGATAGCGGGCCCGCACTCCAAACGGGGCCCGGCCAGGCGCCGGCCCGGACCACGGACGTGACAATGACTGGAGATCTGCCCGGCTGGAAGCAGGTCTTTGTCGAGGATTTCTCCGCCGGCGACGTCCCGCTAGGAGGCTTTCCCGGCCCCCTCTACCGGGCCCGGTGGAGCGCCGGCTACAAAGACGGGACGCCGGACACCGCCGGACAACGCGGCGGCGGAAAGACCGGCTACTACCCGTCGAAAGTTCTCAGCGTCCGCAACGGATCGCTGGATTGGTACCTGCACTCCGAGAACGGGATCACGATGGGGGCGGCGCCGACGCCCAAGATCCCCAACGCCAGCTCCAACCCGCCCCGCGCCAACAGCCTCCTCTACGGCCGGTACTCGGTCCGCTACCGGGCCGATGCCATACCCGGGTTCAAGACGGCATGGCTTTTGTGGCCGGACAGCGGCGTCTGGCCCCGGGATGGTGAGGTGGATTTCCCCGAAGGGGATCTGGCCAAAATCATTTACGGCGCCGTCCATTATGACCGGAATGGCGCGGACGCGTTCGAGAAATTCGATTCCGACCAGTCCGTAACATCGTGGCATGTTGCCACGATGGAATGGAGTCCCGGGCGCGTTGAGTTCTTCCTGGACGGACGTTCCCTGGGCGCCAGCACCAAGGCGCCGACGACGCCCATGCACCTGATCCTGCAGACCGAGTCCTGCCTGACAGGCTGCCCGGCCCCGACGGCCCAGGGCCACGTCTCCCTCGACTGGATCAGCATCTGGGTACCGGCCTGAGGCTGATGGCAGGCCCAGGCCCCAGGCCCCGGGCCAGGTTGCCGGGTTGCCTTGACCGGACGCGGCCCTGGCTGCGAAGCCGTTACCGGCGCCGGACGGTAAAGGAATCCGAGAACGAATATCCGTCTGCTGGAACGAACCGGGCGGCCAGTTCATCCGCCGTGGCCGTGACATCGAGTGTCCCGAGGGCGGGATCCTGGTTCTTTCCGGACGTGCTGGCGAAATACCGCATTTCCGGGTCATCGGCATGCACGTTGTAGAGTCCGACGCCGCCAACTCCGACCGTGGCGAACACGGTTCCTGAGCCCTGGACCATGGAGGCGTCGGTGTCGGCGAGGCATCCGGAGGTGAAGCTGGCGGGAACGAGTTCCGCGCAGTCCCCGCCCGTGGACAGCTGATGCGTCCGCTGATAGACGTGGTCATGGCCGGACAGGACGAGGTCCACCTTCTTCTCGATCAGCATGTTCGTGAAGTCCTGCCCTGCCTGGCAGTCGTAGTTGCCGATGCTCAGGCAGGGGGTATGCATGCCCACCACGGTCCACGGAATGTCCTGCGCCTTGGCGTCGTCAATGGCGTCCGCGGTCCAGCGCCAGCGTTCGCTGCCCCTGGAGTAATCCAGCGGCTGCCCGTCCCGGAAGTCGATGCCGGGTGAGACCAGAATGAAGCGGACAACGGGATTCTGCGCGGGGACATCCACCCGCCATTGGGTGCCGTATTCGCCTTGGACGCCCGGCAGCTTGTTGGGCAGGCATTGGACAAACTTCTCGATGTCGCCGTCGTGGCCGTCACTCTCGTGGTTTCCGGTCACCAGCTGATAGGGGAAGTCCTCGCCGAGACGGGCTGTGACCATGTCGCAGAACTGCTGCTCGAGCCCGGCCTTGTACGCGAAGTCGCCGAGCGCGAGGTTCAGTTGGGGATTGAGGCCGGCAACGACGTCGAGCACCTTTTTGGCACCCGTACTGACGCCGATGTCCCCCTGGGCGGTGAAGTGCACAGGTTCGCCAGGCGCCGGCGCGGCACCCGACGACGGCGGTGCGGAACTCGGCGACGGAGGTGCCGGATTCGACGACGGCGTGCCGGGGCTTGGGCGCGGTGCCGGTTCCGGCGGCCCGGGCTGGCATGCGGAGAGCAGCAGGGTCAGGCTCAGCAAGCAGGCGCCCATACCCGCCTTGCCACGTTTCCCCAGGGACCTGGCCACGATTCCTCACATCACTTGGCTGATCGGGAGTGTGCGGACAATTCTGCGAACTTGGGTGATTGCCCGGCATTCATAGGCCAGAGTAACCCGGCCGCGGAGCGATGGCCAGCGAACGCATTGGCCACGGATTGCGGACTCACGCTTGCGCTGTTGTCTGCACGTCCGGCCGGCCGGAACGCCCCCGCGCCCCGGGGCAGGGGCCGGTGAGTGCCGCGCGTCAAGGGCCCGCGGGACCTAGCCCGGGGCGGGCTTCCTCGTTAGCATGCAGGGTGGGGGAATACCCCGACCACCACGGCGGGAACAGCCCCGCCCCCGCTCGAAGGAGACCGTTGTGACTCTGCCCGAAGGTTTGACCCCCGGAGTGTGGACGCTGGACATGTCCCATAGCGAAGTCGGATTCAGCGTCCGCCATGCGGGCATCAGCAAGGTCCGCGGGCGGTTCAACGAAGCCACCGCCGAGGCAAGGGTCCGCGAGTCTCTGGCGGATGCCAGCCTCCATGCCACGGTCAAGACGGCCAGCTTCGATTCGGGAGACTCGAACCGCGATGGGCACGTCCGCGGCCCGGACTTCTTCGACGTCGAGAAGTACCCCGACATGACGTTCCGGGCCACCGGGATCCGCGGCGACGGCGAGGACTATGTCCTGACCGGCGATCTCACCATCCGCGATGTCACCAAGCCCGTGGAGCTCGAGGTCGAGTACACGGGCGTCGCGGTGGACCCGTTCGGAGCCACCCGGGCTGGTTTCAGTGCCGAGGCGGACATCAGCCGGAAAGAATTCGGCCTGACCTGGAACGCCGCCCTCGAAGCGGGCGGGCTGCTGGTCAGCGACAAGGTCAAGATCAATGTTGAGGCCGCACTGGTCAAGCAGGCGGATGCCTAAGGGCCGTCCCGAAAGTCAGGGATTGTTCCGGGCCAACCCCTAGGTCCAATGTCACTCCCACGGGCGAGAATGGTTCTATGAAGACACTCCTGAACATCATCTGGCTGATCTTTGGCGGCCTGTGGCTGGCCCTCGGATACTTCTTTGCCGGCGTCGTCTGCTGTCTGCTGGTCATCACCATTCCGTGGGGGCTGGCCTCGTTCCGCATCGCGTCCTATACCCTGTGGCCGTTCGGCCGCATGGTGGTGGACAAGCCCGGCGGCAACGGCGTGTTTACCCTGCTGGGAAACGTCATCTGGCTGCTGGTGGCAGGCATTTGGATGGCGATCGGGCACGTTGTCACGGCCTTCGCGATGGCCATCACGATCATCGGCATCCCGCTGGCAATCGCCAACCTCAAGCTCATTCCGGTGTCGTTGATGCCGCTGGGCAAACAGATCGTCCCGACTAATACGCCGTTTGTGCCGACCTACAGCCACGTCCGCCGCTAGGGCGGAAGTGCGGCCGGAGGGAGACTCGGCTGTCACGTCTAAGGAACCGGGGGAGAGGACCATGAGTGAACTGGCGTCCGGCGACACGGACCTCATGCTGGTCATCGTGCGCGAGTTCAGGGCACCCGTCCAGGTGGTGTGGTCCGCACTGACGGACCCGGATCAGGCTCCGCGGTGGTGGGGGCCGCGCGGCTTCCATGTCCCGCGTGAGAGCATCGACGCCGACCTCGAAGTCGGCGGCCTGTACCGCGCCTGCATGATCCAGGACAGCACCGGGGAGGAGTTCTGGTGGAGCGGCGTGCACACTGACATCGAGCCGCCGCACCTGTTCGTGTTCACCCATGCCTGGGATAAACCGGACGGCACCCGCGGGTTCGAGACCGAGGTCACCGTCCGGTTGGAGGAGGTCGACGGCGGCACCCAGATGACGTTCACCCAGGGTCCGTTCGACTCAGCGGCCAGCCGCGACCGTCACGGCGAAGGGTGGCGTGAGTCGTTCGACCGGCTCGCCAACCACCTCAGCGTTTCCGCCTAAGCGGCGGCGGCTCCCGGTACGCGGCCGGGACACCGTTCACGCGAGTTCGCCGTGCAGGTTCCGGCGGGCGGCCTCCAGCCACAGTTCGCGGCCGCGGTCCGTGTGGAAGAGCGGATCGAGCTGCAGGAGCCGGCGGACGACGGCGGCGCGGCCGGCGGCGAAGTCGGCGTCGCCGATGTGCGCGAAGTCTTCCCTGACGGCGGCCCGGTAGCGCGCGTAGTCCTCCGGTTCCCCGCCGAGGACGGAGAGGTCGGCATCGCTGAGCAGGGCGCCGGCGTCGTCTCCGGGCTCGGGGCAGTGCTCGGCCGTCAGCAGTACCAGGCGCACCACCTCGTCGACCTCGGCGGCAGGGAGGCCGGCATGCCGGAGCCGGTCTTCGGCCAGCCGGGCCGATTCTTCCTCGTCCTGGCCCGCGACGCCGCGGTAGACAGCGTCGTGGAACCAAGCGGCCAGCACCACGGCACGGGGCGGACCGGCCGGCTCGCACAGGACGTCCAGGGCCTCCAGCACGGCCAGCAGGTGGGTGCGGCCGTGGTATTTTCGGTGCTCCTCGCCCCAGCGGTCCAGCAGGTCCAGGAAGAGGGCGTCGTGCCCCGGCAGCGCCTCGTTCCAGCGGTTCAGGAGCGGGACGCGGAGGGCCTTTCCGCGCCGGCGGGCCGGGATCCGAAGACCGCTGGCGATGAGCTTGCGGACCAGGACCCGGCCTTCCACGGGGATGGCCCCGGCCTGCACCAGTGCCGCGTGCCGGGCCTCGGGGACGTCGTAATGGTCGCCGTCGAACGCCCGTTCCGGGATGCCGGCGGCCGCCGCGAAGGCGTGAAGTTCCGCAAGCGAGGTGTCCGAAACAAGGTGGGAAAAGCGCGTTCCGTGGGCAGGCCAAAGAGGCGGATCGACGTAGACGGCCATGGAGGCAGTCTAGCGCCGTCTGCGGACGCCGGCCCGGGCATCGAGCGTGCGCCGGCCGGGTAAGCCGGCGGGGTCACCCGGGGTCACCGCGGCGGGGTCACACCATGACGGCGGGCCGGATGTTCTGGTTGCCGCGGAAGACGTTCCGCGGATCGAACTCGCGCTTCACCTGCGCCAGGCGGGCATAGTTTTCCTCGCCGTAGGCCGCGCGAATCCGGTCCTGTCCTTCGTTGCCGATGAAGTTCAGCCACACACCACCGGTCGCATAGGGGGAGATATCCTGGCGGAACCGTTTGACCCAGGCTTTCGCTTCCTGTCCGCCCTCCGGAGTGTCGCCCAGGCCGAACGGGTGGCTCACCCAGTTGGCGCTCCGGTTCAGCAGCGGGGTAGTTGCAGCGGCGGGCCCGCTCACGGCCCCGCCCCAATGGGCGATCAATTGCTGGGAACTTGGTCCCGGGAGGTTCCGGGCCGATTCGATGATGACGTCCAAGGCGTCGTCGGAAAGTTCGTCGTGATAGTCAGCGCTCCAGTAGTTGTACTTGCCCGGCGGGTCGTCGAGGGAGCACTGGAAGTCTGCGTAGTCCGTGTCCCCAACCAGGTCCACAACTGGGCCAAGTTCCCGGTAGGCCTTGGCGTGTTCCTTGCCGTCCGCGGCGTCCCCGGCGAACACATACACGACGCACACCGCCATCTTGCCGACCATGTTCGGGGGCACAAAGGGTTCCGCCGGCGCAATCGCGTAGATGAGGGTGGCGGACTCTTCGTTGGGAGCCGCAAGGGCCAGTTCCCGGTAGCCGCGGCTGAGTTCCGCGGCCGCGTCCCCCGGCCACATCAGGAGCCCTGCATGTACCTTTGGCCCCAGCGGGTGCAGGCCGAAGGTGAACGACGTGGCAACGCCAAAGTTCCCGCCGCCCCCGTGCAGGGCCCAGAACAACTCGGGATTCTCCCCGGCGCTGGCCGTCACCTGCTCGCCGGCGGCAGTGACCAGGTCCACGGAGACGAGGTCGTCGCAGGCAAAGCCGAAGGCGCGCTCCAGCCAGCCGGACCCGCCCCCGAGCGTGAAGCCGGCGAGACCGGTCGTCGAGACCCGCCCGCCTGTAATGGCGAGGCCGTATTCCTGGGTTGCGCGGTCAAACTCCCCGCAGGTGAGGCCCGCACCCACGGTGGCAGTGCGGGCTTCCGGGTCCACCCGGGCGGATTTCATCGGACGGACGTCCACCACCAGGCCGCCGTCGTTAAGGGACATGCCGGCGACGGAATGGCCGCCCGCCCGGACGGCGACGTCGAGGCCGTGCGTCCGCGCGTAGGCCAACGCCTCGGCCACCTCGGCCGGGGTGCCGCATTGAGCGATCACGGCCGGGTGGCGGTCGATCATCGCGTTGAAGAGTTTTCGTCTTTCGTCGTATTCCGGGTGACCCGGCCTGACCCACTTCATGGCAGTGCTCCCTCGGTGACCGCGGCTCCGCCCCACTTCCAGAGCTTACGACTGAGAGTCATCTGAGGCTATGGGCAAGTGCTTGCCTAGCGACGACCAAGTTTTGGCTTATACGGTCAATATTTGCCAGCAGGACCGCAAATGAGGATTAGAGTGGAGATATGCCTAAGATTCGCGTCTCCGAGGCAGCCCGGTTCCTCGGTGTTAGTGATGACACCGTCCGGCGCTGGACCGAGCAAGGAAACCTGACCCCGCTCAAGGATGATTCCGGCCGGCTGGCCGTGGACGGACTGGAGCTCGCCCGGCTCGCCCGGGAACAGGCCCAGCTTCCCGAAGACCCCGCCCGGGTGGGCAGCTCGGCCCGGAACCGCTTTGTGGGGCTCGTGACCGCCATTACGACCGATACCGTGATGGCTCAGGTGGAACTGCAGTGCGGGCCATTCCGGGTGGTGTCCCTGATGAGCAGCGAGGCCGTGCGCGATCTGGGCCTGGAACTTGGCTCCGTCGCCACCGCCGTCGTGAAAGCCACCACCGTCATTATCGAAACCCCCAAAGGAAAGGGCATCATATGAGGCTGCCGCACAAGCCCTCCGCTCTGGTCGTTGCCGCCCTGCTCGCCGCTGGCCTGAGCGCCTGCGCTGCCGGTGCTCCTGCCAGCGGACCGGGCGCAGCTTCAGGAACCGGCGGCTCGGCGTCCGACACCGGGGAGGCGGCCAAACTCTCCGGAACCCTGACGGTCTTCGCGGCAGCTTCATTGAAATCCACCTTTACGAAACTGGCGGCCGAGTTCGAGGCGGCGAACCCGGGCACCAAGGTGGCGCTGAGCTTCGCCGGGTCCTCCGACCTCGTCACCCAGATCAGCCAGGGAGCCCCAGCTGACGTCTTTGCCTCGGCGGATGTCAAGAACATGGCCAAGCTTGCCGACGCCGGACTGCTGGACGGCACGGCCACGAACTTCGCCACCAACGTCCTGGCGATCGCCGTCCCGCCGGCCAACCCGGCGTCCATCGCTTCCTTCGCCGATCTTGCCCGTCCCGGGGTCCGGGTGGTGGTCTGCGCCGGGCAGGTGCCCTGCGGAGCCGCGACCGCCGCGGTCGAGAAAGCCACCGGCGTGACACTGAACCCGGTCAGCGAGGAATCCTCGGTCACCGATGTCCTGGGCAAAGTCACCTCCGGCGAGGCCGACGCCGGCGTCGTCTATGTCACGGACGTCAGGACCGCCGGCGAGAAGGTCAAGGGGATTCCGTTCGCCGAGGCGGACCAGGCTGTCAACACCTACCCCATCGCTACCGTAGGCTCCAGCAAGAACAAGGAACTGGCCGCGGCCTTCGTTGCGCTGGTGACCGGCGCCGAAGGCAAGAAGGTTCTGGGAGACGCCGGGTTCGGCACACAGTGAGGCTCGGATGAGGCACGCATGAGGCACGCTTACCAGGGCATCCCGCGCTGGATCTATGTCCTCGCCACGGCAGGCGCGCTCTTTGTCCTGCTGCCCTTGGCCGCCATCGTCGCGAAGGTCAACTGGGCCCAGTTCCTGCCGTTGGTCACCTCGGAATCGTCCCTGACCGCACTGGGGCTGAGCCTGCGCACCTCCGCGGCCAGCACCGTGCTGTGCATCGTGCTGGGTGTCCCGCTGGCCCTCGTCCTGGCCCGCGGGCAGTTCCGCGGGCAGCGCCTGCTCCGCTCCTTCGTGCTGCTGCCGCTCGTCCTGCCGCCCGTCGTCGGCGGCATCGCCCTGCTCTACACCTTCGGCCGGCAGGGGCTGCTGGGGCGCTCGCTGGAACTGGCCGGCATCCAGATCGCCTTTTCGACGACGGCCGTGGTCCTGGCGCAGACCTTCGTTGCACTCCCATTCCTGGTGGTGAGTCTCGAAGGGGCGCTCCGGTCGGCAGGGAGCCGGTACGAGGCCGTCGCGGCGACTCTCGGTGCCCGCCCTACCACTGTGCTGCGCCGGGTGACCCTCCCGTTGGTGATGCCCGGGCTGGCCTCCGGCGCCGTGCTCTCCTTCGCGCGCAGCCTGGGCGAATTCGGCGCCACGCTCACATTCGCCGGGAGCCTGCAGGGTGTCACCCGCACCCTGCCGCTGGAGATCTATCTGCAGCGCGAGACCGACGCTGACGCCGCCGTCGCGCTGTCACTGCTTCTTGTCGCGGTGGCCGTCGCCGTCGTCGGGCTGTCCTACCGGGGCCCTGGGGCGGCCGGCACGCGCGGCCCCGGCGCGGCGGAGCGCGCCCTGCGGGAGGGGACGCCGGAGACGGCGCGGGAGAGGGTGGCGCCGTGAGCGTCCGGATTGACGCCGCCATCGCCGCCCGCGGCTTCGACGTCTCCGTGAGCCTCGCGCCCGGGGAAACCCTCGCCGTGCTGGGTCCCAACGGCGCCGGCAAATCCACGCTGTTGTCAGTCATGGCGGGCCTGCTCCGGCCGGATACCGGAAGAGGGGAGGTGGACGGCAAGGTCCTGTTCGATCTGGGTCCCGGGGTGAATGCCTGGACGGCCCCCCACCGCCGCGGCACTGCCCTCCTGGCCCAGGAGCCGCTGCTGTTCCCGCACCTGAGCGCGCTCGACAACGTGGCCTTCGGACCCCGCAGCGCCGGCATGGCAAAGGTTGCGGCCCGGGAAGCCGCGCGGCACTGGCTGGCCGAAGTCGACGCCGCGGAGCTCGCCGCCCGGCGGCCCGGGGAACTGTCCGGCGGCCAGGCGCAGCGGGTGGCCGTGGCGCGTGCGCTGGCCGCCGACCCCGACGTGCTGCTGCTGGACGAGCCCATGGCGGCCCTCGACATCCACGCCGCGCCGCTGCTGCGCCGGCTGCTCAAGCGCGTCCTCGCCGGGCGACGCGCCGTCATAGTTACCCACGACGTCCTGGACGCCTACATGCTCGCCGACCGGGTGATTGTCATGGAAGAGGGCCGGATTACCGAGGAAGGCCC
>Ga0213840_1000766_pt1 | contig 35610 bp, 32 predicted proteins | sample SWPATP22_FD_160132 | JGI IMG/M metagenome (GOLD analysis project Ga0213840, IMG submission 160132) | Coastal seawater microbial communities from Marineland, Florida, United States - SWPA TP2 #2 | ecosystem: Environmental > Aquatic > Marine > Coastal | place: USA: Florida | collected 2016-08-14 | reverse complement strand
AGCTTGCGGCTATTAGCGATGCCGTAAACACGAAGCTGAACATTGCGCTTTAGCAACTCATCTTGCTGCTTAGCAATTTGACCTAGTAATTCTGTTCCCACATTGCCACACCCTACTAGGAATACGTCGATGGTATGGCGGTCAGAGAAAAAATTCTGATGTATTACTTTTACCGCTTTCTTGGCACGCTTACTTTCTATCACAGTTGAAATAGAGCGCTCTGACGACCCCTGTGCAATGGCAACATTATTCACTCGCGCCTGAGCTAACGAGTTAAAGAAGCGCGCTGCCAGACCTTTTGCTTGGCGCATACCATCACCAACAAGGGTAACAATGGCAAGATCGTGTCTTACTTCAATAGGGTCGAGTAGTTGGTTTTGTAATTCTAGGGCAAAGGCGTCTTCTAAAAGGTTAAGTGCACGATTTGCGTCTTTGCTTTGAATACAAAAGCTGATCGAGTATTCAGACGATGACTGTGTAATCAAACTAATTGAGATATTCGCATTAGACATTACCTCAAACACACGACTTGCCATGCCAACCATGCCTTTAAGGCCTGGGCCCGCTACGTTAAACATTGTCACGTTGTCTAGCTGTGAAATGCCCTTAACCGATGTCCACTTTTCGCTTTTCTCATTACTGATAAGCGTACCAGGTGCGGCTGGATTTAGCGTGTTGCGAATTAAGCAAGGAATATGGTGCTGCGCTATAGGGCCAATGGTTTTAGGGTGAAGTACTTTCGCACCAAAGTAAGATAGCTCCATGGCCTCTTGGTACGTTAATTTATCAAGTAAAACAGCGCCTTCAACCTGATTCGGATCGGCGTTATACACACCATCTACATCTGTCCAAATCTCACAACAGCTAGCATCAATACAGGCCGCTAAAATAGCAGCTGAGTAGTCTGAACCGTTTCGCCCAAGTGTTACCTTTTCACCTTGTTCATTTGCTGCAACAAAGCCTGGCATAACAAGCAGCTCACTACCGTCATTCGGCACGTCAGAGAATCGCGCTTTGCTCAACGCTACATCTGCAATGCTATCTAGATAGTCGCCTTCAGCAAGTACATATTTTACAGGGTCGATAATACGGTTAGTCACGCCTTTCGCAGATAAGATTTCGCTGAAAAGTGTCACTGATATGTACTCACCAATACTGAGTATTCCTGCCGACACATTGTCAGGTGCCACACCAAGAAGCTTAATTCCCTCAAGGTGTTGCTTAAGTAAACTTAGATGATCGTTGATAAAAGCAATAACAGTGTCATGAGCAAAACCTGTAAGGGTTTCGTTTAGGTGATTGGCAATACCTGTAACCGTGTCGTTCAGCTTATTGAAAAGAGGTTGGAAATCGTCACCCGCGGCCGCTTGTTCACACAGTAGTGATAGCGCATTCGTTACCCCTTTTGGGGCAGAGAGCACAACCGCAGCACCGTCGGTTTGGTGGGTTGCCGTGCTAATTTCCATCACGCGCATATATCGCGGTGCATCGGCAAGAGAAGAACCCCCAAACTTTAAGACTTTCATATGCTGCTCCTTAAGGTTTCGCATGCTAAAACGTGAGTAAAAAAAAGCCCGCTCTGTGTTAGGCGGGCTTTCGTTGTCTTTTGCTTACTTGCACTAGCCACCGACCGCCCTATTCAAGGTGGTAATAAACATCATTGTGGTGCCAGTGCGTAGAATCTTTTTCATACATGCAATTTGCCGTATAGACGTCTATCTGTCAACCGCAGTTTTCACCACACAGTGTTGCAGAAAATGAAACATTAAAAGAAAAATATTGCTTATCAAGGTACAAAACAGGTGATTTTGTCTTACTTCTACTTATCATCAAGTATGTATTTTGCAAGATAATCAATAAGTAAACGTATTTTCGGCGCAACATTGCGGTTAGAAGGGAATACTGCCCAAATCGCTTCTTGCTTGTCTTTGTATGCTGGTAGTACCTCTATCAAATTTCCACTTTTTAGGTCGTTATGCACATAAAAACCGGGTAACTGTGCGATACCTAACCCACTGAGCGCCGCCGCTCGAAGCGCATTTCCACTGTTATATCTAACCCGTCCTTTTACTGCTAAGGTTTTTGCTGTGCCTTCAACAACGAAACGCCAGTAAGACTGAGACCCCACCAATAACGCGTGATGCTTTAACGCTTCCAGTGTTTCTGGAGGCGTATTGTCTTCAAAATAGCTTGGGCTTGCGCACACGTACAAACGGCGAGTCGCGAGTTTTTTAGCAACTAACGTTGAATCTTCAAGTGCCCCTATTCGAATTGCTAAATCTAGCCCTTGGTCGACAATATCAATTTTGTCGTTAGTGAAAGTACACTGCACACTAATGCCAGAATAGGTTTTCATAAACGAATTCAGCAGCGGTGCTATAAATGCTTCACCAAAGGCCACGGGGGCAGTTAGTTTTATTAACCCTTGGGGCGATTGCTGAAGCGCACTGACTGACAACTGCGCGTCTTCCAATTGTTTTAGTGCTACATGCGCTTGGTTAAAATACACTTTTCCAGCTTCCGTAAGCGAGACACTTCGCGTAGTACGATGCAGTAGCTTTACGCCCAGTAGCTTTTCTAGCGCCGCCACTTTTCGACTCACTTGGGCTACTGACGTGTCTAGCTTAGTAGCAGCGCCAGTAAAATTACCCACCTCTGCAACAGCACAGAACTCTGCAATGCCTTCTAGCACTTTCAAACAATCACCTTAATATTTATGTTTTCTTGGAAGCTGTGTATGCACACTCACAATACCTACAGCATCAACTTTAGCGATACAAAAAACGGTCTTCAGTACAGTTTTCCTTTCCTCTTGTTGGCTGTAGCTTTTCTAATGTTTACCAAAAAAATAAGGGAATAGCATGAAAAAGGTTTTACGATATGGAGCGCATGTGTGTTGCGTCATTTTTATGCTTGAAGCGGGTTATGCCATGCTTTTTAACCCTGAAGAAAATGCGCATATAATTTACCTACAAACCACTATTCTATTCGCTTTATTAGCTGAAAAGCTTCCGCGACAACACAAAGAAAAAGCGCACACTCAGCAATGAATACCGTTCACGTTATCTTCAACCACCATTTATTATTACACATTTGAAAAAATGAATTACTAAAACTGTATTTATCTAATTTCTGCTGTCTCCTATACTTTGTTCTCTAAAATTACCTACACACAAAATAAAGGAGCTATTGCATGGCATCGTTTAAAGATACGCTGCAAGACGGCCAAACACATATCAAGTCAAAAGCTGCGGTTGCATGGGGCCCAGGCGAACCATTAAAAATGGAAGAGGTAGACGTAGAGCTGCCGAAAAAAGGCGAAGTGTTGGTTCGCATTGTTGCATCTGGCGTTTGCCATACAGACGCGTTCACCTTGTCTGGCGAAGATCCTGAAGGCGTGTTCCCCTCTATTTTGGGCCATGAAGGCGGTGGTATTGTTGAAATGGTGGGTGAAGGCGTAACCAGCGTAGAAGTTGGCGACCACGTTATTCCACTTTACACTGCAGAATGCGGTGAGTGTAAATTCTGTACATCGGGCAAAACTAACTTGTGCCAAGCAGTGCGCGAAACCCAAGGCAAAGGCCTAATGCCAGACGGCACCAGCCGATTCTCGAAAGATGGCGAACCTATATACCACTACATGGGATGTTCTACATTTTCTGAATACACCGTACTACCAGAAATATCATTGGCAAAAGTTAATAAGTCGGCACCACTTGAAGAAGTTTGCCTTCTTGGTTGCGGTGTAACCACCGGCATGGGCGCAGTGCTTAACACAGCAAAAGTACAGCCTGGTGACAGCGTGGCTATTTTCGGCTTGGGCGGTATTGGCTTATCTGCCATTATTGGTGCACGCATGGCGGGCGCAGGTCGCATTATCGGTATTGACATTAACGATAGTAAATTCGAATTAGCCAAACAGCTTGGCGCAACCGACGTGGTTAACCCGAAAGAATTCGATAAGCCTATCCAAGAAGTGATTGTAGAGATGACTGACGGCGGCGTTGATTTCTCTTTCGAATGTATAGGGAATGTCGACGTGATGCGCTCTGCCCTTGAGTGCTGTCACAAAGGCTGGGGTGAGTCAGTAATTATTGGTGTAGCCGGTGCTGGACAAGAAATATCTACCCGTCCATTCCAGCTAGTAACAGGCCGCGTATGGCGAGGTACCGCATTTGGTGGCGTTAAAGGTCGTTCGCAGTTGCCAGGCATTGTTGAGCAGTACCTAAACGGCGATTTTGGCCTGCAAGAGTTTATTACGCATACCATGGGTCTTAGTGATATTAATAGCGCCTTTGATTTGATGCACAGTGGTGAAAGCATTCGCTCTGTTGTACATATGGATAAATAATTACTTTCTTTATCCCCTAAAAAACATAACAAAAAGAGAAGCATTGCTTCTCTTTTTGTTTGTATTTACAGGATCCCTTGCTCTAGTGCTTTAAGCACAGCTCTAGTTCTATCTCGAACGCCAAGCTTAGCCATAATAGAAGAAACCTGATTTTTGATGGTTCCGGTAGATTTAAACTTGGCGTCTGCTATTTCCTTATTGCTATAACCTGCTGCAATTAAACGCAGTATATCGGTCTCTTTTTCAGATAGGGGCTCTGGGCTTTCAAACGACTCAAACTCAACGCTCAGCCCTTTTAAACCTTGAAGTACTTTTTCTGTTACCGCAGGCTGAATAAGCGTTTTACCTTCTTTTAATTGCGCGATGGTATCAATTAACGTGTCCAGTGATACGTCCTTCAACAAATAGCCCTTCGCACCTGCTTTCATTGCATTGTTAACCAGTTCATGGTCATCAAACGTAGTAAGCATTAATACAGGAGTAGTAATGTTTCGCTCGGCTAGTGCGTGAAGTGTTTCAATACCGGATAGCTTGGGCATGCGTATATCCATCAAAATAACATCGCAGTTCGTTGCAATTCCGCTTTCAATAAACTGCTCACCGTTTTCATACTCGCCAATAACTTCAACGCTATCGTCCAGGCCAAGAAGCGATTTGATCCCCTCTCGCACTAACATTTGATCTTCCACTAATACAAGGCGCGTTTTCATGCCACCTCCGGTATTTGAATATCTATTTGAAAGCCTTGTTCACGTTGCTGCCACGCAATATGGCCGCCTAGCGCCGACACTCGCTCTTGCATACCCTTTAAGCCATTGCCTGGAGTAACATGAGCATTGTGAATATTGTTAGCCTCTTCAAGATTGGTAAGATGTGCTTCTGGCCTGTTATTCGCGTCCCGCGAGTCACTTTGCTCTGAAGGAACACAGCTATCTTGCAGACACAGATAATAGCTACCTTCTCGCTGCTGAAGCGATATGGCAAAGTACTGCGCTGAGCTGTGTTTAATTACGTTGGTAAGCGCTTCTTGCATACAGCGCAACAAACAATCAGCAATACTCACGTTGGTTAGCGACAGGTTGTCATCTATGTGAAGTGTCACTCTTGGCCTAGGTAACTCTTCAACAAGGGCATGCACAGCATCAGAAAAATTAATCGCTGCATTTTCTCGAATATCCGACACCGCCTCTCTAACGTCACTTAACAGCAGCTTGGCAATACTGTGTGACTGCTCAACATGCTTCTTAATATCTTGCGGGTCTTTCCCTTCTAGCATGCTTATCTTTCTAGACGCCACCTGCAAATTAATAGTAAGTGCGGTAAGGTGGTGACCAAGCACATCATGAATATTGCGCGCTATTCGCAACCGCTCGTCCTGCGTAAGCGCTTGTTTCATAAGCTGTTGCGTGCTGGATAACTGGCGGTTCAACGCATCGGCATCTTCACGGGCTCTTGCCTCTTTAATAGCGGTGTTAGACATGATCATGGCAAACAAATTAAACGTCCAAAACAGCGCGCCAGTTAACACAGCCTGCTGCTCATGCCATAAGTTTGCTTGAATAAGCGCCGTAGGAGTGGCAATGGGAACCGACAATACCAAGCAATGCTTCCACGGTAAATAATAGGGAAGTATGGCCGACCAAATAACAACGAAGATGGCTAAATAGGAGTACGGCACTACAAGCTGACTGCCTATAGCAAGTGCATACATTACACCCAATAACGCAAAGCGCCTGAATGAATTAGAGGAGTTACTTCGTTTTTCACTGCTTAACAGCACAAAACAAACGGCCAGTAGAAGAAAAATGAAACCGGCAGATAATGTACGCCAATGCAAAAGCGAGAAATGCTTCTCTAAAAAGTAAAGTGCTGAGCCGCTAATGACCATCCATGTAATACATGCGGATGCACGCTCTACATCTAACTGTGCCAGCCAATGGGCCGGCTTAGATATATTCATTCGTTTTTTGTTTCCCTAAAAAGCGTATTTGCTTTGACTTTATGTCTAAAAGTATCTGTAAAACAGTACCTTAAAACATAAAACCAATAACAGCATTATTTTTTACGATGTGATTTCGTACTGTGCCAAAAAACGTAAATTAATGCATAGGCCAAAAGTCATTTTTTAAATGGTGACTTTTGGCACTTATCCACTTTTCTAAAAAACGCCACTATGAATGCATTACTTACTCAATTGCAGACGTTGCAATAAGGACCACAAAATGCAATCAATTCACGGTTATATTGTTGCCGCACACATAGTGGCAGGCGCACTGTCACTCATTCTTTTCTGGGTGCCTACCCTCACCAAAAAAGGCGGTAAGGTGCATTCACAATTTGGTGATTACTACGTAAAAGCAATGCTGTTTACTTCAATCAGTGGCGTTATAAGTTCAACCATTGCCCTTGTTGCACCACTTACTATTTATCCAACTGTGCCAGAGCATTTTGAATCTACCGAACATTTCACCGCCCATCTTAGAGGCCAGTATACTTTTTTACTGATGTTAAGCTTGTTGGTATGGAATAACATAAGACACGCTGTGACTGTATTAGCAGTGAAGCGAGATGTAGCAAAGCTGCGCACTATTAACTATTTGTGGCTTCCCGCACTGCTATTTGTAGTGGCAGTGATAGCGCTTTATCAAGGTGTGACCTATGGCATTACATTAACCTGTATATTTGCGCCTATAGCACTATTTAATGCAGTTGGCATTGTGCGCTACGCATTTCAAAAAGAGAGCGTTTCCGGCACGTGGGTTACACAGCATATTGGGCATATTATTGGTTCTGGAATTGGTGCCTATACCGCATTTTTCGCTTTCGGTGGACGCACATTATTTGAAGGGGTTCCATCACTTCAGATTGCCAGTTGGGTGTTGCCAAGCTTAATAGGTGTTCCGTTTACCATTTGGCTTAGCAACAAATACAAACCGAAACAGAAAAAGCGAAAATCAGAAAGCGTAAAAGCGAGCGTTAAAACGAAGGCTGCAGAATTAAACTAATGGCTTCAAAAATAGCAGCTGAGTATTCGCTCAGCTGCTCTAAGCTGACACTTCAGTTACTTTACTCGGGAAAACGCGAACGTTCCGCCGCCTTGGTGAAGTGTAAACGCGCTTGATTGACCGGACGTTCCATCAGGCTTTTCGAACTTAATAACAATACCTGCTAATTCGAAGCGAAACTCGGTTTCAGAATACGCTTCAAGTGGAAATGGGTTCTGCCCTTCTCCTTGGCTCATTAGCTTGCCATCCTCCACCCAAAACGAGATTTTTATCGGCAGCTGTTTACTTGCAAATTTACCTTCAAATGCATGTAACGAAGCTTCATTTACTTCGATCGCTTTTGCTGAAAAGTCTGGTACATCAAAGGGTAAGCCATACATACTGCTAAGCACTGCAATAAGCACGTTGTTAAAGTTATAGTTAACCGCATTGCTAAATACCGTCATATTTAGTCCATCTTTAGTGTTATAGCCTGCCGCCGACAAAAAACCATCAATGGAGCCAAAGTGACCATACAGCTGCTTTTCGTTAAACGGTGCCGCTGTCATGCCTAAGCCATAGCCGTCTTCTAACTTCATCATGGCTTTTAATGAACGCTTCGATATCAATTTTCCTGCAAACAGCGCATTAAAAAAATGGTTGGTATCTTTGGCAGTAGACACGATAGCGCCAGCCCCATGCGGCACACTCATATCTGTTTCCGGTTGCTTTACCCACGTGCTGTTATAGCGATAAGAAGATGCTTCATTCTCAGCAACCTCAATGCTATTGCCAAAATAGGTGTCATTAAGTTTTAACGGCTTTGCAATTTTGTCAGCAATAACAAAGGCCAATGGTTTTTCGTAAAATGATTCAACAATAAACCCTAACAGCGCATAGTTAGAATTAGAATAGTGGTGCTTACTGCCAGGTTTAAACTGTGGTTTATAAGCTTGAATACGCTGTACTAGCTGCTGTTGTGTTTGCGCTGTTGTCATATAGCCCGTGTATTCAGGGTCGTTGGTGTAATTAAATATTCCTGAGCGATGGCTTAATAAGTGTTGAATGGTAATGTCAGCTGCATTGGGTACCTCAGGGAAGAAGGTTGACAATCGCGTCTCTAACTTCAGTTTACCTTCTTCAATTAACTGCATCACCAACACGGCAGTAAAGGTTTTTGTTATTGAACCAATACGAAACCGTGTTTGCGCCGATAGTGGGACATTGTCTTCAACCGATGCCAGCCCCGAATAATGCTCATAAACAGGTGTGCCATTGAGTGTTACGTAAACAGCAGTCATCATTTTATCGTTGTCACTCAATGAGGCTAAATAGCTATCAAGCGTTGCATGCATTGGGTTTGCGGTATTCGCCATTGCTTGCTGCGCGATGAAAACCGCAAAAAACATAACTGCAGCAAGTGCGGAGGAAACCGAAGACTTCAGATGAATTATCCCTTTCATATTTGTCCTATTCTATTTTTGAGACATTGACTGTTCAGCGTAATAGTTAAAATAATAGTTGTAATCAAAGAAAGCGAACAAAAAACTTTTTATTCTGCTCACAGATAACTGGCGTTTTAATGATTTGAAAAGATAGGGGCTTTCTCTTTTGCAAAAGCAATGTAGTATTAGGTTTTGATACTAAAAAACCTAGTTGATTATTTTAGAACGCTTCAACAATAACAATAAGCTGTGAGGTTGTCTTGAGTATTAAAACGGTCATCATCAATCTGGATAGAGCAAAGGATAGATTGGCTTTTCAAAAACTGCAGTTCAGCAAATTAGGCTTAGAGTTCGAGAGGCTCTCTGCTGACTGTCCTTCTCATCAAGAAAATTACGAGCGCTTTAAAGATAGTTGGGAAAGACCAATGAGCTTTTGTGAGATTGCTGTGTTTTTCAATCACAAAAAAGCGTGGGAAATGGTTGAAGCACGTGGTGAACCGATGATGATCCTTGAGGATGACGCTTATTTATCTACTGACGTTTTAACATTATTAGATAACATAAGCCGCTTAGATCACATCGATTTTTTGAGTTTGGAGGCAAGAGGGAAAAATCAACGAAAGCTGGTCGCAAGACAACCTACCACCAAAATTGACGATGTTAATATCACACGTCTTTATCAAGGACGTTCGGGCCTAGCGGGCTATATTTTATGGCCTCCCGGTGCCAAAAAGCTACTTAAGGCTGTTCAATCAGGCAAAATCGGCATTGTAGACAAATTCATCAACGCAGAATATTCACTAAACGCTTACCAGGTAGAGCCAGCACCTCTTATCCAGTTAGATAGGTGTCAACATTACGGTTTGCCCTGCCCTTTACACACTGCGTCGTACATTAGTTCACAGGGAAAAAAGCACGTGAAAGGCATTGCAACGTTGCGATTTAAATGTCGAAGAATTGCAGGGCAAGTGAAGATTTTGGTTAATGAAATTATGAATCGCCATCGTGCAGTGAAAAGGCCTATCAATATATCTGGTAGTTTTAACTAAACCGTGGTGTGTAGCTACAAAACATGGTTCATAATGAAATAAGCCGCCTGATTTTTCTGGCGGCTTTTTTCATTATTAGCTACACAACATACGGTTTAAGACAGTGTCTCTACTTGTTTTTGCCTTTGAGACATAGAACTACCTGCAGTCGCAATTACCACTAACGCTACCGCTGCCCATTGGGAAAGGGTCAACGTCTCGTCAATTATGATGAATGCAGCAATTGCCGCGATAGCAGGCTCCATGCTCATCATTATGCTAAAGGTTTGCTTGGGCATATTGCGCATTGCCTGCATTTCTAGCGTGTAGGGAATAGCTGAAGAAAATACGCCTACTGCTAGCCCCATCAAAAGTGCATATGGAGTAAGTAACACTGCGCCTTGGCTAATTGCTCCAATAGGTATTATGCCCGCTGCGGCAACCAACATACCAAGCGTTACCGTTACGCCGCCTGAGCCTTCATTGCCGGTTTTATTCCCGAAAACAATATAACCAGCCCAAAATGCGCCTGCAATGAGCGCGAGAACAACGCCAACGGGATCTAAGCTTTCTGCTGATGTACCAATATCAGGGGCAAGCAAGCAAATGCCCACAACGGCAAGCAGTACCCACAAAAAATCTCGCTTGTTCTTTGCTGTGAAAAACGCAACGGCAAGAGGCCCTGTAAATTCTAACGCCACGCCAACACCTAGAGGAATTCGGGCAATAGCAAAATAGAAAACGAGATTCATAGCCCCAAGACAAATACCGTATATAATGACGTTTCGCCATCCCGTTTGTGAAAGGCGTGCTCGCCAAGGCTTAAATATTAGGGTCAAAATAGCGGCGGCAAAGAATACGCGCAGCGCACTTGTGCCCTCTGGACCCGCAATAGGGAAAAGTTGTTTGGCAAATGATGCGCCCGATTGAATAGCTATCATAGCCAATAAAACCGCGAGCACCGCAAGCAGAAATCTATTTTTCACAGCAATAAGTTAGCACTAATTAAATGATGGACCGCAGTATATAGTGAGAACCAAGCAAACATCTACTACGCGCTTGACAGGACAAGCAACTGCATAATAGTTTAACGATATTACAATTAAGCATTCGGAATACGGCATCATGCAAAACTACGTTCGCAATCAATTCAATTTTATTGCTGTATTGTCGCTACTCTGGCTGTTTTCTACCACCTCAAAAGCAACTAGCCACGAAGAATCAGCTCTGCAGGAAATGCAGCCATCGCTTTCAACGCTTTCCAATTACCAACAAAATAACGCATTTATGATGTCATCAGGCTTACCTGAGCCAGCGCACTTTGCCCTTCTTAAGGATAAAGGCGTTACCCACGTCATAGACCTTATTCCTGGTGACCGTTCAGATGAAATTAATAGCACGGCAGATGTGGCGCTAACGTATTTCAATGTACCTGTAGACTGGGAAGCCCCCTCGCTTAACAACTTTCTTAACTACGCCGCATTTATGCAGCGAGTCGATACCGAAAACGAGAAAGTGCTTACACACTGCAAGCTGAATTGGCGAGGCGCCTCTTTTACTTACTTATATCGAGTGGCGGTTTTAGGAGAAAGCGAAACTAAGGCCAAGAGTGACTTAATGGCAATCTGGCATCCTAACCCTACATGGTACGCCTTTATGAGCGATGTAATTACGCACTTCAATAGGTTGAACAACACCAATATTGCCATGTCATTTCAAGCAGCGCCGATAGAACATGAGCATTAACTCCTCTTTAAAGTGGTAGCTCTTTAAGAAGTTATGTTTAACGTAACAATGCTTTAACCAGCTCTTCCCTAAGTTCATTGAGCATGTAAAAGGAACACTATTCGTATTCCTTTCTTGTTTCTGCCACGTCTTTCTTTTAGCTACGTTTTTAATACCGATTCATTTTCTTACCACTGTACTTTCTTACCGCTGTAATTTCCTACCGAAATACGCATTCAACCAAACACTTATTTGCATTCACATATGAAATTTCAGATGTATTATTGACACATACGGAAAAACATATACGATACTCACATCCGAAATTTCATATATGTTTTACTATGTCGACGTGTCAGCTTTCTCCACTTGCGTTTTTTAAATGCCTTTCTGAAGATACAAGGCTAAAAACACTGCTTATGCTAAGTGTGAAGGACGAGCTGTGTGTATGTGACTTAACAGAGGCACTGCAGCTTAGCCAACCAAAGATCTCACGCCATTTAGCCGATCTTCGCAAATGCGAACTGGTACAAGATACCCGTAAAGGAAAATGGGTTTACTATCGCCTTCACCCTAACCTTCCGCAATGGGCAAGCGACGTGATATCTCAAACCGCAAAACACAATGCGAACTACATCGAAAGCGCAATGGAAAACTTAACCTGTACCAGCTGCTAAATAGTTCTTATCACTTACACATTTTACTTAATCATTACTGCTATCTAGCGCACCGCTTAACGGCAAAAATCCACTGTAAATGTCCGTAGCAAATGCGCGTAAATAGAAAAAGGATAATCATGAAAGTACTATATATTTGCACCCACAATCGCTGTCGCAGCATCCTATGCGAAGCTATTACAAATGCATCTCACGGAAATGTTGAAGCGCGAAGCGCTGGTAGCCAACCGGAGGGCGAGGTTCACCCACTGTCTTTGAAGTATTTAGCGGAGCGAGGCTACAACACTCAGGGTTTAAAAAGTCAGTCTTGGGATGATTTTGAAGACTATTCAGCAGATCTCGTTGTAACCGTATGCGACTCTGCAGCCGGTGAAAGCTGCCCCGTGTATTTTGGGCAGACGCTGAAAGTACACTGGGGTCTTGAAGACCCTTCTAAAGTTGAGGGTGATGACACAGCAAAAGCCGCCGCATTCAATCAAACGATGAATATTATTGAGCAACGCGTTAGCGCACTTGCTGAATTAGCAGAACAGAATTTGGATAAAGCCGCGCTTAAGCAAGCGCTTGCCACGCTAGGGGCACAGTAATGACAGATTCCACAGTAAGCCAAAGCGTCAATGAAGGTAAAAACATGCCCTCAGATAACGTATCACCAGAGAATTTACATACCCCACAGGTAGCGGATTTTGCTACATCATTCTCGCAACATAAGCCGCGTATTCTTTTACTGTACGGCTCACTTCGCGAGCGCTCGTACAGCCGCTTAGTTATTGAAGAGTCGGCACGTTTACTTGAATACTTTGGCGCTGAGGCCAAAATTTTTGACCCTAAAGGCCTTCCTCAACCTGATACAGAAGATGAACACCACCCGAAAGTAAAAGAACTTCGCGAATTAATGATGTGGTCTGAAGGGCAAATTTGGTGCTCGCCTGAACGCCATGGCAGCATTACAGGCATTATGAAAAGTATGATTGACTGGGTGCCATTAAGCATTGGCGGCATGCGCCCTACCCAGGGAAAAACTCTGGCCATTATGCAGGTGTGCGGTGGAAGCCAATCGTTCAATGCCGTGAACCAAATGCGAATTCTAGGGCGTTGGATGCGCATGCTTACCATCCCCAATCAGTCGTCTGTAGCAAAAGCATTTCTAGAGTTTGAAGACAATGGGCGCATGAAACCATCGCCTTATTACAATCGCATTGTAGATGTTGTTGAAGAACTGGTGAAATTTACGCTGCTTACTCGCGACAACAAAGACTTCCTTGTAAACCGCTACTCAGAACGCGTGGAAAGCGCAGAAGAAGTGAGTAAGCGTGTTAACCAAAAATCAATTTAAGAGAGACAACGATGGGATTTTTTGAGCGTTATTTGTCGGTGTGGGTTGCGCTATGTATCGCAGCAGGCGTTGGCTTAGGTTATGTGGCACCCAGTGCCTTTGAAGTAATTGCGAATGTCGAATATGCACATGTTAACTTGGTGGTTGCCGTACTTATTTGGTTGATGATTTACCCAATGATGGTGCAAATCGATTTTGGCTCTATCAAAGACGTGGGCAAGAAGCCTAAAGGACTCGTGCTTACGCTTGTAGTGAATTGGTTAATTAAACCTTTCACTATGGCGTTTCTTGGCTGGTTATTCTTTAAGGGCATTTTTGCAGATTGGGTAGACCCGCAAACGGCCACTGAATATATTGCAGGTATGATTTTACTCGGTGTGGCACCGTGTACTGCTATGGTATTTGTATGGAGTCATCTAACAAAAGGAGACGCTAACTACACATTAGTTCAAGTATCTATAAACGACCTAATCATGGTAGTGGCCTTCGCCCCGCTCACCGCCTTGTTATTGGGCGTAACAGATATTACTGTGCCTTGGGATACGCTGTTAATTTCAGTGATGCTATATGTAGTTTTACCGCTATTCGCGGGCTACATTACGCGCAAGCAGCTAGATAAAAAAGGCCCTGATGCGGTACATAAACTCGTGTCGCAGTGTAAACCACTTTCGGTAATGGGCTTATTGCTTACTATTGTTATTCTGTTTGGTTTACAGGCCAACACCATTCTTGCACAACCACAGGATATTGTGCTTATTGCCATACCACTGTTAATTCAAACCTACGGTATTTTTGCTATTGCCTATTTCGCAGCAAAAAGGCTTAAACTTCCGCATAACGTTGCAGCGCCGGCATGTATGATTGGGACATCCAATTTCTTTGAACTGGCTGTTGCTGTTGCTATTTCATTGTTTGGACTGCACAGCGGTGCTGCACTGGCAACGGTAGTAGGCGTGTTGGTAGAGGTACCCGTAATGTTATCTCTGGTGTGGTTTGCGAATAAAACCCGTCATTGGTTCGACTAGCGCAATTAAGTCGCAAAAAAGGCAGCCGTGTGCTGCCTTTTTAATCCATTACTTTTAACCAGTTATATTTAGCCAGACTTTTTAACCAGTTACGGCTTCGCCCTCAAATTCAGGTGCTACAAAGCCGAAACGATGTAATACATCAAATAAAACTTCTTGCTTAACTGGCTTTTGAATAAAGCCCAATGCACCCAACGACATTACTTTTTCTTGCATCAACGGTTGAATGTCACCAGATATTACAATAACGAAGGTTTTAAGGTTTCGTTTCTTTATTTCTTCTAATACCCCAATACCGTCTAATACCGGCATGGTTAAGTCTAGCAAGAGTAAATCAATATTGTGGTGAGCCAATACTTCTAAGGCATCCATACCATTACTGACTTCGTAAGTGTTTTGCGCAAACCCGTCAGGAAGACTTCTCTTTGCCATCTTACGCGCTAGCGTAGAATCGTCGCAAATAAGAACATTAAAACTCATGTGAAAGAACTTTTATTATTTATTGTTATTTGATTTCCAGCATAACCTAAACAAAAATTTAAGAAAATATCTAAAAACGCTATTAATTACATTAATTACCCTAAAGTCTGTGTCGAAACGCACACAAAAACAGCGAAAGCAGTTTGTGTCACTTTTCTCTTTTTATCTTCTCGTTTTGTGGTAGATATACAAGTTCAGGAAAAAGGAAAAACAAATGCAGAACTCGCCCACCTCTCATGATGAAGCCGAAGTAAGGAAGGTTGCCTATCTTATTTTATCGCACTTTGACAAAAGCTACCGTTGGTTTTCACGAATAACCCGAGGGGCGCAGCAGCGTTTTGAAAAAGGCGATTGGCGAGAAACTCAGCAAGCCTCTAAAGACCGCATTACTATTTATGAACAAAGTTTGTCTGATGCCGTTGCTGAAATTTATCAGATTACCGATGTGCATCAAAAAGTTGATTCTTTCTGGCAAAGCTTAAAGAAGAACTTCGCAGTGCAACTAGAAGGGCACCCCCAATTTGAACTTGCTGAAACCTTTTACAACTCTGTTATTGGTAGGTTGTTCAAGCACAGAAAAATAGATAACGACATGATGTTCGTGTTGCCTAGCCGATGTTTTTTGCCAGGGCAAGACAGAGACAAAGTCATCAACAGCTTCGACACTACAACCACGGTAAGAGAAATGTACGAGTCGATATTTAAAATTTATCGATACAACATTCCCTTTGAAGATTTTGAGCGGGATCTGCAAAACCTTGAGTCAGCCCTTCGAAAGCGTTTAGACAAAGCGCAACTTGCCAGCGTTCAGGCTGTGGAAATACTTAAGCCAACCTTTTTCAGAGGCAAAGCAGCGTATTTGATAGGTCGTATTTGCATGCCTGATGAAACTTTGCCTTTCGTTATTGCCATGCGTCGTTATAACGAACCACATATGTTTGTAGATGCCTTGCTGACTGACAGAAAAGACTTAAGCGTTATTTTTGGCTTTGCCCGCAGCTATTTTATGGCCGATACACAAAATCCGGCAGAGGTAGCCGCTTTCTTACAAGAGCTACTGCCGAACAAAAAACACTTCGAACTTTATATGGCAATGGGCCATTACAAACATGGTAAAACCGTGTTTTATCGTAATTTCTTACAGCATATGGACGAGTCAAACGACAAGTTTGAAGCTGCTCCGGGAATTAGAGGGCTAGTTATGATGGTGTTTCACCTGCCCTCTTACGGCGTTGTATTTAAGATAATTAAAGACGAATTTGCCGAAAGCAAAAAGATTACGCGAGACCACGTTAAAGAGTGCTACAAGCTGGTAAAAATGTCGGACCGTGTGGGAAGAATGGCAGACACTCATGAGTACATGAACTTTCGCTTTCCGCTTGACAGAATAGAGCCAGAGCTTATCGAAGAGCTGAAAGAAACGTGTGCATCAAGTTTAGAATTTACCGAAACCGAACTCATCATTAAGCACTTGTATATCGAGCGTAAAATGACGCCACTAAACTTGTATCTGCAGTCTGAAACCGATGAAGACAAAATAACACGAGCATTGGATGAACTAGGGCTTTGTATCAAACAAATCGCGATGGCGAACATATTTCCTGGCGATATGCTGCATAAAAACTTCGGCATAACTCGACACGGTCGCGTCATTTTTTACGACTACGACGAAATTTGCTTAATGAATGAACGTAACTTCAGGGCATTACCCAAATCGGATGACCCTTATGCCATTGATACTTTGTCAGTAGCGCCAAACGACGTATTTCCAGAGCAATTCGAGCACTTTATTGTTGGGAAGCGCAAGTTTAAGGATATTCTGAAGTCGTTACATGGCGATTTGATGACGCCAGAGTATTGGCACGAGGTTCAGAAAAAGTGTGAACGCGGCGACGTGCAACACTTTACTCCTTACAATGCCGACATTCGCTTCGAACGTAACTAGGCGCCTTTAACGCATTGTGAAAGTGATCGTTTTCTACTTAAAAATACGTATTTATTTTGAAAGCGTGTATCGCTTGAATGAGGGGTTGCAGCGTTAACGGTGGTCTCGTAAGTTTATGATTGCATCAATCGCATAGCCTCAGACAGGTAAAACTGAAAGAAGAAGCGTTAAAATGAAAGTGCTACTCGTTGAAGATGATCCAAAAGTTGCCTCACACATCACCGATGGCCTGTTAGGCGAAGGGCATGAGTGTATTACCGTTGGAGATGGTGCAGCAGGCTATCGCGAAGCAGTGTCAAACGAATTAGATGCTGTAATTCTAGATGTCATGCTACCAGAGCTCGACGGATTTACTGTACTTGAGAAACTTCGAGAGAACGGAAACACCACTCCAGTGTTGTTGTTAAGTGCAAAAAGCCAAGTTGAAGACAAAGTAAAGGGCTTACGGACAGGCGCAAACGATTACCTCACCAAACCTTTTGCTTTTGAAGAATTGCTGGCCCGTGTTGAAGGGCTTGCGGGCCGCGCCCGTGAAAGTGAAGACAAAACCCTTATCAAAGTAGGCGACCTAACACTCGATTTAGTAAACAGAAAAGTGTTACGTGGCGAGACCGAGATAGACCTGCAGTCTAAAGAATTTCAACTGTTAGAGTGTTTGCTGCGCCATAAAGGTAAAGTAGTTACTCGCAGTATGTTGCTTGAGCAAGTATGGAATTATCACTTCGATCCACAGACCAATGTGATTGACGTGCATATTAGTCGTCTTCGCCAAAAAGTAGATAAGGCATTTAACGTTCCCCTGATTGAAACTGTACGCGGCACAGGATATCGAATAGCGGATAATCTTGCATGATTGCAATTCGCGACTTTACGCGAAGCTCTAGCTTTCGCGTAGGCGCATTGCTTACCACGCTCGCCAGTATCGCCATCGTACTTATCGTTTATTTCTGGCGCCTTACCAGTAGCGATATATTTATTACCGAATCTAATGCCGCCGTTAATGCCAAGGTGGAGGCGCTCACTACTTTATATAAATCCTTAGGTATTAATGCTGTCGTAAGCGCTATTGAAAGTGGCGCTTTCACTATGTCGTCAGCCACTTCCGACTCTGGGCTTTCTCAATTCGAAAATAACCGCGCGTTTGTAGTGTTATCGAAAGACGAAGAAGTTGTTACGGGTAATCTTGCCGGAATTCCTTTGGTCATAGCGAAACACGGCTCGGACGCTATGGCTACGGTGGAACTGGTTATTACGCGAAAGGACACACTAGAACGAGATACTCTGCGCCAAGCTTTACTTAGAGAAGTACAGCTTGGCGATTTTGTGTTACACGTTGGCCGCGGTATTGACGATCTCTACAGTGCTCAGTGGTTTGGTAAAACCTTCAGCTGGATCATTGTTGTGCTGTTATGCATGCTTAGTATTCTTAGCTTTGCCATTGCTGTTTATGTGGTGAATAGAATAAATCGCATGTCGCAAACCGCAGATAAAATTATAAAAACCGGTAGTTTAGAAGAGAGATTGGAAATAGACAGTAACTGGGACGACCTGAGTAGCCTGTCTTATGTTTTCAATCAAATGCTCGACACTATCGAAAGCTCGGTGAACAACATAAAAAGCGTTACTGACAGTATTGCCCACGACCTACGTACACCGTTATCACGACTACGTAACACGCTTGAAAAAATTCAAGACGACGACCTTCGCGAAGAAACAACCCATGAAGCCGACAACCTGTTGAATATGTTCAACAGTTTACTGCGTATTAGCGGGCTAGAAACAACAAACAAAAAGGAAGGATTTTGTGATACCAACATAACGTCTATCGTTAATGACGTTGTTGATTTGTACCACCCCCTTGCAGAAGAAAGGGATATCACACTGTCTAGCACACTGCAGCAAGTTAATATGGTCGGCGATCCAAACCTACTCTTCCAAGCGGTGGCGAACGTGTTAGATAACGCCATTAAATATTCACCCGTTAATAGCAAGGTTGACGTTGAGTTAAAGCAAACCTCAACGCATATTATTTTAGCCATTAACGATGCTGGTATTGGTGTGGGTGAGCAAGAAATTGCAAGCTTAGAGCGGCGCTTCTATCGCGCTGATGGCAGTCGCACCAGCAAAGGAAATGGGCTTGGTCTGTCGTTGGTATCGGCCATTGTAAAACTACACGATGGAAAAATATGGTTTGTACACGACCCGCTTATGAAAGGTAGCGGGTTAGGCGTTGTATTTAGTTTCAAATGCTGACGGCAGATGCCGCCAGCATTTAATTGTACTAGAATGACTGATTAGCATTCACAGCATTAGACGTGCTTTGTCTCGCCGATTGCCATGTAAAGTCACTGTATTGCTGACCTACACCACCTAGCTGCAATGAATGATTTCTGTTTGTAGAACCATCTTCTGATACACCTACACTAGTAGAACGTATACCCGCAGCAGGCCCGTTAGAAGCGGTAAACGTACCTTCATAGCTAATAAACAATACTGTAGTACCTGTATTGTCCACTAATGCAATGCCGTCTGGGCCGCCATTTTGTAGTCCACTAAACGTGAAGCTACGCGTGCCAAACCCATTTTGCTGATTAGATATGACGCCTGACAAGTTAACAGTTTTGTATAGCTGACCATTACCGCCATTGTAAGCTACTAAAGACCAACCAGATAAGTCAGTGCCTGCGCTTCCTGCGACTTCAACAAACTCATTGCGATCGGTTCCTTTGTTATCGTAATGGAATTCATTAATCCAAGGCAAAACCACCACTGGCGCTTCAACAACCACTGTCTGACTTGTTGAGCTTTGAGCGCCCTGATCATCTTCAACCGTTAAGGTTACAGAATAAGTGCCATCTTGTGCGTAGCTGTTCTGTACCGCACTAGAAAGTGCTGTACGTCCATCACCAAACTGCCAGCTATATTGCGCAATGCTGCCATCACTGTCGAAGCTCGCGCTAGCGTCAAAGCTGCAGGTTAGCCCATCACAATTTGCAATAAAGCTGGCTACAGGCGCCTCGTTTGTAGGAGCACCCGAAAAGCTCTGACCTGCGTTAATTTGACCAGGAGAAGCCTGCGATGGTGATACCCAGTAAAACTGTGAATACTCGGCACCTAAGCCAGATAGTTGCAGTGAGAAACCAGTAGGCGTAGATGTTGTCTCACTAACACCAATATCTTCCGACTGCATTCCAGCAGCAGCGCCATCAGTAGCCGTAAACGTGCCTTCATAACTGATAAACTGCACAACATTTCCAGAAGCATCAACCAATGCTAAACCATCCGGCCCTCCATTTTGTAATGAAGAGGCACTGAAACTCAGTACACCGAAGCCGCTGCTTTGATTTGTAAGGGTTCCACCTAAAGCAATTGTCTTGTACGCACTACCGCCGTTGCCGTTATAAGCAATCACCGAGTAACCATCAAGATTTACACCCGCTGTACCGGCAATTTCAACAAACTCGCCCGTATCAGTACCGTCGTTATCGTAATGGAATTCGTTTATCCACACAGCCGATTCAGACGGTGGTGGAGGTGGTGGTGGATTTGTGCCTGTACCACTATCGCCCGAACATACGTCTTCAAAAATACAGGCAGCATACTCAGGGTTATCAACAAATGGGTTTCGGTTACCTTGGAATGAATATACTGCATCGTTATGGCGACGTTCAAAGTCATCAACCGGGTCATTTTTATGCCAGTTCAACAGCACGCTTTTAAGACCCATGTATGCCACATCGATATTAGCACCTGTATTCGACGCTTCAATAAGCGCGCGATCATCGGTTAATCGTAAATCAGGTTCAGACACACCGGTTACACCGTGTGTACCACCCTCGTAGCGTACCGCCATATACATCATTGCGCGTGCTACGTCGCCTTTGCGACCACTCCACGTTTCCCAACTTCCGCTAGAGAAAGAGCCTGTGGTGAAATTAGACTCGGTGTTGCTTCCACCACGGCCGTTGTTCAATATTGTGATTTTCTCAGTGCACCCTGTATCACACTCGGCATAAGGTTTATTGCTTCTAGATGAGTTGTAACCGCTGTCTGCAATAAACAAATGGTGAGCGTCGGTGTAGGCATAGTTACTGCTGCCATCATTCGGGAAACCATAAGACTTCGGCCAGCTGTGCTCTCTATTATAAAACGAGTTACCACCACCGAATTTGGTGTACGTTTCGTTTTTATAAATAGTAATTACATTGTTGGGATTAGAAGGGTCTTCATCAGCTATTTCCAAGATATCCCAGGTGTCTGTTGCAGAGCTGGTATAAGGAAAACGTTGATGATCGTCAATGATTTCGTGAAGTGTGCTTTTCAGTGTATCTGCGTTAGTTTGATCAACTGAATCGTAATACCCTTGAGGCGGCGCTGCAAAAACAGACGCGCACGACAGTACTGCCGGCAGCATTAGCCAGCGTTGCTTTTGTTGTGTTATTCGCATGGAATTTTACTTATTTATTGTTGTTATTTTGCTTCCATGCGCATATTCACAATCCATTGCGCATTTATGGTGCCTGTACTTTGTAACAGGTTTATGAAGAAATTAATACAGCTTGAATCGTCCACATTAGAAAAAACTTATTCAAATTAAGCCGAATAATAGACAGATTGGGACATATAGAGATAAAGAACGAATTATTGAATTGAGTACGAGATTGCTCAATTTTTGCTGAAGAATAAAGCTACACCAAGAACAGGCTATCTGTTGAGTACACAAAATAGACTTTAGTTAACAACCGTTAAACTATGCTCAATTAAATTGGTCATGACTTAACCTAATACTTTCAGAAATAGAACTGAGCACAAATTAACAGTCTCTTGAGAGCGTGAAGCGGACATTGGATATTTCTAACTCGCAAGACCGCTTCAGACAAACAGCAGACGTTCAGGGCTCTCTGCTCTTGATTCCGATATTTACCATAAGCGGAAGTTAATATGCTTTATTCTGACTGACTCTTCAGTGGCATAAAGCAGTTATTCAGACCACAATAGTCCACAGGATGCGCCTCCAAAAGCCGAATGTTGAATATTACAATTGATAACCAACCCTACAACTCCAAATTTTTATTACAAAGCGATTTACGAGCCACCTCCCCATTTTGTCAAAAGAAGTCGAATGATCGTCATGGGGGTAAGTAAATCCGGGGCATTGATTTATAAACCCAAATGCCCCAGTGCTGCTAATTCACCTTATAGTGAACGAGTCTATAGAGTACAGGTAGTACAACCAGAGTTAACAAGGTAGAGGATATGATCCCACCAATGACCACCGTTGCCAGAGGTCGCTGCACCTCTGCGCCAGTACCTACGTTAAGCGCCATGGGCACGAAACCAAGACTCGCCACTAACGCTGTCATCAGCACTGGCCGCAAGCGAGTCATTGCACCATCAATAATCGAGTTTACCAACTCGCCAGTCTCTTCCATCCTCTGCCTGATAAAAGACAGCATTACCAGACCATTCAATACAGCAATACCAGAGAGCGCGATAAAACCAATCCCTGCCGATATTGAAAGAGGCATATCTCTGATCCAAAGAGCAAAGATGCCGCCAGTTAATGCCAAAGGGACGCCTGTGAAAATTATCAAGGCGTCTTTGACTGAGCCAAATGCAATCACAAGTAATGCAAGGATCAGGAAAAGCGTTGCGGGCACAACCAAGCTCAGTCGTTGACTTGCACTTTCCAATTGCTCAAACGTTCCACCATAACTTATCCAATAACCACTCGGCAGTGCCACATTGGCTGCGATTTGCTCTTTAGCATCATTGACAAAAGAGCCTAAATCACGATCTCTCACATTTGCTGTGACGACGATACGGCGTTTTGCGTTTTCTCGACTTATTTGACTGGGTATATTGGTATATTCAAGCTCAGCCACCTCGGCGATTGGCACATACTCACCATCATTGGTCATGATGGGTATATTTCCCAGCGCTTCTAAATCATTGCGAATCTCTTCAGGATAACGAACAACAATCTCAAAGCGTCTGTCGCCTTCAAATACCAAACCAGCTTCTTTGCCGCCAACTGATGCACTTAACCACGTTTGCAAGTCAGTTACGTCTAAGTTGTAACGCGCCAGCGCATAAGGCTTCGGGTTCACCGTGAAGATGGGGATCTCATCTACTTGTTCTACTCGTGCATCAGCAGCGCCCGGAATATCTTGTAATACGGATAAAACATCACCAGCTGAATCCCGCAGCTTATCCAGATCATCACCATATATCTTGATCCCTAAATCTGCCCTAACGCCACTAATTAATTCGTTAAAGCGCATCTGTATAGGTTGCGTAAACTCATAGTTATTGCCGGGTACATTTTGAAGATCCCTCTCCAATTGCTCGACAAATTCCGTTTTCGATAATGCAGGGTTTGGCCATTCATCAATTGGTTTTAGCATTACAAAAGTGTCAGTGACGTTGGGTGGCATAGCATCAGTAGCCACCTCAGCAGTACCCGTTTTAGCAAATACGGTGTTTACCTGTGGGTATTGCATAATGACCTGTTCAAGCCGTTTTTGCATATCGACAGCTTGTTCAATTCCTGTGCCGGGCACTCTCATTGCATGAAGGGCTATGTCACCCTCATCTAGTTGCGGCACAAATTCAGAACCTAGGCGCATCCCAAACCAAACACTGATAACTACGAGTAATGTTGCTGCACCTACTACCAACCATCGTAATTTTAATGCCCACTCCAGTACAGGGCGGTAAACTGATTTAGCCCCAGTGATTATTGGACTCGCTTTTTCACTGACTTTGCCTGACATAAACATAGCAACAGCTGCGGGCACAATGGTGATTGAAAATACCATTGCCGCTAGCAATGCCAATATTACGGTAGCCGCCATTGGGTGAAACATCTTCCCTTCGACACCTGTTAAGCTAAAGATAGGAATGTACACAATCGTGATTATCATCACGCCAAATAGACTTGGGCGTATCACCTCATTCGTTGCCTCAAATACGACTTCCAGCCGTTCTTTAAGAGGCAGTATTGCACCCGTTCGCCGCTGCGATTCACTTAATCGCCTAATACAGTTCTCGACGATAATAACCGCTCCGTCAACAATCAGTCCAAAGTCTAACGCACCTAAGCTCATTAGGTTCGCGCTAACGCCCGTTTGTACCATGCCTATTATTGTGGCAAGCATGGCAAGTGGGATGACAGCGGCGGTGATAATTGCTGCCCGTATATTGCCCAGCAATAAAAATAAGACAACAATAACGAGTAGTGCGCCTTCAACAAGGTTTTTTTGTACTGTATTGATGGCTTTATCCACGAGCGTAGTGCGATCGTATACACTTTGGATAATTACGCCCTCTGGCAGGCTTGCTTGGATTTCATCCACTTTATCAGCCACGTCTAGCGCAACAGCTCGGCTATTTTCGCCTATTAGCATCATAGCTGTGCCCAACACCGTCTCTTGACCTTCTCGTGTTGCAGCGCCCGTTCTAAGCTCCTTACCGATGGCGACCTCTGCAATGTCACTTACCGTGACGGGAGATCGGTTTGTAAGCGTTACCACCACGTTACCGATGTCCTCAACGCTCGAAAGTCTCGCTTGTGAACGTACTAGTATTTGCTGGCCGTTGCGTTCAATGTACCCAGCGCCCTGATTAGCGTTATTTCGATTTAATGCCCGCAATAAATCGTCAGTACTAACGCCGTAATTAAGCATAAGTTGAGGATTAGGCTTCACATGATACTGTTTGGTAAACCCCCCAATAGCATTAACCTCTGTTACCCCTTTCACCAAGGCCAGTTGAGGTTTCACCACCCAATCGTGTAACTCTCGAAGCGCCATTGCATCAAATTTTCTGCCATCGACAGTTACTGTGCCGGGCTTCGCGCTAAGCGTGTACATGTAAATTTCACCCAAACCTGTGGCAATCGGCCCCATCTTAGGCTCAATACCATCGGGCAATTGGCTTTTGATAATGCCTAGCCGTTCGTTTATGAGGTTTCTGGCAAAATAGAGATCCGTGCCTTCTTCAAAAACGGCCGTCACTTGTGATAAGCCATAGCGCGATAGTGAACGTGTGTAGTCCAAGTTTGGTAATCCTGCCAAAGCGTTTTCTACCAAAAAGGTGATACGTTGTTCAGTTTCAAGCGGTGAATAACCTTCTGCTTGTGTGTTGATTTGTACCTGAACGTTGGTGATATCGGGTACGGCATCAATAGGCAGCTTTTGATAACTGAATAGGCCTAATCCAATCACCAAAAAGGAAAGCATCAGAAAAATACCGCGCTTTTCGATTGCGGTACGAATAATGGAAACTAGCATCTTAAACCTCCCTTAGAACTACACGCCATTTGACAGGGAAATATCAGTTGTAGTGAGGCATTAATGATCATGGCCTGCCTCCGATTTTTCCAAATCTGCTTTAATTATGTAGCTATTGGAAGCCACGACGCGTTCGCCTGCTTCAAGGCCACTGATAACCTCGATATAGTGACCATCTGAGACACCAAGCTCTACCGCTCTGGGCGCATACTCATCACCCTCAACCACAAAAACAACTTGTTTGGCTTCATACTCTTGCACAGAAGATAGAGGAACCGAATGACTTACTGACTTAGTTGACGTCGTAACTTGTGCTTTGACCAGCGTACCGAGTGGCCAATATCCAGTACTATTATCGACAGCTACATTGGCAAGAGAGTGTGGATTGCCATCAGCTGAAGGCGTAATATATGCAATCTTGGAGGTTTGGTTGAAACCTGCGTGGCTTAGTTCAACTGACTGTCCAACCTTGATGCTGCTAAGCATTTGTGAAAAAACGGTCAGCTGTGCCCATACGTTTTTATAGTTAGCTAACGAAAAAAGTACTTGCCCGTTTGATAACTCACCATTATTCGCATGTCGCGCAATCACATTGCCATCAAAAGGTGACGTGATGGAATAACTTTTTAAACTCTCATTGGACTCAACAACCGCTAAAATATCACCTTTCTTAACGGAATCGCCAATGTTGACTTTTACATCTTTAATAACACCGTCAAACCGTGCTCTTATATGACTTAATGAGGCGGGGTCTGCACTAATTCGCCCATAAAGCGTACTCGTTAACGCAATATCGCGTGCGAGCACGGGAGTTGCAGAAATACCATTCTGAATTGCTGTTTCATTGCTCATTCTTACGACTTCACCTGCGTGATTGTCTTGATCGCTGGAACTTACATCACTGTGTTTACCTCCTGCGATTGCGGTTAGGCTATAAAGGCTAAGGGTGAAGATAGAAATAAGTACTTTTTGTATTGTGAATTTATTCATAATCATGACTTCTTATCGAAATGTTAGATGACTGCTGCCAATTGCTTTTGTGACTTGGGTGAAATGAGTCATCATTGTGCTCATTCGTCAGCGCGAGACCTGTGAGTGTTTCAATTTCTGTTTTGCTTAAGTGAACTTGAGACGCTGCCTCTATTAATGTCAGCCGGGTTGTCAGAAATTCTTGTCGAGTAGTTACCCATTCCAAGTAGCTGAAACGGCCCTCCAAATAGGCGTTCTCGACTAAATCTAACGCGCCCTTTAACGGAGGAATCACCTTGCGCTGAAGTGTGTCAATCTCTAGCAATGCTCGTGTATGTTCGCCTAACGCTTGATTAACTGAATGTAATAGGCTTCGAACGTTGCTTTGTCTTTGCTGCTCTATTGCGTCAAGACGTGCCCTGTTTGCTTCATATTCACCAAGGTTTCGTTCTTTTTGAAACAATGGAACGCTTACTCCGGCAACCAGTGCTGTTTCATCAATACCTTGCATTCTGCGAAGCCCCGCTGACCACTCAATATCAGCGCGGTTATTCGCTTGCACTAAACGAAGCTGCGCCGCTTGCACACGGCTTTGTTTAGCGTATAGGTCAATGTGAGGGCTATTTTGGATTGCGACTGCCAGCGCATCAAACGACTCAATCTTATTAAAAGCAAAAAGATCGCCTTCCACACGCTTAAAGCTCGGTACCTGCTCCCCCCACATGATGGATAAACTGCGCAAGGCAAACGTTAGGTCCTGTTGAGCTAGATTAACATCGAGCTTTGCTTGGGCCAGCGCAGCTTGGGCACGTTTTTGTTCTAACAAGGGGGACGCGCCTGCTTCAACGCGTTTCGTTACGGCATTCAATGTATAAAGTGCAAGTGCCTCTGCATCTTTTATGACGTCTAAGTTCGCCTGCAATACGAGTACTTTGATGTAACGACGATTAAGCTCACCGAGGATATCTAAGGTGAGTATTCGCTTTTCAACATCTTGCTGTATTCTTCGTTCAGAGAGTACATTCAACCTTGCTGCTGGCTTATCATTGAGCTGTAACACTGATGATAATGTCAAGGTAACTTCAAGCTCTTTGAGACCTGATACCTCGCCAGTTCCCAAAAAGTTCTCTAATTCAACCCCTGCATTCAATGCGGGTTTAAGCGCCGCCGTTTTTGACTCTCCGTCTATAACACGTTGTTTAAATTTAAACTCATACAGACTTGGATTATTGGCAAGTGTTAGTCTAATAGCGTCCTCAAGAGTCAGCGTTTCTCGTATGGGCGCTTGGACACTTTTGTCTACAAATCTGTTGGTTTTCGCCGCATGAGCGGTCGGTGGACTGAGTAATAAGCCCAGTATGCAACTGCACACAATGGCAGATGCATGCCCGAAAATAGGAAACATTTTCATTGGAATATCCTAATAATTTATCAATATTTAGCATCGCGAGTGTTATCAGCGCGGTGCTATCGAAAAAACGTACTAGGAAGTAATTTTGGGGGGGCGAAGTAAGCGGTTAATAGGTGCGTCAATTACCGCATCTAAATAGTTGAAATTGTGGACTGAAACCACTGTTTTCAGACTGTTGATATGACTCTGACTGACCCATTGTGCATGTGTGCCATGGCAGTGGCCGCAATGGTGACAATCAGCAGGATTGTGGTGCTCTGTACTTACTTTATCACTGGTTTCATTGGCAGACAGCTCAGACTGCACTTGCTCGTGCTCAGAATGCTTATGCTCGTGTTGCAAGTGCTGAATGTCTATTGCATGAAAATCTAACGAATTCGCCACAGCAGAAAACGACTGAAAGAGTATCAGCGAGATCACGATGTAACTTATGCGTTTTAGATTTTTCATGTATGAAAGGTTACCAAGCCTAATTCACTTCGTCACGACATTGTTCATTAGCAAACTCCAGCTCAACTGTCGTATGTTCAAATTTATACTTTTCTAACGAACTGTGTATGTTTTCTTTGAGTGATTGGAGGTGCTCAAGACTGACATCTTCATCAAGAACAAGATGGACCGTCATTACGTTACGCTCACCGTCTAGAGACCAAATATGAAAATGATGAAGATCACTTACCTTATCGTTTGCCAGTAAATCGCTTCGAATCTTTGAAAGCTGTTCTTCATCGGGCGTTGCTTGCAAAAACAGCATTAGGGTTTCTTTGAGATTGCGGAACACATTGAAAAGGATGAACAAAGTAAAGCCAATGGATAAGATTGGATCTAAAATAGGCCAAGGCTTAAACATTAAGACGATGGACACGATAAATACTGCTACCCAACCAAGCACATCTTCCAGCAAATGCCAGTTGAGGACTCGCTCATTTAATGAGTCTCCCTCACTCAGTTTATAAGCCGCAAAGCCGTTTACTGCCATCCCAAAGATAGACAATAAAACCATCCCTTCAACTTGGGGCATTTCAGGCTCAGCCAAACGAGGTATCGCTTCAAGCAATATCCAAATGGAGCCTACCGTCAGCACAATACCGTTAATCAATGCACCGAGTAAGGAAAATCTTTTGTAGCCGTATGAGAATGTTTGATTAGAATCTTTATCGCTAAGCTTGTTTAATCCCCACGCTGTACCAATGGAAAGACTATCACCCAAATCGTGCACTGCGTCAGCCATAATAGCGGTGCTGTTGGTAAGCCATCCACCAATGAATTCAATAACAGTGAACACCACATTTAAGAAAAACGCCCATCCAATACGTTTAGACGCGTCGGTTGAATTCTCTTGCGAGTGTGAATGGTTATGACTGTGCATTTCTAATTTTTTCCAATATGGCTTTGTTTTCGGGTGAAATAGACATTGACTTGAATGGACTCACGTTTGCCCCACCAGTATTGCCCTCAGGCAATAAGCCAATTGGAGTTTTAGTCAGCGCACCTAGCATTCTAAAAATTTGTCCAAATATCTCTTTAAGGTCGCGGCGTTCTATTCCAAATTTAAGCATTTCATAATGCACTCGTGTGTGGTGGTATGTTGAGTGCTGACCGATGACATGAGCATCCTCTAAGGCCTTAAATCCTGCTTTATTGTCATTGTTCGAAAGGGATTGATGCGCGGCGCTCAGTTTTTGAAGTATGTAAGGTTTTGCTGCTTGAGTGAAATTCATACGATCTCTCCATTCGTCGAGCTGTTTTCACGGAATTCCTGTCTGGCGTCTTTTAGAATTAAGACTGCGCCTCGTAACACAACGATAGACACAATAAAACCTATGACCAAATCAGGCCAACGAGTATCGAATAGATAAACCATCACACCCGCCAATATCACTCCTATGTTTGCAATGACGTCGTTTGCCGAGAATATCCAACTTGCTCGCATATGCACCTCGCCATTTTTTTGTTTTCTGATTATCGCCAAACATATAACGTTAGCGATAAGTGCAACACCGCCCATGCCCATCATAAGCATAGATTCAGGCCCACTTCCAAAGGTTGCGCGACGAGCTATGTCAAACAAAATTAATAGGCCTAATGCCAATTGAAAATATCCACTTACCTTTGCAGCATTGGCTTTGTGAACAATTGTTTTCCCTACTGCATATATACCAACACCGTAAACGACTGCGTCAGCCAACATATCAAGGGAGTCTGCAATAAGTGCTGTTGAGTCAGCGAGTAACCCTACACTCATTTCAATGATAAACATCACAGCATTGATGCCCAATAGCCAGTAGAGAACTGCCTTTTGTTCTTGGTCTTTTATCTCAATTTCGCACCCACAACCACTCATAAAAACACTCGCTTTACTCACCTATAACGCGAGTGTAAACTCTATACTTGGTATAGAGTCAAGCTTTAGGCAAGTTAAAATGAAAATTGGGCTTCTGGCAGCTAAGACAGGGTTAAGTATTCAGACAATTCGTTTTTATGAGCGTAAATCACTATTGGCTGCACCTGAGCGAACGGCATCGAATTATCGAAGCTACTCTGAAGATGCACTGAAGCAGTTATTGTTTATAAAGCAATGTCGCGCATTAGATATGACAATCGAGGAAATTAAATTAGTACTGGAAACCCGAGCAAACCCAGAGAATAGCTGCGAAAACGTTAATACTACAATAGATAAGCATGTTGACGATATCGAACATCGGATAGCTGAATTAAAAGTACTACAAGAAACACTGATTTCAATTCGTTCTGCTTGCGATCATGATAAGAAGGTTAAAGAGTGCGGGGTATTGCATCAATTAGATAGCATTGCAGAAGTGTGTTCTTCTAGTACGGAGAATTAGTCTCGAATTATCAGTTTTATGTTGGAGCTTTGTCATAGGTATTCGGCTAAAGCAGCCATTCAATTTTTATTAGTAGCATGACCGTTGATTACCTCATTCGTGTCATTAAAATCTTAATGAGCCAAGGTCTGCTTCACGTGCAAATCAGTCGATAGAAAAAATTAGCAGAATGTCCGCTTCTGGCACAAGCCAGAAGTTTAAAATATTCCTCCTAAAGGTCTCTTCCTTGTTTTTACGCTACTCGGTTCAAACCTAAACTTTCAAGTGAAAACACCACATAAATTAATACGTTATGTAAGTAAAACTAAGCCGATGCACTAACACCCTTTCGCTTAATGAAGTAATTCACATTAAACTTGCGTGTTCAAACTGTGCCTGCTATTACTGCTTCTGCATAAAAATAGTAACTTCGGCCATTACAATGCCAAACTTTCTGATATACGAACGGTTCATCATGGTGTTTTCATCGAAAGCCCAAAACCAGTCGTCGAAAGTAACCGCATAGGTGGTGTCGTCTACCGGTAAATCCATTTCATAATGGAAGTTAAACGCGTTGCCATAAGACGTACCTTTGGCAGGTCCTTCAATATCCGTTGCGCTACCAATAAACGTGTTATCCGACTGTTTTACAATGGTCCAAACACGCTCGGTTGGACCCTCACCAACACCATATTCAAATTTCTCATCAAGCGTTAGGGTGTCACCTTCAACTTTGCCTGCAATATCAACAATAAACCGTTGTACCACTTCGCCCGAACGGTTTTGTACAATTCCCCATGCCTTTACGTCACCATCGAAAAATTGCTCTAAATCAAACGCTGGCTGCACCGCTTTGTAATCATTGCCTTCAACAGAAACCGAGCAGCCAGACAGCCCAATTAGGCTAATCCCTAGTCCCAATACTGTTACCGCTACTTGCTTAAATAATTTCATTTCGAACATACCTTTTATCTAATTTGGAACATACGCTTCTTGCGCATTACAAAAGTGTTGATGTTGTTACAGACCAAGTAGCGCCTTTCTAAATTTGGGCTCTGACGTTTTTTCACCTAACCAAATATTGAAGAAACTTGTGGTGAACTCACTGTCGTCTACGCTGCCAATTTCCTCACCATTTGAATAAAACACCGTACTGCCATCTTCAGTTGCAATACCGGTCAGCACATGACCGTCAGATACATCTGGAAAAATAGTCTCCATACTGTTAAGCCATTTATCAGCCTTTTCTTTTGACAAATCAGCCTGCTTTTTCATTTCATCAATAGAACGCTGGGCTATTTTTTTACCTTCTAGCTCGCGTTGATAGTTCAGTTTCAAAGCAAATACGCCACCCTCTTCATACTCACCATTTGGAGCAAACAATGATGCGCGATACACATCCCAAAAATAGTAAGTAAACATCTTTTCACCGACTACTTTTGCATTTGGAACCTTTTCTTGCACCTCGCTGGGAATGTCGTCATTCGCCATACTTGATTGTCCTATTGATAGAAAAATAAAAGTAGCTGCTGCCACACATGCTGAAAAAACCGAACGACGCACGAAACTCATAGGGTGTGTAGTTGAAAGCATTTGTTAATCAAACCTCTGTTTGATGTTGTTAAACCATATAAACGTTATACTGCTACCGATATCCAATTGATCACAGTTAGGTTTTCGCACTTTTGAATGATTTACTGTCGTTAGAGGCTACATTAACGCTCCCATCGCCTTGCCAACCCTTTGCGCCCGAATGGCCAGGGAGTAGCAATGTTAACTTGTGGGTTAAACGAGATGACGCCATTCATAGCGTGATTTCTGGAAACAAATGGCGCAAGCTGCAACATACGCTGAAAGCATTCAGCCATTCTCAAATCGTCAGTTTCGGCGGCGCTTATTCAAATCATCTGCATGCGTTAGGTTTCGCGTGTAGGGAGCTAGACATTCCCTTAACAGCGTTGGTAAGAGGCCATGAAAGTGCAACGCCATCACCTATGCTTCAAGACCTTGTTAAATGGGGTGTAGACATTGAATTTGTAGACCGAAAAACCTACCAACAGAGAAATACAGAAAGCTATTTAGCACAGCTGGAGAGGCGTTTTGATAGTGCACTTATTATACCCGAAGGCGGCAGTGAAGCATCTGCCATTTATGGCATTCAAGAGATGGTACGCGAAGTAAATAGTACGGTAGATTTTGATACCATAATGGCGCCGGTTGCCAGTGGCGCGACATTATCAGGCATAGTCTCGGCGCTCACACCGAAACAAAGCGCTATAGGAATTGGTGTACTAAAGGGCGAAGGCTATTTAGAAAATCTAGTAGAGCAATTTTTGCCTCTCTCTGATTGCGCACATTCAATGAAGACAAATCCTACACAGAACTGGAACATTAATCACAGCTACCATTTTGGAGGTTACGCAAAAGTAACGCCAGAGCTGAGAGAGTTTTGCGATACGTTTAACCGCACTATGCCTTTTCACATTGAGCCCGTGTATTCAGGTAAGCTATTTTGGGCGCTTAAAGACATGCTTTCAAAGGGCGCTTTCAAGCAAGGAGCAAATATTGTGGTAGTGCATACGGGCGGCCTTCAGGGGGCGCGCTAATCAATTCTCAAAGAGAAACATTACAAATGGCATGACGACGTATTTATACAGGCTGTCTATCTGGCATTCTGAGAATCTTTAAACTAATGTGTCAGTGAGCGCGTAAAAAGAAATATGTGTTAACGAAGCAAGGCTAACTCATAGGACTGACACCATGACAGAAAAACCAGTGACACTGCCAACGCCCTTAAACGAGCTTGTATCTAAAGCACTCCAACTTTGCGAATTAATGCTGCCCATTAGCGATGTATTCTACCCTTTTGCAGCGGCACATGAAAATGGCCGCGTCGGCTGCATTTTTAGCGATGAGACCACTAGCAAAAAGTCAGAATCGCAGCTTATTGAACAGCTACAATGGCGCATTATTGACACAACAACCGACACCAGCAGCTTCAGTATTCTGGTGTATGCAGCTACCGTAAATACACAGAACAGCAAAACACTAGACGCCATTGCTATAGCGATGACAACGCCAAGTAATGAGGAACGTCTTCTGCTATACCCATACTATCGTGTAGATGGCAAAGTGGTGATATCTCCTCCATTTGACGCGGTAACGCGATAACACACGCTTCACGCTTGGTAGCAAGCCTACTGCAGCGCCGAATTTATTGGTTACGATTAAAATTTTTTGTGCTGCTGCAGACGGTCTTTGCTTGCCAAATCAGTTTGGTCTGCTAGCATTCAGCCCAAAATTCATTAGCAAAATTAGGGATTAGTGATTATGTCTCGCGTTTTAATTATTGGTGCTGGCGGTGTTGCGTCGGTAACCGTGAAAAAATGTGCACGTTTACCTGAGCATTTCGACGAAATTTTTCTTGCAAGCCGCACGGTATCTAAGTGCGAAGCCCTTCAAAAAGAAGTAGGTGAAGACCGTGTTAAGGGTGTGTTTGCGCTTGATGCAGATAATGCCAAAGAAGTGGAAGCATTAATTAACGAAGTAAAACCAGACCTTGTAATCAACCTAGCGTTGCCTTACCAAGACCTTCCAATTATGGATGCGTGCTTGGCAACCAATACAGATTACCTAGATACAGCCAACTACGAGCCAAAAGACGAAGCAAAATTTGAATACTCGTGGCAGTGGGCTTACCAAGACAAGTTCAAAGATGCAGGCATTATGGCGCTTCTTGGTAGCGGCTTCGATCCAGGTGTAACCAACGTATATACCGCTTATGCAGCAAAGCACTATTTCGACGAAATTCACTACCTTGATATCGTTGACTGTAATGGCGGCGACCACGGTCAAGCATTCGCGACTAACTTTAACCCTGAAATCAACATTCGTGAGATCACTCAGCGCGGTCGTTTCTGGGAAAACGGCGAGTGGAAAGAAACTGATCCACTTAGCGTTCGCGAAGATTTAGACTATCAGAACATTGGTGTACGTGCGTCATACCTGATGTTCCATGAAGAGCTAGAGTCATTGGTAAAGCATTTTCCAACGCTTAAACGTGCGCGTTTTTGGATGACCTTTGGCGATGCGTACTTGAACCACCTACGTGTTCTTGAAGGCATTGGCATGACAAGCATCGAGCCGGTTGAGTTCCAAGGCCAGCAAGTTGTACCTCTTGAGTTCTTAAAAGCGGTGCTTCCTAACCCTGGCTCACTTGCAGAGGGTTATAGCGGTATGACCTGTATTGGTACTTACATCACAGGTATTAAAGATGGCAAAGAAAAGACTATCTTTATTTATAACAACTGTGACCATGCTAAGTGTAACGAAGAAGTAGGCGCACAAGCAGTCTCTTACACTACAGGTGTTCCAGCAATGATCGGTGCTGCACTAATGCTAAACGGTACGTGGAAAGAAGCAGGTGTTTGGAACATGGAGCAGTTCGATCCGGATCCATTCATGGACATGCTAAACGAACACGGCCTACCTTGGCACGTACTTGAATGTGAAAGCAGCCCTTTCACTAAATAAAAAACAAAGGGCGCGATAATTCGGCGCCCTTTTTCTTTGCTGAACCGCATACGTGCAAAAACGTTACTGCGGTGAATAGATACACATAATATTGGAGCTTTACCGCATTGACCGATTTAACACAACGCACTGATATTCCCTCACCGTGCTACGTATTAGAAGAAGCGAAACTTATTCGCAATTTAGAGCTAATGAAACGCGTTCAGGATGAGTCTGGCGCGCGAATAATTCTAGCTTTGAAAGGTTTTTCAATGTGGTCTTGCTTTGACATCATCAAGCAATACCTCCATGGTGCAACGGCAAGTTCAGTGTGGGAAGCCAAACTTGCAGCTGAAATGGGCAAGGAAGTACATGCGTACTCACCAGCTTATAAAAAAGCTGATGCAGTAGAGTTATCAAAATTGGTCAATCACTTGTCATTCAACAGTATTGCTCAATGGCATGCACATCGTGACACATTATCTAACGTTAGTTTGGGATTGCGTATTAACCCAGAACACCAAGAAGCCGACACACCACTTTATGACCCAGCAGCCCCTGGCTCTCGTTTAGGCATAAGAGCAAGTGAGTTGGAAGGCGTTG
>Ga0213840_1000763_pt1 | contig 35707 bp, 31 predicted proteins | sample SWPATP22_FD_160132 | JGI IMG/M metagenome (GOLD analysis project Ga0213840, IMG submission 160132) | Coastal seawater microbial communities from Marineland, Florida, United States - SWPA TP2 #2 | ecosystem: Environmental > Aquatic > Marine > Coastal | place: USA: Florida | collected 2016-08-14 | reverse complement strand
CGCGGAGAGGCCGTTCTTCACGTCCTTGTTGCGCTGGGCGAGGATCTGCAGGTCGAGCGTCAGGACGAGCGCCGAGCAGCCGGCCGCCTTGGCGCGGGCGATCAGGTCGGCGGCGAAGCCGCGGTCACGCATCACGTAAAGCTGGAACCAGAAGGGCTTCGACGTCGCCTTCGCCACTTCCTCGATGGAGCAGATGCTCATCGTCGACAGCGTGAACGGCACGCCGAATTTCTCGGCGGCGCGGGCGGCGTGGATCTCGCCGTCGGGATGCTGCATGCCGGTCATGCCGACCGGGGCGAGCGCCACCGGCATCGAGACGTCCTGGCCGACCATGGTGGTCGCCACCGAGCGATTGTCGATCTTGCGGGCGACGCGCTGGCGCAGCTTGATCCGCGCGAAGGCGTCGGAATTGTCGCGATAGGTGCTTTCCGTCCATGCGCCCGAATCGGCATAGTCATAGAACATGCGCGGGACACGCCTGCGCGCGATCCGCTGCAGGTCGGAGATACTGGTGATCTTGTCGAGAGTCATTCTGTGTCGTCCTCGCCTGAATTTCAGCCACGGTCATAACCGTTAGCCGGGGCGAGGAAAAGATGGCGGCTTGGCGAGAAAGAGAGGCGAGCCAGCCGAAAAGCGAAGAAAACCGCTAGCGAACGGACGCCATCGTGCCTGCGGAAATTCCATATCCATCGGTCGGCACTTTCCCGGCCATCGCGCCATCGGTGTAGACGGCGAGGCCCCAGAAAGAGATAGCAAGAAGCATTCCCGCCGACAGGACGGCCGCGCGAACGGACATGACGAATTCCTTTTTTCTACGGTTGCCGCGACATGGAAGCACGCCTGGCGGGAGCCGGATGTGCTTTCGATCACATGGGTGTCGAAGCACGTTAGCCCTATATGGTTTACGCCACGAAAACGCCACAGTGTTTTCCCGGTTCCAAAAAAAATTCACAAAGGTGTATTGCCGGAGCAACATACCCCCATGCCGCTGCAAAACCGCGTCACGCCATTCGGAGAAATCGTCGCCCATCCGGCGCGCGGACTGTTCATGGGAAATCGGGGCATCCTGCACGAAGCCGGCCGCCGGCTGCATCCGACGCGCCGCTGGGCGCACAAGGCCTGGATCTGTTGCCTGTGCGAGTTCAGGGGCCGCCATCGCACAGTGATGACGCCGGGCCGCTATACCGAGCTGTTCTTCCTCGACGAGGCGACGGCGCTGGCGGCGGGCCATCGCCCCTGTTTCGAGTGCCGGCGCGCGGATGCGAGGCGGTTCGCGGCGGCGTGGGCGGACGGCAATGGAGGTCTGCGGCCAACGGCCCGGGACATGGATACGGTCCTTCACGCTGAGCGGCTTGATGGTAAAACCAAGCGGCTGCATCCCCTGCCCGCCTCGCCGGACCCGCTTCCCGACGGTGCGATGGTCGCCGCCGAAGGCCGCGCCTGGCTGGTTCGCGACGGGCGGTTTCTGCCGTGGTCGTTTGAGGGTTACGGCGCTGCGGCAGATAAACTGTCCAGCCTGTCACTTCTGACGCCGCCTTCCATCGTCAGCGCGCTTGCCGCCGGATACCGCCCTGCCCTGCATCCATCGGCGTCGGGCGATTGACCTTTCGCGCCTGCCGGGCCATCCGTTTCTCATGCGCGCCAATTACCGGATGCAACGCCTGTTCATAGACGCCCCGCTCTCACGCGGGGGGACCGTCGCGCCCGACAAGGCGCAATCGAACTATCTCCTCAATGTCCTGCGGCTTGCCGAGGGCGCGGAGTTGCTGGTCTTCAACGGGCGCGACGGCGAATGGCGGGCAGTGTTGCGCCAGCCCGGCAAGAAGCAGGCGGCGCTGGAACTCGCCGAACAGGTACGCCCGCAACCCGCACCGTCCGACCTCGCCTATTGCTTTGCGCCGCTCAAATCCGGCCGTCTCGACTACATGGTTCAAAAGGCCGTCGAAATGGGCGCCGGCGTTTTGCAGCCGGTGATGACGCATCACACGCAGGTGCCGAAGATCAATATCGAGCGCATGGCGGCGAACGCCGCCGAGGCGGCGGAGCAATGCGGCATCTTGTCGATCCCGGAAAGCCGCGCGCCGCTGAAATTCGACCGGCTGCTCGCCGGATGGGATCCGGATCGCCGGCTGATCTTCTGCGACGAAAACGCCGAAACGAACAATCCGCTGGCGATCCTGCAGTCGCTGGGACAAGGCCCGCTCGGCGTGCTGATCGGGCCCGAAGGCGGCTTTTCGGACGCCGAGCGGGACCAGCTTCGCGCCCGGCCCTTCGTCACCGCCATTCCGCTCGGGCCCCGCATCCTGCGCGCCGACACGGCGGCCGTCGCCGCGCTGGCTGTCATCCAGGCGACGGCGGGGGATTGGTAGGCCGCCCGCCCTTCCCTTTCGCTGCCGGTCGACCTATCGTGTTCGCGACGACACGCAGAAAGTGAGAGCCATATGCCGGACATTCTTCTGCCCCTGATCTTTATCGGCGCGGCCTTTCTGGCCGCCATCGAACCCGGACCGAATTTCGTCCTGCTCGCCGACGAGACACTCCGGCGGGGCCGTTTGAGCGGATGGAAAGCGGCTCTCGGATTTCATGCGGGCGCATGGCCGCATATCCTGCTCGCCGCCGGCGGGTTGGTGGCCCTTCTTGAAATCGTCCCGGAATTGCTGACCGCGATGAAGTGGATCGCGGCGGGGTGGCTCCTCTGGATGGCTTTTCGGACCGTTACCCAACGCGCTGAAGCTCAGAAGGACTCGGGCGAGGCTACCGGCCCGAAACGAGGCGCGTTCAGGCGCGCCTTCGCGATGGTTCTGCTTAATCCCCGTACATCGCTTTTCTTCGCGAGTTTCCCGCTGCTGTTCGTATCGCAGGATCCGGCGCTTCCGATCGCCGCGCAGATCCTTGTTCTGGGCGGTCTGACAAATCTGGTTTTCCTAGGCGTCGACATTGGCTTTGTCGCGCTTGCCGACAAGGCCGGGGCCGCCATCGATCTCAAGCCAGCCTATCGGCGGGCCGTCCGCTGGCTGGGCGGCGGCATCCTCGCAGGTTTCGCGGTCAAGCTGGCGACCGAGCGCAACTAGATCGCGCGGCCTTAATCCTCGCCACGCCCCGGCGCTGAGGTTACGGAGGACAGGGCACCGTCCCTTTAAGAAACAGGCACAGCACTCCGGCACCGTCCGGCAGGCACAGCCTCTTTGAAAGGGACGCGGTATGACTCCTTCCACGAAGACAGTGAATATTGCCACGAAAACAATGAAGTTTGGACGGCTGGCGCCGACGCTTGCCGTCACCGACATGCAGACTGCCCGGGCGTTTTATGTCGATGCGCTCGGATTCGAAGTCCGGTTCGAGAACGGCGATCCGGTCGGCTTCATGATCCTGAAACACGACGACGCCGAATTGCATCTGACCCTGCAGGCAGAGTTCAAACCGGCGAAATTCAATGTCACCCACTTGCTCGTCGAGGGTGTCGACGCCCTGCATGCGATCGTGCAGGCGCAGGGATGCCGGATCGTGATGGGCATGCGCGACAAGGATTTCGGACTGCGCGCGTTCGTCTTCGAAGACCCGTTCGGCAACCGAATCGACGTGGGCGAGCCGATTTCGTAAATCAGCTAAATTGACAGATCGTGCAGAAGATTACGCTTGCCCGTTCGTTCGTGAATGTCCATCTAGCGAACCGGAAAACCAGATGAGGCGGCCAGATGGCGCGTGACACCACCGACGAAACCCCGATCTCCTCGGTAGAGGAGCTGGCGGGCTATCTCGCCTCCGGCTGCAAGCCGAAGGAAGACTGGCGGATCGGCACCGAGCACGAGAAGTTCCCCTTCTTCGTCGAGAGCAACGCCCCGGTGCCCTATGAGGGAGACAGCTCGATCCGCGCATTGCTGGAAGGCATGCGCGAAAAGCTCGGCTGGTCTCCGATCATGGACGACGGCCGCATCATCGGGCTCTATGAGCCGACCGGCATGGGCGCGATCTCGCTGGAACCGGGCGGCCAGTTCGAACTGTCCGGCGCGCCGCTGGAATCGATCCACCAGACCTGCCGCGAATCCAACGCTCATCTGGCTCAGTTGCGCCAGATCGCCGATCCGCTCGGCATCAAGTTTCTCGGCCTCGGCGCCAGCCCGAAATGGACGCTGGATGAGACGCCGCGCATGCCGAAATCGCGCTACGACATCATGCGCGCCTACATGCCGAAGGTCGGCACCCAGGGCCTCGACATGATGCACCGGACCTCGACCATACAGGTCAACCTGGATTTCTCGTCCGAAGCCGACATGCGCAAGAAGATGCAGGTGGCCTACCGGCTGCAGCCGGTGGCGACCGCTCTTTTCGCCAACTCGCCCTTCACCGACGGAAAGCCGAACGGGCTGCAGTCATGGCGCGCCGATATCTGGCGCGATACGGACAATGACCGCGCCGGCGTCCTGCCTTTCGTCTTTGCCGACGATTTCGGCTTCATGGACTACACCCAGTGGGTGCTCGACGTGCCGATGTATTTCGTGCTGCGCGAGGGCAAGTATCACGACTGCACACGCGTCACCTTCCGCCAGTTCATGAATGGCGCGCTGGAAGGAGAAATCCCCGATGCGCGACCGAATATGGGCGACTGGACGAACCATCTGTCGACCGTCTTTCCGGAAGTACGGCTGAAGAAATTCATGGAGATGCGCGGCGCCGATGGCGGCCCGTGGCGCAAGATTTGCGCCCTGCCGGCGCTCTGGGTCGGTCTCCTCTATGACGAGGCCGCGCTGGAAAAGGCCGACGCGCTGACGTCCGACTGGAGTTTCGAGGACGTCGTCGCGGCGCGCGACAGCGTGCCGCGGGACGGGCTGAAGGCGAAGATCGGCAACCGGACCATGCGCGAGATCGGTTACGACGTGCTCGCCATCGCCCGCGAGGGCCTGCTGGCACGCGCGAAACTCAACGCCGACGGCTTCGACGAGGCGCATTTCCTGGCCCCGCTGGAGGAAATCGTCGCGCGCGGCACGACGGCAGCCGAGCAGATGATCACCGAGTATCATTCGGTCTGGGGCGGCTCCATCGAACCCGTTTTCCTAGAATACGCATACTAGGGCACAAGGCCCAACCCCCGGATATTGCAGCAGTTTTCCTTGCGTAATGCAGGATGGCTTTAACTTATAGTTGTCTTTTTCCTGCAACACTCCTCGCGGGAAGGAAATTGACGGCAATCCATGGCAAACGGAAACGCAACTCCGCTGAACGGGGATGACGTCTGGCAACATGCGCTGTCCACGGCGCGGCTGGGCGTGATCGACAGGAATTTTGCGACCGGTGCCTGCACGCATTCTGCGAGCTGGAAGCGCATGCTCGGTTACGAGGAGCATGAACTGCCCGATCACACCGGTCTGTGGCTGTCGCTGATGCACCCCGAGGACGTCGACAAGGTCCGGGATGTCAGCCGGCGCAACGTGATCGGCGAAATTCCGCTTCTGGATGCCGAGTTCCGCCTGCGCCACAAGGACGGCGACTGGCGCTGGTTCCTCGGCCGCGGATGCGTGGTCGAACGCGACGCGCAATCGGGCGCTGCGGTGCGAATGATCGCCGTTCAGACCGACATCACGGACCAGAAACTCGCGGAACATGCGCTGGTCAATTCCAATGCGCGATTGCGGCTGGCGCTGAACGCCAGCGGCATCGGCATCTGGCAATATGACCCGGAAAGCGACGAGCTCCACTGGGACGAGCGCATGTACGACATATTCGGCGTCGATCCCGGCGACGGTGCGGTAACGCGGCAACTCTGGGCCGACCGCCTGCACCCCGAAGACCGGGTCGATATCGAGGCGCTTAACGAAGCGGCCATTCAGAGCGGCGAAACCGTGGAGTTGCGATACCGGATCATCACGCCCGGTGACGAGGTCCGCCACATCATGGCGCTGATGAAAATCGTCATGGACGGCACCCGTCCGAAGCGGCTGATCGGCACCAATCGCGACGTGACCAGCGAGGTGGTCGCGGCCGAAGCGCTTGCGACCGAAAAGGAAACCTTGCGCGTAACGCTGCATTCGATTCGCGACGCCGTCGTGGCGACCGACGGCAAGGACAGGATCACCTACGCCAATGACGCGGCGCTTCAGCTGTTCGGCGGAGGCGCGGAACGGATCATCGGCAATCCGATCGAAGACTGGCTGCAAGGTGAAGGCAGAAACCTGCTGGACGATTCCGCGGACGCATTGCTGGTTATGGCCGGAAACGACGGATCGCAGCGGCTGGTACGCCACACGGCCGTCCCGATCCGGATGGGAGCTGCCGGGGATGTCTCGGGATCCGTCCACACCTTCCAGGACGTGACCGAGGAGCAGGAGCGCAAGCGCGAACTCGCCCATGCCGCACGGCACGATTCGCTGACGGGCGTGTTCAATCGCGGCGCTTTCGAGGAAGCGCTCGGCGAGGCGATCGATGCCGGTCCGCACACGCCTTTCGCCCTTCTCTATATCGACATCGATTACTTCAAGGCGATCAACGACATGGCCGGCCATGCGGCTGGCGACCTCGCATTGAGGGGCGTGACATCGGCGATGCAGCAATGCCTGCCGGCTAATTCGACAATCGGCCGCCTGGGCGGCGACGAATTCGCGGCCATCGTTCCGGCAGCGGATCGCGACGAGGCGATGCGCGCCGCAGGGTGCATGCTGGACGCCATTCGGCGGACTCAATTGCCTGCCGGTGTTCGCCACCGGCGCATCGGCGCCAGTATCGGCATCGAATGGGTGGAAATCGAGAACGGATCCGCCACCGATGTGCTGGCGCGCGCGGACGACGCCTGCTACGCGGCCAAGGCGGGCGGGCGCGATCGCGTCGCGTTGCGCGAGCAAAACGGCGAATCGACAAGAGGTCTTGCCGCGATCCGGATGGCTTCCGACATCGGCGACGCCATGGAAGATGGCCGGCTGACGCTTTACGGGCAGGAAATCCGTCTCGTCGAAAATCCCTGGGAAACCTACCGCCTGATGGAAGTGCTCGCGCGGCTGGTCGATGCCAATGGCAACGAGATCCCGCCGGCGGATTTCATACCGGCCGCCGAACGCTTCGGCATGGCATCGATGCTCGACCGCTGGGTGATCCGCGAAACGCTCGATCAGCATGGCGCCACCATGGGGGGCGATGACGGAATCGCCTGCGGCTTCAATCTGTCCGCGCAGACCCTCAGCGATCCGTCGCTATGGCCCTTCGTTCGCGACATGATCGCCCGAAACGGCATCTTGCCCCGAAACATCGTCTTCGAAATCACCGAAACCGCGACCGTGACCAATTTCGCGGCCGCGCAAAAATTCGTGCAGCAGGCGCGCGCCGCCGGCTGCCGCGTCAGTCTCGACGATTTCGGGACCGGGTTAAGTTCTTTCGGCTATCTGCGCCGCTTCACCGTGGACAGCGTCAAGATTGACGGCGAGTTCGTCGAGAACATCGCGTCGAGCCGTTTCGACCGCGCGATCGTCGCCTCGATCTGCGGCATCGCCGAAGACCTCGGCTTCAACGTGGTCGCGGAACGGATCGAGGACCCGGCGGCGCTTACCGTCCTGAAGCGTCTTGGCGTCAAATATGTCCAGGGTTACCTGCTGCACAAACCCGAGCCGCTGCATGCATTGATCGAACGCATGGGCTGCGGCACGCGCGGCACCAAGCGCGCACCGGCGACGACGATCGCCGGCTGAATCCCGGCCGCGATTGACGATCATCAAGGATCGGCGGGACAGCATGGCCGATCCTGGCATCAAGGATGCCATGACAGGACCGTTCCGATGATCAATCGCCGTAATGTGCTGATCGGCGCCGGCTTGGCCGCGGCTGGCGGGGCGGGGCTGTGGGCGCTTTCGCCCGGGCCGGATTATGACGGGCTGGCCGCCTCGATGAGGGAGTCCCTGACCCCGTCCGACGACCTGCGCACGCTGGCCAGCTATGCCACGCTGGCCGCCAACAGCCACAACACGCAGCCCTGGATATTCGCGCAGGACGGCAGCATGGTCTCCGTCGCACCGGATCTCGCGCGCGCAACACCGGTGGTGGACGCGAACCATCATCATGTCTTCGCCAGCCTCGGCTGTGCGGCGGAAAATCTCGCCTTGGCAGCAGGAGCGGCAGGAAGACCGGCGGCCGTCGCTTTCTCGGATCAGGGCGAAGGCCGGGTGACGATCGATCTCGGCCATAGCGCGGCGACGCGCGACCCCCTGTTCGATGCGATTACGAAGCGCCAATGCACCCGCTCGCTTTACGACGGCCGCGCGGTCGCCACGGACGAGCTTGCCGGGATCGAAAAGGCCGCAGCGCTTTCCGGCGCGCGGGTCCTGATCGTCACCGATCCGAAAAAGATCGAGGACGTGCTGGAAATGGTCGTTGCCGCCAATACGGCGCAGGTCGAGGATCCCGCTTTCCGCGCCGAACTGAAGCAATGGCTGCGCTTCGGCTCCCGCAAGGCGGTCGAGACGCGCGACGGCCTCTATTCCGCCTGCTCCGGCAATCCGGCCCTGCCCGATTGGCTCGGACGGCTGCTTTTCGATTTCGTTTTCACCGCAAAGGGCGAGAATGACAGATATGCGGCGCAGATCCGGTCCTCGGCGGGACTTGCCATCGTCGTATCGGATAGAAACGACAAGCCGCATTGGGTCGAGGCCGGACGGGCCTGTCAGCGTTTCGCGCTGGCGACTACCGCGCTCGGCATCCGCCACGCCTTTATCAACCAGCCGCTGGAAGTGGCCGGGAAGCGCGAGGAGTTCGCGCGGTGGCTCGGAGACGACAATCTCTCTCCGGACATGATCCTGCGGTTCGGCCATGCCGACCCCATGCCGTGGTCGCTGCGCGGTCCGGTCGAAGAGGTGATTGCCTAGGCAGTGTGAGTCGAGGACGGAACCGCCCTGGACAAAGAAAAACGGGCCCGTTTCCGGGCCCATTCTTTTGCATTGCGATTGCGATTGCGCCGGTCAGACCGGCCGTTCGATCAGGCCGAGGCGCAACGCCTTGGCGACGGCGTGCATCCGGTTGGTGGCGCCGAGCTTGCGTGCGGCGCTGCCGAGATAGTGGTTCACCGTGTGGGGCGACAGGTCGAGGATGATGCCGATCTCCTCGGATGTCTTGCCCTCGGCCGTCCAGGCCAGGCAGGACTGCTCCCGCACCGTGATGCGCGGCTGGTCTTCCGTTGCCGCCAGGGAGTCCGGCGTCTCGTCGAGACCTTCCATGATACAGCGCGCCGCCAGATAGGCCTCCGCGATCTCCGCAAAGGACTTCTGCTCGACGGCGAGGACCGCCGTCACGAGCTGACCATGGGCCCGCGCGCATCCCGGAAAGGCGTAGATGAAAGCGGAGGCGCCGCCGACCCGCCATGCGGGAAGCATCTGCGGCAGGACCTCGTTGCGCTCCTTCCTGACGATCGCCGCGGTCGCGCGTTCGCCGACAGCGTCGCGAAGCTGATCCTCGATGCCGCTCGACACGATGATCGTCGACTTGGCCGGCGTTTCGCCGACACGGATCCGGAAGAGCACCACGCCGGTTCCGCCGAAACGCTCGCACAGGGTTTCCAGGGATCCGGTCAGTTCCTCGTGACCGGGCGACTGAGCCATCCAGTGCGGGGCGATTTCCCGCATGGTAAGGGGAGTGGACATTGGTCGAACCGCGTAAGTCATGCTGCACCTGCCCAGTTTACGCGTTCACCGGCCGAAGAGCCAGGAATCCAGGCTTCCTTCGGCGCCACGGGGCGTTTGGCGCCGTCACGCGCATAGATGCCGGTGTGGCCGGTCTTTTCGCGCATCGCATTAATCGTGCGGCGGCTGACTTCGAAGAGGCCGCAACAGACCGGCCGGCGGCCAAATCCGTCAGCCTTGCCGATCTCGTTGAGCGGCGCGCCGGCGCGGTTGTAGATGCGCTTCATGTGCGGCTCGTAGTTGGAGACCAGTGAGTGGATCGAGTTGTCGAGGGCGCATTCGGCGAGCGCCAGAAGCATCATGCACATGGCGTCCTGGGGATCGATCTCCGGCATGTCGGCGGCGATTTCCTCGGCATCGATGCACATGCGCGTGCCTTCCCAGATCGTCGGGTGACACAGGTCGATATCGTTGGGATAGGTCTTGCGGAAAACGTCGTTGAGGAGGGTCGGGCCGGTGGTCGGCAGCAGCCGCAGCGAACCGTAGAGCGTCTGCTTCTGCTCGTCGGTCCACAGAAGATAGGCCGGCTTCATGTCGTCATAGCCGTCGCGCTCATGGTCGCCGATGACGGGCACTTCCCATTCGAGTTCGTCGTGGAAAACGCGCTTTCGCAACCGGTACATCTGGTCGAGGAGATTGCGGTGTCGGTTGTAGTCCGTTGCCTGAATAAGAAAGAACATTTGCGGGCCCCGATGTCTGGTTGAACAATGGGACCAGTATGAAAATCAGGCAAAATCTCACAATTCCGCCATATGGGCCGGCCCATCTGGGGGGATCGGCCCCAAGAGGGTTAGCAGGGCGTATATGGATGTGTGCCAAGGCTGAACAGAATCAGCGTTGCGGGCAAAATTCAGGAGGATTTTCCTAAATCGCGCGCACCGAGCGGCTGCGGGCGAGCCCCGTCAGGGGGTGATGATCTTCAGCGCCACGGCCTTGGCGACCGCTTGCGGCAGGGTCGCGCATTCAAGCTTGAAACGCGCGCTCTTCAGGTAACCGCGCACCGTATGGCCGGAAAGGCCGAGAATGTCCGCGATCACTGTGTATTCCTTGCCGCGGGCGGTCCAGGTGAGGCATTCGACCTCGCGCGGCCCGAGCGGCGGCATCGGATCGACCTCGCCGAAGATTTCCTCGAGCGCCCGTCGATGAACCCGGTGCGCGACTTCCTGAAGTTCGGGACCATTCATCTCGATGAACTCCTTCCACTCGTCACCGCCAAGCTTGGACGTGACCGAAAACAGAGAGCGGCGCGCCTGCCGATCGATGATGGGGATCGAATAGCCGCTGGTGCCGACATCATACTGGACGGCGTCCATCATCATCTCGGCCTGGTCCTCGCCATATTCGAGGTCCTGCCAATTGAAGGGCAGCATGCGCAGGAACCCTTCCTTGGCCACCGGGTCGACTATGACGTAGCCTTTGAGAAGATAACGCGAGACCCAAGCGTCCGGATATGTTGTCTTCACGAATGGCCTGTCGAGCGTGTCGACATGCGTCTGACCAAGATGGAAAACGCAATGATGAAGACCGTAGAGATCGCGAATCCGTGTGATAGCCTCCTGGACATCACCAGATTCCTCTACGGCATCATAGGCGACCTTCAGTAGATCGTTTTTTTCTTCCATCGAAGGCCACTGAATCTTTGTCTTTTACTTGGGCGCCAATGGCGAACGTCATCCACAAGCTGGTGAAGTCGTCCCAACCCCCTCATATGGGGGGATTGTAACGCTTACCCAATTATTTGGAAGCCTAAAGGAAGTTGCCATTGCCCATAGCCGGAAAATGGTACCTTCGCCGTTTGCGAAAACGGTCCAATTTCTGGAAAATATTAATCAATACAGCACGATCATACGCCGTCTTCAGGTTGAAATATCAACACACAGACAACCGGTTGGCGTAAGAATGCGTGAAATCGGGGCCGAGCGCCGACCCGGCGAAACGACGCCAGGACATAAAAAAGCCTCCGGGAATCGAATCACCGGAGGCCTTCAATCGATCGGATCGGTGCGGCGATCACTCGCTCTTGGTCACGATCACCGGGATCAGCAAGTCGCCCCAGGTGCCGTCGCCGCCGTGATGGCGGGCCGAGCGGATCAGTTCGACGGACACGCCCGCCTCCACGGCGCGCATGACCGACTGGTTCAGCCGGTGCAGATCGTTTGCCAGCATGCGGATCGCGGCCTGCTGATCGGTGCTCATGGAAGAGGACTGTTCTTCGGCCCGCTCCTTGACGTGGGTCTTCGGTCTTTCATGCGCGTTCATCTTGGTCTCCCGGACTGCGCCTTGCTTTGTAAAGTTCTGTTATTGCACCCCTACCGGGGCATTCTGTTTTCATCGACACCCGCGTTTCGGTTATCTTCCTCGCGGCGCCTCTGTGACCAACTTGACATTGCATTGCGGGATACGCACGAAAAACCGCTCAAACGGGCCGAATTTTCGCGTTGCCTTGTCATGGAGACGACAGATTCGGCTTGTGAATTTGTAAAAGTTGTAAAATACTCACTCTCGAAGCCGCGCGCCCAGACTGTAAAGATTTCGACAATCCGATGAGCGAACAAAAGATCTTCGCGGGACCGCGTGTCCGCCGCATCCGCAACAATGCCGGGCTGACGCAGACCGCCATGGCCGCGGATCTCGGCATTTCGCCGTCCTATCTCAACCTGATCGAGCGCAACCAGCGGCCTTTGACGGTGCAGCTGCTGCTCAAGCTTGCCTCGGTCTACAAGATCGACCTCGAGGAACTGCAGGCCGGCGGCGATTCGATGCTGCCGCAACTGAAGGAGATGTTCGCCGATCCGTTGCTGGTCGGCGAGTTGCCGGGCGATCAGGAACTGGTCGAGGTCTCGGATGCGGCGCCGAATGTGGCGACGGCGATGCTGAAGCTCTACCGGGCCTATCGCGAGGGCCAGGACCGGCTGACGGACCTCTCGGACCTGCTGGCGCGCGAAGGCCACGAAACGCGGCTTTCCGGCGCGCGGCTGCCGGTCGACGAGGCGCGCGAAGCTTTCGAAAAGCGCGCCAACCACCACGCGGCGATCGAGGAGGAGGCGGAGGCCTTCGTCAAGCTTCTGGCTCCCGGCGACGATTTGCTCGGCGCATTGAAGACCTGGCTGCGCACGGATCACGGCATCGCGGTGAAGGTCTTGCCGGTCGCGACGATGCCGCAATGGCGCCGGCGCTATGACCGCCATTCCAATCGCCTGTTCATCTCGGAGCGGCTGTCGTCGCATGACCAGCTGCGCGAAGTCGCGATGGAGGCGGCGCTGCTGCGCATGCGCGTCGCCATCGACGCCGAGGTCAAGGCGCTGAAGCTTTCCAGCGACGAAGCGCGGCGCATCGCCCGTTTCGAACTGGCCCGCTACGCGGCCCATGCGCTGATGATGCCCTACCAGCCGTTTCTCAGCGCCTGCGAGCGGACGAAATACGATGTCGACGTACTGCGCTCCCGGTTCAACGTATCCTTTGAACAGGCGGCCAACCGGCTGACCATGATGCAGCGGCCGAGCGCGGCGGGCATCCCTTTCTTCATGCTGGAAGTCGACCATGCGGGAAACCGCTTCCGCCGGGCCGGCGCGACCGGCTATCCGCAGGCGCGATTCGGCGGCGGCTGCCCGAAACTGCCGGTCCATTCCGTGTTCTCGCAGCCGGGCCATATCGCGGTCGAGGCGGTGGAAATGCCGGACGGGGCGCAGTTCCTCGTCATCGCGCGGACGCTGGAAGGGCCGCAGGGGGCATTCCACGAATTGCCGCGCCGCACGGCGCTGCTGCTCGGTTGCGACCTTTCCCATCGTGACCATGTCATCTACGGAACCGCGCTCGCCGGACCGAAGGACGATCCGTTGAAGGTACCGGTCGGCCCGGCCTGCCGCGTCTGCGAACGGGCCGGTTGCCTCGCGCGCGCGGAGCCGCCGATCACGCGGCCGCTCGGGCTGGACGAGATGGTCACCGGCGTCAGCGCCTTCGATTTCGGTTAGCCGGCCTGCGCACCGAACGCGCCGATCGGCCGGTCGCCTCGACACAGCTCGGCGTGATCGCGGAACAGGCCATAAAGCCGGTCGATCACTTTGCGCACCTCGGGGCGATGCCGGTCGTCGTCATGCATCACCAGATATTGCGTTTCCGCGAGTTCGCCGATCAAAGGCCCGACCCGCATCAGTTGCGGGTCCCGGTCGCCTGAAAAGCAGGGCATCACGCCCTTGCCGGCACCGGCCCGGATCAGGTCGCGCAGCGTATAGGGCGTGTTCGCCCAGGCGCAGATCGACACGTCGTCCTGCGCGAGCAGCCAGCGCGCCGAGCGCGTGATCGCTTCGTCGGAGCCGACCGCAACCCATTCGGCGCCATCGGGGTCGGGATGATTGCGCGCCACATAGGGCGCGAACGCCACCTCTACGGTCGGCCGCGACGCGAGATTGCCTCCGTCGGCCGGCGCATTGCGAATGCCGATCTCGATTTCCCGGTGGCTTATGTCGAGACGTGCCTCCGTGGTCTTGAAGCAGATGCGGAAAGGGTCGGCCGGCACCCAGATCCGCGCGAAATTGTCGGCGATGAAATTCGCCGTCCAGGTTCCGGCCGAGATGCGGACGGTCGGACGGTCCTGGCCGATGGCCAGCCAGTCCTCGATGGGCCGGGCGCTTGCCTCCATGGCCTGTACCCGCCGCAGCAACATCCGGCCGTCATCCGTCAATTCGTAGCCGGTCCGGGACCGCCTGAAGAGCGATTTCCCGGTCGCCTGCTCCAGCGCCAGCATGCGCCGCCCGATCGTCGGCGCGCTTACAGACAGGATCGCCGCCGCGCCGGACAGGCCACCTGTCCGGGCCACATGAGCAAACACCTGCAGATCGTCCCAACTGATGTTTTTCATTTTTGAAAATCAAACTGCATTTTCAGGCGTTTTATCCCGCCATGTGCCGAATTTATAGTTCATTTTTGAAAAGTAATAACCCGAGAGAGCCAGATGACCTATCCCTTTCCCATGCCGGTCGTGCCGTTTCGTCACAAGACGGAGACAACGGCCAAAGAGGCGGACGCGTTCTACGAGACACACGCCGAGCCGATCCCGCGCTGGCTGCGGGCGCTCTTCGTCCTGCCCCGGCGCGCAATCGCGGCAATATCGAAAAGGAAATCCGAGACGCAAGCGGATGCGTCTGCCGTGCAAGCTGTGACTGGTTGCCGCGGAAACCCGGCTGACCGGGATCCGGCCCCCGCGGCCTATTCGCCGGGAACGACGGCGATGCGGGAGGAGGCCCTCTTCCGCCAACTGTCGAGCCAGACCTCGCGCAGCAATCCCGTCGCATAGCCATGGGTGATATGGGCACGCGCGGCGAACTCGTCGTTTCGCATTAAAACCTCGTGCAATTCGCCCAGCCGGTAGAATGGCACGCTCGGGTAGAGATGATGCTCGAGATGGTAGTTCAGGCCGTGCGGAGCGAAGAACCAGGCTTCGAACGGGAGCGGTATGACCGTGCGGGTGTTGGTCATCTCGCCGTCATGCGCGAGCGTCGGGCCGAAATGCTCGGCGACCACCCGAATATAAAGAAACAGGAAGAACAGCGTGAGATAGGGAACGGCCCAGTAGAGCAGCGCCTCCTGCCACCAGCCGAAGGCGACCAGGACGGCGAGGATCGCCAGGTAAAAGGAAAGCCTCGCGATCTTGTAGGCCGCAGGCGTGACGTCATCGGACTGGATACGGTTCAGCGCGGCGCGCATGTCGCGGATGGAATTCACGCCGACGAAATAGCCGAGGACGTGGAGCAGTGCGAAGCGCATCTCCTGCGGAAATGTGAACTGGCGCGTCCCCAGCTTCACCACCCAATCCGGATCCTTATCGGTGTTGGTATAGCGATGATGCGCAAGGTGATTGCGGCGATAGCCGCTTGTGGTCGCCAGCAACGGCCATGCGGTGAACAGATCGCCGATGGCGTCGTTCAGCTTCTTGTTGGCGGTAAAACGGTAGTGAGCGAATTCATGCGTGAGCGCACCGAGCCCATGCATGCCGCCGGCGATGATCGGCAGGCAAACGAGATAGACGAGCCAATTTCCGCTCCATTCGCTGACCATGATGGCAAGCGCGATAACAGCCCAATCGGCGGAGACCGCAACAGCGGTACGCCACGGCGACAGCCGCGAAAGCCGCTTGAGCGTCGACGCTTCGATGTAGTTCGAACTGCCGGACAATTTGTCGCCTCTTGATAAGAGCTTTCCGCAGAGCGCTTCTTACCCATCATCCATGGCGAAGAAGTTACGGGCGAGACTTGGTTTCCGGGCAAAGTTAACGATCGACTTCCGAAAATACTTAAAATTGAAGCTTTTCCCGAATGCGCACGGGGAGTTGACAATCGGAGACGGGGCGAGCCAACGTGCCGGCACCGTAAACAGCGCCCTGGTGCAAATTTGCCGTCGCTCAAGCCCGCCGAACTCGCCTCCTTCGACCAACTGCCGACAATTGAAGAATATGAAAGCTTCATGGCCGCCAATCCGGACCTGCAGGCCGTGGAGTTCCTGCTTGTCGACCCGAACGGGGTCATGCGGGGCAAATGGGCGCCGGCCGACAGCCTGAAGAAGGCTTTCAAGGAAGGGGTGAACTTCCCGATGTCGATCCATGGCCTCGACATCTGGGGGCGCGAGGTCGCCGAAACCGGAATTCACATCGAAACGGGCGATCGCGACGGATATTTCCGGGCCGTGCCGGGCACGCTGTCGATGGTGCCCTGGGCAAGCCGGCCGACGGCGCAGGTCCTCCTGCAGGGCTTCACGCCGGAAGGCGAGCCGCTGCGTTTCGACTGCCGCAACGCGCTCGGACGCATCACCAAGGCGCTCGCCAAGCGCGATCTCTACCCCGTGGTCGCGTTCGAGCTGGAATTCTACCTGCTGGAACCCGGCACCGACTGGGACGACGGCATGCCCGCGCCGGTCGGCGCGTCCTCCGGCCCGGACCGTCAGCGCATGTATGGGCTCGACGACCTCGCCGAATATGGCGGGCTCTTCGAGGATATCCGCCACGCCGCGGATGCGCAGAACCTGCCGATCGACACTATCGTCAAGGAAGCGGCGCCGGGCCAGTTCGAGGTCAATCTCAAGCACCGCTGCGACCCGCTGCGTGCTGCCGACGACGTCATCATGCTGCGCCGGATCGTGTTCGGCTGCGCGCGCAAGCACGGCCTGCAGGCCACCTTCATGGCGAAACCCTTCATCGAATATGCCGGCAATGGCATGCATGTGCATGCCTCGATGCTGAACGGAGAGGGCAAGAACGTGCTTGCCGGCGAAGTCGGCGGGGCAAATCTCGGCGGGGTCATCGCCGAGCTGATCCGCACCATGCCGCAGGGCCTGCTTCTCTTCATCAATTCCTGGAACGGGTTCCGCCGTATCCAGCCGGGCTCCTACGCGCCGACGCGCGCCGTCTGGGCGGAGAACAACCGCTCGGTCGCGCTGCGCATCCCGGCGTCGACGGAGGAAAACCGGCGCATCGAACACCGCATCGCCGGTGCCGACGCCAATCCCTATATCGTGCTGTGCGCCATCCTCCAGGCGATGATGGACGGGCTCGAAAAGCTCGAGACCCCGCCGCCTCCCGTCACCGGCAACGCCTATGAGAACACCACCGCGCAGCAATTGCCGGACGACATGGACGAGGCCCTGCAGCTGACCCAGTCCGGCGACTTCTGCGACCGGGCGCTCGGGCCGGAACTGTCGAAGATATACAAGGATCTGAAGCGTGCGGAAATCCTTGCTTTCTGGGCAGAAATCACGCCGCTGGAACGCACAACCTATCTGTGAATCCCCACCTGAAAGCGCCTGTTTTTTCGGCAAAATGGGAAACTGGAAAATTCTTGTGCGTCCGGGGAATCCTCAATAGTGTCTTAACATCTCCGGTGCCGGGGAGTCCGTCCGGCACCACGGGGCGAACATCAGGGAGTATTAGATGATCCGTTCAAAACTGCTTCTTTCCACGACGGCCGCCCTTGCGGCGCTGGTCGTATCGGCCACTGCGCAGGACCGCGTGGTCAATATCTACAACTGGTCCGACTATATCGACGAATCCATCCTCGAGGAGTTCACCGCGGAGACCGGCATCCAGGTCGTCTATGACGTTTTCGACTCCAACGAGGTGCTGGAAACGAAGCTTCTCGCCGGCTCGACCGGTTACGACATCGTGGTGCCGACGGGCACCTTCCTGGCCAATCAGATCAAGGCCGGCGTGTTCCAGAAGCTCGACAAGTCGAAGCTGCCGAACCTCTCCAACATGGACCCGGCGATTTCCGAGCGTCTGGAAAAATACGATCCGGGCAATGAATACGCCATCAACTACATGTGGGGCACGACCGGTCTCGGCATCAATGTCGACATGGTCAAGGAACGCCTCGGCGACGATGCCGCGCTGAACACATGGGACCTGATGTTCGACAAGGCGACAGCCGACAAGCTGGCGGATTGCGGCATCTTCATGCTCGACGCGCCGACGGAAACCGTCCCGGCCGCCCTGAACTATCTCGGCATGGACCCGGACCTGAAGACGCAGGAAGCCTATGACGCGGCGAAGGAGAAGCTGACGGAGATCCGCCCGGATATCCGCAAGTTCCACTCCTCCGAATATATCAACGCGCTCGCCAATGGCGACATCTGCATGGCGATGGGCTGGTCCGGCGACATCCTGCAGGCGCGCGACCGCGCCGCCGAAGCGGATGCGGGCGTCACCGTCGAATACATCATCCCGAAAGAGGGCGCGCTGATGTGGTTCGACAACATGGCGATCCCGTCGGACGCCCCGCATGTCGAGGAAGCGCATGCGTTCCTCGACTACATCATGCGTCCGGAAGTCATGGCGAAGGCCTCCAACTACGTCTACTACGCCAACGGCAACGCGGCCTCGAAAGAATTCCTCGAAGAGGACGTGATCGGCGATCCGGCGATCTATCCGGATGAGGAGACGATTTCGCGGCTCTACACGGTGTCGCCTGAGGATGCCCGTCAGAAGCGCATGCTCAACCGGACATGGACCGCGGTCAAATCCGGCCAGTAAACACCTTCGGCCCTGGCGCTCGCGCCGGGGCCGTTTTTCTTTAACGGCGGATGTGGGGACAATCATGCCATCGCTCGGTAGCATCAGGCTCTCTTTCGCGCCGTGGAACGATCCCGCGGCAAAGCCCTATATCTCGTTCAGAAACGTCACCAAGCGGTTCGGCGATTTTGTCGCCGTCGACAATCTTTCGCTCGACGTCTACGAGCGCGAGTTCTTCTCGCTGCTCGGCCCGTCGGGATGCGGCAAGACCACGCTTTTGCGCATGCTCGCGGGTTTCGAGGAGCCGACCGAAGGCGAGATATTCCTTGACGGGCAATCCTTGAAGGGCGTTCCCCCGCACAAACGCCCCGTCAACATGATGTTCCAGTCCTATGCCCTGTTCCCGCATATGTCGGTCGCCGACAACATCGCCTTCGGCCTGAAGCAGGACGGGATGGAAAAGGGCGCGCGCGACGAGCGCGTCGCCCAGATGCTCAAGCTCGTGAAGCTCGAGGAATTCGCCAAGCGCAAGCCGGACCAGTTGTCAGGCGGCCAGCGCCAGCGCGTGGCGCTGGCCCGCGCCGTCGCCAAACGGCCGAAATTATTGCTGCTCGACGAACCGCTCGGCGCGCTCGACAAGAAACTGCGCGAGGAAACCCAGTTCGAACTGATGGACCTGCAGCAGCAGTTGGGGCTCACCTTCATGATCGTCACGCACGACCAGGAGGAAGCGATGACCATGTCCGACCGTATCGCGGTCATGGACAAGGGCATCATCGCGCAGACCGGCACGCCGGCGGAAATCTACGAGGCGCCGAATTCGCGCTATGTCGCCGACTTCATCGGCTCGGTGAATATCCTGGAAGGCGCGGTGGTTTCCTCCGACGACGCGCATGTCACCATCAAGGGCGGCGACGGAGAGATCGTCGGCGCGCTGCGCGGCAGCAAGGCGCCCGCGGACGGCAAGACCGCCTGGTTCGCCATTCGTCCCGAGAAGATGCAGGTCAGCCGATCGAGGCCGGACAACGCCGACAACGCGCTCGAAGGCGAGGTCTGGGACATCGCCTATCTCGGCGACATGACGATCATCAACGTCAAACTCGATTCCGGCAATGTCGTGCAGGCCTCGATGATCAACCGGTCGAGGCTCGTCGAGGACCCGATCGGCTATGAGGAGCGGATCTGGCTTTCCTTTACCGCCGATTCCGGCCTTGTCCTGGAAAGGTGACCGCCATGTTGCGCGCGATCACCAACCGGCTCGTCATCCTGATCCCCTATCTCTGGCTGCTATTCTTCTTCCTGCTGCCGTTCCTGATCGTCTTGCGCATCGCGCTTTCCGATCTCGAATATGGCGCACCGCCCTATACGCCGCAGTTCAGCCTCGCCGATGGCTGGAGCGCCCTGTGGGAGAAGGCGGGGCAGCTCGATTTCGAGAATTTCAGCTTCCTGGCCAGCGACAGCCTCTACATCAATTCCTATCTGTCGAGCCTGCAGATCGCCTTCTTCTCGACCATCATGACGCTGATTGTCGGCTTCCCGCTCGCCTATGGCATGGCGCGCGCGCCGAGCGGCATTCGGCCGACGCTGCTGATGATGGTCATCCTCCCGTTCTGGACCTCGTTCCTGATCCGCGTCTATGCGTGGATAGGCATCCTCAAGCAGGAGGGGCTGCTGAACCAGCTGCTGCTCTGGCTCGGCGTCATCGATACGCCGCTGGAGATCCTGTCGACCAACAAGGCGGTCTATATCGGCATCGTCTATTCCTACCTGCCCTTCATGGTACTGCCGATCTATTCGACTCTGGAGAAGATGGACGAGTCGCTGGTCGAGGCGGCGCGCGATCTCGGCTGTACGCGCATCGGCGCCTTCTGGAAGGTGACGGCGCGGCTAGCCGTGCCGGGCATCCTCGCCGGCTGCCTGCTGGTCTTCATCCCGGCCGTCGGAGAGTTCGTCATTCCCGACCTCCTCGGCGGGTCCAGCACGCTGATGATCGGTAAGACGTTGTGGATCGAGTTCTTCAACAACAGCGACTGGACCGTTGCGTCGGCCATCGCCATCGTGCTGCTGATCGTCCTCGTCGTGCCGATCGTCTGGTTCCAGAACGCGCAGGCGCGCGCCGCGGAGGCGGGCCGATGACCGGGCGCTGGACGTGGTTCAACATCACCTCGGTGGTGGTCGGTTTCACCTTTCTCTATCTGCCGATCGTGCTGCTGGTGATCTTCTCCTTCAACGAGTCGCGTCTGGTCACCGTCTGGGCCGGCTTCTCGACCAAGTGGTATGGCGAACTCTTCCAGAACCAGAGCATTCTCGATGCCGCATGGGTGACGATCCGCGTGGCGCTGCTCTCGGCGAGCGTGGCGACCGTTCTCGGCACGCTGGCGGCGGTCGCGCTGGTGCGGTTTCCGCGCTTCAATGGACGTACGGTGTTCACGGGCATGGTCTATGCGCCGCTCGTCATGCCCGAAGTCATCACCGGCCTGTCGCTTTTGCTTCTCTTCGTCGCCATCAATTTCGCCCGCGGTTTCTGGACGGTGACGCTGGCGCATATCACCTTCTCGCTGTGCTTCGTCGCGGTGGTCGTCCAGTCGCGCCTCGTCAGTTTCGACAAGTCGCTCGAGGAAGCGGCGCAGGATCTCGGCTGTCCGCCGTTCCAGGCCTTCATGAAGGTGACCTTGCCGGTGATTTTCCCGGCGGTCATTTCCGGATGGATGCTCGCCTTCACGCTGTCGCTCGACGATCTCGTCATCGCCTCGTTCACCTCGGGACCCGGCGCGACGACGCTGCCGATGAAGATCTACAGCCAGGTGCGGCTCGGCGTGACGCCGGAAATCAACGCGGTTTGTACGATCCTGATCGCCATCGTGACCACCGGCGTGCTGATCGCGACGATCCTCAACAAGCGCCGCGCCATGCAGCACAAGCACAGCTGATCGCTATCCGCGCGGCGGACGCAGCATGTAGGCGATCGCCCAGAGCGGCACGATGATCATCGAGCCGAGCACCATGTTCGGCAGCGCCCACGCAAGCGCCTTGCGCACGAGTTCGGCGATATGTTCGGGCGTCATGCCGACACGTGCGAGCATTTCGGCGGCCGAAAGGTCAAAGGCAGACAGCAGGGCGCCGCACAAAAGCGACGCCAACGCGATCTTCAATGCCACCGACAAAAAGTTGAACACCGGCCCCGAGCCCTACAAACTTCCCGGGCAATCTAGGGGGCAAAGGTCTAAAAACTCTTTAAAATGCGCCTTGCCGTCTTAACCCGGCATTTACCCTCAGGGCTGCTCGGGCGGCAGCAGAACCGGGGTCGCATAGGGATTGTCCCACGACCCGCCGATGAAATGCTGGATGGCCGGTTTGGGGTCTTCCGCCTCGCCGCTTTGTTCGGCAATCGTCGTCAAGGCGATGCTGGCGGTGCCGTAGGGTATGACGCCGTTGAGCTGAACCGTGCCGCCCGAATATCCGATGGTTCCTTCCTCGATGATGATCACGCCTTCCTGGACAAGAGACGTGATGTCGAGACTGTCGAACGCCTCACCCGCCTGCGCACTGTCTTTCAGCCGGAAGAAGGTTCGGCTCTCGGTGCCGTCGCCGAAGGTCTTGTAGCTGACGCCATCCAGCTTTCCGCCGACCACGTGAAGCGCAAGCGTTCCGTCGGCGCGTTTGAACAGGTCGCTCCACTGCTCCATCGGCGCGTGGATATCGAGCCTGCCGGTCGTGACGCCGCGCGGAAACAGGCCGGTCAGTTCGAGCGCATCGGCAGCCGCCGCGCCGTCGACGTCGCTCAGCGAAACGCCAAGCGTGCCTTGCAGCGTCCCCTTTTCCGGCATGAGCTTGAAATGCGCCTGGACCCGGCCGCCATAGGCGGTGGCGTCCGGCAATTCGAAATTCGCGCCACCCTTACGGATCTGCGTGACCGTCGCGATATTCGTCAGCCGCAACCCGGCCGCCGTCGCATTCGCCGCGGACAGGCGAAGATCGACATCGAGCTGCCCCAGCACATCCTTCGAGATCGGGTCGGACAGGGCGTCGCGGGTTCTCGGCAATCCGGTCAGCGCGGCCAGATATCCCAGAATGTCGATCTCCGCGAAATCGAGCGTGGCGGTAACGGACGGCCTGCTCCCGTCCTTGAAGGCCAGTTCGAGGACGCCGGTACCGGCATTGCCCTCGAGTTTCACATTCAGCCCTTCGAACCGGATCTTCTTGGCGTCACCGCGCAGATTGCCGGAAAGATCGATGCTGCCGACCGCGTTGCCGGTGCGAATGTCCACGCCCAGCCAGTTGAGCGCCTGGCGCGGCGACGGCATGGCCATCGTCACCTTGCCTTCCGCAAATGGCGCGGTCCCGACGCCCAGCCTGCCATCGAAGGCATAGGTCAGCATGTCGCTTGTGAAGCTCTGACGCACGCCGACGATCTGGCGCGCAAAGAACCGAACCGCATTGTCGACTTCGGTGCGCAGCGTGAACGCGGTCCCGCGCCAGATTCCCTGAAGCGACGCGGTCAGCCTCTCGTCCAGCCGCGGCCAGGAAACGACGCCGTTGACGGCCGTGATCCGCTCCGGATTTTCGGTATCAGGCCCGATGAACTCGACAATGCCATTATCGACCGCAACCGTGCCGAAACGGGCATAGGGCGACGTGCGCACCGGGACTTCCGCGTCGCTCTCCGTATCCTGCGCCGCCTCGGTTTCCTGGCGAACCCGTTCGATCTCGCGACCAAGCCGGCCGCCGATCGCCGCGAAATCGACCCGGCCCTGGTCGTCGACCCGCACCCGCATGGTCGGACGCACCAGCCTGAACTGGGTAAATTCCAGATTTCGCGCCATCAGGCCGGCGACGGGGATGGAGACCTCGACGCTGTCGACGATCAGGAAATCCGTCGGCGCATCGCCGTCGGCGGCCGCATCGCTGGGAACATGAACATCGTAGAGACGCGCGACCGGCGCCGGAAACAGATCGACGTCGACGCGGCCTTCGACGCGGATTTCCTGGCCGGTGATATCCGCGAGCTCGCGTTCCAGCGCGGTGCGAACGAACTCGCTGGAGACAAAGACGGGCAGCAGCATCCAGACCGCGACAAGCGCGATCACGGCTATGGCAACAAGCCAAAGACCGATGCGAGTCGCCCGTACCGTCATGCTGGAACCGTTTTCTCCCACCGAACTATTGGCATTCGGCGACCCCGTTTTTTCCGCGCGAGCCTATACAGAAGTGCGGTCAATTCAAGGCTTGCCGTCCGCCAAACGGCACTTTACCAAGCTCAGCACATGACGCACCGAGAGAAGAGACGATGACGACGCCAACACCGCTGTGGACGCCGACGCAGAGCGAGGCGCAACATTCCAACATGGCGCAGTTGATGCGCCTCGCGGCCGACCGCCACGGCGCGCCTGTGGAGGTTTACTCGGCCTTTCACGGCTGGAGCGTCAGCAACGCGGAAGACTTCTGGTCGCTTGTCTGGGACGATTGCGGCGTGGTCGGCGACAAGGGAGAGCGCGCCCTCGTCGACGGCGACAAGATGCCCGGCGCACAATTCTTTCCGGACGCCCGCCTCAATTTCGCGGAAAACCTGCTCGCCAAGGGCGGCGACGGGGACGCCATCGTGTTTCGCGGCGAGGACAAGCTGGAGCGGCGCGTCTCCTGGGCGGAACTGCGCGCGATGGTGTCGCGGCTGCAGCAGCATTTCAGGTCACTCGGCATTGGCCAAGGCGACCGCATCGCCGCGATGATGCCGAACATGGCCGAAACCGTCGCCTGCATGCTGGCGGCCACGTCGATCGGGGCCGTCTGGTCGTCCTGTTCGCCGGATTTCGGACCGAAAGGCGTTCTCGACCGTTTTTCGCAGATCGAACCCGTGCTGTTCATCGCCTGCGACGGCTACTGGTACAACGGCAAGCAACAGGACATCGCCGGCAAGCTCCGGGAAATCGTGCCCGGCCTGCCGACCGCGAAGAACACGATCATCGTCGACTATCTCGGCAATGCCGAGGCGACGACGGCCAGCCTCGGGAATGCGGAACCGCTCGCGACAGTGCTTGGCCGCTACGAGCCGGCGCCGCTGGAATTTGAACGGCTCGCGTTCAGCCAGCCGCTTTATATCCTGTTCTCCTCCGGCACGACCGGCATTCCGAAATGCATCGTCCATTCGGCGGGCGGCACGCTTCTTCAGCATCTCAAGGAACAGCGCTACCACGCCAACATCAATGCGGGCGACCGCGTCTTCTACTTCACGACCTGCGGCTGGATGATGTGGAACTGGCTCGTCTCGGCGCTTGCCAGCGGCGCGACACTCCTGCTGTTCGACGGCTCGCCGTTCGCGCCGAACGCCAATGTGTTGTTCGACTATGCCGAACAGGAAGGCATGACCTATTTCGGCACCTCGGCGAAATACATCGACGCCGTGCGCAAGGAAGGCCTGCGGCCGATGGAGACGCATGACCTGTCGAAGGTCCGGGTCATCTCCTCGACCGGCTCGCCGCTCTCGCCGGAATGCTTCGCTTACGTCTATGACGCCATCAAGAAGGACGTGCATCTGGCCTCGATCTCGGGCGGCACCGACATCGTGTCCTGCTTCGTCCTCGGCGTCCCGATCCTCCCCGTCTATTCGGGAGAGATCCAGGGAGCAGGTCTCGGCATGGCCGTCGAGGTGTGGAACGACGAGGGCGAGCCGGTCGTCGGAGAGAAAGGCGAACTTGTCTGCACTAAGCCGTTTCCCTCCATGCCGGTGGGTTTCTGGAACGATCCGGACGGCGCGAAATACAAGGCGGCCTATTTCGAGCGTTTCGACAATATCTGGTGTCACGGCGATTTCGCCGAATGGACCGAACATGGCGGCATGATCATCCATGGCCGCTCCGACGCGACCCTCAATCCGGGCGGCGTGCGTATCGGCACGGCGGAGATCTACAACCAGGTCGAGCAGATGCCGGAAGTCCTCGAGGCGCTTTGCATCGGCCAGGAATGGGACAATGACGTTCGCGTCGTGCTCTTCGTGCGCATGGCGGACGGAGCGGTGCTGGACGAGGCGCTGCAGAAGGCCATCCGCACCAAGGTCCGCACAGGCGCGTCGCCGCGGCATGTCCCGGCCCGCATCGTCGCCGTCACGGACATTCCGCGCACCAAGTCGGGCAAGATCGTCGAGCTCGCCGTGCGCGAGATCGTGCATGGCCGTCCGGTGAAGAACAAGGAGGCGCTCGCCAATCCAGAAGCGCTCGATCAGTTCCGCGATCTACCGGACCTGCAGAGCTGACCTGCATGGTGAACGGACGCGCCGCGCCCGTTAACCAAGTCCGCTCATTCCGTCTCGCTTTCAGACAGGCGGGGCTCCCGTTAACCGGCTGTTAAGAAGCAGACGTTAATAGTCTCGTAACAGGTTGAGAAACGTTCGATCCCGCAGATTGAGCCGCTCGAAATCCAGCAGACAGCAAATTCAGGCGCCTTTTGGCGCCTTTCTTTTTTGCGAAACCGTCAGCTCGCCAGAACGCGCGACGGCGGAAAGACGATCTCGATCGCCGTCCCCTTGCCCGGCTCCGACTGGATGGCGAATTCGGCGCGGTTCGCCTCGACCAGCGCCTTGGTCAGCGGCAATCCGAGGCCGGTGCCGTCGCCGCGGGCGCGGCCGAGCGACGCGACCTGCTGGAAGGGCTGCAGCGCCAGGTCGATCTCCTTGGCCGACATGCCGATGCCCGTATCCTTCATGCGAAGGACCACTTCGCCGCGCGCATTGTAGCTCGTATTGACGATCACCTGCCCGCCCGAATGGGTGAAGCGGACCGAATTCGACAGGACGTTCAGGACGATCTGCTTCAGGCTGCGCTGATCGGCGACGACGTCCGGCAGGTCGTCGTCAAGCGAGGAGCGGATGATGATGCGGCTGCGGTTGGCCTGAGGCTGGATCATCGCGATCGCCTCGTTGACCGCATCGTTGAGCGAAACGCTCTCGAATTCCAGTTCCTGCTTGCCCGCCTCGATTTTCGAGATGTCGAGCAGGTCGTTGACGAGGTCGAGCACATATTTGCCCGACTTGTTGATGTCGGTCAGGTAGCTCTTGTAGCGCTCATTGCCGATCGGGCCGAAGCGTTCCTCCGCCATCAATTCGGAGAAGCCGATGATGGCGTTGAGCGGCGTGCGGATCTCGTGGCTGATCTTGGCGAGGAATTCCGTCTTGTGCGACGAGGCCTGTTCGGCGTTGCGCTGGGCGTCGCGCAGGGCCTGCTCGGTCTGTTTCCACGCGGTGATGTCGCGCACGACCGCACAGAAGCCGTTCGAGGTTTCAAGCCGGCCGATCGTCATGAAGAGCGGCAGAAAGCCGCCATTCTTCTCGCGGCCGAGCACTTCGAGCCCTTCATTCAGCACGCTGGCGACGCCATTGTTGCCCAGCCCGCCCAGATAATCGAGCGCGGCCGCCTGGCTCTCATGGGCAAAGAGCACCGAGAAGCTCTTGCCTTCCACTTCATCGCCGGCATAGCCGAACAGCGCCGAGGCCGAGGCATTGAGCGAGCGGATCACGCCGTCGCGGGACAGCACCACGACGCCGTCGGACGCGGTATCGAGGATGGCGCGCAATTCGGCGGCTTCGGACAAGTCTACGTCATCGCCTTGCTGCGGCGCGGCTTCGGTCTCTTGCGCAATTTGCGGCTCGAACGCGAACATCAGCGCGGTGCGGCCGTGCCAGGGCACGGTCTGCATGTGCGCCCGCGCGGAGACAATCCCGCCATCCGCAACACGCAGGGTCAGTGCCCCGTCTTCGGCGGCCTCGCCACCGAAGAGGGCATCGATGCCGCCCGCCTCGTTCAGGCCTCCGGCATCTCCATACCCGCTCATCGCCGCGAAGGCGTCGTTGGCGAACAGCGCCTCGTCGTCGCGGTGGATCAGGATCGGCAGCGGCAGCGCATTGAGGAAGGCCGGCGTCAGGCCGTCTTGCGAACGGACCCGCACGGCAGCGCCCGGAGCAGATGTCGCAAAGGCCGACGGCATGTAGTCATGGCTTTCCTCGAAGAGTTCTTCTTCGACCGCCAGCGGCGGCGCGGCGTCCCCGAGATCGTCTGCCGCGATCTCCATCTCGATATCGCGGGCGATCTCGCCCTCGGCATCCTCGACGGAAGCGGCAATATAGTCCTTCCCGTCGTCCGGCGTCTCGTCGGCTGGCATGTCCTCGCTGACGCGGTCATCGATCGTCGCCGCCGGCATTTCGCGTTCCGGCCTATTCGTTTCAGCGCTGTCCTTCTTCACCCGCGCCCAGCCGAGCACGTCGCCGATCTGGCGGAAGGCCGCCTGCTCGCTCGGATTGAGCGTCTCGCCGACGTTCGACTGGCTGCGGCGCTTGGATTCCAGGTCGATGATCTTGTCGCTCTCGCGCCGCATCGGAACGGGCGCCACTGTCGACAGGGCGGGAACCTCGCCCGCGAAGGGATCGTCTTCCTGCGGATGCGCGGGAGGTTCGACAGCCTCGGGCCGGATTTCGATATCGTTCTCCGGCGAGGCGGGTTCGACGGTGGGCTCGATTTCGGTCGGCGCAGGCGCCGCCGCCTCGACCAGCTTCAGGCCGATCGCATCCGGATCGGGCTTGCGCTCGCCCATGCGCACGATGCCGAAGCCGCGATAACCCTCGAAATCGCGCTGGCGATTATAGGAAGGCAGCGCGGCCAGATCGACCGGAACACGGAACACGGTTCCCTGGACGGGCCACAGAACGCTCTTGCCCGACCAGGTGTCATGGCGTTTCAGGGACGCGTCGATTTCGCCGGAAGGGTCGAGGTCGAAATCGCGCGCGACATCCTCGAAGGCCCTGCCGACGATGTCGGCCGCATGCGGGCCGACTGCGGCGGCGAATTCGGCCGAGATGTCGGTGAAGCGGCCTTCGTTGTCGGTTTTCCAGACGAAGCGAACCGGCCCGCGGCTGTTCTCGAAATCGGCCGTAAACCGCGTGTCGGGCTCCGTCGCCGGCTCGGAAGGCGGAAGCTCCGCAACGGTCTCCCGCGGTCCGGGCGCTGCCGGGACCTCCTCGTCTGCCGACTCAGGTTCCTGCGTCGTCGCCATCGCTTCGTCTTCAGCGGACTGATCGGCCTGAGACGGATCCGCGGTTGCGGTATCGCTCATCTCGACCGGACCGTCCGGCAGCGTTTCTTCCTCTTGCGTGATTTCCCCTTGCGGGATCACGACCACCCGCTCCTCGGAGACGGATGCTTCTTCCACAGGCGCCGGTTCGTCCGCCGCCTGTTCGTCCGAGGCGGATTTGACGGCCATGACAAGATGGCGCGCCGGGGTGTCGGTCAGCCGTGCGATGGCGATGGCGACCGGGATTGCGGGGTCCGGCGTCACCAGCCTCTTGACCAACCGGTCTTCCTCGTCGCGCACATCGCGCACCAGCGCACCGATGGCGTCGGCCGGAAGGGTTATGCCCGCGAACAGGGCGTCGGCGGCAAGCAGGCCGCCACTGTCGTCGACGATCGCCGCGCCCGCGCCCTCGGTCGCAAGGCCGGCGATGGCGGCCAGTGCTGTATCGCGCTCGGCGGCGCCGGTCTCGCCGGTATCGATGACGAGCAGGATGCAGGGCATGCCGTCGCGGCCGGTGATGGCGCGGAGCTTTGCCGGGAGCACCTGGCTCCTGATCCCGAAGGAGACGCGGATATGCGTCGCGACATCCTCACCGGAATTTGCACGCGCCGCAGTCGAGACGATCTGGCGCAACGCCGTACCCATGCCGGCAGGGCCCGCCGCCTCGAAGTCGCCGATCGTGGCAAAGCCGAAAAGTTGTGCAGCGCGGCCATTCGCCCAAAGCAATGTCTGCATGTCGGCCGAGAAGACGGCGATCGGGCGGCCGGACAGGAAGTTCTCGCGCACGCCGTCCCAGGCGGCGACATCGATGAAGGAATAGGTTGTACTGGCGTCGGCCATGTTTCTGCTCTCGGCGCGTGTCCCCAAGGGGGCGGTTAATGAAAAATTAATTGCCATTTCGATGCGGGCGCGTCCAGCGGCCCGGCATTTCCGCCCGTTTCTTGTTCCCGAAGTAGTTAACGCGAAAACGCATCGCTGCCATGATTTTTGTGCAATGCAATAAAATGTTGCAATGCACAAAAAACCTGCTATATACGCTGCATCAACGAACACTCTCCAAGGAGGATATAGTTATGGCCAAAGCAGCCCAGAAGACCGTGACCGCCGACGTTTTCGCATTTCCCGCAATGGACTCCGCTCCGTTCGCCGACCAGTTCCGCACCTTCGCCGAAGACAGCATGGCGAAGTCGAAGGAAGCCTACGACAAAATGAAGTCGTCGGTCGAAGACGCCCAGAAGACCATGGAAACCACGATGGAAACCGCGCAGGCACAGGGCTCCAAGCTCTCGCTCGCCGCGATCAACGCGATGCGCGCAAACACCGAAGCCGGTTTCTCGCATCTCGAGAAGATGCTCGGCGTGAAGACCCTGGCCGAAGCCATGGAAATCCAGACGGCGTTCATGCGCAAGCAGACCGAGATGGCCGTCGACCAGGCCAAGGACATGCAGGCCGCTTCGCAGGAAGCTTTCGAAGCCCTTTCCGCTCCGGCCAAGGCCGCGACCGAGAAGGCCATGGCTTCGATGAAAGCCGCCTGACACGATAGCGATCGCGCCGGCCCGCATTCCCTGCGGCCGGCGGATGAACGAAAGGCCGGATTTTTCCGGCCTTTTCTTTTGGTTCAAGAGCGCCGCAATCCGATCTTGCAAATTTATTTGATGATAGGTATGCGTGCGCTTGCACCATGACTTTGTGCGGGCGTAGCTCAGTTGGTTAGAGCGCTGGATTGTGGCTCCAGAGGTCGGTGGTTCAAATCCACCCGCTCGTACCATATCCCTTCATCGTGAAGTCTTCACCGCCGCTGGCCTGTCCGTCCGCGTACAGGAACATTTCCATTGAGCCGGCCGACAGGTAGCGCTACGTAACTCCCCCATTTTATTTTTCCGGCGCTTATATTCGTGCCGGAGGGGGAGTGTGTTTTTTGAATTTGACTGTCGTGCCCGATTATCTCGTTGCCTGCGCGGGCGTCATCTACATTCTGGCTTTCCTGATCATCAACCAGATCGTGCTGCGCTGCATGCTGCTGGTCGGGTCCGCTTTCTATATTGCCTATTACGCGGTCGTGGCGGGCGAACCGCTTTGGATGGCGATCTTCACCAATCTCAGCATCTCCACCGCCAATTTCGTCGGGCTCCTGATCCTGCTGTTCCAGAACTCGCGCCTTGCGATCCCCAGGGAGCATTCCGACATCTATCCGATCTTCTCCCTGCTGCCGCCCGGCGATTTCCGCACGCTCGTCCGGCTTGGCAAGCGGCGCGTCCTCGATGAGGACACCGTGCTGACCCGGGACGGCGCACCGGTGGATACGCTCTATTTCGTGCTCAAGGGCGAGGTCGCAGCGGAAAAGCGGGGCGAGACCTTCATGCTTCCCGAACGCATCTTCATCGGCGAGGTCGGCTATCTCACCCGCGACGGCGCATCGGCGACGACCCGGTTGGCAAAGGGCAGCGAAGTCATCGAATGGGACGTCGCTCAGCTTCGCCGCAAGGCGAAGCGAAGCGCGCGGTTCAATCTCGCGCTCGACGCGCTGATCTCGAAGGATCTCGCCGGCAAGGTCTCGCGGGCCGGCGCACCCGGGAACACGATCGCTGAACCCGCGCCGGTGAGCGTCGCCTAGAACAGGTCGCCCTGCTGCGGTGGCTTTTTCGGCTTCGGCGTGGGCTTGGGGCGTGACGCCCCCGCGCCATCCGTCGCGATGACGCCGACGCGTTCGCGACCGGCGAATTCGATGGTCAGCGCCGCGCCCTTCTTGACGCCGTCGGCGCGCTTGACCGGCTGATCGTTCTCGTCGCGGACCAGGGCGAAGCCGCGTTCCAGGACGGACTCGTAGGACAGCGTCTTCAGTAGCCGGGCCTTCTGGTCGAGCGTGTTGCGGGCGTCGGAAAGGCGCAGGTCGAGCGCACGGACAAGACGCGACGACAGGCCGGCGAGTTGATCGGCACCGAGGCGGCGCTGGCGCGCGATGCCCGACACGGTCAGCCGGGACGAACGAACATTGAGCGCCTCGCGCTTGCGATCGGCGACATGGCGGAGCGCGCGCGGCAGGTCGCGCTCGAAGCGCGTCAGCGCGGTCCGGTCGCGGTCGAGCAGCGAAGCGAGTCTGTTGGGATTGAGCCGGCCCTCCGCGCGCGCCCAGGCGCTGCGCTTGGCGGTGATGTTGGTGCCGAGCCCCTGCCCCAGCCGACGTTCCAGCGCGTCGAAACTCTGGCGCGGCATGGCGAGCAGGCCGTCCGGCGCGGGCAGCGCGCGGGCGGCGGCGCGCAGGCTGTCGCGCTTCCTGTCGGCGAGACGACCGATGCCGGCCCGCAGCCGCGCACCGAGCTGGGCGATCGTCGCCTCCAGTTCCGCCTTGACCGGCACCGCGATCTCGGCCGCGCCCGTCGGCGTCGGGGCGCGAACATCGGCGGCGTGGTCGATCAGCGTCCAGTCGGTCTCGTGGCCGACCGCGGAGATCAGCGGGATCATCGACTCCGCCGCCGCGCCAACGACCGCCTCCTCGTTGAAACCCCAGAGATCCTCCAGGCTGCCGCCGCCGCGGGCGACGATCAGCACGTCCGGGCGCGGGATGCCTTGCGTCCCGTCGATCGCGTTGAAGCCGCGGATCGCATTGGCGACCTCGGCCCCGGAGGTCTCGCCCTGCACCCGCACGGGCCAGACGACCACATGCAGCGGAAAACGGTCATTGACCCGGTGCAGGATGTCGCGGATCACCGCGCCTGTGGGCGATGTGACGACGCCGATGACGCGCGGCATGTAGGGCAGCAATTGCTTGCGCGCCTCGTCGAACAGGCCCTCGGCGGCGAGCTTCTTGCGGCGCTCCTCCAAGAGCGCCATCAACGCGCCGGCCCCGGCGGGCTCGATATTGTCGATGACGATCTGGTATTTCGACGAGCCCGGATAGGTGGTCAGCTTGCCGGTGGCGATGACCTCGAGGCCTTCTTCCGGCAGGAAGGAGAGCTTGGAGAACGCGCCGCGCCAGATGACGGCGTCGATGCGGGCGCGCTCGTCCTTCAGCGTGAAATAGGCATGGCCCGAGGAATGCGGGCCGCGATAGCCCGACACCTCGCCGCGGATACGCACCCGGTCGAAGCGGTCCTCGATGGTGCGCTTGACCGCAAACGAGATTTCCGAGACCGAGTATTCGGCGACGTTTGAGCGCGGAGAATCGGCGGCGGGGATCGGGTCTGTCATGGCGCCAGTAACGCCAGTCCGGCCTGTCCGGTCAAGTTTTCCGACAGCGGGGGTGGTCAGACCGGATCGGCTCCACTATATCAACGATCGCAAATATATCATTTCCGGCATCCAACCGAGAACGAGGACCCCATGCAGACCGAAACCATCGCCAATGGCACGCTTCAGACCTGGACGCCGCAAGAGGTGGCCGACGCCTATTCGAAGGGCGAGATCGTGCTGATCGACGTGCGCACGCCGGCCGAGTACATGTTCGAACATGTCGACGGCGCGATGCTCGCGCCGATGTCCTTCGTCAAGGTCGAGAACATTCCCGACAACGACAAGCGCCCGGTCGTCTTCTATTGCGGCTCGGGCGTGCGCTCCAAGCGCGTCGCCTCGCTGTGCCTCGAGAACAAGTTCTCGACCATCGCCCATATGGAAGGCGGCTTCGGCGGCTGGAAGGCGGCAGGCCTGCCCTTTATCGGCACCAACATGGCGACCGGCGCGCCGGAACCGCGCGGCGGCTAACGATCCGCGAACGGCCGGGTCAGCCCGGCCGTTTCATGCCCTGCATATAGGTGTCGAAGATCTGCTCCATGGAGCGCTGATAGGTCTCCTGGGTGCGCCGGCCGGTTTCGAACATGTCGCCGAACAGGTCGCCAAACGGATTGGCGGCTCTCGGCCCGGGCGTTTCCTCCGGCTCCGGTTCGGGTTCCGGCTCCGGCGGCGCGGGGGCTTCCGTCTTCGGGATGCCCGCCTTCATCATCTCGGCCATGGTCTGGGTGAAGGGATTGTTCATCGGATTGGCCGAGGCGCCGGCCTGCATGCCGGGCATGCCCTGCATACCGGCGCCGAACATCTGCTCCATCGCCGCCATGAAGGGATTGGCGGACGCGCCGCTCTTCTGCTTGAGGCCCAGTTCCTCGGCCCATTCGCCCTGCTGCTTCGTCGCCAGTTGCATCATGCGCACCAAGGGCTTGTCGGAATCGACATTCATCTGCCCGGTCGACTGCTTGTAGAGCCCGCCCATCATGGTCGAGGCGATCACCGGCAGCATCTGCTTGTAGATTTCCTGGCCGATGCCGGTCGCCTGGGCGGCCTGCGCGGCGACGGCGCGGCTGACATCCTTGTTGCCGAAGATGTGGCCGAGAATGCCGTTGCCCTCTTCGATGCCGGCCGGGGTGAAGGCCTTGGTCATGTCCTCGAAATATTTGGCGTGGCTTCCGGCGGCGAGCGCCGAGAGGAAGGCCCCGACGCCCATCGGGTCGGAGGCGTTGCGCTTCAGCCCGGCCGAAAAGGCCGGCATCAGCGCGGCCAGCGCATCCTCGGTCTGCTTCTGCGACAGGCCGAACTGGCTCGCCATCTTCGACAGCGCCTCGCCGTTCTGGGCGTTCATGAACATGTCGAACAGGGGCAGCATGGCGGAATCCTTTCGTGACGAGACGATGACCATAACACGCCCGGCCCGTCCGGCAATGCAAGGCGATTGAGGGGCGTCAATGATGGTGAATGGCGCGGCTGGCAGCCTGTCGGGACCGTTCACGGACATGGGAGGCCAATCATGGACGACCGCACTTTCATCCTGCTGTTCTTTCCGAGCCTGTTCATCTCGCTCGGCGTGTTCTTCTGGGGCGTCAATTTGTTGTGGCGCACCTCGATCGAGAACCGGGAGGCGAGGCGGAAGGGGGGGTAGAAGTGTCTCAACGTGGACGATGAAGGGCGGCTCGGAGCCCATCTCCCCCTTTGCGGGGGAGAAAGCCTTTTCCTGCATTTACACGGGCGAAGCCCGGGTAAGTGCTTGGAAAAGGCAAGAGAGGGGCTCGCGATGTCCAACGTCATCGCAACACCTTCCGATTTCCACGCATTTGCCCCTCTCTGGCAAAAGCTAAGGACTTGGCCATGCCAAGCCCAAGCTTTTGCTTTCTCCCCCGCAAGGGGGGAGATAGGCATACGTCATCGGCTCCGCGCCTCGTTTCCCGAGACCGGATTTGTCAAAGAACTGGAAGACGGGCGGTCGTCGGATCGCTCTGTCTAATGTAAATACTGCGATCCTTCGACCGCCCGCTCGGCACTCTGCGACTTCAGACGCCGTAACGCTTGCCCCGCAAGGCAACTCGTCCGGATCCTCCGCTACGCATCTGTTGCCCGCGTCCCTCGCGGATGCGCTGCTGGCTGATCCGGGCTCGACCCTCCGCTGCTGCTACCCCGCAGGGAAACGGAGCACGGAACGGCCACGCCACGACCGATAAGCCACCCTGGTTCGAAACATTCACGCGACAGTCACCCATCGCGCCTGCCCCATCCGCGCCACCTCAGCGCGAACACCAGGAACCGGCCCTTTCCCAGGCTGTCGGTTCTAGACCCGGCTTCCAATGAAAGGGCTCGGTCAGGGTAAGGGACGGTTGGGGAGAGGTGGATAAGATTGGCGCGGACTTATCTCCCCCCTTGCGGGGGAGAAAGCGATTTCGATGGCTTAGACGCGCGGAACGCGCGGCTAAACATCTGAAATCGCAAGAGAGGGGCTATTGCGGATGTACCCGCGCGTGCAGCCGGTGGAGTATGTGGTCGCAGACGCCATCGAGATTTCTTTCCACCTCGTGGTTCCAGAACCGAAGGGTTTCGAAACCTTCGTCGGCGAAATGGCGATCTCTCGCTTCATCTTCGGCGTTTCCGGAATGCTGGCCACCGTCGACTTCTATGATCAACTTGCATCCGAAGCAGACGAAATCGAGGATGTAACCATCGAGCGGCACCTGCCGCTTGAACTTGAAGCCTTCCAACTGGCTTCCGCGCAGCGCCTGCCACAGCATGTTCTCGGCCCGCGTTGCGTCGGCGCGCA